>Ga0134124_10001172_pt1 | contig 21023 bp, 17 predicted proteins | sample KB304_FD_96880 | JGI IMG/M metagenome (GOLD analysis project Ga0134124, IMG submission 96880) | Terrestrial soil microbial communities without Nitrogen fertilizer from Kellogg Biological Station, Michigan, USA - KB3-0-4 | ecosystem: Environmental > Terrestrial > Soil > Unclassified ... | reverse complement strand
TTCTTGGTCTGCGCCGTCGACGCGGAACTCGGCGCGTAGCAAGAGTGCACCGGCGATCGTGTAGCCGGGCGTGATGGTGAAGTTCCACAGACCGACCTTGTCTTTGCCCGCCGCTGCAGCCGCTCCGGAGAAGCCACTCGTGCGCGAGAGGCCCTTGTCCGAGAAGTACTCGAAGCGAGCACCAAGGCTCATGGCATCGACGTGGACCACCGGCTGGATGCCGAAACCGACCCAGCTTGCGCTCTTGTCACCGTTTTCGCCGTACATGTTCTTTTCAGTGCCGTAGTTGCCCTGGAAGTTGATGGTCAGCATCGGGCTGACGATGGCAGCGCCGGTCAGGTCGAGAGACAGACGCGGGTCCTTGTCGACGCCGGCTTTCTCCACACCGTACGTGCCGGAGAACCCAGCCCAAAACGGCGCCGTGGTGTAGGCGAGGCGCCAGATGACGGTCTTCTGCGAGTTGTTGTCGCCGGTCGCGAAGTAGCCGTTGTTGCTATCCCAACCGTTGACCACGCCGGCGCCGATGTCGAACGCGCCCGCGGTGTAGTGCAGCTTCGCGCCCACGTGCGTGACGGGCTCGGCGAGGTAGTACAAGTAACCGCGAGTCACGGTTGGGTTCAACCAACCGTCCACGACCTCGATACCTTGATAGGTCGTGAACTTACCAGCGGTGAAGGTGAGCCCCATGCCTTGCGCCACGGCGTACGCTTCGCGCACGTCGAAGAGCGGGCCCTTGCCGAAGTTGTTGATGCCCGCGTTGGCACCTGCGTCGAAGCGGATCTGCGCGTAGACGTTCTCGTTCAGCTGATGCTTGACGAACAATGACGCTTGATTCAGCAAAAAGCCGTTGGCTGAATCGTAGGCGCGCGTGGGCACAGGGCCTTGCGTGATCGGGTTGCCGTCCATGTCTTCACCGACGGCCACACCTTCGGGTTGATGCGGCTTGCCGAACATGCGGTTGTACGTGCCTTCGACACCGCCGCCGATGGTGGTTTGCGGGTACGTCGGCGCGGCAGGCGCGGCCTCGGCGGGCGCGGGCGGCGGGGGCGGAGCTGCGGCTTCGGCAGCTGCTGCTGCGGCACCGGGTCCGTGGTCGGCAGGCATCGCCGGCTCTGCGGCAGGGGTAACGGGCGGCGGCGTCGGTGCTGCTGCGGGGGCCGGTGCTGGCGCGGGGGCCGGCGCGGGCGCTGGGACGTCTTGGGCGAACGCGGCAGCGGGGAGCAAACAGACGCCAGCAACTAGCGACAATAGGGAAAAGCCACTCTTACGCATCACGAAATCTCCGGGGTTCAAAAGCAGCGGGGCAGCCCGCAGGAGGTCACTACGACCGCTGTCGGACATGTAGGCGCGAGACTGCCGACCTAACTTTTCGTCTATGTTTCGTGTCTATTTCGCCCTTCGTGAACGCACGCATTCAACACCGATCCGGGAGAAAATCGGCCGATTTCTTACCTTGCCCCTGCGTTCACGGATCACGGGTGAAACAAAAGACGAGCGGCATCCATGCCGCGGCGTTTCCGGCGCGTCTCCCGGCCCGCTTCACACATTCAAAAAGCGTTAACGCCTGCCCGATCTGATCGGGCGGTTCCCGCCTGTTACCCGAGGCGCGAATGACGGAACCCGACCCCCCGAAGCGCGACTTTATCCCCCCGAAGCCGTGCCCCTACGACGACAGGTTCCCGCCCGAGACGCGACCCTCGATCATCATCCGCAGCTCGTCCGTGTCGTTGGAGCGGCCCATCGCCTCCTCCAGGGTGATCAAGCGCCGCGCGTACAGCGAGTAGAGCGACTGGTTCAACGTCTGCATGCCGTGCTTGGCCTGGCCGACCTGCATCTGCGTGTACACCTGATGGATCTTGTCTTCGCGGATCAGGTTGCGAATGGCTGCGTTGGGGATGAGCACCTCCAACGCGAGCACCCGGCCGGGGGCTCCCGCGCGCGGCAAGAGCAGCTGACTCAGCACGCCCTCGAGCACGAACGAGAGCTGCGCACGTACTTGCGATTGTTGATGCGGCGGGAACACGTCGATGATGCGATTGATGCTTTGAATGGCGGAGTTGGTGTGCAGCGTGGCAAACACCAAGTGCCCGGTCTCGGCGATCGTCAGCGCAGCTTCGATCGTTTCCAGATCGCGCATCTCACCGACCAGCACGACGTCCGGATCTTGGCGTAGCACGTATTTCAGCGCGTACTTGAAGCTGGAAGTGTCGCTGCCGACCTCGCGTTGATTGACGATCGATTTCTTGTGCGGGTGCAGATACTCGATCGGGTCCTCGACCGTCATGATGTGCTGACGCGTCTCGCTGTTGATCTTGTCGATGATCGACGCGAGCGTCGTACTCTTGCCGGAGCCGGTGGGTCCGGTGACGAGCACCAGCCAGCGCGGTTTGGTCGAAAGCTCGGCGACCGCGGGCGGCAAGCCCAGCTCGTCGAAGCTCAAGATCTTGAACGGGATGGATCGAAACGCGCCGGAGACCGCTCCGCGCTGCATGAAAATGTTGGCTCGGAAGCGGGACAGGTTCTTCACGCCGAACGACAAATCCAGCTCTTTGTTCTTTTCGAACTGGATCTTCTGCTCTTCGGTCAACACCGAGTAGCAGAGCTGCTTGGTCTCGATGGGCGAGAGCGGCGGAAGCTTGAGCGGCACGATCGCGCCGTCGATGCGCAAGAGCGGCGGCGACCCCGTCGTGATGTGCATGTCGCTCGCGCCCTTCTCGATCATGGCGCGCAAGAGCTGGTGCAGATTGACCTTCAGGCCTTCGTCCGGGTTCATCGCTTGTTCCCCCTCAGTCCGCCATCGTCACGCGCAAGATCTCTTCCGGAGTCGTGATGCCTTCCAGCACCTTCTTGATTCCGCTGGCGCGCAGGGTCGCCATACCGAGCTTGATCGCCGCCGCTTTCAGCTCGGCGCCCGACGCGCCTTGCAGCACGCGCTCTTTCAGATCATCCCCGAAGCGCATGACTTCGTACAGCGCGACGCGGCCCTTGTAGCCGGTGTTGTTGCAGGTGGCGCAGCCGACGCCCTTCATGATGTTGCCCTTGAGCGCGAGCTGCGCTTCGCTCACGCCTAGATCGAGCAGCACCTTGGGGTCGGTATCGACGGGCTTCTTGCAATCCGCACAGATTTTACGCGCCAAACGTTGGGCCAGCACGAGGTTCACGCTGGCCGTGATCAAGAACGGCTCCACGCCCATGTTCAGCAAGCGTGAGATGGTGGCGGGCGCGTCGTTGGTGTGCAGCGTGGACAGCACCAAGTGGCCGGTGAGCGCGGCCTTGACCGAGATTTCCGCGGTTTCGAAGTCACGGATCTCGCCGACCATGATGATGTCGGGGTCTTGGCGCAAAAAGGAGCGCAACCCCATGGCGAAGTTCAGCCCGATCTCGTCGTGCATCTGCACTTGATTGATGCCGTGCAAGTTGTACTCGACCGGATCTTCGGCGGTGCTGATGTTGACGTCGGGTTTGTTCAGATCGCTGAGCGCGGAGTAGAGCGTCGTGGTCTTGCCGGAGCCGGTGGGACCCGTGACGAGCACCATGCCCCAGGGCTGAGTGATCGCCCATTTGAAGTCGGAGAGCGGCTGCGGATCGAATCCGAGCTTGGCCATGTCGAGCTGCAGGTTGCCCTTGTCGAGCAAGCGCAGCACGACCTTCTCGCCCCACATCGTCGGCAATACCGAGACGCGAAAATCCATTTCGCGGCCCTTGCCCAGCTTCAGCTTGATGCGCCCGTCTTGCGGCAAACGGCGCTCGGCGATGTCCAGCTGGCTCATGATCTTCAAACGGCTGACGATCGCCGCCTTGAGCTTGAGCGGCGGTGTCATCTCTTCTTGCAGCACGCCGTCCACGCGATAGCGCACGCGCAGTTTCTTCTCGTACGCTTCGACGTGAATGTCGCTCGCGCCCTTGCGAATCGCGTTCAGCAAGAGCACGTTGACCAAGCGCACGACCGGCGCGTCGGCGCTTTGGCGCTCGAGTTCGAGCGCGTTGACTTCTTCTTCGTCGCCGCCGAAATCGATGTCTTCGTCGCCGAGGTTGAAGTCGGCCATCACCTCCTCGTAGGAGGGGCCGGCGTTGTAGTAGCGCTCGATCGCCGCTTGAATCGCGGTCTCGCTGGCGACGACGGGTTCGACGTTGTACCCGCTCAAGAACTTGATGTCGTCGATCGCGTTCAGGTTGGTGGGATCACTCATCGCCACGATCAGCGACGACCCGGAGCGCGAGACCGGGATGATGCGGTGCTTTTCACACACCTCTTTCGTGACCAGCTTCACGACCTCGGCGTCGATCTCGTACTCGTCGAGGTTGATCGCCGGCAGGCGATACTGCGAGCTGAGAAAGTTGGTGATCTCGCCGTCGGAGATGAAGCCGAGCCGCGCGAGCGTGTAACCCAAGTTTTGCCCGGAGCGCTTTTGCTCGTCTTGCGCCTTACGCAGCTGCTGCAAGCTGATCAGCTTTTCACGGACGAGCAGTTCACCCAGACGATTCTGCGACATCGAGCTTCTCTCTCACGGCGGTGATGGTGCTGGAGTTGAACCGGCGACTTTAGCATTGCCGCCAGCCGCTTTACTGTCTCAGCAGACGGCCAAACCAGGCGCTCGGAATAGTCGAACCCAAAACGGGCGGACGAGCGGCCGGCAACGGCCGTCTGCGCGGTCGAAGCGCGAAACCAAAGGAAATAATCCTGCTCGTCCCGGAGCGGTGGGAACGCGCTTGACGCGCCTCGAACCCGGTCGAACATTAACCCCTCAAGATTGTCACATCGGAATACGCGACTATTTCCGGCTTCTGGGCCGGCCGATGTTTGGATTCCTGAGTGTTAGAAAGGCGCCCCCATGGCGAAGACCTACAGCGACTTGTTTTCTGAGATCCGCTCGAACGTGAAGCTCATCTCGCTCGAAGCTTTGAAGGAGCGCGTCGAGTCGCGCGCGCAGAAGCCGTTCACCCTGGTCGACGTGCGCGAGAAGGACGAAGTGCGCGCCGGCTACATCCCGGGCGCGATCCACGTGCCGCGCGGCTTCTTGGAGATGCAGGCCGAGCAGAAGCTGCCCAACAAGTCCGACGAGATCATCGTTTATTGTGCAGGTGGTACGCGCAGCGCCTTTGCAGCCAAGACCTTGCAGGAGCTCGGCTACGAAAACGTGACCAGCGCCAACCCCGGCTTCGTGCGCTGGAAAGATCTGAAGTACCCGGTGGAGCTGCCCGCAGAACTCAGCGCGGCTCAGCTCGATCGCTACTCACGTCACATCCTCTTGCCGGAGGTCGGTGAGCGCGGCCAAGAGAAGCTGCTCAAGGGCCGCGTGCTCTTGCTCGGCGCCGGCGGCTTGGGCGCACCGGCCGCGTTGTACCTCGCGGCGGCTGGTGTGGGCACGATCGGCCTGGTCGACGCGGACACCGTCGATGCTTCGAACTTGCAACGCCAGATCATTCACGCCACGTCGCGCTTGGGTCAAGCCAAGGTCGACAGCGCCGAGTTCGCCATCAACGACTTGAACCCCGACGTGAAGGTCATCAAGTACCAAGAGCGCGTGAACAGCAGCAATGTGGATCGCATCTTCGGCGCAGGCTGGGACGCGATCGTCGACGGCTGCGACAACTTCCCCACGCGCTACTTGGTCAATGACGCGTCCCTGTTCCACAAAGTGCCGGTCGTGCACGGCTCGATCTTCCGCTTCGACGGCCAGGTCACGACCTTCATGCCCTTCCAAGGGCCGTGCTACCGCTGCTTGTATCCCGAGCCGCCGCCCGCCCACCTCGCGCCCTCGTGCGCTGAAGCCGGGGTGCTCGGCATCCTGCCCGGCGTGGTCGGTGTGATTCAGGCGACCGAAGCGATCAAGCTGATCTTGGGTAAAGGCGATCCATTGGTCGGACGGCTCCTGACCTACGATTCATTGCGCATGAGCTTCCGCACCTTGAAGCTGCGCCGCGATAAGAATTGCCCCACTTGCGGCGAGAACCCGACGATCAAGTCGTACATCGACTACGAAGGCTTTTGCTCGCGGTAATCGGGTCAATCGGTCGCTGACCGGAGAACGCGCCCGAGGGCGGCGCGTTCTCCCCTATGCTTACGAACGTGGGGAGCAGTGATGGTGGAATGCGTACGGTCTTGGGTTGGCGTCACTGTCGTCGTCGTGGCCATGGCGGGCTGTTCGGCTTCGAACACTTCGGAATCGGTGCAGCAACCTGGAGAACCTGCGGAAGCCGGCGCTCCGGGGGAACCGGAATGCACTTCTGACTCGAATTTCATCACGGGCTGCGTCGTTGAATGCGGAGAAAGCTCGCCTAGCGTTGCGACGGCAGCGCGATGCGTCGACGGCAAGTATCAATGTCCCACGGGGACCAAGGCTGCCGCTCTCTGTCCCGCTGACTCGTGGCCATCCGGCGCCTACCAGGGATGCGGTCCGTGGATCGAGAACTACAACTGCAGCAGTTGCGCCGCTCGGTGTGTCGACCGCTCATGGACTTGCCCAAGCTGCTGAGGCACTCGGATTCGAGTTCTATTCTGCGTGCGCCCGCGGGCCGATCGGTGGGGCGTTTTCGTTACCCAGCCCCTACCGAGCCCTCGTCCAATTCGTGACCCGGCGCGTCCTGTGGCGTCCGGATGCGTCCACTTTCGTTACCCGAGAGGTGGCGAAAAAGCAGCGCAAGACAGCCGAAAATAAGGACCTTTGCATGCGCTCTGTTGGTTCTGATAGAAAGCAGAGCCGATCAGGAGGCACAGGTTGCCCCCGAGGCGCGCTCTTCAAAGGGAGATATCGAGAAATGGCTGGAACAAAGCTGGTGCTGTGTGGCCTGGTAGCGCTGAGTGCGCTGGTGGGCTGTGGTGGTGACGACAAACAGGCCGTGACGGGCCAGCCTGCGACGACGCAATGCGCGCCTGGCCAGTACTTCGATGGCCGTACCTGTCAGTCACCGACCGGAACCGCGCCGACCGCAGCGGCGCCCGCAGCGACTGCACCGGCAGCGCTGCCGACCGCGATCCCGGGCTTGCCCGGCGTTGCGACGACGGCGACCGGACCGGCTGCCACGCCGCTCGACCCCGCCACCGCGCAGGTCGTGACTGCGCTGATCGCGCCGATCGCCGCGACCGCCGCAGCTCCTGGCGCTAAGCCCGTAGGCGCGGCGATTGCCGGCAACTTCGGGCAAGGTCAATCGCTCGAGCAAACGGTGCAGATGAACCCGGGCAAGTGCTACACGATCGTCGGGGCAGGCGTGCCGACGATCACGAATCTCGACATCCAGCTGGTGCCGTCAATCTCCATCCCCGGCATGCCGGCTGCGGTGGTCGCCGCCGACAGCAGCACGGGTTCGACCGCGATCGTCGGCCAGCAGCCGAATTGCTACAAATGGGCATTGCCCATGGGTGGCACGATGAAGGTCGTCGTCAGCGTTTCCGCCGGCCAAGGCATGGCCGCGGCTCAAGTCTTCGAGAAGTGAACCCGAAAGCGCGCGGAGTCCGCACTCCGCGCGCTGCTCACTCGTGTGGCCGCGCGTGGCCACCGCTGAGCGACGCTTTGCGGCCTTTCTGTGAGGTCGCCAAGATCGCCAAGGGGGCCAAGATCGCCAAGTCCCCAACACGGCCAGTGACGCGTGATGAACCGCGGGAAACCGATCAAGATTGGGGGGGCGTGAATCGAGTCGAGAGTAGGCGTTGTTCACGTCGTCGATCGGATCCGCGTCTCGGTCGTTGATCAGTCGGGCAGTGCCTCGGAGAGCAACCCAAAAAATTTCCCGCGCCTTTCTCCGGTGTGATGCCGTGTCGCTCGGCCGATCCGAGCTCTTGGCGGTCTTGGCCCCCTTGGCGATCTTGGCGACCTTCTCGAGAAGCCGTTCCCGCGCCGTGAATCGCGGCGGGCAGACGCACTGCGAGCTACGCGTCGCGCTGTGCCCGCCGCGTCCGCTAGCCAAAAATAAATTAGGCGACGGCTGCGCCGTCGGCGAGGTCTTTGGAGCCAGTCATGGGCGGGCTCGAGTATTCGGGCCAGAGTTCGCCGAGGCCTTCGCGCTTTCGGCGCGCGATTTCCCAGCGCGTGATGGGGCGGGAGACGAGCACCGTGCTGACCGCGATGGTGAAGCCGGCGATGACGTCGATCATGTAATGCCAACGCAGGAACATCGTCGCGATGATGATGTTCACCGTGCAGAAGGCGACCAGTGGCCAGGTATAGCGGTACGGCAGTTTGTCGCGATTGCGATACGAGAACAGCGCGAGCACGGTGGGCGCGCCGGTGTGCAACGACGGAAAGATGTCCATCATGGCGCCGCCCGAGCGGACGGTCTCCATGACTAGGTCGTAGTACGTGCCGTGCGGGAACGGGTGTTGGAAGGCGTCCGCCATGGCTCGATAGGGGCCGTAGCCGGGGACGACCATGTACAGCGTGTGGCCGATGCTGAACATCACCAGGATGCCGAACGTGAATTCGCCCACGATTTGCTTCTTACGGCCGAAGAACACCAGCGGCAGGATGTGCACGGCCATCAGCAAGAAATAGCCGAAGTAAAAGAACGAGAACCACTCGGTCGTCGCTGGCGTGACGAAGCGGTCCCAGGCCATGGCGGGCTCGTAGTGGAAGAGCGAAAGATCGAACTCGTACAGCTGGTGATCGAGCGTCGTAGAGTTCACGAGCGGCAGCACGTGGCGTAAGGGGAAGTAGCTGAGCTGCACCACGCCGTAGATCCCCAGCCGATAGACCAAGGCCGCAATCCAGGGCAGTTTGATCAGCCGGCCTCGAACCAGCACGATGCTCAGGGCGAAGATCGACAAGAGCCCGCCCGTGCGTAGCAGGCAGAAGGTGCGTTCCGCGCTGTTCGGCGTGCAGAAGACAGCGGCGTTCAACGACGCCAGGAACGCGAACACCGCAAAATCGTGAACCGCGGTTTCGCGCAGGGTTCGCTGCCACCACGGTTCGTTGCGGCGACGCTCGATGATTTCTGAGTCGGAAGCCATGCTAGTTCGTTGGAAAAGTTACGTCCTGCCCACGGTCGATGGGGTGGCGGTCGCCTCAGCAGCTGCGGCAATCTCCTCCGGATCCGACAGCTCGGTGACACGGACGCGGGGGGCAAGTTCAGCGGGTGACTGCAGGAGATCTTGCACGTTCACCTCGGCGAGCAGCAATTCTGCGCGCGCTTCGTCCACGCGCAGCAGCTGGGCGAGAGCTTTGGCGGTGAGGTTGCCAGCATGGGCCTGCACGAGCCGTGAGGCTGCCAAAAACCAAGCCTGCTGCAATGCTGCGTCGAAATTTTTGGCGTGACTGCGTGCACGCCTCAGGGCAATGAACGAAAGCGCAAACGGAACGACGCTGGCGATCAGCGCCGCGACCTTTGCGAACGCAGCGGGGGAGGTGACCAGGAACACCACCAGGGTGACGAGCAGCGACACTGCGCCAGAGGCGAGCGCAAAGCCGGAGCCGGCCCGAAATGCGCCGGCCCGCATTTGTTCGCTGCGCGCGCTGCGCAAGAATGCGATCTCCGCTTCCGAAATCGGGCTTTCGTTCGGCGGGATGCGCGGGCCACCACAGCTGCGGCAGCGCGTGTAGGGTGTGTCGCTCGCCTCGACGTCGCTGATCGCTTGGCACAGCGGACAGCGGTACGCTTCGCCGAAAACGACCCCGCACTTCGCGCAGCGACCCAGCGGATCCAAGGGTCCGGAGCAGACGGAACAGCCGTCCGGGCGCGCTTCGAGGGCAGCGGGTAAAGTCACGAGCCACGGCTCCTATCGCGGCTCGTGCGAGTTGTCCAACCCGGCTCAACCACTCTTTAAAAGTGCGTTAAACCTGCGGAAAAACTCGTCCAAGACGCGGTACGTCAGGCCCCAGACCCGATGTCCGTCGATGTCCCAGGCCGGGAATTCAAAGCGCTGATCCCCCCGCGAGACCGAGTGCGTCGTGTGACCCTGGCCGGCGAGCAGTGGGGCGATGGGGACCCAAAGCGCCTTTCGGACCTCGTTGCTCAGCTGCAGAGTGGGCCGAGCGCCGAGCAGGTAGACGTAGGGACGGACGGCGATCGGCACGCCCCGAAACGGCACGTTGTCCGACAGACGCCCCATGCGTTCGCCGTGTGCGCGCAGATCGAAGCCGACTTCCTCCAGTGTTTCGCGTTCGGCAGTGGCCCAGAGATCGCTGTCGGAAGTGTCACGGTGGCCTCCGGGCAGCGCCATGTGCCCCGACCAAGGGTCGCCCTCGCGCGTTGCGCGCTCGATCAGCAAGAGCTCGAGCGCGGCCTCATGCTCGAGCAGGATCAACGCGATCGCCGCAGTGCGCGGACCCTCGAGCTCTGGCTCCGGCGCGGCGTCGGCGAGGGACTGCCGGACCTGCTCGCGAAATGACGTGCCGCCTGGGGCGCTCATCGCGCCGACCATACGCGAACTGTACACGCTCGCGCGAGCGCGCCGCGATCCGGCGCGCGATTCACGCTGGAATCACCTGAAAATCTGATAGCCTCCCGCGCGATGAAAGTCCGAAGTTTCTCGTTTTCGGCGTTGCTGGGCGCCGGACTGCTCTTGCTCTCCGCCGCCCCTGCTCGAGCGTTTCCTGGGTTTTTGGCTTCGAAGACGAAGACGGAGATCAAAATCAACTCGACGCAGGTCGTGTTGATGAAGAAGGGCAACGTGACTGCGGTCACGGTGATGTCGGACTACGAGGGCCCACTCGATCCGTTTGCCATGGTGCTGGTCGTGCCGCCCGATGTCGCGGCCGACCACGTGACGACGCTCAAGCGAGAGTATGTCGACCGCCTCGACGCGATCAGCGCGCCCCGCTTCCACGAGTACTGGGAGCAGGATCCGTGCGACCCGGGCCCGGTGGAGCAAGAGTGGCAGCGCAACATGAAGGCCGACGCTTCGAGCGCGTTTTTGGGCGGCGGCGACATGCCGACCGGCACGCAAAAGGTGGCCAAAGAGCTGTCGCTCGACGTGCAGGCCAAGCAGAAGGAGGGCGAGTACTCGTTCACGCTGCTCGGCAAAGACGAATCCGTCGGCGCTTGGCTGAAAAGCAAGGGTTACAACGCGCCCAGCGGCGCGGAGCAAGCGGTGCAGCCGTACCTGCAAGCCGGGATGCGTTTGGTCGTGGCTCAGGTCGACACCAAGCGCATCGAGCTGGTCGGCGGTGACCGCGCGCAGCTTTCGCCGATCCGGTTTTGGACCGAGCAACCGTACACGTCGATTCCGGATCGCGTGGGCCTCGTCAACGCTGGCGGCAAGCAGGAGCTGATCGTCTACTTTCTGGATCCCGAGCAGCGCTACGAGAGCAAGAACTACAAGAACCTGTTTCCGCCCACGAACGTGGAGGTCGATTTTTCGGTGAAGGAGCGTATCGGCGAGTTCTACGCCGCGCTGGAAGACATCATCGATCAGAAGAACCCGGGCACGTTCTTGAATGAGTTTGCCTGGCCGAGCGATGGGTGTGGTCAACCTTGCGCAACGGAGCCAATCGTCATTGCCGAGCTGCTCAGCCTAGGCGGTGACGTGTTCGAGCTCTCGGTGCCGAAAGAGGAGAAGCAGCCCAAGCCTCCGGAGCAGACCAAAGAAGAGATCGCCGCCTTCAAAGAGGCCACCAAAGATCTGAAGCCGAAAGAGCGGAAGGCCAAAGAGAAGCAGGCCAAGGAAGATCGCAAGACGGTCGTCGCGCGCCAAGCGCTGGTCGGCCGCCACAAGTACATCCTGTCCCGCGTGCACTACCGCTACGACGACAAATCGCTGCCGAATGATCCTCAGTTTGGTCCTGCGAGCGGCGCGGTCGAAGGCGGCGTGGCTCAGCCGAAGGGGCAAAAGGCAGAAGCTTCGACGGAGGTGGTGCCGGCGAGCGCCAACAAGTACCAGGTTCGGTACAACAACTTTCACCCCTGGGTGCCGGTGATTCAATGCCCGACCCCGGATCGCTACCGTTGGGGCAAGGCGCCGCGTGACTACCGCGGCCTGCGCAAGACGTGGATCGCCGAAGATCCGACGCGCAAGAGTCGCACGCAGATCAAGCCGGCGGCGGTGCTCAAAACGCCTGTCCCGTCGCTCGGTCTGAAGGGTGCGAGTCCGGCGCCCGCTGGCTCGGGTGCGGTGGCTGATGCGGGCCCGGATGCCGGCACCGCGGGTGCAACCAAGTCCGATAGCAAGTGCAGTGTCAGCGTGCCTGGCGCACCCAGCAACCTCGGGCTGTTCTCGACCCTCGGCGCGCTGCTCGGGCTCACGCTGCTCCGTCGTCGTCGGTTCTAGTGGAAGTCGTGGCGCGCGCTCGCGCGCCGCGAATCAATAACCGAGATCGACCGTGCCGTTCGCGTTGCGCGGCGCGGGCGGCAGATCGCTCGCGGCGTGTGTCGGCCAGGGTTCGGTGGGCCTGGCCACCTCCGCCGGTGGCCAGCGATCACTGACGGTCGCGGCGGGGCTCGCGTTCGGAGCAGGGGCAGCACTCGGTGCGGGAGCGGGGGATTGTGCGATCACCGTCGCTGCTTGGGGAACGCGGCAGCGCACGAGAAAATTGCCGTCGCGTGGATCGAAGACGGGCGACAGATCATAGCCGTGGGGGCAACGCGCGCCGGCGATCTGAAAACAGGCAACTTGGTCGCCGCCGCAATGCACGTGCAACATTCGCGTGCCGTCCGGGCCGACGATGCCAGCCGCGCCCGGCTGCTCGACGCAGCCCGATGCGAGGAGCAGCAAACCCAGCCCACCGGAAATCAACCAGCCGCAGCGTGCCTTGCCCATCGGCTCTTCAGCATAGCCGAAAATCTAGCGAGGAACCGGCGCCTCGCCGTTTGCCAGCGGATCGCTGATCCACGGCCTGCCGTGAGCGTGGAAATAGCTGCGCAATAGGTCACGGGCCAGCTCATTGGCCTTGTGACGCCAAACGTTGCCGTTCTCGAGCATCACGCTGATCACGACTTCTGGGTTTTGGCTGGGGGCAAAACCGATGAACCAGCTGGTCATGCCGTCGCTCGATTCCGGACGGAGCGTGCCGGTCTTGCCCGAGACTCGCATGCTGCCCAAGTACGGACGGCCACTCGGATCGCTAAACGCGCGTCGACAGGTGCCGCTTCGGACCGTCACCTCCATCATGCGCCGCAAGCGCGAGGCGGTGAGGGGCTTGAGCACGCGGCCGACGACTTGCGCGTCGTCGTTGCTCGCCTTGTCTTCGTCGTTGCTCGAGGGGCTCGAGCTGTCCGCGTCGTCGTTACCGCTGTCAGAGGTCGGCTCCGTCATCCGAATCCGAATCGCTTGCCCTCCGTGCGCGATCACGCTCGCCAAGTAAGCACCGCCCAGTGGTGACAGCGTGCTGCCCTGAAACCCCGCAGCGGTGCGCGCAAAATCGAGATCGCCGTACGGGACCTCGAGCGTCCCGACCGGCACATCCAGATCGAAAGGCACTAGGCCGTTGAAGCCGAGCGCTTGCGCCGTATCCAACAAGCCGTTGCGCAGCAGCCGGTGCGTCGCCAGCTGCGCAAAAACGGCGTTTTTGCTGTAGCCAATGGCGTACCCGAACGGAGAGCATTCGATGCCGTCGCCGCGCGGTGGGTCCAAGTGTCGGCGTTCGATGCCGTGCGCGCCCCCCGAAATGCAGACCTGTTCCTTGGGGCTGAGTGAGGTGGTTTCGAACAGCGCCGCCGTCGTGACCAGCTTGAACACGCTGGCCGCGGGCACGCGCGCAGTCGTGAGCACCTGATGGCGTCGACCATCGCGAGCGGTCTCGGCCCAGGCCAAGATCTTACCGCTGTGCGCGTCGAGCACGACCATGCCCCCGCGCACTGGGTTGGCGTTGGCGAGGATCTTGGACGCTGCTCGTTGCAAATCGGAATCGAGCGTGAGCACTGCGTCGCCTCCGCTGGCGAGCGGCGCGACCCAGCGCCCATCGCGGCGCGCCATGCGATCCAGGTCGAGCGGCGGGCGCGGCTCGGTCGCGCCGGCCCGCGTCGCCGGTAAGGCGGCCAGTAGCGCCATCAAGGGCAGTGCGCGACCCGCGCGGGATCGAACCCAGCTCATCGCTTGCACCTAACTGGACCGCGCGATTCGGCCAAAGTTTTGACCAATCCGCCTCAAAACCCGCGAATTTTCACTTATGGAAGTGGTAGGTTGATGTAAGTATTTTGTTCACATTAAGCTACATGCGCGTACAATCGCCGTCAGCTGGAGGATTGCCCCATGGATCGACGAGTCGGCCTCAGAACACGCACGGACTTTCGAGTCCTCGCACAGCGTGGCTCGCTTTGCTCTCAATATCGAGGGATCGACGTCTCGCCCACGGGCATCGTGATCGATCGCGGGCGACCGATCAACGAGCTCGATTGGCCATTGTGGCAACGCCTCGAGCTGCAGCTCCCCGAGTACCTGAAGCCGGTGCGCGCGATCGCGCGGCCGATCTGGTCGCTCGAATCGCGGCAAGCGTTCAAGTTCGTGCGCATTGCCGATGTCGATCGTTTGATTTTGGCCGAGCACCTCGACTTCATGAGCGTGCGCGGCGACGTTTTGCATTGAGGATTGCACCATGTCGAAAACTCGACGAATCAAGAAACTCTGGGCACGGCTTGCACGACCGGGAGCGCTGCGCGTGCTCTATCAAGGGATCACCCTCGCGCCGCGTTTGGTCGTCAGCGCGGGCACCGTCGCGGCCGCTCTAGGGTTATTCAGCGCGTGCGTCCCAGCGACTCAGTACGAAGAAGCGAAGTCGGCGAGTGAGGTCGAGCTCGCGGCACGACAGCGCGCCGAGGTCGAGCTCTCGGCCACGCGCAGCAAGCTGGAAGCGGCGATGACGGAGCTGAGCCAGCGCGAGCAAAAGCTGGCCGAAACCGAGCAATCGGTGTCCGAGTCGAAGCTCGAGAGCAGCGTGGTCGCCAAAGAGCGCGACGAGGCAACCGGTCTCGTCGATCAATTGCGCGGCGAGCTCGCGCGCGTGGGCGACAATCTTCGCTCCTACGCCGAGCAGAAGGCAGATCTCGAAAAATCTTTGCAGGCCGCGCAAGCCCGCAAGCTCGAACTCGAGCGCAACGAAGCGCAGACGGTCTCGCTCGCGCGTCTGACGCGTGACCTGACGTCTGCACTCGGGGACCGCGTGACCAGCGGCGACATGGCGCTCGACGTGCGCGACGGACACGTGTTGCTCAGCGCGCCGTCGGAGTTGTGGTTCAACGACGACGGGACCTTGCGCGCGGGCATGGACGGCGCGCTCTCCGCCGTGAGTCGCGTGCTTTCGCTCCACTCCGCGAGCGCCCTCGAACTCAGCTTGCCCGCGACGGACGCCGAAAAGCGCGGCCCAGCACTGCTCAGCGCGCTGACCTCCCGCGGAGTCGCGGCTTCACGCATGAAGCTCAGCTCCATCGCGCCGCCCAGCGCGGCGACCGGCGACGCACAGCCGCCCAAAGCCACGCCCCCGATCGTCGAACTGTCCTTCAGTGCGGGCTGAACGGCCTTTCTGGCGTATTTGGGGCGCTCGACGCGCTTCGTGACACCCGAAGGGGTGCGATCCAGCAGCGCAAGCCGAAGCGATGCGCTGTTCTAGCTATCGGCGGCTCCAAGAAGGCCGCCAAGATCGCCAAGGGGGCCAAGATCGCCAAGGGAGAGGGGAGTGGGGTCGCGGAGTGCACACTGTCGGGTCAGTATTTTCGTGATGCACGTGATCGTGCACAACGCCGTGGACACGTCGACGGCATGTGCAACCCCCAAATTTTTATCGCTGCTTTGGGGTGTGATTGAGCGGTGAAGGCCGAAGTCTGCTCTTGGCGGTCTTGGCCCCCTTGGCGACCTTGGCGGGCCTCTCAGAAGCCGTTCAACTGCGTTTGGGTGCTTCGAAGGTGACGTCGAGATCGAGGGCCGTTTCGGGGTCGCGGCCGCGCGGCGCGGAGACCGCGTGGAAGCGGGGATCTCGGCGGAGTGCTTCGTGCACGGCGGCGATGAGCGCTGGGCGGAGCGTTTGCTGGAAGCGCTCGTGCCAGGCGAAGCCGTCGTCGTCGCCTGCGTAGTCGTCCGCGAATTCAGCCGACAAATGCAGGCTGATCGTGAACGTGCGTTCTTCTCGGTGAGTCACAGCGAGAACGTGACTTTGGCGGGCCAGCTACCGGGGGAAGGCAAGGTGGCCGATTTGAGCGTCGCGACCAAGCAGTCGACGTCCGACTCGCCGGCTTCGTTGGGGGGCGTTACGCCGGCAGCCATCACCGAACCGTCCGTGCTCACGTAGACGGTGGCTTCGAACGGGCCGCTGCCGCCCTTCTTGCAAGCGGAGACTTTTCTGGACAGCTTGCCGACCGCGTCCGAGACGTGTTCGCCGTCCCAACTGGTTGGCGCACGCACGTCATTCGGTGGATCGAAGTCGAACGACTTGCGGGCTAGACCGTGCATGCCACCCACGGGCTTCGGCCAGTTCTTGCTGCGCAGGCTGTCGAGCATGCACTTTTCGGTCTCACGATCGCCAATCGTGGATTTCTCGAGGTGCGCATGATCGACTTTGCCCTGAGCGTCGATCTTCAAGAAGAACGCGACCGAGCCGCCCAAAAACTCGACGCGCTTGGCGCCGTCGTCGAGGCAGCGTTGGAAATCAGACAGCGCTCGCTGAAAGGTCTTGTCGACCTTCTCCTCGTTCAAGCCACCGATTTCGGCTGAAGTCGAAACGCCGCTCGGCGCATCCGGATGCTCTTCCACCGTGATTGGCGGGGCCTGCGGCGGGGGTTCGCTGCCGCCGCAACCCGTGCCGACAACGAGCGCGAGCGCCAGACACGTGAGACCGGACAGCGTTGAAAGACGGAGCGAGAGGGTCATGGGGCGCGTACCAGTAGCGCGAAGCGCTGCGCGGAACAACGGCCGCGCGGTCAGGGTGATAAGAGCTCTTACGCTGGCCGGGGTAGCGATCTTTCCTCGAAACAAACGCCTCTAGCTCGATTGAAAAATTGCGTCGAGCAGGCGCACATCGGGAATTTCTGCGAGCCGCGCGCGTAGCGCGGGCTTGGGGCGCACGGCCACTCCCAGCTCGGCCTCCCGCAGCATCTCCATGTCGAACACATTGTCACCGAACGCGCCCAACCAATGTGAGTGTCCGAGCAACGCGCGTCCCGCGACGCACTTGTCCGCACCGTAGGGCACGGGCGCCGCCATCTCGGCGGCGATCACGCCGGAGACGACGCGTGGCGTGGCGGCAGCGATGTCCTGCGCGGTGAAACCCCAGACGCCCGCCGCGACTTCCACCGTGATGCGAGGCGAGGCGGACACGACAATGGTGCGAAGCGCGTGCTTGCGCGCAAACTCCAAAATCGGACGCAGCTCTTCGTTCAGGCGCTGGGCATGCTTTGCGGCTGCCAGGGCTTCACGCACCAACTCGATCATCTCCTCGACGCTGAAGCCGGCATAGCACCAGGTCATCAGCTCGCAGATCTCACGCTCGGCGTAGTTCCCCTCGAGGTAAGCCTCGAATAGTCGTTGCGCGGTGGCATTCACGTCCGCGAACCGAGTAAAGCCGCGGATCTGCGCCTGGCGATCGATCTCGGCGCGCGCGGCCTCTCGCAGACGGCCGTGGCTGACGGCGAAGCGAAACACGTCTTCGCCGACGTCACCCGACCAAAGCGTGCCGTCGGCATCGAACGAAAGGGCGTTCGGCAGATCGCCGCGCATTCGTCCCGCGAGCTCGCGCACCAGCTCTGCTGGGCTGACGGTGACGACGGTGCTCATGGCTGCTCGCCGCGATTCTTTTCGCGGAGCCACGTTTCCCACCAGCCGGCGGCCATCGCCAAATCTTGCCCCGTATCGATCTCCATGTAGCCGCCAGCCGTATTTTCGCGATGCATCGAGGCGCCCGCCTCCAACATCTCTTGCAAGAGATCGAGCAGGTAGGCCTTTTGAAAGCTGCGACCTTCACGGAACATGCCGCCGCCGTAGGTCTGCTGGGCGCGATCGAAGGCGTCGCCGAAGACGCGCGCGCCGACGTCGCTGAGCTTCATCACGCCGATGAATTCACCCTGTGCGGCTTCGCTCGGGATGGTGCGGCTGATCTCGAGCACGCGCGTGCCCTGTGCGCGCAGTTTCTCTGCGTCGGTCTCCGGGTGCTGGCTGCGACCGACGTAGCGCTTTCGCCAGGCCGTGTCGCAACCGAGCGCGATGTCTGCCCGCGAAGCGAGCAATTTTTGCACGATTTCGCCGTCGTAGACGATGTCGGCGTAGGTCGAGAGGAAGCCGTCCGCGAGGTACTCCCGGGCGCACAGCAGCGAGAGTAAGATGTTGTTGTTCGCCCAATCCGCGTTGCGCACGAAGGTGAACTCGGGGTAGCGCGCGCGCACGACGTCTTCGGCGTAGCCGCACACGAACACCACGTCTTTGCGGGTGATGCCTGCGCTGGCCAGCGCCTCCAAGATCCAGTCGAGCATGGGGCGACCCATGACCTCGACCAAAGTCTTCGGAATTCGATCCGTGTTGTGCCCGAGGCGACTGCCACGACCCGCGCCGATCACGATTGCTCGCACGGCGCGAGTCTATCCGTTCCTCCCTGGGCTGTCCGTGGTCAAACGCGGACAGCCCGGGCGCGCGTGGTCATTCCTCGCGCAACTTGGCGAGCACACTCAGATCTTCGAGGGTCGAAACATCCCCCTTGGTCTCGCGGCCGGAGGCGATGTCCTTCAGCAGACGGCGCATGATTTTGCCGCTGCGTGTCTTGGGCAAGCTGTCGGCGAAGCGCACCGAGTCCGGGCGCGCGAACTTGCCGATTTCGTTGGCGACGTGCTCCGCGAGCGTCTTCTCCATTTCGGGGGAAGCGGCGTTTGGCGGCTTGAGCGTCACGAAAACGACCAGCGCTTGCCCTTTCAAGTCATCGGGGCGCCCCACGGCTGCCGCCTCCGCCACTGCCGGATGTGCCACGAGCGCGCTTTCGATTTCCGCGGTGCCAATGCGATGTCCGGAAACGTTGAGCACGTCGTCGATGCGCCCGACCACGTGGAAGTAGCCGTCGGCGTCTTCACGCGCGCCGTCACCGGTGAAGTACACGCCGGGGATTTCGCTCCAGTACGCTTGCTTGAAGCGCTCATCGTCGCCGTAAATGGTGCGCAGCATGCTCGGCCAGGGCTTCTTGAGTACGAGCAAGCCGCCTTCACCGGCGCCGACTTTCTTGCCTTCTTGGCTGACCACTTCCGGAACTACTCCGAAGAATGGCAGGCCCGTGGAGCCGGGCTTGGTGGAGTGCGCGCCGGGCAGCGTCGTGAGCATGATCGCGCCGGTCTCGGTTTGCCACCAGGTGTCGACGATCGGGCAGCGGTTCTTGCCGACGTGCTCCCGGTACCACATCCAGGCTTCCGGGTTGATCGGCTCGCCGACGCTGCCGAGCAAGCGCAGACTCGACAGATCCGACTTCGCCGGCCAGTCGTTGCCCGCGCGAATGAAGGCGCGAATCGCGGTGGGCGCGGTGTACAGCACCGTCACCTTGTGCTTCTCGATCAGCTGCCAAAAGCGGCCCCAATCCGGCTGGTTCGGCGCACCCTCGTACAACAGGCAGGTCGCGCCGTTGGAGAGCGGCCCATACACGAGGTAACTGTGCCCGGTGATCCAACCGACGTCGGCCGTGCACCAGTAAACATCGTTGTCTTTCAGATCGAAGATGTACTTGCTGGTGAGGTGGGTGCCAGCGAGATAGCCCGCGGTGGTGTGCAGCACGCCCTTGGGCTTACCCGTCGAACCCGACGTGTACAGAATGAAGAGCGGGTGCTCGGCCTCGACGACCTCCGCACTGCCTTGCGCGGGATCGGCGGCTTTGACGGCTTCGTACCAATCCAGATCGCGTCCCGGGACGAGCTTGGAATCGATCTTTGCGCCGAGGCGCGCGAGCACCACCACCTTTTCCACCGACTTCGTGCCTTCGAGCGCGCGGTCGACAGTGGCCTTGAGGGGCACGACGTTGCCACGGCGCAGGGCGCCGTCTTGGGTGAGCACGACTTTGGCGCCGCAATCATTGATGCGGTCGCGCAGTGATTCCGCGGCGAAGCCGCCGAAGACGACGGTGTGCGGCGCGCCGATTCGTGCGCAGGCCAGCATGCCGACGACGACCTCCGGCACCATGCCCATGTAGATCGCGACGCGGTCGCCTTTCTTCACTCCGAGCCCACGCAACACGGCCGCAAACGCGACCACCTTTTGGTGCAGCTCGCCGTAGCTCCAACTGACCGTTTCACCGGGTTCGGTTTCCCAGATGATGGCAGCCTTGTCCTTGTTCGCGGTCTTCAAATGACGATCGAGGCAGCTCTCACTGGCGTTGAGCTCGGCACCGACGAACCACTTGGAGTGCGGCAATTGCCACTCGCACAGCGTGCTCCAGGGCTTGCGGAACACGAGATCGGCCGTCTCGCGCTGCCAAAAGGTGGCGGGCGATTCGATGCTCTCTTTGTACAGCTCGTCGTACTTTTCCCGCGACGCGATGCGCGCGCCTTGCACGAACTCCGCGCTTGGCGAAAATGTGCGATTTTCAACGGAGTACGATTCGATGGCGTTGGTCTCGGTCATCGCTGCCTCTAATTTCTCCCACTGACTCTATTGCTACGAGCGGTTTCGAACCGAGAGCGTGGGCCAGGAAGCGGGCCGAGTAAAGCCGGAAGGCAGCTCAATCTCGTCGATCTCGTAGCTATTTTGCTGGCGATCTCGCCTTGCGATGTCGGCCGAGGCCACCCTCCCGTGGGTGCGGCTGCGTGAAACCGCGCTTTTCGGGACAGGCGATCTTTGCAGTCACATGAGTCGGGCCGAGTCGGAGTCGACGCTACCAGAGGCTGTAGCCGCCGTGGATGCCGAGGCCGAACAGGGGCAGGGTGTTGCTGTTGCCAAACGCCTTGTTGGCGCCTTCCAAATTCTGCGCGTTCAGGCTCGTGGCACCGTCGATCGAGGCGATGACTTCAGCGCCGAGCAAGAAGCGTTTGAGGCTCCATTGCACGCCGAGCTCGAGCAGAAAATAGGGATCGAAGCCTTTGGTCGTGCCGCCCGTGAGGTTGGGATCCGACGCGACCGGGTCGAGCACCAGCTTGTGGTACACGGCGCCCGCGCCAATCACCGAAGTAAAGCGCAGCTTCTTGCCGGTGGTCATCAGACGCAAGTT
>Ga0134124_10001171_pt1 | contig 21024 bp, 19 predicted proteins | sample KB304_FD_96880 | JGI IMG/M metagenome (GOLD analysis project Ga0134124, IMG submission 96880) | Terrestrial soil microbial communities without Nitrogen fertilizer from Kellogg Biological Station, Michigan, USA - KB3-0-4 | ecosystem: Environmental > Terrestrial > Soil > Unclassified ... | reverse complement strand
TGGTCTCCTAATGAGTACCTCTATTCGGCAGTTATGCCGGCAAACGTAATGGTACATCACCGGGGGGCCGGAAGGCATGCTCGATGCTGCAGCCTTCAGAATTGGTGGGTTCAGAGTTCAAGCTTTACGTTGCCGTTTTTCAACCATAAAGCTCAAGAGCAAGCTAAAGCTTGAACTCTGAACCTCAAACTGACCCACTACCTCATAATTCAAACTCTGGAGTCGTCATATGTCTGATGTTACTATGCCCAGGATTTCGCGCTGCTCCCGTTGTCTGACCACAACAAGTATCTTAAATCTCATTGCAGGTTCGCAATGGGATTCGGCTCTGCCGAGGAGACAGAATGAATCAGGGAACCTCCGAGCGCCTGCACACGAGCCTTGACGCGATAATCGAACAGATGGCCGAAGGCTTGCTGGTTTTTGACGAGAAGACCACCATCATCAGGGCAAACCGCCAGGCCCAGAATCTGTTCGGATTAACGTTTGAGCAACTACGAGACGACCGCAACCTGTCACTAGCTGAAGGGCGGTTCGCCGATGAGCACGGTCGAGTCGTGGCGACTCAGGACCTGCCGGTGCAGAGGGCGCTCACGGCATTACGAGTAGTTGACACCCGGCTCTGGTATACAAGGCCTGATGGATTTCGCACCTGCCTTTCCTTGACGGCTTCACCATTTCTTGACGGGCGGGAAAAACCCGCCGGAGCCATCGTGCTCGTAAGAGATGTTACCGAACAGCACCGCGAGCATTCGCGCGCTCAGCAAGCCGACAAGCTTCGCGCGCTCGGCCAGTTGGCCTCGGGCATCGCTCACAATTTCAATAACTCGCTTGCCGCCGTGATCGGCTACACCCAATTGGCTATTCCCAGGGTGAAGGAACCTAACGCGGAAAAGTACCTGCGAATCGTCGAACAGTCCGCAAAAGATGCGGCGCGAATGGTTGAGCGCATACAGAACTTCGCGCGCGAGAGTCCTCACAAAGAAAACCTGATCGCGCTTCGTTTGACGGACATCGTTCGCGATGCGGTTGACATCACGCGCCCAAGATGGCGCGATGACGCCGAAGCGCTGGGCATCAAGTACCAGGTCAAACTGGAGTCTCAGACCGAAGATCTCCTCATAAACGGAGAGCCTTCGGAGTTGCGCGAAGTTTTCGTCAACGTGATCCTGAATGCGCTCGACGCGATGCCGATCGGCGGCGCGATTACGGTCTCGATTGGGGCCTCGACGGACCAGTCGAACGCGAGCGTCAAATTCACCGACACCGGCGTCGGCATGACGGAGGAAATCGAGCATAGGATCTTCGAGCCCTTCTTTACGACCAAGGGAGAGTCGGGTTTGGGAATGGGGCTTAGCGAGAGTTACAGAATCATCGAGCGGCATCACGGACACATAGAGGTCGAGAGCGAGCCTCATCGGGGCAGCAGCTTTACGATCGTATTGCCGCGCCTCAAGCGCGAGGAGCGCAAGCCTGGATCGCCCTCGGACAGCCCTGATCTGACAGGGCGAGTGCTGGTTGTCGACGATGAGGCCTCCGTTAGAGGTGTTCTTGCCGAAATGCTCATTAGAGAAGGGCATCAGGTTTCGGTCGCATCAAACGGCGAGGAGGCGCTCCAAATACTGGACTCCCAGGAGATCGACGTCGTATTGACGGATCTGTCAATGCCAAGGACCGATGGTGTGACCCTGGCGGCTGAAATAAAGTCGAGAAAACCAAATACGAAAATTGTGCTTATTAGCGGCTATGGCGGAGAGAAGGCTTACGAACGGGCGGGGCGCAATCAATGCATCGACGTCGCCTTGTCCAAGCCGTTCGACGTCGGTGACATCTCCAGAACCGTGAGCGGGCTGCTGAAATGATTAACCTCGTGGGAGGGTCAGCATTGCGCTGTTCGTCCGTAAAGCGAATGACTAGGCGTATCAAGCCATCGTGGTTTTCTTTAGCGAAGCTGTATCTGTAGCGACAAATCGGTTTCTACATCGGCTAGCCGGCTATTGTATATCTCAATGATTTCGGACAGAACGCAATAAAGGTCTTTCTCTTCCTCCGTAGCAAGCTCGATGATATTCAAGGCGAGGAAATTCTCAAGCGAGATTATGGTCAATTCATTGTCGATCCCGGCTTCCTCGGCCAGAACTTGCGCCTTGCTGGACTGCGCATGCGGGATTACAAGTACTGGTAGTAATCCTGCGTTGATGTTACCGGCGCACTTCTCAATCACTCTCCGAGACGGGTTGGCTGTCACGTGGTAAACAAGATTGGAGATCAGAAGTCTCCCTTCCTCGATTGCCTGTACATCTGCAGCATGAGAGAGGCGGTCTTTCAGTTCCGCTCGTACGAAACTCTTAGTTGTACCTTCCGGAGAATTCCCTTGAAGATTTCAACAGGTTTCACTTGCGCCTCGCAAGACATCGTAATGATATCGAAAGCGATATAGTCTTCTATTCCAAAGATACTTATGCGTCTTACCGTTCTGGCTTTCTTTGCAAGTTCGACGGCTCTTCCGATTTGAGTATTCGGAACAAGCAGTATTGGCTTGCGGCCGATTGAAAGGCTTTGTTTGCAATCTCGAATCACGGCAGCGCTAGGCGCCGATGTGACATAGTAATTCAGTGATCCGACAGTAAGAGCATTTGTGCTTGTGGGTTTTGAATGCCTTACGCTTGCGGACGAGGGTTGTGCCTTGAAGCGTATCTCCAGTACGGCACTCACCAAGTGTTTGGCAATCAGCCCGACCGATTCGTCGTCCGCAAGTGTGAGTATGCTGTTGACCCAATGAACCGGTGACGCTCGAAGATCAAAGTCGATCTGAACGTTCTCATTCCACCCGAAAGTCATGTTCCCCTCGTATCGTCAGATGAGTTCGACTCTGGTGACTTGCTCACTGCTAATGTTCCAACTAACCGCGATGGTCGCGTAAGCATGGTAAATCGGCACGAAACCAAAAGCGGGATTTTGCATGAACCCAATTTCTGGAGATGCGGAAACATTGCTAACGAGCCCTAGGAAGTAGTCATTCTGGGTTTCATTGGCGATCCGCCATTCTTTATCAGTAAACGAAATTCCACCGAGTTCTTTGGCTAGGCCCTTGACTTCAACCAACGTCCGGTTTCCGCGAGCAACAATCTCAAAGTCGAACCCAACACCATAGTCTCGATAGTCCCGTAGAACTCCTTTGAAGGGCGTCAGTCCAGCTCGGAATCGGGAGACGAAAAACTCCTCCGCCATTCTGCCGGTCGGTCCTCGTGCAACATACTCGAGTTTCTTCTTCGTCCTTTTCTCATCATCTGAGGCTTTGATCCCCGTTAATACCGAGTGCAATTGGCTTTCTACTCTTGGGCGTTCTTCAGGTTTAATGATATCCAAGACCACTGCTCTCAATGCGTCTTCGCTTAGATCATCGAACGCTGTCATAACCTGCTGACGACTTGGTCTGATGCCTCGTTTGTACCAACCTTTCCGTCTGTTATCGTAATAGGGATCAAATTCATCTCGCCAATTCTTGACCGAATTCGGCTTTACGTGGAGGCTACGACTAACCTCCTCAAACGCCTGTCTATATGTTCGGAACCCTAGTCGGGTAAGCCCTTCCTCCCCGAACTTCGAGAGGTAGAAGGCCACTACCATTGCAAGCTCATTCTCCAGTCTCATGGGCGTGACTGACCTGTTGGATGTATCGGTGACCCTGCTTTTCTCCGGAGCTAGATGCGCAACCTATTATACTCGGTTGTGCACGAAGCTCTAGCCGCAGGTCAGTCTATGATACTCACCTTTTGTACTTTCGAATAAGCCCCTTGACGACTCCTTGAATAGTCACGCGATTCGGGGGACTCACGAGAATTGGTTTGTAACGCTGGTTCGCCGGCTCGAGTCTGATCTGATCGCGCTCCTTGTAGAACCTCTTCAACGTCGCGTCGTTTCCATCAATGAGCGCAACCACCATTTCACCGTTGTTGGCGGTGTGCCGCGACTCGACTATGATGCAATCGCCTTCGCGTATTTGCTCGTCGATCATCGAGTCGCCTCGCACCCGAAGCCCGAACAGGCGCTCGCGGCCAATGAAATCGCGCGGCACGCAGACGGTTTCGTCGCTAAACATCGCCTCAATCGCCTCGACGGGTTGGCCCGCCGCTACCACACCGCGCAACTCTATTTCGCATTGGTCCGCGGGCGTCTCTTCCATAACGATCTCATTGGCGTCGCTGCGGGTTGGGATTCGTCGAACTGGATCTGCGTGTTCTGGACGCTCTGGAATTGGTAAGGTACGAGCCTCCGTTCCCGACAGGGGAGTTCCGCAGTTCCGACAGTACCGTCCTTCTTCCCAAGATCCACAGTCAGAGCACGTCATACACAAGCTCCTTAGCTAAGGAAAGCCATGGCCTCATCTCAACTGCTGATATCGACTCCACACTTACATGTCTCAAGCCTCCAAACTCAACGTTCTTCTTACTCCAACTTACCGTCTTTCTTCCAGGGATCAATTTTTGTATTTGCGTATCAGACCCTTGACCACCCCCTGAATCGTCACGCGATCCGGCGGACTCACCAGGATCGGCTTGTAACGCGGATTTGCCGGCTCGAGTCTTATCTGATCGCGCTCCTTGTAGAACCTCTTCAACGTCGCGTCGCTTCCATCGATGAGCGCAACCACCATCTCACCGTTGTGAGCCGTCTGTCGCGACTCGACTATTATGCAGTCGCCTTCTCTTATCTGTTCGCCGATCATCGAGTCGCCTCGCACGCGAAGCCCGAAGAGGCGCTCGCGGCCCATGAAGTCCCGCGGCACGCAGACGGTTTCATGATTCAGGATCGCTTCTATCGGCTGACCTGCCGCGACGACGCCAAGCATAGGAATCTCGAACGCCTCCTCAGAAGCCTCTTCTCTCACCACCTCGATGCCGCGGCTGACGTTTGGGATTCTCTTTATCAGGCCTTCGCGTTCGAGTCCCGACAGAATGTGGTGAACGCTAGCCGGCGAGCTTAGGCTGAACTGTTTGCCTATCTCCGCCATCGTCGGAGCATATCCATTCGCGTCTGCGTATCGGCAAAGGTAGTCGTAGATCTGTCGCTGTCTGGGTGTGACCATTTCACCTCCTGCTCTTAAGGTTTAGTCGCGCTCTCAAGAACGCACACCGGGAATGCCACGAGCAATTGTCGTCTTGATCGCTAGTGTCGAAAATCCAAAAATGATTTTCGAGTAGTCCGGCGAATATGTCAAGAAAATAATATAATAGTCATCGAAAATAGCCCTTGACATTCGTCGCGTTTTTTCGTATATTTTCGGGCACCCTCTAACGCAGGACAGAAGAACAAAGGAATTTGCGATGACAATACAGCAAGCGATAAGGGCGAGATTGAGAATAGAACCGGGTCGTAGGGTTAACACGTTCGGAGGGTGGTGCAGGCGCGACAGGGTGTTGCTTGATGGTTACGAGATCGGGAAGATCCAGACCCGGCGCGCACCAAGCCGGACCGAAGTTTTGACGATTGCTGCAAGCGGGTTTGTTCCCGGACACAATATTGACTGGTTGGTCGCGCAAGCCGGCCAGTCTCCGGTGAGGCCGGCGGTGAGCAGGGCCGACAGGTCTCACGCGATGTTGGATGGGCGATTTGTGAAACCGCACCCCCGGACAACGGCTGCGATGAGTGGGCGATGAATGTGACCGGGGCATCCCTAAGTGTCCTGGGCCTTGCGCCACTGCCCGGCGAAGACCGCCGCCGCGGTTTGCCAGTCTTCGCGGCAGTACGTATTCAAGCGGCTTCTCGCGGTCCCAGTCAAACTGCTGTTGCGTCCCGGCCGCGTCCCCGCTGATGAAGGCCCCTTGATAGAGTTGACGGTGGTATTCAGTCACATCGAGCCGCTGTTGCAGCGCTTGCGTGAGCGGGTCTTTGGCCTCGGTGAAGCGGTTTAGCCGAATCAGCGCCCGCGCCAATTCCTTGTACGGCGCGGCGAAATTGTTATTGAGGCGGATCGCCCCGTTGAGCGGGGCGAGAGCCGCTCGAATTGCCGCATGAAATTATAGGAGAGTCCCAGATCGTTATGCGCCGGCCTGAAGCGGGGAGCCAACTGTCTTCGCAGCAGTACGTATTCAAGCTGCTACAAAACAACAGCAACATTCAGACCGCACGGTGACGGTGGGGTCGAACATAATCAAGCAGAGCTACACCTATGACTAGGTGAATCGGCTGCTGTCAGCGGCGGAGACGTACAATCAAGCCGCGAGATGGACTCAAAGTTACACATTCGATCAGGTTGGCAGCCGCACCGGCCTAACGAATTCGGGAACGATGTCCTTCCCACAATCAGTACTCCAACGGTGAGCTCGTCAACAGATCGGATATCGGCGGCGGGGTATGTCTACGACAACGGAGGCAATCTGAAGGATGAACCGGCGGCGCTGAATAAACACCATTTGTCTTATGCGGAGAACCGGCTTGTAGATTTCAACAAATGTCAACGAAGTGAAGCCTGACCCCTCCCCTCGGACGACGCTCTGGCGCTTCCCAGGCTTCTCACTGAAAAAGCGACCTTAGCTGATTGAAGTAGCCTCTGCGGGAGAGTTCTTCAACGGCAGCGTTCATATTTTCGAGTGTCACCTGAGAGATGACTATCATTCCGGGTTCCGCAATACAGACTCTGCCCATTTTCAAATCTGTTTTTAAGTCCTGAGACAGCCGAACAGGATCCCAAAAACAGACACGCACCTTGCTGCCATCGGGTAAGTTAACAAGCGCCTGATCAAACCAACTCTTCTGCTGAACTTCCCATTGCGCCCTTTCGTCAAAATCACAGGTAAATGAAAGCGCCGCGTGATTGCCTCCTTGCATCGAGACCTCTCCTTATCACTTAGGTGCCGTAACGATCCCTTTGGGTCGCACCTTGACGCACGTGGTGAGCACGAAGCGGCGGTTTCTGCGGCCAAGCGCTTGAATAGCGAAGGGCATATCCTTAATTTCAGGCACCCAGCTTACCGGTCTCAGGACCACTCTCAGGAGAAGTCCGCTCTGATCAATAGCAGGCAAATGCCAACCGCCAGCACATGTATTAGGAGAAGAGACGTAGCTATTCCGCGAAGTCGCCTTCGTTTTGTGGCGATACCCAAAATAAGCCCGTATGCGGGAAACTGAACGACTGCAACTCCTATAGCCGGCAGCGTTATAGAGTTGGAGACGATAGTTGAAAGCATAGTAAAAGGAAATAGAATCCTGGCAAACAAGTAATTGCCATGGCCCGCACCACTTGATACAACGCCGGCGTAGACCAAAACCGGTGTCAAAAGGATAGATATTACAATTGGCGTCCAGAACTTAATCATTAACCCAGTTCCCATCTCAACGATTCCTGCTATTTGCTCTTCGCCTTGAACTGAACGTATGCCTTGTAAAACGGTTCCGGCTTCTTCATTATCAGATACCATATTGGGTTTCCCGCTTCGTTGCGCTGGGTCAAGTCCTTGTACTCTTCTCGGCCACTCCACGCTGGATAATACGGATCCTCGGCGATCAGGAAGTCCACGAACCGTATCAGTTCCCCTTCCGAGAAATGAATGTTGTATCTGAGCCTCAGAGTGTTTTCGATAGCCTGGTCGCAGTAGTTGACTCCTTCTAGTTCCTTGAGGAGGTTAGAAGTAAGGAGTTCATAGCGACTGCGGTTTCGATGGTCATTCACTTCTGAGTCAAAATGGGCTGCTCGCATCCTGTCAGACAACCGCTCCATTGACTCAAGGGCCACCCTTCCCTCGGCCGACGCTCTTAGGCGCACGACGTTCGAGTCCATCATTTGTAGCAGAAAGCCGGCCTCATAGGCCCGGTCGCCATTTTCTCTACTGCTCCGGCCACGTACGGTCGGATCATATCGGTTCACGATCTCAGCTAAGCGAACACCAGCTCTGATTGCGTGGAGGTTAATATACTTTCTCATGAGGGCGCGATAGTCCGAGTGCACCGGTCCGTGGTGCACATATTCATCGCAGTACTCATCGGCTCGCTGCTCCGGCGTCATGCGCGCTAAGTCAGCCTCCGACTTGTGGTGGTAAAACTGACCGCCGAGCCCAACCACTCCGGCCATTGAAACTAGTACCAAAAGACCGATCACTCGCATCCTTCTTTTCACAAGCATACCGCTCAGCTTGCGTTGGTGAAGAGTCGACCAGGTGACGTGGAACTTCTCAAGATGAGTGCTCTGAATCAACGTCAATACAGATGCTGAGTTAATTCCGCTATTTGCTCTTCGCCTTGAACTGAACGTATGCCTTGTAAAACGGTTCCGGCTTCTTCATTATCAGATACCATATTGGGTTTCCCGCTTCGTTGCGCTGGGTCAAGTCTTTGTACTCTTCTCGGCCGCTCCACCCAGGGTAAAGTGGGTCCGCGGTGATCAGGTAGTCCACGAATCGTCGTAGTTCCCCTTCGGAGAAGTGAATCTTGTATCTGAGCCTCAGCGTGTTTTCGATCGCATGGTCGCAGTTATTGACTCCTTCCACTTCCTCGATGAAAGAAATCTGCAACTCGTAGCGACGGCGATTCTGATCATTATCCTCATCCTTGTCGAAATGCGCTGCCAGCATATTCTGCGACAACCGCTTCATTGCCTGTATGGCCGCTCGCCCTTCCGCTGAAGCCCTGAGTCGGATGGCGCGCTCGTCAATGGAAGTCACCAGAATACCCGCCTCGTAGGCGCGATCAGCCTTTTCCCGGCTTCTGCTCTTGTTTCCAGGATCATATGCGTCAATAATCTTTGCCAGTTGGGCCGCTACGCGAAGGGGTTCGAGAAAGACGTAGCGATCGAGCAACTCACCATACTGTAAATCATAGAGTCCGTGACGCGCATATTCGTTGCAAAATTCTTCGGCTCGCTGCTCCGGCGTCATGCGCGCTAAGTCAGCCTCCGACTTGTGGTGGTAAAACTGACCGCCGAGCCCAACCATTCCGAGCCCGATTGAGACCAGTATCAAGAGACCTATCATTCGCATACTTCCGACAAGCATACCTCCTCCTTGATGTCGATCCAAGCATGCTGATCGATCCTGGCCCGGCGATAACCCCAAAGGAATAGCCTCGCTGAGTCTGAACACTTTTCCACTCCTTCGGTTTCTAGTATCAGGCCAGGTGATCAACATCTTTTGGAGGAGGTGGAGGGTCTGGGTAAAAGTAGCGTGGCCAGGGGTATGGGCCCGAAAAACCTCCAGAATCCGGAAGGGGCCCTATAAACGGTATGATTGGTGGAGAAACCGGTGGCCGGGTTATTTTTAGCTGACCTGCCTTCTTCGGGCCACACTCCTTGACGATTGCATTGATCAGGTCATTGAGCTGCGCCGGCGTGAGCTTAACACTGGAGTCCCCCGTCAAGAACTGGTAGACCTCGTTTGAGACATTTACGAACTTCGCATCCCCGATTATTCGGTCTGGTGTGTGACCAGCGAACAAGTGGCCAAACCCCAAGTCGAAACCCAGATGAGCGCCATGGACGTCTTCGATCGAGTGCAGGACGAAGCCCGCAAGCTGGAAGCCCCGTGGGTCGTCACGCGCAATATACCCCGCAAAGGCCCTCTTCTCCTTGCCAAGTTGTTCCGGACTTGCGAAGTGAATCGTTGCCGCCGGACCAAGTCCCAGAAAGCCGGTGAATGCGTTCCACGGGTTCGTTGCAGAATACCTGAATGAATCAGCACCTCCCGGTCCATCCCCGGCGCCCCGACCAAGCTGTCTGGCTGCCGAGTCGCTAAACCTACCCGAGAGTTTCGCCAGAAACTCCGTCATCGCCTGATGCACACAGCCTTCATACAGACCAAGCGGATCACTCAAGTTGATTGGATCATTCAACGTATAAGAATAGCGATTCAGGCTCTGCGGATTCGCAATTGACCCCTGCACAGGGTCTGGCTGCATAAACCTGCCGGTACTAAACGAGTGCTGACGATTGATCGCATAGTCGGTGCCGCTCTCACCATCCCGCTCGTAGCTTGTGAACCGATGCTTCTCAGGCGTTCCACTTGTCCCTCCTTCTTCACCGAACGGCAGATGGTTTTGCGTGCCTTTGAATGCTCCATTGCTGTCAGCGATCATCCGCGTTGAGAGTTTATCCGCGAGGTAATAGCTGGTTCCAACTGAACCCGCGGGTGCATTGCTGTACTCGGCCGTCACTTGAGAGCCTTCCCAGATGTAGTATGTTGTGACCGCGTTTGCGCCGGTTCCGACGACCTTCTTCACTCTCCGATTGGCAGAGTCATAGCTGTAGCCGGCCGCAGTGGTGTCGACGTTGGCGATTCGTCCCGCGGCGTCATACTTGTAAGAATGCACGCCATCGCTGGTGAGTCTACCGGCCCCGTCGTAGGTGTAACCCACTCCGTTCACGTTTGCGATTCGGTTGTTGGTCACGCCGCCGCCCGGTTGCTGCATTGTCACAGTCTGAGATGAACCGCCGCTGACGCCGGTCCGATTCCCCCATTGATCGTAGCTGTAGTTTCGCTGTGCGTAGTAGCCAGTCGCCGAAGCCAACCTCCCAAGGTCATCATAGGTATATGTCTCATTGCGTCCTACGGTATTGATTGTGGCCGTAATGCTCATCAACTGCCCGGTGTTGCCTGCGGTCGTGACTGCGCCTGAAGCTCCAGCCGCGGCCTGGTAACCGTAAGTGAGGCTCATCAACGTAGCGCCGCCGTTGTTCACTGCGGTTTGAGTCGTCGGTTGCAGCCGATCGGTGCTGTAGCCGTACGTCTCGGTGATCTTGTTATTCGTTCCCACCTCACCGATTCCCAGGGTGGTCACTTGTCCGGCCACATTGTACCCAATCGATCTCACATACTTCGATAGCAGGTTGCCGGCACTGTCTACCTTGTCCTCTCCGTTGAGCCTGCCTCTCGAGTCATGGTTCATCCTCACTCGCTTGCCCGATGGATATATCAACAACGTGAGCTGACTGGCTTGATTGTACTGATACTGCGTTTGATAAATATTTCCATCAATCGTTCGGGTCTTGCTTGTTGTTCTGCCGAACGAATCATAGACGTAGCTCTCCGTGCCTCCTCCGTCGGTAATCTGCCCTGCCTGCCCGTTTCCGGGAGCGGTAGTATTGTAGCTAATCGTCACATCCGCTGTAGCGGCGACGTCAGTGGGGAGGGGCGGCCTTGATGCGGTCGGGTCGTCGCTGCCGCCGATCCCGGTATACCAGGTTCTGATCAGACGATTGAGACTGTCATATTGAGAATGCGCCTCGACCCCGCGCACACCGTGCGTCCGTTTGAGCATCTCAGAAAAATCAGTGTACGTGAAAGTCACCGTTCCCTCTTCGGGCGTCGTCTCGCTTGTCATCCTACTGAGCGCGTCATAAACAAAGCTGCGAGCCTGTCCTCCCTGGCTAACGTCGGTGAGATTGTCGATCGCATCGTAGACATAAGTGGTCAGATAATTCGTATCATCAAGTACACCCGTTGCGGGATTCTGTTCGGTGATTTTTGTCAGCCGGCCCAGGCCGTCGACTTCGCTTCGGCGTTTCCGTCCCACCTGATCGGTGACAGTCGTCTGCGAGCCGTTGTAGTCGCTCTGGATGGTTTGCTGATCCGGCAAGGTTATCTTTTTCACTCGGGACAGATTGTCATATTCATTTGCCGTCCAGGCGGTCGGGGTTCCGATGCCACTTGCGTCTCCCGCGTAGGGATTCGACACCTGACTGACCCGGCCCAGTGCATCGTACTGTGTAGCTGAAGTATCGAAGCTTGTTGGCGATGATCCGGCCCCGCTCCCTGACCTGATCACCCGGCCTGCTCCATCGAACCAGCTCTTGCTGGTGATTATTTTGGGCGAAGGATCCGTATCTTTCTCTTTGTAGCTGACCTGTTGTGAATATGCCAGTTGATCGTTGCCGTTCGCGTCTTTGTCGACCTTAGTTGTGCTGCTTGCGCCGCTGGGACCGTTCGCGGTCAGCAGTCGCCAGGCTGAATCGTAGAGAAAAGAAGTTGGCTGGCTGTTCGGATCGGTAGTCTGCGTGACTAATCCAGTGCTGAAGTCGTATGAAAACGAGGTCGTCAGGAATGGCGCCGTACCGACTCGACCATCGGTCACGGTGTCAGGCTGAGAGTACCAGGTCGGCGTCAAAGAAAACCCAAAGGTCTTGAGCTGGCAGCAGGAAACTTCGGCTTCGACGACGTTTCCAAAGATGTCGAACTTAGTCGATCTCGGTATGAATACAGATGGTGTTATGCTGGAGTACGTCTTCACGTTAGTAGGATTGCCGCGTTTTGTGTAACTGGTATCAAAGCCTGAGTCGTGTGTTGATGGAATCGATGCATACGTCTGCATGCCATTAGAGTAATCATCGTACGTGATCACCGTTTTCTGCCTCTGCACATTCGCCTGATCGTCGAAGACATCTATCTGTGTAACAAGGCGAGTTAGGTTGACACTCTGATGTGGCGACGTGTTCGAGTATGAATACTCAGTTCGGCGAATAGTGGTAAAACCAAAATCCGCTTCGTACATTTTCGAGGCTCGGCCGTATACGCGGTCAGTGACATTGTACTCGAAAGCGGTCAGCGCGGTCTGTCCAGCTTCGTTAGTGGTTGACACGCTCTGAAGCAAGCTCGGATCAAAGAAATCGTAGGCATAGACCTGGGTTCCAAGGACAGTTGTGCCGACTTTTCGTTCAATGGTCGATACCTGGCCCCCTGCGCTAGTGGTGACTGTGTTAAGCAACGCACCAGTGACGGGCATGGTTTCAGTAACCGTGTCGCTCTCAGAAGAACCGTGCGATCGCGAGTAGGTATATTCGGTAGGCGTCGTTCCGTTCGGATGGCCTTGCCACCATTCCTTGCGGCTTGTGTATTCAGGCGCGCGATTAAGTTCTCCATCGGTTACTGTGGGGAAATTGTATTTCGTGTAAGCGATCTCGGTTCCGTCTGTGATCGCGCCTCCTGTACCGGTCATGTCCTTTCGCACTGAGATATCGCGGCACACCCCGTAGCTACTGTAGTCCAGGAAGAGGTATCCCCGACCTGTAGCCGGATAGTAGATGCGCTTGACCACCGTGAGTGGCGAGCTGCTCGCCGGACCGTCTATTGTGAAAGTGTCGTTGAAATCGTACTGGAGGGTTATATCCTGGTATTCGACGCGCATCAACTCACGCGGCAGTCCCGTAAGCAGATCAGGCGTCGTGACGGCAGCCAGGGCCGCGAGAGGTTTCCCGTTGACCGGGTCGGCAGGATACCCAGCGTCTCCATAGTAGTAGAACTGAATTATTCTCCCCAGCGTGTCAGTTATTCGGTCAAGCGAAAATCGGTTTGGAAAAGTTGCACTGTTGAACAGCCGATAATCCATTCCGATGACATCGCCGTTCCGGGTCTCTATCTGGTTCGGCAGGATCTTGTTGTTCATGTCGATGTAGCGAACAAGCGTGCCATCGTTATACCTGAGCTTCATCCCGGTGAAATTGTATCTTGTATAAAGCCCGTCGGCTGAAAGGTGGCTCCAGGTCTGAGTACTGCTATCGTAAGACTGCGCGAGGTGCGTACGAGTTCCATCACCCTGAACCAACAGGCAATTTCCCGGAGCGTTCACCGAGCCGACGCCAGAGCCGTCTCCGGTCGCCGTGCCATCGTAATTGCGGATGATTCTGCCATATCCAATGTTCCAGCCTGCGGCAAGCATTCCTTTGTTGTAATTGAATCTCATAGAAGTTGGAGATCCGCTGGTGTCCTTGTTCCAGAGCTGGCCGTTGTAGATGAGCGAGAGGTTGATGCCGACACCCCGTCCTCCAAGGCTCAGCACCGGCGCCGCGAATTCGTAGTTAGAGCTGCCGAGGTTGTTCTTCATCTCAGCGTGAACGCCTATCGCTTCCACTGGGCTGAAGCGGGGACTGCCAACGACATTTTCAATAAAGGTTGCTTGAGGGAAGATCTCACCGAATCCACCGCCCTGCGGGAGCGGTATGTTCGCCGAACGCCTCGAGAAAGATGCGCGAGTAGCCTTCAATGGATTCGATGAGCCGATGCGCCTCATTGCCGCTGGTCCGGCCGCGAACCTTGCGGCGGCAATTGACAAGGATTCTATTGATTGACTTTGTGATGCGCCCGTGATCCCGCGGTCGTCCCTTGATGATGATCGACTGGCTTCAACCTGCTTCTGCTCCTGAAGCGGCGCAGGCGTCGACTCGACCCCGAGCGACTCTGGATCGTCACAATCGTGAGCATGCTGTTGGTCCCACTCCGCTTCCGAGGTCCGCAATCGGGCTCCGTCCTCCACTTCCACAATCACGTTGGCGCGTCTGGTTCCGATCTGAACGGTAATGACTGCGTGACCTGGACTCATTGCTTCAACAGTTCCGCAGGAAGCCACGCTCGCTACGGCAGTGTTGCTGCTCGACCAATTCATCTGCGCGCCGTGGATGGTTTGGCGCCCCATATCTAACGGGACAGGAACCAGCGTGTAACCCTCTTCCGTATGTAACGAGAGCTTTCTTGGACAGAGCCTTATGTGCTGCGTTCGAGCGGCTCGCTCCGAAGGGCTTCCACTTTGCGCGCCTTCCGCTTGCGCGCGTCCTGTCGAGCGCCCGCGGTCCAATGCGATCCTGATTGAGTCGAACGCTTCGACTGCATCGCGGGCCAATGCGATCTTAATTGAGTCGAACGCTTCGACTGCATCCTCTCTTACAAATCGAGCCTGGGCCGCCGAAAATGGAAACGCAAGCATCCCGATCATCAGCGTGGCTGTAAGCGATCTCTTGACGCGAGCTGTTTGTATTTTGCGAGTCGAGACTGACATGAATGTTCTCCTGCGAAAGTGGCCAACGATTTCAATTGTCCTGCGGGTCAGAACTCCGCCGAGCATCCGACAGACTGGAATCTATTGGACCGCTCAAACGCCGTGCTCTGTTTACAGATTGAATCACACCATACATTCCGGCACTCACGTCAAACTTCATCACTGTCGAATGTATGCTGACGGCACGGGAATATCGCCAGTCACGGCAAACTGCTTATTGATAATCCCGCCCGTGCTCTTGATAATCCACCAGGTGCCATTGCTGGGTCTAAAAACAGCAACGTCGCACTTGCCGTCACCATCGTAATCGGTGGGCACCGGGATATCGTTGGGGATTCCCCACCCTATAACTGTTTGGGACACACCATCTGCACCAAGGATCCACCAGGTTCCATTGCTTGGCCGGTAAACGGCTATGTTGGCTTTCCCATCTCCGTCGTAGTCGGCGGGCACGGGAACATCACCAGTCACGGCAAATTGTTGATTCATAGTCCCGCCCGTACTCTTGATAACCCACCAGGTACCATTGCTGGGCCGAAATACAGCTATGTCGCACTTGCCGTCACCGTCGTAATCAGCGGGTACTGGCCTATCACCGGGGATTCCCCATCCGGTAACGGTCTGCGTCACATAATCTGAACCAAGGACCCACCAGGTTCCATCGCTGGGACGGTAAATCGCTATGTTAGCTTTCCCGTCTCCGTCATAGTCGCCGGGCACGGGAATATCGCCAGCCAGGGCAAATTGTTGATTGATAATCCCGCCCGTACTCTTGATGACCCACCAGGTACCGTTGCTGGGCCGAAATACAGCGACGTCGCAGGTGCCGTCACCGTCGTAATCGGCAGGAACAATTACATCTCCATTTACACCCCATCCCACAACTGTTTGCATGTTGGTGTTTGAATCAAGAATCCACCAGTTTCCGTCGCTCGGACGGAAGATTGAAATGTCGCTCAGGTGATCGCTGCCAAAGTCAAACCCGCCAGCCGCTGTGCCCTGGCCCGCTCCCTGCTCGTCTGTTGCGATCAGCCTGGAGCCGGCATAGATGTATTCTTTCGACGGGTTGGCAGGGTTAAAGCTGGCCGGCGAGGGCTCTTGCAGGTTTGTGGCCGGCCGACCCGCAGCCGGCCGCAATCCACGCGAGTAACCCAACATCGTCCAGGCGGTCATTGCGCTCAGCAAAACGAGAGCCGCAATAACGATCTGAGACCTTCGCGTCTTCCTGAACTTCGCCCCACCGGTTCGCCCTTCGATTCTCTTTGTCGACATCGCGCCTCCCCTTTCTTACGAGCACACCTCGCCCACGCTCGCCATTCGCCGTTCAGTATTCTTAATCAAAAGCCCCTCGATTATAGTCAGGCCCGTTTCATTGTCAAGAACTATCTCTCGTTGTTAGCGAAATATTTCTCTCGATCCCGTTGAGGTCTGCTCCCCGTCCGCGCGGGGGTTGTTTGCGGGAACTTCAAAATCGAACGCTCTCTCCTCCGCGAAGAGCGCAGAAGCGGCTGTCTTGTCGTAGAATGTAGCCAAGCCCGCCGGGCGTTTGCCGGCCGTGAGATATCGATGAGGGTGCTCGAAACAAAACAAGCAGGCTACATCGTCGCGGTGGCCGGGACTGCCGCAGTGACGCTCGCGCTGCGTCTCCTGGGTGAACGGCTTAATCCGACCACCATCGCGCTCGCAATGCTGTTGTTAGTCCTGTTCGTCGCGGCTTATTGGGGAGCGCGCCCTGCAATTGTTGCCTCGGTGCTCGGCGTATTCTGTTTTAACTTTTTCTTCCTGCCGCCCATCTACACATTGACCATAGCCGACCCGGACAATTGGCTCGCACTGATTGCCTTTCTAATAACCGCGGTTACCGCCGGACAGCTTTCGGCTCGAGCCAAGCGCCGCGCCGAAGAGGCCGAAGCGGGAAGGCGAGAGATAGGACGCCTGTATGATGAACTACGATCAGCATTCGAGCGCGCAAGCCACGCCGAAGCCCTGCGAGAAAGCGAGCGTCTGAAGTCCGCGCTGCTCGATGCGGTGACTCACGATTTGCGGACCCCGCTCACATCAATGAAGGCTTCCGTCACCACTCTGCTTGACGACGTGAGCTCCGCGCCCGGAGATGCCTCGACGGCGGCGCTCAACGACGAAGGCCGCCGGGAGATGCTCGATGTGATAAATGAAGAATGCGACCGGCTCAATCGCTTCATCGAGGCTCTTGTGGAACTTGCGCGGATCGAGGCCGGCGAGTTGAGGCTCGGGCGAAGGTGGGGAACAATTGAAGAGATGGTCGAGGCGGCTCTCGCGCGCGCCAGGAAAATCACGGATCAATACGAAGTGACCGTCGAGATCGAAAGAGATCTCCCGGTTGTCCTGGTCGATGCTCGAGCAGTAAGCGAAGTCATATACCTGATTGTCGACAACGCCGCTAAATACTCCGCTACCGGGTCCGCGATCCGAATAACTGCCGCGCGTGGAGACACGGATATGATAAGAGTAACCGTCGAAGACGATGGACCCGGCATTCCCGGCGAGTTGCGCGAGCGTGTCTTTGATAAGTTCTTTCGGGGGCCGGGCGAACGCGACGCGGGCCGGAACCGGCCATCGGGAATGGGAATGGGACTCTCGATTGCCCGCGGAATAGTCGAGGCTCACGGCGGCCGCATTTGGATCGAAGGCGGCGGTCGCGGGGCTCGAGTTCTCTTTACGCTTCCCATCGGCGACGAAGAGGCGCCCATCGAAAAGCTGGTAGTCAGTCACGCCGATTTTGGTGAACACCTGTAGGGGAGTCTCTCTGTGGGCGCCCCTCTCCGGTTACGGGGTAACGCGAGTGGGTCAGAAACAGCGCATTCTTATCGCGGATGATGAGCCACAGATCTCGCGCGTGTTACGGACGAGCTTGAGCACGCGCGGCTACGATGTGCGGGTCGCCGCCGATGGCGAGAGCGCGCTCGACACCTTCAACGACTGGCATCCGGAGCTCGTGGTCACCGATCTCGCGATGCCGAACATGGACGGGCTCGAGTTGTGCAAACGGCTTCGCCTGGTTTCACAAGTTCCGATCATCGTGCTTTCGGTTAAGGGCGAGGAGAAGACAAAGGTCGAAGCGCTGGACGCGGGCGCCGACGATTTCGTGACAAAGCCATTCAGCATGGAGGAGCTTCTCGCGCGCGTGCGCGCAACATTGCGGCGCGCTCCGGCTTCTTCAACCGAAGATGCTGACTCGACCGTTTTGGAAGCAGGCGATTTTCGTCTCGATGTCGAGACTCGAAAAGTGAATGTGCTGGGTAAAGAAATTCATCTCACGCCGAAGGAGTTTGAGCTTCTGGCCCACCTCATGCGCCACGCGGGAAAGGTTTTGACTCACAGAAAACTTCTCGCGGCGATCTGGGGAGCAAACTACGGCGAGCAGACCGAGTACCTGCGAGTCTTCATCGGACAACTCAGGAAGAAGATCGAGCCCGACCCCGCGGCCCCGCGCTACATTCTGACCGAGCCATGGATTGGCTATCGTTTTGACCCCGGCGTCTAACTTCTCAATCGTGAGGCACTGCCGACTAAAGAGTAGTGTTCTAATCCTGCGTTGCTGTAATAACGGCGAACATACCGGCAAATCTTTTTCACTAGCCCAGGCGTTCACGCCTGGGTACGCGGCAGCCAAACATTCCCTAGCCCGTTTCAACGGGCTTCGGGTTCGCCTTCAGGCCAGGGGTGGTCCGCGTGATTGGAGTTCGATGCGAAGCGTGAGTGCCATGACAGGCGGCACTTTCAGACCTTTGCTCAAGCAGGAAGGACAAGCCCCATAAACGGGGCTACGCTCAGTCGTGCCTCGATCACCCAGGCGTGAACGCCTGGGCTAGTGAAAAATAGAGCCGCGTTAGTGACAGAGCGTAAGAGTGACAAGCTAACCTCATGACGCACAAACACGGCTACCAACTATTAGCAACGCAGGAATATATCACCATCGACTAAAGTCGGTACTCTGAACGCCCGTGGCAAAAGTTGTAGATCGAAGAGTCATTCACTATGATGTGGCACCGTGTCAGAAGCCCAGGAGCAGCCTAATCTCGAGGACATATTCCGCTCGCGCGACTTTGGCGCGTTGCGGGATAACCTGTCGCGTTTGACTCCTCGCGACCTGGCGGAGTTGATCGGCGACGCGCCCCCTCACGAGCAGGCCGTGTTCTTTCGCATCCTCCCTCGCAAGCTGGCAGCCGCGACTTTTGAATACTTACCCACTGAGAAGCAGAGCCACCTTCTATCGTCGATGGCGCAAAGCGACACCGCAGCCATCCTGAACGAAATGTCGCCAGATGACCGGACGATGTTGCTCGAAGAACTCCCGGCCGAGGTGACCAAGGAACTGCTCACGATGCTGCCGGCCGACGAACGCGCGATTGCGCTGACGTTGCTCGGTTACCCGGAAAACAGCGTGGGGAGGCTGATGACTCCCGACTATGTGGCGGTGCGGCCGGAATGGACGATTCACTACGTGCTCGACTACATACGTGAGCACGGCGCCGACAGCGAGACCCTCAGCAACATCTACGTAGTCGATGGGCACGGCGTGTTGATAGACGATCTTCGGATTCGAAGGTTCCTGCTGGCGCCGCTGCACGAATCGGTTCACGAACTGATGGACCGTCGCTTCGTAGCGCTCAAGGCGACGGATGATCAGGAAACGGCGGTCGCGGTCTTCCGTCGTGAAGATCGCACCGCGCTTCCGGTGACCGATACTACAGGGATCCTGATCGGCATCGTCACGATCGACGACGTACTGGACGTGGCTGAGATAGAGGCCACGGAGGACATTCAAAAAATCGGCGGTATGGAGGCGCTCGATGAGCCCTACATGCAGGTCGCTCTTGGACGAATGGTGCGCAAGCGCGCCGGATGGCTGGTGATTCTTTTCCTGGGAGAGATGCTAACCGCGACGGCGATGGGCTACTTTGAAGAAGAGATAAAGCGAGCGGTGGTGTTGGCGTTGTTCGTGCCCTTGATCATATCGAGCGGCGGTAACTCGGGATCGCAAGCGGCGACGCTCGTGATCAGAGCGCTTGCGCTGGGCGAGGTCGGGGTGCGCGATTGGTGGCGAGTCATTCGCCGCGAGCTTCTGTCAGGGCTCGCGCTCGGATCGATTCTGGGAGCGATAGGATTTTTGAGAATTGCGCTCTGGGCTACATTCACGAACCTCTACGGTCCGCACTGGTTTTTGGTAGCGTTGACGGTCGGGGTAGCCCTGGTCGGCATCGTCCTGTGGGGCACGCTAACGGGATCGATGCTGCCGCTGATACTTCGAAGATTGGGATTTGACCCGGCAGCTTCGTCCGCGCCCTTTGTCGCGACGCTCGTTGATGTAACCGGCTTGTTGATCTACTTCAGCGTCGCGGCGATCATCCTGCACGGTACTCTGCTTTGAATTGTCCGTTCCAAACCGTTTCGATTCATGACTAGGCGACTGCCTTGAAAGGCCGAACTTGCCGCACGACTTGCCTACCGAGATCCTGTTCGGTCACATCAATATCGTATCGGGTCTGCAAGTTCATCCAGAAGCGGGGGCTCTGTCCAAAGTACCGGCCCAGTCGGAGGGCTAGTTCCGCAGTGACTGGGCGCTGTCCGCGGACCAGATGACTAACGCGCATAGGAGCTATACCTAGATCCTGGGCCAATCTGTACTGCGAAAGCCCAAGCTCGTCGAGGAGTTCCCTTAGATACTCACCGGGGTGCACAGGTGCAATGGTTGACTTGGACATAAGTTCTCCTCAGTGATAGTCGACGATCTCCACCTGCTCCGCATGTCCGCGTTGCCACACGAAGCAGATGCGCCATTGGTCATTGATTCGCACGCTGTGTTGGCCCTTGCGATCTTTCTTAAGGGCCTCCAACTGGTTGGAAGGCGGTAGACGCAAATCCTGAAGGTTAGTGGCCGCATCGATCGCGTTTAGTTTCATGAAAGCTCTCTGCTGAATATCTCGCGGAAACCTGCGCGTGAATTGCCGATGAAAGATTCGCTCGGTCTCCCGACAACGAAACGATCTAATCACAAGTCGATAGTAAACAGCGAGTTTACTATCGTCAAGTTTCGAGGCTCCATGAACCTAGCGCAGGGTGTGATTAAAACTGGGACCTGGGTGGGACTTAGGGCACCCGGAACTTAGAGCGAGGAATCGAGCGTTCCGCCCGGCAACCCCGTAGGGGTGCGATGTTTATAGTTACGGACGCCGACGTGGACTCCTGGCTCCGTTAGGTGCGGCATAGAGTTGAGCGCAGGAACATTTC
>Ga0134124_10001169_pt1 | contig 21052 bp, 22 predicted proteins | sample KB304_FD_96880 | JGI IMG/M metagenome (GOLD analysis project Ga0134124, IMG submission 96880) | Terrestrial soil microbial communities without Nitrogen fertilizer from Kellogg Biological Station, Michigan, USA - KB3-0-4 | ecosystem: Environmental > Terrestrial > Soil > Unclassified ... | reverse complement strand
TGTCGCTCGTGGGCGGCGGTCCCTATCCGGCACCGCCCGCGATGGACCCGAACTATACGTATCAGACGGTCATCATCCTGCTGACCGACGGTCTGAACACCGAGGACCGCTGGTACACGAGCCAGTCGTCGATCGACACGCGCCAGCAGAAGACCTGCGATAACATCAAGGCCGCGGACATCACGCTGTACACCGTGCAGGTCAACACGGGCGGCGACCCGACCTCCACCTTGCTGAAGAACTGCGCCAGCGACTCGAGCAAGTTCTTCCTGCTCACCTCCGCGCAGCAGATCGTGGCGGCATTCAACCAGATCGGCACCGCCCTCTCCAACTTGCGTCTGTCGATGTAACCGCGGCCGCCGCCCGGCGCGGCGGCCCGATTTTCCCAAGTGTCCGCAACCGGACATTAACGACGCCAACGAAGACCGCAGCCGCAAAATGCGCGTGCAAGTGAAGCGCGATTAACCATCGAAGCCGCTGATGACGCGGTGGAAACGTGCTGCAGGGCGACGCCAGATTTACCGGTGCTCGCAAAACTAGGGCGTATCCATACACCGGCCCTTCAGCACCAAAGTTTATGACGGCAGGCGAATTCAACCGTTTTCGGTGAGATGGCACATGACTCTGTTGCAGAAGCTCAGCCGCTGGCTTCGCTCCTTCGCGGGCGACAAGCGGGGCAACGTCATGATCACCTTCGCGCTGGCGACGCTGCCGATCGTCGGCTTCACCGGCTTTGCCGTCGACTACAGTCACGCCAATGCGGTGAAGGCCGCGCTGCAGTCCGCCATCGACTCGACAGCGCTGATGCTATCGAAGGAAGCGGCGACCGATACATCCAGCCAGTTGCAGACGAATGCGGTCAAGTACTTCACCGCGCTGTTCACGCGTCCGGAGGCAACCGGCGTCACGATCACGGCGACCTATACCGCCAGCGGCGGATCGCAGGTCCTGGTCAGTGGCTCCGCCAACGTGCCGACGCAGTTCCTCGGCGTCATCGGCTACAGGAACATCCCGGTAACCGCGTCCTCGACCGCCAAGTGGGGCACGTCGCGCCTGCGCGTCGCGCTGGTGCTCGACAACACCGGATCGATGGACTCCGACGGCAAGATGACCGCGCTCATCACGGCGACCAAGAGCCTGCTCACGCAGTTGCAGAACGCTGCGACCGTCAACGGCGACGTCTATGTGTCGATCGTTCCCTTCGTGAAGGACGTCAATCTCGGCTCGAGCAACTACAACGCTTCATGGATCGACTGGTCGAACTGGCTCGATGAGCCGGCGTCGTTGAAAAACAACTATCCGAGCAATTGGGACCAGGTCAACGGCGGCGATTCATGCCCGCTCTCGCGATGGACCTATGGCTTCGGCTGCAAGAACGGCCCGTCGCAGTCCGCATCGAGCACCAATACGATCCCCTCAAGCGGCACTTATGCCGGTTACATCTGCCCGGACATGGACAGCGGCGCTCTCAATGCACGCCTCAACAGCGTCTGGTATAATGGCTGTTACAACAGCGTGGCGGCCACGCGCCAGATTTCGTCCGGCAACAATGCGAGCTGCGGAACGAACGGCAACTGCTCCTGCAGCGGCAGCGGCAGCAACAAGGTCTGCACGCAGACCTATTACACGCACACCTGGGTCACAAACGCCAAGAGCACCTGGAACGGCTGCGTGATGGACCGCGGCGACGACACCGGCCCGAATGCGGGCAACTACGACACCAACGTCGTGCAGCCCAACACATCGATGGCGGGGACGCTGTACACGGCCGAACAATACGACCCCTGCCCGCAAGCCGTGATGGGCCTCAATTACAATTGGTCGTCCATGACCACATTGGTCAACAACATGACTCCTAACGGCGGCACCAACCAGAACGTCGGACTGCAGCTCGGCTGGATGTCGCTCACCGGCGGCGGGCCTTTCACGGTGCCGGCGAAGGACGCCAACTACACCTACAATGAAATCATCATCCTGCTTACCGACGGCTTGACCACCGAGAACCGCTGGTACGGCAACGGCTCGTCGCAATCGTCGCAAGTCGACGCGCGGCAGCAGATGACGTGCGACAACATCAAGGCGACCAAGATCACGCTCTACACCATCCAGGTGAACACGGGCGGCGATCCGACCTCGACCCTGTTGAGGAACTGCGCCAGTTCGACCGACAAGTTCTTCCTGCTCACCTCGGCGAGCGCCATCGTGACGACGTTCAACACGATCGGCACCAATCTGACCAAGCTGCGCGTCGCCAACTAGGCCGGCCGGCCTGAACACACCTGCCCGCGCAAGGCGGGCGGAACGGCCCGCGTGTATGATTACGCCAACGCGGTGTTAACTCTATTGCGTAAGAAGCGGCCGGAATTCGCGCGATTTTCCGCAGCCGGCATTAACGATCTAAATGATTGGCCGCGCGGCATTAGCGGTTGATTTGGCCGCGCCGGGTTTACCGGCAACTCCGAGACCGGGCCCTGTCCGTATACCGAGCCTTTAGCGGCACGGTTTATGACGGCAGGTGAATTGAACCGTGTTCGGCAGGACGCCCACATGACCCTGTTGCAGAAGCTCACCCGCGGTCTCCGCTCCTTTAAGGGCGACAAGCGCGGCAACGTGATGATCACCTTCGCGCTGGCGACGCTACCGATTGTCGGCTTCACCGGCTTTGCCGTCGACTACAGCCACGCCAATGCGGTCAAAGCCGCGCTGCAGGCCGCCGTCGACTCGACCGCGCTGATGCTGTCGAAGGAGGCGGCGACCGACACATCCAGCCAATTGCAGACGAACGCCGTCAAATACTTCAACGCGCTGTTCACCCGGCCCGAAGCGACAGGCGTGACCGTGACCGCGACTTATACGGCGTCCGGCGGTTCGCAGGTGGTGGTGAACGGCTCGGCCAATGTGCCGACGCAGTTCCTCGGCGTCATCGGCTACCAGAATATCCCGGTGACGGCGACCTCGACCGCCAAGTGGGGCTCGTCGCGGATGCGCGTGGCGCTGGTGCTCGACAACACCGGATCGATGGCCGAAGCCGGCAAGATGACCGCGCTGAAGAGCGCCACCAAGGCCTTGCTGACGCAATTGCAATCCGCCGCCGGCACCAACGGTGACGTCTATGTCTCGATCATTCCGTTCAGCAAGGATGTCAACGTCGGCTCCGCCAACTACAATGCCAACTGGATCGACTGGGACGATTGGGAAGACACCAACGGAAGCTGGCAGACCTCGACCACCTGCACCGCAAAATCCAAGCGCGGCAAAAGCCGTTGCACCTCGACGCAACTTTGGGTGCCCGCGGCCCACAGCACCTGGAATGGCTGCATCACCGACCGCGACATGGACTTCGATCAGAACGTGACCCCGGCCAACCCGGCCGATGATACGCTTCCGGTGGGACAAGCCTCCACCCTGTATCCGGCCGAAGAGTACGGTTATTGCCCGCTCCCGATGATGGGGCTGAGCTACAATTGGCCGGCGATGAACAGTCTCGTCGATCAGATGTATCCGGCCGGCAATACCAACCAGCCGATCGGCCTGGTCTGGGGCTGGCTATCCCTGGTCGGCGGCGCACACCTGACGGTCCCGCCCAAAGATTCGAACTACAAATACCAGGATGTGATCATCCTGCTGTCAGACGGGTTGAACACCCAGGACCGCTGGTATCAAACTCAGACACCCATTGATAATCGCATGTACCAGACCAGCAGCGGCACGGGTACCTGCGCCAACATCAAGGCGGCCGGCATCACCATCTACACGATCCACGTCAACACCGGCGGCGATCCGATGTCGACCTTGCTGCAGAATTGCGCCAGCGACCCAGACAAGTTCTGGATGGTGACCTCGTCGAGCGGAATTGGAACCGTCTTCAACACGATCGGCACCAACCTGACCAAGCTGCGCGTCGCCAAGTAGCCGCGACGCACGGCGCCAAACGGCAAGAAGCCCGGCCTTACGGCCGGGCTTCTCGCTGCTTACCAGTGCCGCCAGTGATGGTGACGATGGTGCCAGCGAGGGCCAACGTAGAACCCCACCGCTGGACCATAGACACGGGGGCCGTTCCATACGCAACGCCATCCATTCCAGTGCCTGTCTCGACCGCAACCATCGGCGGCCGAGGCGGACTGCGGAAGTGCGACCGCAACTCCCGACGCGATCAATGCAGCTAATATCAAGCCGCGCATTTGAGCCTCCTTTCTGTTTCGCCCGGCCCTCATAACGCCGCACCGCCGCTCAAGTTCAAACGTCGGCGCAAGGGCCAGTCTTGGCGACAGGATGGACTTGCGCCGCTTTACTCATCATGACCGGCGCAGTTATCCATCGTTCAGCAAACGGCAGGAGTGCCCGCAGCAGGCACCAAACTCGCCGCGACTAAGCTGCCTCGTTCACGAAGACACGCTGTCATTGCCGTCAAACGCAAGAAGCCCGGCCTTGCGGCCGGGCTTCTCAATTGCAAACGCCGATACGCTACGCGTTACGCTACAAACGCAGTCCGAAAAATGGACTGGATTACTTGGCCTTGGCGAGCAGGGTCTCGAACGGCTTGTAGGTCTCCTTGGCCAGATCGGCATAGAGCTCGCCGATCTTGGACGCCTTGGCGACGAAGCCTTCGTAGCTGGCCTTGGCATATTCGGTCTGCACTTCGATCGCCTTGTCGAGCGACTTCACGCCGAACAGCTTCTCCATGGCGGCGGTGCCGTCCTCGAAAGCCTTCTTGGAGTAATCGGCGACTTCCACGGCGATCGCCTGGGCGCCCTTCGACAGCACGCCGACCGACTTCATCGCCAGATCCACGTTCTCTTTGCTGACCTGCTGGAGGTCCTCGAAATTCTTGACCATGATCTTCTCCCGGCCCGCCCTGCGGCGGCGCTAATGCAATACCCCGGCCAACCCGGGATTACCGTTCATTTATACCGCACTGCACAATTTGTCAAGCGCCATGTTGCAGCGCGAAAAATGTCTTAAATTCCAGGGGATTGCCTTAATCTTTTGTAAACCACGTTCTCCTACGGTCGTAAATTGACGCGTCGCAATGGCGCCAAATTTTGCCTAAATAGCGGATCATACCGCTCAAACAGAAACGGGGTTGGGGAGAGCCGATGTTGCGTGCGGGAGCCCGAGACGGTCGCGGACTCCGTTGCGGCGTGTTTTGCCTCGCAACGCTGATCGCCGTAGCGACTGTTGCCACGACTGCCAGCGATGCCGATGCGCGCGGCCGGCGCCACCACGCCCGGCGCGCCGTGCATGTCGAACGCTACGAGCCGTCACCGGCATCCATCGTGATCGATGCCAATTCCGGCGCCGTCCTGTCCTCGTCAAACCCGGACAGCCCGCGCCACCCCGCTTCACTCACCAAGATCATGACGCTCTACCTGCTGTTCGAGCGGCTGGAGAACGGCAAGATCAAGCTCACCAGCGACTTGCCCGTTTCCTCGCATGCCGCGGCGCAGGCGCCGTCCAAGCTGGGCCTGAAGCCCGGCGAGACGCTCAAGGTCGAGACCGCCATCCGCGCGCTCGTCACCAAATCGGCCAACGATGTGGCCGTGATGGTCGGCGAGGCCATTGGCGGCGACGAGCCCAGCTTTGCGCAGATGATGACCGCCAAGGCGCGCGCGCTCGGCATGAAGAGCACGACCTATCGCAACGCCTCCGGCCTGCCCGACGACGCCCAGATCACCACCGCGCGCGACCAGGCCCTTCTCGGCCGCGCCATCCAGGATCGTTTCCCGATCCAATACCGCTACTTCGCCACGCGCACGTTTGAATTCCGCGGCAAGTCGGTGCGCAACCACAACCACCTGCTCGGCGCGGTCGAAGGCGTCGACGGTATCAAGACCGGCTACATCCACGACTCCGGCTTCAACATAGTCACCTCGGCCCGCCGCAACGGCCGCCATGTCATCGCCGTCGTGTTCGGCGGCCGCACCGCCAAAGCCCGCGATGCCCGCGTGGTCAGCCTGATCAACAACAACATCAACATCGCCGCCGTGAAGCGCACGACCCCGCCGATCGTCGAAGGCTGGGAAACCGTCGAGCGCGCCAAGGAAGCGATCAAGCATCCGGCGGTGGCCTCCGTGTTACCTTTGGCGGCGCCCGCTGCGCCGGTGGCCGCGCAGGCCGCACCGCCGGCGATCGCGCAAGTCGCCACCGCCCCTGCCCCCGAAGTGACCCCGGTGGTCGCCGCGCCGGTGGCCCAAGCTGCCGCCGCGCATATGCCGGAGCCGGGCTCGACCGCCCCGATCAAGCCGAATGCGGTAAAGACCGTCGCCGTTCATCCCGGCGCCACGATGCAGACGGCCTCGCTGTCGCCGCTGCCGAGCGACAACCGCAAGCTTACCCCCGGCGTCGGCGCCAAGAGCGTCACCACCGTCGCCACCGTCAAGAACGAGAACGTGAAGTCCGACACCATCGGTGTGCTCTCCGCCAAGGTCGCGAGCGCGGCCCCGGCGGCAACGTCGGTCTACGCCGTCGCCTCCGACACCGCGGCCACGCGCCCGCGCGCGGGCGGCTGGATGATCCAGGTCGGCGCCTTCCCCGAGGAGAAGGAAGCCAAGGACCGCCTGTCCACCTGCCAGAGCAAGGTCAAGGACCAACTCGCCAAGGCCGAGCCCTTCACCGAAAAGACGGTCAAAGGCGACAAGTCGCTGTACCGCGCCCGCTTCGCCGGCCTCGACAAAGACCAGGCCGAGGCCGCCTGCAAGGCGCTGAAACACAGCGATATTCCCTGCATGTTGCTGAAAAACTGAAATTTTTAACGCCTGACCGGTAAGGTCGCGGCATAACAAGAACACTTAGGGTGCGTTGATAGAGTTGACGGTGTCGCTAACGTTTGTGGCGTAAGGAGTGCCTCAGCGATGGCGTCGAAGAAGGATTTCCTTGGCCTCGTTGATACGAGCGGCCAGGTAGGTCGAACCCCCTTGGTCGGGATGCAGCTTCTTCATCAGCGTGCGGTGCGCACGCCGGATGTCGCTGGCGCTCGCGCCGGTTTCCAGGCCAAGGATCTGGTAGGCCTCCTGTTCGGACATTTTGGCGCTGCTCGTCGCAGCCCGCCCCGCTGTCGCATCAGCCTGCGCGTGCTCACGCCAGCCGGCATCCCGGCGGTCAAGATACGCCATCAATAGCGCGCGGCTTTCGTCGTCCACTTCGGTCAGCATTCCAAGCAGCGCTTCGAGATCGAGGCGTTGCAGCGGCATGCCTTGAAAGCGGCCGGCGAGCACCGTGCCGCTCATCTCGCCGCTGTCGTGATCGAGCTCCATCTCGATGTAAGGCGAACGTACGCGCGAGACCTTGCCGCTGCTCTTTTGCGTGCGCGCCGAGAAGCCGGCCGTCCCGAAAGGCAGCCAGCCCAACAAGCCGAGGCCGGCCGCACCAAGCGGAATGGCGATGCCGATTTCGCCGCGCAGGCCTAAGAACACCGCAAGTCCCAGCGCGAGCAGGCCGCCGCTGAGCTTGAGCACGCGCGCGCCGACTTTCGGATCGACCTTGGAAATGACGCCGAGCACCCACAGCGCGCCGACCAGAATCAAAATCCCGAAGATGAGCGTCGGCATAACTTCTATAACTTCGTTTGATTGCGCATGATCTTTACCGAAAACCGGTTCCCACTTTTCGGGATCATGCGCGCAGTTGCGCGAGCAGCTTACGCGCGCTGCCGGCCTGCCGCGCCGAGAGATCGGCCAGCGCCTTGAGGCCGCCGGCGGCGTAGGCGGCCACCGCGCGCAGCAGCTCGCGCAGCTCATTGGCTGCGCCGGTGTCGAAGCGGCAATAAGCTCCACGCGACAGCCGCGCGATCTCGCGATAGGCGTTCTCCGCCACCGGATCGTTGCCTTCCTGGAACATGAACACCGGCACGTTGAGGATGCCGAGTTCGCCAGCGGCGGCTGAGAGGTGGTCGATCGCCTCTTCCATTGCGTCGCCGACGAAGACCAGCGCTTGCACCGGACGGCGGGCATTCTCCTGGCGCGCGTGACTGAGCACCTTGCCGATCTGCGTCTGCCCGCCACGGCACTCGATGCGCGACATCAGCTCGGCGAGCTTGTCGCTGCCGGCGACCCAGCCGGAGGAAGCGCATTCGGTCAGCCCGCGGAAATAGACGAGCTGGATGTCGAGGCCGCCGACCGCGGCAGCCTCGCGAAACATGTCGGCCTGCAGCGTGCAGGCGGTGTCCCAGGTCGGCTGCCGGCTCATGGTGGCGTCGAGCGCAAAGATCAGCCGGCCGCGCTTGCCCGCGGTCACGGCCGGACCGAGCGACTTCACGCGGTCGAGGAAGGCCTCGATCTCGGGGCGCGACGAGGTCGGCGCGGGGGTTTGCGGGCGGTCTTTGGACATGCGGGCAGCCTACACCAAATCCATAATCGCCACTTAGGTGGCGATATGTGGCGGCTGGTGCAACCCGCTATCTGAGAGGCGTCTTACGCCAGGACGTCGTGGACCTGCAGCGGCTGATCCATGACCGAATACCACTCGGCGCGCGCGGCGGCGCGGCGGCGGCCGTTCTCCGAGATCGGCAGATGCAACGAGTTGAGCAACCCGATCACTTCTTCACGCGCGGTCAGATGCGACATGTTCGGCCGCGTGCCGAGCGTCGTTTCGTCGAGGTCGTCAAGCGCGGTCAGCCCGCGCGGGAAGAATTCGCGATAGACCACGCGCTCGGCGAAGCCGTCGACGCTGCGGAAGCCCATGCGCTTGGACAATTCGGCGATGCCCTCGCCCACCAGCTTCTTGTTGCGTGAGCCGAGCGCGGCCAGACGGTTCCGCACCACGATCCAGTCGGTGAGACGGCCGTCGACCAGACGGCGCTGGCGGCGCGCCTCGCGGACCATCTCGGCGTAATGGCTTTCGCCGGTGACGGTGAAGTTGGTCGGATCGAGCGTGGCGAGCACGTCGAAGTCGACGAACGAGTCGTTGAGCGGCGTAACGAGCGTGTCGGCCATCGAGTGCGCGAGCCGCATCAAATAAGTGTCGGCGCCGGGCGTGTCGATGATCACCACGTCGTGCGTGTGCTCGATCTTGCTGATGGCGGCGGAGAAGTTGGCGAACTCCTGCGCTTCGTTGGCTTCGACCGAATTGTGGGCGGCGCGGTCGACGACGAAGTGCGTCGGCAATTCCAATTTGATGCGCGCGCGTTCGGCCCAGTCGCGGCGGTTCTCAACGTAGTGCGTGAAGCTTTTCTGCCGCGAGTCGAGATCGATGGTGGCGACCCGCTGGCCAGCCTTGAGCAGCGCCACAGCGATGTGCAGCGCCGTGGTGGATTTGCCCGACCCGCCCTTTTCGTTGCCGAGCACCACCACGTGTGCCGACTGCGGAGTTTCTTGAATGGACTGGACCAGCATTTACTCACGCACCCTTGACCCGAGCCCAATTCTCAAATTATTGCCATGGTTTAGTCAAGTTAGTCGCAGTTTAACCATTAACCGGCGGGGTCCCGATAACCGCGCTGACGCTGTGTAATGGCCTTTTTCGACAGTTGCGCGACAGTGGATGGATTATGGCAAAGCGCCCGCTCATCGCCCGCACGATTTTCAGCCTGCGCAAGGCGCTTGCGCCCTTTCGCAGGCGCGGCCAGCGCATCGCGCTCGTTCCGACCATGGGCGCACTGCACGCCGGCCATCTGACCCTGGTGCGCGAGGCGAAGCGCCGGGCCGAGCGCGTCGTGGTGTCGATCTTCGTTAACCCAACCCAGTTCGCGCCGCATGAGGACTTCGGCAGCTACCCGCGCCGTTTCGCCGCCGACGTCGCGGCGCTGGCCGAAGCCAAGGTAGACCTCGTCTGGGCACCCGGCGCAGGCGTGATGTATCCGGAAGGCTTCGCCACCCGGCTGGCGCCGGAAGGCGCCGCCAAGGCCGGGCTGGAGGACAAGTTCCGTCCGCATTTCTTCGGCGGAGTCGCCACCGTGGTGGCCAAGCTGTTCACGCAGGTTGCGCCCGACTTCGCTTTGTTCGGCGAGAAGGACTACCAGCAGCTCCGCGTCGTCACGCAGATGGCCAAGGACCTCGATCTGCCGCTGAAGGTGGTCGGTGTGTCGACCGTGCGCGAGAAAGACGGCCTCGCCCTCTCCTCACGCAATCTCTATCTGTCGCCTGAGGAGCGGCGGGTCGCGCCGACGCTGGCGCGCGTACTCAAGGCCACCGCCAAACGCATCAAGCAAGACGAACCGATCGAGATGATCCTCGAAGAAGGCCGCGGCGACATCGCACGCGCCGGTTTCGCGCTCGATTACCTGGAGGCGCGCCACGCTTTGACCCTTGCGCCCATTGCTTCACGCAAGGACGGCCCCATCCGGTTGCTGGTGGCGGCCAAGCTCGGCAAGACACGGCTGATCGATAATCTGGCGGTGTAAGCCTACAGCAGCCCCAATTCCCTGAGCTCCCGCCGCATCGCCTCCGGCATCTTGGCGGCGCCGGGCGCGGCGCGGGCGAGATCGCGCGGCGCCTCCTTGGCCTCGAGATAGCGCCAGCCCTGGAAGGCCGAGCGCGGGCGCGGCTCCACCAGCACCACCTTGCCGTCCATCACCACCTGGCAGCGGCGGATGCCGTCCTTGCCGGTGGTCGAGCGGATGTCGAGGATCTTCTCGCGGCAGGTGATCTGGCCGCGGATCACCCAGAACAGGGAGCCGCCGATCAGTTCCTCGGCGCGCTTGGGCAGCATGCGCGTGGTGTGGATGTGTTCGGCCTTCTGCCCGCGCCGCTTCTTCTCCTTGAGCTTCTGCTTGATCCAGTCTTCCAGGTCGGCGACGGAATCGCAGCCAACGCAGAGCTTGATGAGGTGCAGGGACATGGCGGCATCCATAGCGCGCTCATCCCAGCGGCGGAAGGCCGCCCTGGCGCGGCTTGTTGATAGCGGTGACCGCCGGTTCCCCCCTTGCGCAAAACGCGCCGGAGCCGATGATAGCGGGGCTAGGCAAGCCACAGGCTCACAGGGGGGTCCGATGAAAGCATTCGTTGCGATACTCGTCGTTGCCATCGCCGCGGCGTCGCCGGCCGTAGCCGCGACCAAGAAGAAGATGACCGCGCAGGAGGCCGAAGCGGCCGCCATCGCCAAGCAAAACGACAACACCAAGCGCTTGCTGCGCGACGGCGCGTGGCTGGTGCTGCCGAGCTGGTCGCTGCCGATCTATTTCGGGATGAAGATGGACGAGAAGCTCAAAGCGACCGACAAGAAGTAGCGGCGCGCCACCTCACGCAATCGCCGGCGCGATCACCATCACCTTGGCGCCTTCGGCGACCTGTGCGTCCGGCGCGACGGCGATCTCGCTCACGGTGCCATCCATAGCGGCGTGCAGCGTGTGCTCCATCTTCATCGCCTCGATGATGGCGAGCCGCTGGCCGCGCGTGACCGTATCGCCCGCTGCGACCAGCACGGCCAGCACCTTGCCGTGCATCGGCGCGCGCACGAGACCGCCGTGTTCGGCGTCGCCGCCCTCGTCGAGCGCGACGTCGCGCAGACGCACGATCGTCTGCCGGCCGTTGCGCAGCACATAAGCCGCGCCGTCGCGTACATAGACCGACGTATCGAAAGCCGTCGCAACGCCGTCGACCGCGACGGCAAAGCCGTCCGCGCCGTAATCGATCTGCGCGATATAGGGCTTGCCTTCGGCCATGACCGGCATCTGCAGGCGGCGCGCACCAGAGAGCTGGAAGCCACCGGTGTCGTCCCATGGTGACGTTGCCGCCTCCGAGTCTCGCGGCGCGGCGAGCCGCTTGTGTTCGTCCTCCATCAGCACGCCGACGCCACGCGCCACCGCGCCAAGATCGAGCGGCTGCGCTACGGCGCCGAGTTCAGAAAGATGCGCATCGATAAAGCCGGTGTCGAAGTCGCCGCCGACGAAACCGGAGGCGCGGCAGAGCGCGGCGAGAAATCCGGCATTGCTGCGCGGTCCGACCACGAAAGTGCCATCAAGCGCAGTCGCCAGCCGCGCCAGCGCATGCTCGCGCGTCTCGCCTTGCGCGATCACCTTGGCGATCATCGGATCGTAGAACGGCGTCACCTCGTCACCGGTCTCGACGCCGGCGTCGATGCGAATGCCTTTGCCCGCGCTGAAGCCGAGCGCCACCAGTTTGCCGGTCGACGGCAGAAAGCCGCGCTCGGGGTCTTCCGCATAGAGGCGCGCCTCGACCGCGTGGCCGCGCAGCGTCACCTGGTCCTGCGTCAGTGGCAGCGCTTGCCCTGCGGCAACGCGGAACTGCCATTCGACCAGATCGAGTCCGGTCACCGTCTCTGTCACCGGATGCTCAACTTGCAGCCGCGTGTTCATCTCCATGAACCAGAAGCCGCCGGGTTTGAGACCGTCCTGCCCGTCGGCGATGAACTCGACGGTGCCGGCGCCGGCGTAGTTCACCGCCTTCGCCGCAGCGACCGCGGCCGCCCCCATCTGCGCGCGCAGCTCCGGCGTCATGCCGGGCGCAGGCGCTTCCTCGATCACCTTCTGATGCCGCCGCTGCAATGAGCAGTCGCGCTCGCCGAGATGGATGGCGTTGCCCTGCGTATCGGCGAAAACCTGCACCTCGATGTGGCGTGGCGCACTGACGTATTTCTCGATCAGCACGCGCGCATCGCCGAAAGCGGACTGCGCCTCGCGCTGCGCGGCTTCCAGCGCCGCCTCGAACTCGGCATGGCGCTCGACCTTGCGCATGCCCTTGCCGCCGCCGCCGGCCACCGCCTTGATCAGCACCGGGTAGCCGATCTCATAAGCCTTGCGGGCGAGGAACTTTGGCTCCTGCATCTCGCCGTGAAAACCCGGCACCACCGGCACGCCGGCCTTCTCCATCAGCGTCTTGGCGCGATCCTTCAGGCCCATGGCGCGGATCGCATCCGGCGACGGCCCGACGAATACGATGCCGGCCGCGGCACAGGCTTCCGCAAAGGCAGCGTTCTCGGCGAGGAAGCCGTAGCCGGGATGGATGCATTCCGCGCGCGAGGCCTTCGCCGCCGAGATGATCGCCTCGATTGACAGATAGCTCTGCGCTGCTGCCGCCGGGCCGATGCGGTGCGCCTCGTCGGCAAGCCGCACATGGCGGGCGCTGCGATCGGCATCGGAATAGACCGCGATCACGCGCATGCCGATCGCCCGCGCGGTGCGGCCGATGCGGCAGGCGATTTCCCCGCGGTTGGCGATCAGGACGGAGGTGAACATGAAGGACCGGTTTTGCGCCTGACCATACCCGTCATTGCAAGCGAAGCGAAGCAATCCAGAGCCGCATAATCCACTCTGGATTGCTTCGTCGCCCTTCGGGCTCCTCGCAATGACGCCTTAAGTGACGGTGACTACCGTGCCGCCGCCGGGGGCGCGGCCTGCGCCTGCGGACGCCGCTGCGGCACCGGAACGGCGTCGGCCTCGGCCTTATCCTTGGCCGCATCCTTGCCGGCCTCGGCATGCTTCGGCGGTGGCGGCTCGGCATTCATGATGCTGACCGGCGGGATCGAGGCCGCCGAGGGGAAATCGAATTTGCTCGACATCGGCATATGGCCCGCGGTCGGCTCCGGCGCGCTGGCCACCGCCGGTCCAGGCGCGGCCGCAGGCGGCGGCGCTTCAGCCACCGGCGCCTGCTTCAACGCGTCCTTGGGATCGCTCTTACCCCAGGCAGCGGCATAGCGCGCGACGTAGGTGTCATAGGCCTGCGCCTTGAGGTTGGCCTGCACGACTGTGGTGTCGCGCAGCACCGCGAAAGCTGGACAAAGATCGACGGTGCAGCCTTCCCGCTCGGCCAGCACATGCGCGGTAAGCCCGAAGCGGTCGAGTTCCAGCGCGCGCCGGCTGGCGGCAAAAGCGGCGGCCAGTCCCGCATCCTGCGTCGCGGCGACGTCCTTGAGCAGCGTCAGCCGCGCCGCGGTATAGGCGACCGCCGCAGCGGCCGTCTCGGCGTTGGCAAAGACGGCCTTCTCGCAGGCCGTCTCGACGGTTTCTCCGGCACCGCCGTTCAGGCAAGCCAGCGCCGAGCCCGGCGCCAGCGCGCGCGCGGTAAGGTCCGCGTCGCGCTGCTTGAGCGCGCGCTGTTCCGCCGCCTTGTCGCTGAGCGCCATGCGGTCGAGCAACGCCGTCACCGCCAGCGCGCCGAGCACCAGAGCGGCGATCGGCAGCAACAGGCGGAGCATCGCGTTCAGCGCGGCATCGACCGTCATTCGGCTTGGCTACTGGATCTTTGCGCCGGAAATGCGGACCACCTCGGCCCACTTGTCGATGTCCTTGCGCAGGAAGGCGTCGAACTCTTCCGGCGTCTTGACCATCGGGATGGCGCCCTGCTTGAGCCAGGCTTCCTTCACGTCGGGGCGGTTGATCACCTTGTTGATCGCGCCGTTGAGGAAGGTGACGACCTCCTTGGGCGTGCCTTTCGGCGCCATGACGCCGAGCCAGATGGTCGCCTCGTAGCCGGGCACCGTCTCCGCCACCGTCGGCAGATCGGGCGTCAGCGGCGAGCGCTTCTCGCCGGTGGTGGCGAGCGCGCGCACTTTGCCGTCCTTGGCGAGCGCCGACATGGTGGTGACCGCGTCGAACATCATCTCGACGGTGCCGGCGAGCACGCTGTTGCGCGCGTCACCCGAGGCCTTGTGCGGCACGTGCACGATGTCGGTCTTGCTCATGGCTTTGAAGAGTTCGCCGGCCATGTGGTACGGCGTGCCCGGGCCGGACGACGCGTAGTTCAGCTTGCCGGCGTCCTTCTTCGCCAGATCGATGAACTCCTTCACCGTCTTGGCCTCGACCTTCGGGTGCACCACCATGATCAGGTCGGAATAGTTGATCGAGGCGACCGGCAGGAAGTCGCGCATGAGCTGGAACGGCTTGTTCGGCAGCAGCGACTCGTTGGTCGTGTGCGTGTTCGACATGACCAGCAACGTGTAGCCGTCAGGCGTCGACTTCGCGACCGCGTCGGTGCCGATGATCGAGCCGGCGCCAGGACGATCCTCGACAATGAAAGTTTGCTTGGTTTCTTCGGTGAGATGCTGCGCCACGATGCGCGCGAAGACATCCGCAGGCCCGCCGGCGCCGAACGGCACCACCAGCTTCACCGTGCGGTTCGGATAGTTCTGCGCCGAGGCCGGCGCCGCCAGCATGAGCGGCAGCAGCGCGACCGCGGTCAACCGAAGAGCTTTCAGCATGAATCCTCCCTTTGATTTTTGCATCCGGTTTGTTTTGTTCGTCGAAAGAGAACGTTGCGGCGGTTTCCTTTATTCCCGCGCGAGACGCGCCGCTTTAAGCCCCGCCGGCCGACTTGAAGCCCGGCGCGAGGTCGCTGGCGGCCGCAAAAGCCCCCTTCGCCTCGACCGAGGTCATGGCCACGGTGGTTTTCAGGTCGGTGACGCCGCCGCTCGAGCCGGCGGCAAGCAGCACCGCCGCCATCTGCGTGTCGTTGGGCGCCTCGGCGATCGACAGAAAATCGTATTCGCCGAAAGTCAGGTAATAACCGAGCAGCCGGCCGCCGGCCTTGGAGATTAGGCGCGCGACCGCGTCGGCCCTGTCCTCCGGCTTCACGATCATGCCCTTGATGGCGTCGCGCGTGTAGCGCCCTTGCGTGATGTAGATCGGCATGCGTTCGGTTCCTCCAGCCCCGGCGCCTGAACGGAGGCGTCAGTGTCGGTTGCCGGAGATGAAATCGCAACGGCCAGGCGTTCCAGCCGGGCTCAGAGCTTGTCGAGCTGGCTTTCCTTGGCTACCCGCTCGAAAGCTTCGCCCGAGCTCTTGATCCGGTACTGGTAGTCGTCGCCTTCCGACGGCAGCAGCTTCACCACGGTGTAGTTGCCACTGGCGGCGGTGCGGCCGAAGCTCGGCGAGGTGTAATACACCATCTCACCGACCTGATAGCGGTGGCTACGGATCGGCAAATCCGGCGGCGCCATCGGCTGCACCGGCGGGCTGTAGGTGCGGATCATCTTCGTCTGAGCCGCGGCCACTGCGGGCTTCGGTGCCGGCTGAGCGCGGGTCGACTTACCGACGCGGCTACGGGCCGATTTCGATGCCTTTTTTGCGGTGCGGACGCCTTTGCGGGTCGTCTTGGCGGCTTTTTTTACGCTTCGGGCGGTCTTACTGGAACGCCGGGCGGCTTTGGCTGACTGTCTACTCATGTATACAATATAGCAGCTAATTTTCGCGGCGCTCTAAGTTTTTTGAACTTTTTTAAGACAAAAGAATAGCAATTTCAGATATTTACAAGGCCATTTTCCGGAATGTCAAAAAACCCCGGTTTTCCGCAGGAACTGTGACATGGGTCAAAACGGCCCGAATTGGAGCGTTTTTGGCCTCCGGAACCCTCCCGCTACGCCTGGCGTTCTTGGCCGGGGGCGTGAACCGGAGGTACGCCATGCGAGTGCTCCTCGGCATCATCCTGGGCGCGGTCCTGACTGCCGGCGGCGCCTATCTGTACGACTCCCACCACGCATTGCAGGCGACGAACGCTCCGGCGAGCGTGCAGCGGCCGCTGGTGAACTGGGACGTCGTGAACGTGAAATGGCAACACCTCACCGACCGCGCGCGCTCGGAATGGACGCGCGTGGCGGGCGGCTGACCGGTACGCATAGCTCGGTTACGAACGCACTTGTTCCCGGTGGCCGACGCCGAGCGCATTGCCGATGGCGCGGCGATCGAGCTTGGTGCCGTCGTCGCCTTCGATCAGCAACGGCACGCGGCCTTCCTCGGTGACGTGGCGCGCCCAGGCGAGCGCGTCATCGAGCCCGGTGAACTCTTTGTAGAGCATTTGCTGTTTGGCAAGCGGTGAGATGTCGCCCGAACCCTGCGGGCCGCTAAAGACACGATAGCTCATTGCCCAACTCCGTTGATCCCAATGACAATCGTCGTCCGCGTTGTGGGACGGCCATGTCCCCCCTCGAGAACGAAGACATAGGTAGCGAACGCCAGCGCCGCAATGCGGGTTCCGAGCTGTGCTAGCATCGCCGCCGTTCATGACCGGGAGACAGGAATGCGGGCGGCCTATTACGAAATAAATGGAACGGCGCGCGACGCGCTGCAGATCGGCGAGGTCGACACGCCCAAACCTGCGCCTGGCGAGGTGCGCGTGAAGCTCGCGACCTCTGGCGTCAATCCATCCGACGTGAAGTCGCGCATGGGCCTGACGCGCAAGATCGCCTGGCCGCGCGTGATCCCGCAGAGCGACGGCGCCGGTGTCATCGACGCGGTCGGCGACGGCGTGCCGCAATCGCGCATCGGTGAGCGGGTGTGGGTGTGGAACGGCCAGTGGAAGCGCGCCTTCGGCACCGGGGCCGAATTCATCACGCTGCCGGCGGCGCAGGCGGTGAAGCTTCCCGACAAGATCAGCTTTGAGGAAGGCGCATGTCTTGGCATTCCGGCGATGACCGCGATCCATGCCGTGGCGCTCGCTGCACCGGCCAAAGGATCGACGGTGCTGGTGTCGGGCGGCGCCGGCGCGGTGAGCCAATACGTCATCCAGTTCGCAAAGAGCGCGGGCGCCACGGTGCTGACGACGATTTCCTCAGCCGAGAAGGCGGGGTCCGCGCGTAGCGCCGGCGCCGACCACTGCATCGACTACAAGCGCGAGACTGTCGGCGAGCGCGTCATGCAGATCACCGACAAGTGCGGCGTCGACGCCGTGATCGAAATGGACTTGTCCGCCAACGCCAAGCTGCTGCCGTCGGTGCTGCGGCCGAAAGGCAGCGTCATCATCTACGGCACCGGGCCGGAGGCGACCATCCCGGCCGCTTTCTGCCTGACCAATACGATCAGTCTAAAGTTCTTCCTGGTCTACGAACTGGGCGCCGACGAGCGGGAACGCGCCATCGCCGGCATCACGCGCGCGCTCGAGCAAGGCGCGCTGCGCAACCAGGTGGGGCCGACCTTTGCGCTATCCGACATGGTTGCCGCGCACGAGGCCGTGGAAAAAGGCACCATCGGCAATGTGGTGGTGAAGCTTTAAGGCGCCAAAACCTAAGGCGCGACGTCGGCGTCCTTGAAGCCGGCCGCATCGAGCGCGCGGCGCACCGCGCCGGCGGCCTTGGCGTCGGCGAGGAGGCCGTTGACGAGTTGCAACGCCTCCGGCCGCCCCTTCGGCACCGCGACCGCAATGCCGGTCTGCTGGAAATTGCCGGTCAGCACGCGCGCGCCCGGCAGCTTGGGCATGAGACCGGCAAAGGAATCGTGCGACAGGGCGAATGCGTCGCCCTGCCCCGTGCGCGCCATCTCGGTCATCAGGTCGACGCTCGGCACTTCCTCGACGCTCGCCTTCGGCGCGGTACGCCGCGCGCTGCGCGCCGTCGTAGTGTTGGAGATGGCGACGATGCGCACGCCGGGGCGGTTGACCTCGTCGATGCTCTGAATTTTCGAGCCGGCCGGTACCAGATAGGTGCTGGCGATCATGTAATACGGCGCGCCGAAGTCGACGCGCTTGGCGCGCTCGGCATCCTGCGGCATGAAAGCGACGTCGCAATCGCCGCTCGCCACCGCATCGGTGACCTGGCCGGAATTGTCGTAGACCTGCAGCGCCAGCGGCAGATGAAGCGCGCCGGCAAAAGCGTTGAGCAGATCGATGGTGACGCCGCGCGGCTCGCCTTGCGCATCCTTGATGGCGAAGAACGCGGAGGCCGCGGGCGAGACGACCACGCCGCCGCGCAGCAGGCCGGTGGGAGCGAGTTGCTTGATGGCTTCGGGGCTTTTCATGATGCCCGCGTTTATCACGCGGCCCGCGAGCAGGCCAGTCAGGCCAAGATGTTCACCGCCGGCGAACGGCTGGCGTTCGACGCCTGCGCAGCCTTCGCCGGATCGACCGAATTTGAGGCCATCATGTCTTTCAGTGCACCGTCCAGAATGTGACCGGCTGCTTGTCGAAGCCCAACGTCTTATCGGTCTTGGCCGACCAGCCGGGCGGCGCGCCCGCAGGCGCGCCCGGGTCCTTGCCCTTCTTGGCGGCCTCGACGTCGCACGACGTCTGGTAGACATAACCGTTGACGATCGAAACCATACGCAGAACCCGACCCGGACACCGGCCACGCTAGGGACGGCCAGTAAACCGTTTCTGAATCGGCCGATCACAGGGGCGTGACGGCTAGCTTGCGGTATAGTGCGCCCAAGCGCGGCACATGGTGGCGCATTCGGGAGGACTTTTATGCGGTTTATTCTGGGGATGTTCGTCGGCGCCGGGCTGATGCTCGGCTCGGCCTATCTGCACGACACCGGCGTCATCAAGGCCGGCCCGCCGCAGGCCTTCGTCAACTGGGACACGGTGTTCACACTGATCGGACGCTAACGAACCCGCATCATCATCGTAGCCCGGATGGAGCGAAGCGACTCCGGGGCTCGTGGTCATATCGGCCTCGGATTTCGCAGTGCTCAACCCGGGGCCCTGTTAGAACTTCTCCACCCAAGGCCGCAGCTCGAGCTCAGCGCTCCAGGCACTGCGCGGCTGCTTGAGCAGATGCAGATAGCTCTGCGCAATCGCGTCGGGATCGAGCAGCGAGTCCGGCGCGTCGGGCGGCTCCTGCCGGCGCGCGCTTTTGATGCCGCCGTCGATCACGACATGCGCGATATGAATGCCTTTCGGCTGCAGCTCGCGCGCCATACTCTGCGCGAGGCCACGCAGCGCGAACTTTCCCATCGCGAAGGGCGCCGACTGCGCATAGCCTTTCACCGACGCCGACGCGCCGGTGAACAGGATCGTGCCCCGCCCGCGCGGCAGCATGCGCCGCACCGCCGCCTGCGCCACCAGGAAACCGCCAAAGGCGGTGATCTCGATCGCTTTGGCGACTTCGACCGGATCGAGATCGATCAGCGGCCCGCGTGTGCGATAGCTGGCGTTGTAAACGACGACGTCCGGCGTCAGCTTCGCCGCGTCGAGTGCATCGAACAGCGCCTCGACTTCGGCGCGCTTGGCGGCGTCGCAGTTATAGGCCGCCGCGCCGGTCGCCTTGACGAACTCGGCGAGCTTGTCGGCCGAGCGCGCGGCCAGCGCGACCTGCATTCCGACTTTCATGAACGCACGCGCCAGCGCGGCTGAAAGGCCGGAGCCGGCGCCGACAATGAGGGCGGAGGTGTGTTTCATTGAAATTCCGTAACGGTTACCGAATGAACTTCGCGTCGAAAAGTCGGAGAGATGCCGCGTCCGCGCGCCAAATATTCCACTGCTCATCCCACACTCACATCCTAAACACCCCAAACCTCGTCTCCGGCACCGGTGCATTGAGCGCCGCCGAGAGCGCCAGCGCCAGCACGCGGCGCGTTTCCTGCGGCGCGATGATGCCGTCGTCCCACAGCCGCGCAGTCGCGTAATACGGATTGCCCTCGGTCTCGTATTGCTCGCGGATCGGCGCCTTGAAGGTCTCCTCCTCCTCGGCGCTCCAGGTCTTACCGTCGGCTTCAATGTTGTCGCGCTTGACGGTCGCCAGGACGGAGGCCGCCTGCTCGCCGCCCATCACCGAGATGCGCGCGTTCGGCCACATGAACAAAAAGCGCGGCGAGTAGGCCCGCCCGCACATGCCGTAATTGCCCGCACCGTAGCTGCCGCCGAGGATAAGCGTGATCTTCGGTACCTGTGCGCAGGCCACCGCCGTCACCATCTTGGCGCCGTCCTTGGCGATGCCGCCCGCCTCGTAATCGCGGCCGACCATGAAGCCGACGATGTTCTGCAGGAACAGCAACGGAATGCGACGTTGGCAGCACAGCTCGACGAAATGCGCCGCCTTGAGCGCGCTCTCGGAAAACAGAATGCCGTTGTTGCCGAGGATGCCGACCGGCATGCCGTGGATATGCGCAAAGCCGGTGACGATGGTGGTACCGTAGAGCGCCTTGAACTCGTCGAACTCGGAGGCATCGACGATACGCGCAATCACCTCGCGCACGTCGTACTGCTTCTTCAGGTCGACCGGCACGACGCCGTCGAGTTCGGCGATGTCGAACGCCGGCTCGCGCGACGCGATCAGCGGAATGTCGACCTGCTTGCGGCTGTTCAAGTTGGCGACGATGCGCCGCGTCAGCGACAGCGCGTGATGATCGTCCTGCGCCAGGTGATCGACCACGCCGGACGTGCGGGCATGCAGGTCGCCGCCGCCGAGATCCTCCGCGCTCACCACCTCGCCGGTCGCCGCCTTCACCAGCGGCGGG
>Ga0134124_10001168_pt1 | contig 21055 bp, 19 predicted proteins | sample KB304_FD_96880 | JGI IMG/M metagenome (GOLD analysis project Ga0134124, IMG submission 96880) | Terrestrial soil microbial communities without Nitrogen fertilizer from Kellogg Biological Station, Michigan, USA - KB3-0-4 | ecosystem: Environmental > Terrestrial > Soil > Unclassified ... | reverse complement strand
GTTTCTCTACCGCGACGAGGACGGCTTCCATTTCATGGATGTCGCCAGCTACGAACAGATCTGCATGAAGGCCGACGAGCTCGGCGACGGCGCCGGCTTTCTCAAGGAAGGCCTCGAAGACATTCGCTCGGTTGTGTTCAACGGCAAGGTCATCTCGATCGACCTGCCGAACACCGTCGTGCTGCGCGTGGTCGAGACGGCGCCGTCGTTCAAAGGCGCGACCGCCCAGGCGCAGACCAAACCGGCGCTGCTCGAGACCGGCATCAGCATCCAGGTGCCGGCCTACATGGAAGCCGACGAAGACATCGTCGTCGACACCCGCGACGCACGCTTCATCAGCCGCGCAAAGGGCTGAAGCGGAAGCTCAGGCCGCGCTGTTCGACCGACCGCCGGATACGATTCGGCCAAGGTCTCTTCGGGACACTCCGAGAGTCAGCAGTGACCGGATCAGAAGGTCGAGCGAAACCGCTTCGTCCCCGGCTTCCATTTTCGCGATCCTCGATTGACTGGAGCCCAGGCCCGCGGCGAGTCGCGTCTGCGTCATCGACTTGCGGGTGCGCGTCTTTTTCAAGGCATCCGCCAGTGCGAGCCGGAGATCCACGCAAATCTCCTCGACAGGCGACAGACCCAGGAACTCGCCGGCGTCGCCGACCTTCCAGCCTTTCGCCTGGAGTTTTTTTCGCCGTTCAGCGCGCACGAAGATAACTCAGGAGCCTGCGTCGGCAGTTCTCAATGACCCTCGCCGGCAGGGCGTCGGTTTTTTTGGAGAAGACTTCAAGTAGCACGATGGCATCCCTCTCGATTCGATAGACGATTCGCCATTCGACTCGTCCGTCGCTGATTCGCAGCTCGTGGCATCGCAACCCGACTATGGGAAGCGGCCGAGAGTGGGGAAGCGGCAGGCGCTCTCCAAGCTGAAGTCTGCGCAACAGCCGCCCGGCCTCCTGTCGAGCCGTCTTGGAGAACGGCGGAGTACGAACCTCATTCTGCAACCAGACGAGAGGTCTGGCCTCGGGTCGAAGGTATATCAGTTTCGACATATCGGCAAGTTCGTTCGCAGGCCGAGCATGTCGCTGCCGGTCGGTCATCCGCAATGACACAGGTGTCGTCATCTGCACGCCCGCGCCCTTGGCCTTCGCGCGCTTTCGCCGCTATATCTTCGCGGTCATGGCGTTCTCGTTCACCAAGCTTCACGGATGCGGCAACGACTACCTGTTCGTCGACTGCACGAACGGCAGCACATTGCCCGGTTCCGCGGAGATCCCGGCGATCACGCGATACGTGTCCGATCGCCACACCGGTGTCGGCAGCGACGGCGTGATCCTGATCTGTCCGGATGCTGCGGCCGACTTCCGCATGGAAATGTACAACGCCGATGGCAGCCGCGGCATCATGTGCGGCAACGGCATCCGCTCGCTCGCCAAGTACGTCTACGACCACGGACTGACGGCGAAGAAGAGCCTGCGCGTCGCAACCGACTGCGGCGTCAAGAAGCTCGACCTCGAGATCGAAGGCGGCCGCGTCTCGCGCGTGCGCGTCGAGATGGGTCAGGCGATCCTCGAAGGCCGCAAGATTCCGGTCGACGCCGACGGCGTCGTCATCAACGAACCTTTCGAAGCGGCCGGCCGCAGCTGGAACATCACCTGCGTGTCGATGGGCAATCCGCATTGCGTGACGTTCGACGTCGATCCCGACACGATCGAGATCGAGCGCATCGGCCCGAAGTTCGACTTTCATCCGTTCTTTCCCGAGCGCGTCAACACCGAGTTCGTGCGCGTCGACACGCCGACCGAGCTCACGATGCGGGTCTGGGAGCGCGGCTCCAGCGAAACCTTCGCATGCGGCACCGGCGCGTGTGCGGCGCTGGTTGCCGGCGTGCTGACGGGACGCACCGAGCGGCGCGGCATCGTGCATCTGCGCGGCGGCGATCTCGAAATCGAGTACCAGGACGACGGCAACGTCGTGATGACCGGACCGACCGTCGAAGTCTTCTCCGCCACCATTGAAATTCCGCCGGGCATCCAATCGACCTCAGCCTCTTCAAGATCCGCGCGCCCGGATGCCTTGAGACCGGGCCTTACGGCCTGACCGCGAAACGGCGAACCACAGGAGCCAGGACCATGTCCGTGATTTTCAAGGGAACGTTTACGGCGCTGGTGACGCCCTTCCGCGACGGCGAGATCGATGAAGGCGCGCTGCGCGCGCTGATCTCCGAACAGGCCTACGCCGGCGTCGACGGCATCGTGCCGTGCGGCAGCACCGGCGAGTCCGCTACGCTCAGCCACGACGAGCACGAGCGCGTGATCCGCATCTCGATCGACGAAGCGCGCGGGCGGCTCAAGGTGATCGCGGGCACCGGATCAAACAATACGCGCGAAGCGTGCCGGCTTACGCGCGCCGCGGCCGACATGGGCGCCGACGGCGTGCTGCTGATCAGCCCGTACTACAACAAGCCGACGCAGCACGGGCACATCGAGCATTTCAAGGCGATCGCAGCCGCAGCTCCCGACCTTCCGCAGATCGTCTACAACATCCCGGGACGCACCGGCATGAACATGACGCCGGAGACGATCGCGCGGCTGGCCGAAGTGAAGAACATCGTCGGCATCAAGGAAGCTTCCGGATCGGTCGACCAGTGGCTCCAGATCATGAGCCTTTGCGGCCCGGATTTCTGCATGCTCTCCGGTGACGACGGGGCAACGCTTCCGATCATGGCGCTCGGAGGCCACGGCGTGATCTCGGTGATGTCCAACCTGATTCCGGCGCGGTTCAAGGCGATGGTCGATGCGGCAGCAGCGGCCGACTTCCGCACCGCGCGCGGCATCCAGTACGAGATGCTGCCGCTGCTCCAGGTGCTGTTCCTCGAGATCAATCCGATTCCGGTCAAGTTTGCGCTCGCGATGATGGGCAAGATCCAGAACGAGCTGCGCCTTCCTTTGACGCCGCTGTCGCCGGCGCCTGCCGAACGACTGCTTGCGGCGCTGCGCGCGGACGGCCTCGTGGCCGGCGCTCGCGGAGCGGCATGAGCCCAGACCGTCCGATGGCGCCGACTCCGCTCATTGTGCTCGGTGCCGGCGGCCGCATGGGCCGTCGCATCATCGCGCTGGCCGATGCGGCGAGCGGTGCACGCATCGCAGCGGCCGTGGAAATCGCGGGCTCGCATCTGATCGGCAAGGACGCCGGCGAGCTGGCCGGAGTCGCGGCGCTCGGAGTTCCCGTTGTCACGGATTTCGACGAAGCCATCGCAGCCGCAGGCCCCGGTGCCGTCGCCGTCGACTTCACGGTGCCGGAAGCCGCGATGGATCACGCCCGCCACGCGGCGACGACGTCGACGCCGATCGTGATCGGCACCACCGGCCTATCACGCGAGCAGCGCGACGAGCTGCAGTCGCTGTCGAGCCGCACGGCGCTTCTCGTTTCGGCCAACATGAGCGTCGGCGTCAACGTGCTGCTCGGCCTGGTCGGCGAAGCGGTGCGCAAGCTCGGACCCGCCTTCGACATCGAGATCGTCGAGGTTCACCACAACAAGAAGAAGGACGCTCCGTCCGGCACCGCTCTGGCGCTCGCAGAAGCTGCCGCATCGGCAGCCGGGCTCGACCCGGCATCGTCATTGCGTCTGTCGCGCGAAGGCACGTCGGCCGAGCGGCGGCCGGGCGAGATCAGCGTGGTGGCGCTGCGCGGCGGCGACAACGTCGGTGAGCACACCGTGATGCTGCTCGGCACCGGCGAGCGCGTCGAGCTCGTGCACCGCGCGTCGTCGCGCGACTGCCTCGCCACCGGAGCGGTTCGCGCAGGCGCATGGCTCGGCGGCAAGCCGCCCGGCCTCTATTCGATGAAGGACGTCCTCGGCCTGCCGGCCTGAAACCCGGGCTGCTGCGAAAACCTGATCCGTACCCGTTTTCCCTCGACGCGAGGCCGGCGTGTCCGGGCGCACATCGGTTTTGTTGCGCCAACCCTGAGGCGGAGGCTATACGCGGAGCGGGGAACTCGGCGTGAGCCATACGGCCTACATCGGGATCGGCACCAATCTCGGCGACCGACTCAGGAACTACCGGGCTGCGGTCGAAAAGATCGCCGGCCTGAAGGACACCCGTGTGACCGGCAAATCGTCGATGTACGAGAGCGAGCCGCACGGAAAGGCCCGCAACTGGTTCCTGAACGGCGTCGTCGAGGTCGCGACCGAAATGGAAGCTCCGGCGCTATTGAAGGAGCTCCAGAAGATCGAGGTCGCGCTCGGCCGCAAGCGCGAGGCCGCCAAGGGCTCGGTTTCGCGCGAAATGGACCTCGACATCCTGCTTTTCGATCACGAAACCATCGACAGCCGCACGCTCAAGGTCCCGCATCCGGAGATCGGCAACCGCAAGTTCGTGCTGCTGCCGCTTGCCGAGCTCGCGCCGGCCTTCCTTCACCCTCTTTCCGGATCCACGGTCTCGAGCCTGCTCGCGACCACACCGGACCGGAAAAAGGTCATGCTCTACCGCCCGCGCTGAGCCGCCGGCAACGGACTCCCCGAATGCAGATTTTCATCGACAGCGCCGACATCGGCGAGATCCGCGAGGCTGCGGCCATGGGCGTCATCGACGGCGTGACCACCAACCCGTCGCTGGTCGCGAAAACCGGCCGGCGCTTCCAGGACGTGCTCGCCGACATCCTCGACGTCATCGACGGTCCGGTCAGCGCCGAGGTCGTCAGCACCGACGCGGCGGGCATGATTGCGGAGGGCAAAAAGCTCGCCGCGCTGCACCCGAACATCGTCGTCAAGGTTCCGATCGGCGCCGACGGGCTGAAGGCGGTGTGCGCGCTGACGGACGAGAATATCCGCGTCAACGTGACGCTCATTTTCCAGGCATCGCAGGCGCTGCTCGCGGCCAAGGCCGGAGCGGCCTACGTGAGCCCGTTCGTCGGCCGTCTCGATGACGTCTCCGAAGACGGCATGGCGCTGGTTTCGAGCCTCGTCGAGATTTTCGACAACTACGACTACGGCACCGAGATTCTCGTCGCGAGCATCCGCAGCCCGATGCATTTCGTGCAGTCGGCACGCATGGGCGCGGATGTTGCTACATGTCCGCTGCCGGTGATCCAGCAGCTTCTCAAGCACCCGCTCACCGATCTCGGACTCTCAAAATTCCTGTCCGACTGGAAGAACGTCCCGAAGTAGTCGTGTATCGACCGGACCACCCCATCCGCGTCTTGACTCGCTTCCCTCCCCCTTTACCATGGCCGATTAGCGGTTCCCGATAAGCCTCGGTACGCCGCTGCGATTGAGAGAGCTTCCGAAAGTCTATTTCGAACGCCTTCTGGAAACCTCGCCCGACATCGTCGTGGCCGTGGACCGCAAAGGCGTAGTCATTTTCTACAACGCCGGTGCCGAGGACTCGCTCGGTTACAACGCCAACGAGATCCTCGGAACTCCCGTCTCCCGCCTCTACCCCGACGAAGAAGAAGCCCGCCGCGTGATGCACGCGATGCGCGACGGCGAAGGCCAGATCAAAACCTTCGAGACCGAGTTCGTCGCCAAGGACGGACACCGCGTTCCGGTGGCGATCTCCGGCTCGATCATCCACGACGAGAAAGGCCGCGAGCAGGGGAGCATCGGCTTTGCCAAGGACATCCAGCGGCTGCGCGAGCACGACCAGCTGATCACGCTCGGACAGCTCGCTGTCAGCCTCGCGCACGAGGTCAACAATCCGCTCGAGGTGCTCGTCAACCAGGTCGAGCTGCTCGAGCGCTTCCTCAAGCAGAAGGCGTCGACCGAGGAATACATCCGCGAGCACGAGCGCGTCGAGGCGATCAAGCGCGAGCTCAGGCGCATCCAGTCGATCGTCGAGCGCGTCGGCGAGATGGCGGCCGACGGGTTCTATGCGTCGCGCGAGTACATGCCGGGGCGCCTGATGACCGACCTCGGCATGGACGCGGCGCCGGTGCAGGAAGAAGGCACCAACAACTGCGCGTGCGGCGCCGAGATCCGCGGCAAGACGATCCTGGTGGTCGACGACGATGCGGGTGTGCGGCAATCGATGGCGGAGATCCTCGGCGGCGAAGGCTGCAGGGTGCTGACGACGCCGTCGGGCCACGAGGCGCTCAAGTTCCTCGCGGGCGAGCGCGTCGACCTCGTGATCAGCGATGTGCAGATGCCCGACATGGACGGGTACGAGCTGTTCCGCTGCATCCGCAACTCGCACGAGAAGCTGCCGGTGGTGCTGATGACGGCGTACTATTACGACAAGGATCACGTCATCAAACGTTCGAAGGCCGACGGGCTGCGCGACGTGATCTTCAAGAAACCGATCGACCCCGCGCGCCTGCGCGAAATCGTCGAATCGCGCGCCGGCAACTGAAAATGCGAAATCGGGGACAGACACCGATTGCGCGGGACGCAATCAGTGTCTGTCCCCGATTTCGCGGTTTTTGTACCTGCCTGCGGTTTTGCAGTAAGAACTCTTCGTGACGATTCGTATTGACCGGGTTTATACGCGCACCGGGGACGACGGGCAGACCGGGCTCGTCGGCGGCAAGCGCGTGGCGAAGGACGATCTGCGCATCGCGTGCTACGGCGACGTGGACGAGCTCAACAGCGTGCTCGGCGTCGTGCGCAGCATTCTCGCGGCGGCGCCGTACGAAGGAACCGCGCATGCGGCGCGCATCGACGGCGTGCTCGCGTTCGTGCAGCAGGAGCTGTTCGACGTCGGCAGCGAGCTCGCGACGCCGCCGGAGTCCGAATACGAAGGAATGATCCGCGTCGGCGCGGATTCGATCGCGCGGCTCGAGGCATGGATGGACGAGCTGTCGGCCGATCTTCCCGAGCTCAAATCGTTCGTGCTGCCGGGCGGCGGGACGGCAGCGGCAATGCTTCACGTTGCGCGTACCGTGTGCCGCCGCAGCGAGCGCATCGTCACGACGCTCGTGCGCACCGAGTCCGCATCCGCGAATACCGCACGCTACCTCAACCGGCTGAGCGACCTGTTGTTCGTGCAGTCGCGCTGGATCGCGCTCGCGAGCGGACATAGCGAAGTGCTGTGGCAGCACGGCCTCGAGCCGCCGCCGGCCGGACGCGCGCAGCGCGGGCGCAAGAAGCCGGCCTGACCGGCACGCTGGGCAAAGGGGCCGCGCAAATCGCGCCCCCGAGTGGGATTTACAAATGAGTCAACAAGAAGCCGGAGCGGGCCAACTCTCGATCAAGCAGATCGAGCTCGGCCCGATGCAGAACTACGTCTACGTGATCGCCGATCGCGAGGCCCGCAAGGCCTACGTCGTTGATCCCGCCTGGGACATCGCCGGGCTTCTGGCGGAGCTGGACAAAGAAGATCTCGAGCTGGCCGGCGCGCTGGTGACGCATTACCACCCCGACCACATCGGCGGCGACTTCGCGGGCCACCACATCGAGGGCCTCACCGAGCTGCTCGCCCAGCGGCCGTGCAAGATCTACCTTCACAAGGCCGAGGCACCCTACGTGCAGAAGCAGCTGGGGCTGTCGCCGGCCGACTACGTGGCCGTCGACGGCGAGACGACGCTCGAAGTCGGCAGAATACCGATACGTTTGCTGCACACGCCGGGCCATACTCCCGGCTCGCAGTGCTTTCTCGTCGAAGGTCATCTTGTGTCCGGAGACACAATGTTCATCGGGTCATGCGGACGCGTGGATCTGCCGGGAAGCAATCCGAAAGACCTGTATTACAGCCTCAATCAGAAGCTGAAGCGGCTTCCCGACGAAACCATTTTATTGCCGGGTCACAACTACGCGCCGGATCGCACATCGACCATCGGACGCGAGAAACGCAGCAACCCCTTCCTGCGCTTCGAGACCGTCGAGGACTATCTACGGGCGATGGGTTACTAACGCGTTGCAGCAATCACACGTAAGCTCGCAAGGGTGCGACAAACGACTGTTTCGGACCGGCAAATTTGCCGGAAATGTCTTGACTGAACATCACAACGCGAACATAGGATGCGCCCACACTCGGCTCGGTCCTCGACGCTTCGGCAATGGGGAGGGGTTGGGGACTTTCACGGCTTCGCGCCTTATTCCATTCAGCCAGGAGGAGAACACTCAATGAACCTTAATTTTAAATCGCTGATTGCTGCGTCTGCGGTCGCAGCGGTTGTCTGCGCGGCAGGCAATGCGTCAGCAGGAGATTCGATCGAGAACGGCTGCGCCGCCGCGATCGGCAAGAACATCGCCAAGTACCAGGCGAGTGTCGCCAAGAACATCGTCGGCTGCACCAAGTCGAAAACCGGCGGCAAGCTGCTCGATTCTTCGATCGACTGCACCAGCACCACCGGCACGAATCCCGTGTCGGATCTCAAGGCCAAGATTCCGGGCGCTCGCCAGAAGGTCGTCGACGGAATCATAGGCAAGTGCATTGCGGGCAGTGAGAATGTCCTCGCCAACTACCCGACGTGCCCTTCGCCGTCGAACATCAACTACCCGGGCGGGGGCGGATCGACGATCACTACGGCCACGCAGCTCGCTAACTGCCTGATCGGTCTGTCGGACTCGTACGTGCAGCGCATGGCCCAGCAGGTCATCGGCAACGTGACGAACGCCGTGACCGGCCAGTCGTTCGCGACCACGTTCAACGTGGTGACGCCCGAAGAGCTCCGTGGCAGCGCTCTCGCGACTTGCCAGAACGCCATCGGCAAGGCGTTCTCGAAGGCCGTCAAGACCTACGGCGGCGTCTACACCAAGGCGCAGGCCGCGTATTCCAAGGCGGCCCCGACGACCGGCGCACAGCTGAACTACGGCGTTCGCACGAACGGCGACCTCGACGGCAAGGCTCTGGCGGCAATCAATGCCGTCGGCGCAGCGGTGTCCGCTTCGTGCGGCGCTGTTTTCGGTGGCGACCCGGTTAAACCGAACGCCGGTGCATGGCCCACGCTCCATACGTGCGGCCAGACCTCCGGGACGCAGGCTACATGCTCGGTGGACATCCTGAAAAAACAGCTCTCCGGCCTGACCGGAGCGATCTTCGAATTCCCGCACACGGGCTCGGCCCTGCGCTGCGCGTCGTTCGCAGACATCATCATCAACGCCGGCAACGAGTCGTTGATGACCAACTCACGCCTCGACTCCGGCTTCACCGGAGCGGGCCACAAGGTGGACATCATCGACCAGTCGACGGGCGGCGTCGCTCTGACCGGATGTGATGACAACTGCGCGAACTGCGACGTCGGCATCGACCCGACCAACGGCTACTGCCGCTGCGAAAACAACCCCAAGGTCGAGTGCGACGCGGTCCCGACCGCGGGCGGCGAGCAGACCGACGCAGACGACTGCGGCGGCACGCTCTGCCACTGCATGTTCGGCCCGCCGCTGCCCCTGTCGTCTGCCGGAACGCCGGTCTGTGTCGTGAACCGCTTCGCGCGGTCGTTCACGGGCGGAACCACGGCGGTCGGCTCGTACGACGTCGGCACGCGTACCAAGTCGCTCGTGTTCCTCGGCACCAGCGCGCTGCGCCCGTGCCCGACGTGCGAAGGCGACGGAAATCCGAGAGACGGCGTCAAGGCTGGTCTTTGCCGTTACGCGGACGAAGACCCCATCGGCGGCAACCCGGGTGATCCGTGTGACGTCGACGCGAGCCTGACCCTCGGCGGCATCGCGAACAACGTCAGCTTCGACTGCTTCCCGATCACGGCGAGCGCCGGAACGCTGAACCTCGGCCTGCAGTTCACCGACGGCACCAAGTCGCTGACGGCATCGGTCGGTGGCACGAACTGCGCAGCCGGCACCTGCCACTGCAGCGAGTGCAGCGCAGATCCGACGGTCGGTTGTGCAACCACGGCAGACTGCACGGCAGCCGGTCTCGGCGGAACGTGCGGCGTCAACCTCGGTGGCAACAACCCGCGGCAGAACTCCTGCACGGCGGGCATCGCCGATTGCACGGCCGACTCGAACAACCCGGGAATGGGCGCCTGCAACCAGATCGACAAGTTCTGCAACGGCGCAGTTCGTCCGGACGGCAGCGGCATCATCCCCTGCTCGAACGACGCGAGCTGCGACGCTTACTCGTCGATCTGCGACGGCGGCGCGTGCGGCACCTGCGAACAGGGCCTGCCGAAGTCGGCGCGTTCGTGCTTCCTGCCGACGATCTCGGCAACGGGTACGTCTGGAGTCTACGACAGCGAAGGCGTGTCGGTGTTCTGCTCGGCGGCAACGTCGAACGGCACCGTCAACTCGGCCGCCGGTCTTCCGGGCCCGGGTCGCGTCAAGCTGGATTTCAACTTCGACATCCTCTGCAGCGATCACAACACCACGTACGAGCTGCCTGGCGGCATGAACTGCCCGTAAGCAGCCTTTGACTTCCTGGTCCGGCGTCTCTCCTGAAGAGACGCCGGACCGGGAACCGAAAGCGGAAGGGCCCTCGCACCAACGGTGCGAGGGCCCTTCTTTTTTTAAGGTGGCAGCGGATGAGACCATCGGGAAGTCAGACTGGTGAATTCGGGACCGTTGTCCGTGATGATTCTCGGAAGGATGGCCGCGCTCGGCGATCACACGCTGGGACACGCACGACGCGCTGGCCAGGGAGCGACGTGTCGACCTCCATCGCCACGGCTTCTCTGGTGCATTCTTCGAGTACGGTCAGGGCCCGATACCAGCGTCCGCCGGCAACGTCACTTACGAAGTCCATGCTCCATCTCTACGTTCGGCCTCTTTGCCGCCCGACCCGGATCGCACCTCGCACGCGCCAGCCGCTTTCGTTTCCGCTTGCGCATCTGCAGGTTTTCTTCGCGATACACACGGCAAACCCGCTTGTGGTTGTCCGTCCAACCTTCGTGCTGCAGTCGGTCGAGTAGCCTCGGCCGCCAACTCGCGACGGCGGCTTCGCAGACCATCGTCGTCGAGGCCTCTCGTCTCGTGCTGAAACATCGTTCGCCACAGTCCGACCAGCCGACAGGCCGTCTTTCGGAGAAGCCGGCCGCGACGATAGTACCGCCCGTCGGGCGGAGCATTTCTACTTGCGAGCGTACTTCTGGAATCAGACGCTTTAATAGGGCTTACACCAGCTTTCCCGGCGCTGCTGGCATGTCCTCATCCACCCGAACTCCACGCCATCTCCTGTCTTCGACCAAGACTGGCCTGCGTGACGCCGCTCACGCAGGTAATCTCTGTCAATACACGCACCCCTAGCTGCGCAACTGAGGAGCTAATCGTTATCCAAACCGATGTCATCACGATTTAGGCGTGATCAGTGTGGCAAAGGCGACCGATCGGCTTTGCCCAGTTACAATGTCGTCGCTACTCGAACACACTCTTGGGCTCCCATACATTTTCATCGTTACGCAGATCGGGCGCGAAAAGCGCTTTTGTCTCACGCTCTCGTTGCAGCAAACTCGATCGCCTGGTGTACCTAACTACATTGCCGCCGCTCAACTGACATTCGCCAAGAATACCATTCGTAGCTTCGTCACCTCGCTAGCTGCGTGATGATGTAGCTACGGGATACGCAGATGATGTGACAGTGACGCGGCAACGCGCAACTTTCTTTTCATCAATGCTTTGACATCTGGTGCAACGGCGCGCTCACTCGCAGCTGCTGTCGGAATAGCCCGGCGCTCCAAAACCATCTTGGGAGGGATTAACCATGCATTGGTACGACCAACGACATACTCCCGTTCTGACTGCAGTCGACTTTTCGGCCCATTCAAAAGGAGAATCTATGAAACGTTTCTATCTCGCCCTCGCGTACTCGTTGCTTGCGACCACGGTCAGTCCAAACGCTGCCATGGCTGTGTGCTGCTACGTTGACGATCCGGGCCACGCCACCTGCATCACTTCTCCGATACAAAGCGCGACCCAAGCGAATGGAGGCGAGCTCGGAGGTAATGCCTGCAATCACACAATTGAAGGCAATAATTGTCACCTTCAAATTACGGAAACACCGGTACAAGTCGGTGGCGACTGTATCACTATTGGTCGCGGCGTTACCGTCGAAGGAAACGGGTACGAGGTGGAATGCGCGGCATCCTTCTGTTCAGGCCCGGCTGTCGAAATCACCAACAGCGGAGCAACGTCGGGAACGGCCACAATTGAGAACTTCAAAATCAGTGGATGCTGGTCTCAAGGCATTGAACATATCTCCCCGACCGTCGCATCGGCCGCAACGGACGTTGTCTTGGACTTCAGCACAAGGCGACCGCTCGGCGTCGCGTGCGCCTATCCGCACTATGGAATTACAGGAGTACGAAACATCACTCGCGCAGAAGTATTCAATGCGGATTGGGGCGTTGAGCTCACATCCCAAAATGGCGACCTGACCGACTCCTCCATTCACGACAACGTCTTTGGAGTCTACGTGGAGGCGACCGGCACGAAGCTAGTGAACTCGCTCGTTACTCAGAACGACTTCAACCTCACGCAGGGGGGCTCGAGCAAGACCGATCTCCAGGGGGCAGCAGTCCAACTAGCAGGGACCTGCCAATGCACGGTCAATAAAGCCTCGACTTGTGCGGGCATAACAATTGCAGATTGCACGACGTTCTCGGGGACGCGTGCCAGCTTCGACGACTTCGAAATTCTTTACTAAGGCCTCTGCCCGAACGTCCGGGGCTGTCGCATGAGTCGTCACAGCCCCGGACGAGTTCTGGAACGCTTCCGGTCGTCCTACTGTGAGTCTAAGCCACTTGTCGACTCACCAGCGCGCCTGTGGCCGCAGCCGCGGTCTGACCGAAATCACTCGCGATCGTTGAACTGACTCGCGCAGCCCGGCGCGAAAGGTATGTGATCGGAGCATCGTTCACATAACGATGCAAAAAACCCAGATTAGAGAAACAACAGGACAAGGCTGGACGCTTCGCAGGCCTTGAATGCTCAATCTCCTGTCGGCGTTTTGCATTGAATACTCAACAATTCGCGACAACCATGCGATCAGGAACGAAGGAATAAATATGTCGCATCGTGATCAACCGCCGCCGCCGCAACTAAACCAGATCGCCGTCTCGGCTGTTCGCCGGAAGCGTTGAGGGCGGACGCCGCTGCGCCGTCATCTTCTCGCTGGTCGTGCTCTGCAAGCGTCTCAGCATCAATCCCGCCGAATACTTGGCGCACATCATCGCCCGCATGCCGTCGCACTCACAACCGCACGTCGGCGAGCTCGTGCCACGGACCTTGGAAGGCACTGCGCGATCTGGCCGAGGCCCCGAGACAACCGGGCGCTTCTGAATCTGCCATTGGGATTGTTTGCGCGTCGGCCCATCCCGATGTCTTCGACTTAGGATCGAATCTGGCCCAACCAGATCACGCGCCCGCAAACGCCTGTCTTTTATAACTTTGCGGGGATCGGTTGTCTCCGAGCGTCGGTCACGTTACGAACCCCCGGCTTTTCGCCTCCCGGAAATGCCGGGCCGGACGCCGGCCTGTGCCCGTCAGAGGCCGGTGCCGGCAGCGGCCGTATGAAGCCCAAGCTCGAACACAGGAGACCGTGAATGACGATCAAGACCGACGCCTGGGTCCTGTACGCCGGCGAAAAAGGGGCCCCGCCCAAACCCGTCCAGCTCGTCCGTGAGCCGTTCGAATTCAGCGAGCCCGGCGCCGACGAAGCGCTGGTCTCGCCGCTTTTTGGCTGCATGGAAGGCAACATGGGCCACGCCGTCGAGCGCAAGCCCATCGACGTGCCGCTGTCGCGCGGAGAGGCGAAGATCGTCATCGGCAATGCCGGCGTCGTACGCGTCGACAAGGTCGGCTCGGCAGTCACCACCGTTCGCGAAGGCGACACCGCGATCGTCTTCTGCAACGGCATCCCGGACAAGTTCGGCTATCCCGAGCGCATCTGGGCCTACGATGCTCCGGGCACGATCGGCGTGCTCGCCAAGCAGACGCGGATGAACCAGAAGCAGCTCATCCCGATCCCGAAGAACACGCAGTTTCCGCTCGAGCAGTGGGCCGCGTTCTCGCTTCGCTACGTGACGGCGTGGTCCAACTGGGAGCTCGCGTACGGCACGCTCCGGCTTCTGCTGAATGAAAAAGAGCTTCCGCATCCGGAAGTGTGGGGATGGGGCGGCGGCGTCTCGCTCGGCGAGCTTGCCCTGGCCAAGCACTACGGCTGCAACGCCGCGCAGATCGCGTCGACCGACGAACGCCTGACCACGATCGAAAGCCTCGGCATCCGCCCCGTCGACCGCCGCGAGTTCCGCGACCTTTACTTCGACAAGAAGAAGTTCCGCGCCGACGAAGACTACACCGCCCGCTACACCGCGGCCGAGAACATCTTCACGAAGAAAGTCACCGAGATGACCGGCGGCAACATGGTCAACATCTTCATCGACTATGTCGGCGTGCCGGTGCTTCGCGCAACGCTCAAGGTACTCGCGCGCCAAGGCATCCTGACGACGGCCGGCTGGAAGGAAGGGATGATGATCGAGCTCGTGCGCGCCAGCGAGTGCATCGCGCGCCACCAGCACATCAACACGCATTACGCCCGCTACGAGCAGGGCCTTGCTGCCGTGGAGTTTGCCGAGAAGAACGGCTGGCTGCCGCCGCTCGACACGAAGGTCTACGACTACGACGAAATTCCGCAGCTCTTCGAAGACTACAAGAACGACAACGTAGGCTGGTTTCCGGTCTTTCGCGTCGGCGGCTGACGGCGACAGCCGCTCGGGCGGCAAATGAAGCGGTCGCCGGGCGACCGACTACAACGGTCGTGGCAGGCGACCCACACGACGGCCGAAACAGGCGGCCGATACAGCGGTCGCGGAAAGCGGCCGACAGAAGGAAATGGAAAACATGAGCATCGCGAAGATCGCAATTCTCGGCGGAGGCCAGATGGGCTCCGGCATCGCCCAGGTGGCCGCAGCGGCCGGCATCGACGTGACCATGATCAAGGCCACGCCGGGCCCCGTCGACAAGGCACGGAGCGCGATCGAAAAAGAGCTCGCCAAGACCGTCGAGCGCGGCAAGCTCGAGCAGGCGGCGATGGACGCGACGATGGCGCGCCTTCACTTCACCGACAAGCTCGAAGCGGTTTCCGACTGCGACCTGTTCCTCGAGTCGATCGTCGAGGACCTCGCCGTCAAGCGCGCCAAGTTTGCCGAGGTCGACAAGCTCGCGAAGCCGTCGTGCATCCTTGCGAGCAACACGTCCACGCTGTCGATCAGCGCGATGCAGGAAGCCACCAAGCGCAGCGAGCGCTTCATCGGCCTGCACTTCTTCAACCCGGCCACGATGATGAAGCTGGTCGAGGTCATCCCGACGTCGACGACCGACAATGCGGTCACCGCGGCGGCGCTCGGATTCGTCGAAAAGATCGGCAAGTCGCCGGTGCTCGTCAAGGACGAGACCGGGTTCATCGTGAACCGGCTGCTCACGCCGTACATGCTCGACGCGATTCGCTGTCTCGAAGCGGGCCTTGCCGACATCTCCGGCATCGACACCGCGATGCAGCTCGGCGCCAACCATCCGATGGGACCGCTCGCGCTCGCCGACTACATCGGCCTCGATATCGTGCTGGCGATGTCGGAGAACCTCTACTCGACGTTCAAGCAGGAATACATGGCGCCGACGCCGCTGCTGCGGCACCTGGTCGCCGAAGGTCTTCTCGGCCGCAAGACCAAGCTCGGCTTCTACGACTACTCGCAGCGCCCGCCTGCCGCGAACAAGGCGCTCGAGCGGTAACGAGCCGGCGGCACTCGCCCGGAAAAGGGGACAGGTACAATTACGCGTGCGTAATTGTACCTGTCCCCTTTTTCTTTTCCCTTTTATCTCGCGGCGGCGGCGAGCGTTGTGGCGAGCTTGCGGATCGCAGGCGCGCTGATCTCGCCGGCCTCCAGGCCTTCGATCCATCTGGGAGGAATCTCGTCGGTGCCGAGATGTGCGCCGGAAAGCGCGAGCGTCATTGCGGCGATCGCGCTCGCGTTGCCTCCGAGACGCAGCGCCGCAGCCGCGGCGTCGGCAAAGCTCGAAGCATTGTCGGCGAAACAGAGCAGCGCGGTCACCACCGAGCCGAGCGCCGTCTGGTTGTTGCCGAGCCGGTCGGCGACGATCGCCGGATCCGGGCGGCGGCCCGCCAGCGACGCGGCCATCTCGAGGTGCGAGCGGTATTCGCGGATCTGCACGTCCCCGGCAATGGTCTCGAAGAAACTGTGCGCCGAAAACTCCCCGCCGCGCGAGTCGAGCGCGATCGCGACGCCGAGCGCGAGCACGACCGCGCCTTCGACGGCATGCGCATGCGTGTGCGTGACGCCGGCGGCCTCTTCCGCAATCCATCGCAGCGTCGCGACGTCGCCTTCGTGCACGAGCCCGACGGGCGCGCTGCGAGCTGCAGCCGCGTTTCCGTAGCAGCCGCGTCCGGCATGCGCGGCGCCGGCTTCCTGCCACGAAACCCCGGCCTTCAGGCGCGACAGCGCGAGCATCGTGCCTTGGCCGTATCCGCGCACGTCGTGCGAGCGGGCCACGAGGCGGGCGGCAAAATCTTCTCCGTCGAAATCCGGCGCGACGGCAAGCGACTCGGCAAGCGCGACGGTCATCTCGGTGGTCGACCCGTACGCGCCGGGGCTGAGCGCATACAGGTCCGAAACTGCGGGATAGCGGTGCGACACCAGTTTGGTCGACGCGTTCTCGACGAGCGATCCGAGGCTGTCGCCGATCATCGCGCCGAGAAGGCAGCCTTCGAAGTGCGCGGCAGCAGAAGACATCGTAAAGGGAAGCGGCGGTCGTCAGGAAGGTCGCGAGCGCTGCGGATGCATGATGACAGAGCATCGCGCGCGGCCAAACGTTCCGGCCGCAACATCGGCATCACGCCGCGTGTCTGTTCGATGCGGCTGTTTTGCCTCGCTGCCGCTTTTGCCGTAATCCCGTGGCTCCCGTGCGCAAGCTTCTGATCACCGGCATCTCGGGCGGCCAGGGCCGCCTGGTCGCGAAAATGGCGATGCGTTCGCGCCCGGACGCCGAGGCATGGACGGTCTCGGGCGTGGATCGCGCCAAGTGGCCGAGTGCACCCGAGGGCGTCGCCGTGCACCAGATCGACATGCGCAAGCGCCGCTTCGAGGACGTCTTCCGCACCGACAAGCCCGATGCCGTCGTGCATCTCGCGTTCGTGCGTCACTTCCAGTCCGACTCGGCGGTGCGGCACGAGATCAACGTCGAAGGCACGCGGCGCGTGCTCGAGCACTGCGCGGAGTACGGGGTCAAGCAGGTCGTCGTGGTGTCGAGCGCGTACGTGTACGGCTCGCTTCCGAGCAACGAGCGCTACATGACCGAAGACCATCCGCTCAACGCATCGCGAAATTTCCCGGAGATCCGCGACCTGTGCGAGGTCGAGGGAATGGTCGGCGCGTTCCTGTGGCGCTACCCGGAAATCTCGACGTGCGTGCTGCGGCCGGTCAACACGCTCGGCCACTCGGTGCACAACGCGATCGGCCGCTACATGAAGCTCGCGATCGTGCCGACCATCATGGGCTTCAACCCGATGATGCAGTTCATTCACGAAGAAGATGTCGCCGAGGCCGTGCTCATCGCGCTCGAGAAGAAAGCCCGCGGCATCTTCAACGTCGCCGGCCCCGGCGCCGTGCCGCTCAAGCGCGCGCTCAAGGAAATGGGCCGCCAGCGCCTGTCGATTCCGGATCCGGTCGCGCATCTGCTGATTCGCACGCTGTTCAACCTGAACATCTACGAGTTCCCGTCGGGCGCGATCGACTTCATCAAATACCCGTGTACGGTCAGCGACCTGCGCTTTCGCAGCGCGACCGGATTCCGTCCCCGCCATACGCTCGCGGAGATCTTCGCGACGATGGCGATCTCGCCGTCGTGACGATCTGGGACATCCGGCGCGCGTGATGATGGACCTTAGAGCGATGATCGGCAGCATTCTCGACTTCCTTTCGACGACGGCCGAGAGCGTGGCAGACGTGGCATCGGCCGCGCCGCGCCTGCTGTCGAGCATCGGCGCCGAAGTCGACGAGAAGGTCGACCGCATTCCGGCCGAGCTCAACGAATACGGCTACGACCCGTGGGGCTACAGCCCGAAGGCGCTCAAGCGCTTCATCCTGCCGGCGGCGGTTCTTTACCGTTACTACTTCCGCTGCCGCACGACCGGGCTCGAGAATCTTCCCGCGGGCCGCGCGCTGATCATCGGCAACCACGCCGGACAGATGGCGTTCGACGGACTGATGATCACGACCGCATGCATCCTCGAAGCGAACCCGCCGAGGCTGCTGCGCGGGATGGGTGAGTACTGGCTCGGCACGCTTCCATACATGAGCGTGCTGCTCGACCGCACCGGAAGCGCCGTCGGGACGCGCCAGACGTGCATCGACATGCTTCGTCACGGCGAATGCGTGATGGCCTTTCCCGAAGGCGTGCGCGGCATGAACAAGATCTATGCCGACGCGTACAAGTTGCAGGAGTTCGGGCTCGGCTTCATGCGCCTCGCGCTCGAGACCGACACGCCGATCATCCCCGTCTCGATCGTAGGCTCGGAGGAACAGAATCCGGGGATTGCCGATCTCAAAGGCGTCGGCCGCTGGCTCGGCATGCCGTCGTTCCCGGTCACGCTCACGTTCCCGCTGCTCGGCCCGTTCGGCATGTTGCCGCTGCCGGTTCGCTACCACATCGAATTCGGCAAGCCGATGCGCTTCGAAGGCCACGCCGAGGACGAAGACGACGTCATCGAGGAAAAAGTCGAGCAGGTGAAGGCCGCGATCAGCGAACAGCTCGAACGCGGGCGCGCCGCGCGAAAGAGCGTGTTCTTCTGAGAGCGCGGATGAGACTCGCGTGAACCGGGCCAGGAGATTCGCGTGAACGCGGTGAACACGCGTGTGAAACTCGCGCTGGCGTCGCTTCTGGGCGCGCTCGCGATCTCAACGGTCGCGCACGCGCATCTCGGCAACATCAGCTACGCCGATTTCACCGTCCGCGGCCGCGGCGTGCTCGTCGAATTCAAGTACGCGTCGCACCTGACTCCGGGACTTCCGCTGCGCGCGACCAACCCGACCCGCGCCGAGCTGCTGGCGCACGAAACCGACATCAGCAACTGGATTGCCGACACGACGCGCGTCGACTCGTCGTCCGGCCAGCCGTGCCGCTTCGAGCTCGACAACGTGGTCGGACCCGACCGCAACCAGGACCTCGACGTGATCGGTGTCTGGACGTGCGAAGGCGACGACATCAAGGGCCTGCGCATCGACTTCCATCCGCTCGCGCTGCTGCTCGACGACTGGCAGACGATCGCGTCGATGAAGCTCGCCGGGCAGAACTACAGCACCGTCTTCACGCCGGGCGCGACCACGTGGCAGGTCGGCGAGACAGTCGCGTCTTCACCGGCTTCCCGGCAGAGCAGCGCAGTGTCCGAGCCTGCTACGGAAAGCAGCTCGGCGTTTGCGCGCTTCTTCCGGCTCGGCGTCTGGCACATCTGGACCGGCTACGACCATCTGCTGTTTCTTCTCGCCGTGCTTCTGGCGGGAGGCGGCATTGCGAGAATTGCCGGCATCGTCACATCGTTCACCGTCGCGCACAGCATCACGCTCGGCGCGGCGGCGACCGGCCTCGTGCGGCTTCCGGTCGCTCCGGTGGAAGCGGCGATCGCGGTCAGCATCGTGTTCGTTGCGGTGGAGAATCTGCTCGAGCGCGGCGCGGATCGCCGCGCGCTCGTCACGTTCTTCTTCGGGCTCATCCACGGATTCGGCTTTGCGAGCGTGCTCGCCGGGGCCGCGCTTCCGGCGGGCGGCATCCTCGTGCCGCTGCTGGCGTTCAATCTCGGTGTCGAAGCCGGTCAGCTCGTGGTCGTGGCGGCCGTGGTTCCGCTGCTGAGCGTTGCGCTGCGCAGCAGCTACGGGCGAACGGTCAAGCGCGTGCTTTCGGCACTGATCGCGATCGCCGGTGCGGTCTGGGCCATCGAGCGCATCGCCGCGATCTTTGCCGCGGCCACCTGATCTATCGGACCGCAGTGCGGTCCTGCGATGCCAGGCCGAAGACGAACAGCACCAGCAGCGCACCGCCCACGGCGATCGCCATGCTGCGAAGGTCGAATCCGGTGATCTCGCCAAACCCGAGCAGACGAGCGCCGACGAACCCACCGATGAGCGCCCCGGCCACACCAAGCAGAGTCGTACGAAAGAAACCGCCTCCCTGATGTCCGGGCATGATGAGCTTGGCGAGCGCGCCGGAGATCAGGCCGAGAAAAATCCACGCAAATAGTCCCATGGCGACAAGCCCTCCTGATTGAGTCCTGGAAGACTACTCCGACTCGCCGTGCAGGAGAATGCGTCTGTGAGGAAAGTCGCCCTGATCGGGTCTAGCGGCGCGCCTGCTCGTAGAGGAACTCCGGCGCCAGATCGTGGGTCCCTGTTTCGGGGTGTTTGATCAAACGGGCTCCGTCAGATTGGCGGCAGCATCATCGTCAGGAACTTCAACCTGAGTTACTCCTCGTCGAAATACCGTAGGTCACGGGCGCCGGAGAATCCTGTAGCTGGTTCCCGTCAAGCGATTCATGGACACCGGCTCGTATTGCGGCCGCGACCGACGATGGGCTTGTTGTTGCGATGCGCAGCACCGCCAGCGCGCGATGTTCTGCTGCACGAACATTCCGCGGGGAATGTGATCCAGGTTTCGTCCGATGCATCAGCGCTCAGAGTGATCGGTGGCTTGAGAACATGCACGAGGGTGGGCGATGGCGACGGGTCCGAGGGTTTGTCGGATAGTACGCGCGCAGCGTCGACTCGGATACGTGCGGCGTCGGGCTCGGATACGCAGCCGGCTATCGGGTCTGAGAAGTTCGTAGAAAAACACGCGCCGCGTCGGACGCGGATCACGGCCGGCTATGACACTTTTGTTATGGAAGCGTCGACGCGATGTCGATTTCGCTTGACGCGATATTTGACCGCTTGAGATAGCCTGCAGCGAAGCGAAACAGAGCGCACCGCTTTTCTCGCCGACTTCACGCGTTTCGCTGCTCCGAACTTGCGGCTTGTCGCGACAGGCACATGTCTCTGAGCGGTCGCAACCTTGCGGCGAACGACGCCTGAAAAACCCGTGTTACAAGCGTCGTCATGACGACATTCGACAGCATTGCAAAGCTCTCCGAAAAGGAACTGCTCGATCACTTCGAGTGCCTCGTCGCCCGCGATCGTC
>Ga0134124_10001165_pt1 | contig 21088 bp, 18 predicted proteins | sample KB304_FD_96880 | JGI IMG/M metagenome (GOLD analysis project Ga0134124, IMG submission 96880) | Terrestrial soil microbial communities without Nitrogen fertilizer from Kellogg Biological Station, Michigan, USA - KB3-0-4 | ecosystem: Environmental > Terrestrial > Soil > Unclassified ... | reverse complement strand
GCCGTCGTCGGCATGCCCGACCCCCGCCTGGGCCAAGTGCCGGTTGCCGCATTGCTTCTGAAAGCGGGCTCGACCTATCCGGGAGACCCGGCCATGAGCGAATTTCTGCGGAAGACGCTGACCCCCTACCAGGTGCCGGTGCGTTTCGCGGTGCTCGATTCGCTACCGCGCACCGGCGCAATGAAGGTCGATCTGACCTCGCTGCGTCGCACCCTTGAAACACCGTCTTGAGGCGGTCCCGGCCTTCACCTCGAGCCGGGTATCGCCGACATTCGTACCCGGCCACGACACCCAGCCCGACGCAACACTGACTATTGCCAATCCGACAGCCTGGCGTAACGCTCTCTGTGGAATTTCGGGTCACCATTCCAGGCCCAGTCGAACATTGCCCGCTTCAGCCACACATGGATGTGATAGTCCCAGGTAAAGCCTATCCCCCCGTGCGCCTCCACTGCGTCGCGCGCCACCTGGAGAAATTGTTCCGTCACGTGGGCCTTGGCGAGGGACGCCGCATGGCCTCTTTCCAACGGCCGGTGATCAAACGCATAAGCGGCGTACCAGTAAAGCCCCCGCGACATCTCCATGCGAGTCGCCATATTGGCCAACTGGTGCTTGAGCGCCTGGAACTGGCCGATCTTGACGCCGAACTGTTCGCGCTGGTTCGCGTATTCAACCGCCATATCGACGGCGCGCCTGCCTCCGCCAAAGGCGTCCGCGGCAATCAGGACCGATGCCGCATCCGCAAGGCGCGTCCCCGCGTCTTTCGCCGCCGGGAGCGGGTGTACTTGAGCCCCCGCAAACACCACGTCGAAAAGCGCGCGGGTTCTGTCCACCCCGTCCAGCGGCGTGCACTGAACGCCGCCCGTGCGTCCCTCCACCAGACCCAGTTGCCCGTCGGCCAGCCCGACGATGATGCAATCCGCCTCCCCCGCATCCAGAACGAACGACTTTGCTCCGCTTAGGCGCCCCGCTTCCGGCCGCATCGACCAGTCGTCCGGATACCAACCCTTGTCCGGTTCCCTGAGCGCCACCGTCCCGACCAGTTCCCCTTTGGCGAGCCCGGGAAGCCAGGTTTGCTTCAGTCCTTCGTCTTGCGACGCCTGGATCGCCAGAACCGCGAGGGTGTGCCCCAGGAATGCAGACGGCACAGCGTTGTAGCCAAGCACCTCGGTCACCAGCGCCGCATCCACCAGATCGTAGCCGCTTCCACCATGCGCCTCGTCGACGCACAGTCCCGCCACCTCCATGGCGGCGAGCGTTTCCCAAGCGCGTTTTCTCAGCGTCAGGTCGGCGTGATCGACATGACGGTGCAGTTCCTGGAGTGGGCACACGTCCCGGGCGGCGCGCTCAACGGCATCCTGGAGCATTTTCTGCTCGAGCGAGAGAAGGAAGTTCATGCTTTTTCCCCTCCCGCCTTTTTCTCCCGGCCGAGCCCGAGGCCGCGTTCGGCGATGATGTTGCGCTGGATGTTGGAAGTACCCCCCGCAATGGCCAAACCCAGGGATCCCATGAATTGATTGTTCCAGCGCTCGAAGCCGGCGTGCCGCCAGTTTGACTCATCGGGCGGCGCCAGCAGAAAGCTTTCCTGAATCAGGTCCCGAGCCAGCTTGGCGATGTCCTGCCCGATATCGGTCGAGAACACCTTGAACATCAGGTTGACGATGCCGGCATCTTCGCTGTTGGCCGCCATCGATATTTGCCGGTAGCTGGAATAGCGCTGCGCGGCAAGCGCCCCGGAAATTTCGGCCACGCGCTGGCGCACAGCGGGATTCCGCAATGCCGGCTCGCCGTCAATCCTCGCCGACCGGCACAATTCCATCAGGCGCGCAAACAGTTCCGTCGAACGCTCGGCGCCGCCAATATAGCTGCGCTCGAATTTGAGGGTCGAGCGGGAAACTTTCCATCCCTCTCCGCGCTGTCCGACAATCCAGTTCGACGGGGTCCGTGCATCGTTGAAAAAAACCTCGCAAAACTCGGCTCGACCCGTGATCTGCTTCAGCGGACGCACGCTTATTCCCGGTTGTCTCAGGTCAATCAGCAGGTAGGAAATTCCCTCATGCTTGGGCTTGTCCGGCTCGGTCCGAATCAAGGCGAACATGTACTGACAATACTGTGCGCCGGTGCTCCAGATCTTCTGGCCGTTGATGACCCACTCATCGCCCACGATTTCTCCGCGCGTCCTCACGGAAGCCAGGTCGCTTCCGGATCCCGGTTCGCTGTAACCCTGGGCCCAAAAATATTCCCCGGCGATGGTCTTGGGGATAAAGGCCTCTTTTTGCCACGGCTGACCGTGCTCAAGAAGAGTGGGAACGAGCAATTGAACGCCGTTCTGGTGCAATTCAACGGGGGCGCGGGCCTGCCGGAATTCCTCCCGGATGATCTGGGCACGCAGCACATCCGGTTCCTGGCCGCTACCTCCATATTCACGCGGCACGTTGCGGTACAGGTAACCGGCCTGGATGGCCTTGTTGCGGAACGCCTTTTCCACTGCGGCCCTGGCGTCCCGGTCCAGGCCCGCAGGCCTGGCCCAATTTTCGGCAAGAAATTCCCGGACTTCGAGGCGAAATTCTTCGTATTGGGGACTGTAGTTGAGATCCATGAGACTCGATAAAGTAAGTGGCAAGTCGACGACTTCTTATATCTAGTTATGTAATATATACTAGTCGTGCTCATTTAAAAAGGAGGAGATCATGCGCAAGACGTCTTGGTTCGCCGTGCTCGCGGTTGCCCTGTTGTCAATTTCCCCCACGGTCCCCGCCCAGGAATTTCCGGTCCGGCCCGTAAGAATCATCGTTCCCTTTTCTCCTGGCGGAATAACGGACGTTTCCGCGCGTCTGATCGGCGGGGCAATGTCCAAGCCGCTTGGGCAACAGGTCATTGTCGAGAACAAGCCTGGCGCGGACGGTGTGATCGCGGCTCGCTACGTGGCGCGGGAGCCCGCCAACGGCTACACGCTCTACTTCAATGACCTTGTGGCCGTCGGCCCCCTTTTCATCGCCAACGATCCCATTCTTCCCGGAAAGGACCTCGTGGCGGTAGGCGACGCCCTTGAAGGAGCCATGTTCCTGTTCGCCCGCTCGAAACTCCCCACAAAATGGCCCGACGTCCTGGCGTTTGCAAAGTCCCGCCCCGGGAAGATCAATGTCGGCGTTCCTGCCAAAATCAATGAAGTCGCCATGCAGGTGGTCAGAGCCCGTACGGGCATGGATTTCACGGTTGTGCCGTACAAGGGCACGCGGCCCCTCGCGGTTGCCCTACTCGGTGGAGACGTGGATCTTGCGGCCGCCACCGTCAACCCCACCATCATTCAGAATCTTCAGAATGGCTCGTTCTCCGCTCTCTTTACGGCGTCTTCGCGCCGGTTCCCTCTTCTGCCGGATGTGCCAACAGCTTCGGAAGCGGGACTCAGCGGGTTCAACGTCGTCTTTCACACCGGCTTCTGGACCGCGCCCGGCACGCCCGCTGCGGTAATCAAGCGTCTGAGCACTGAAATCACCGCGGCGGTCCGTCTTCCGGAAGTGGTGGACGCCATTCGTAAAACGGGAACCGATACCTCCGGCACGACGCCCGAAGAACAAATGCGCAACCTGGACGAGGAAATAAAATTCTGGACCGAAGCCACGCGGCTGGCGAACTATCAGCCGCAATAGGTCACGCACCTGAACGGACGATCGGATGTGAATCCTCTGTCCGCAAACTGACTTGGGCTAGAATTGCGCCGTTCTCTATGTAATTCACCTTTCCTATAAAGGTTTCAATGTCAATCGCCCCCTTGATGGCCAACGCGCTGACGAAAGCCAGACGCAGTAAATCCGGCAAAGTCAGAGCTGAAAAGATCAGCGAGGTCGTCGCCAAACGCCTGCGCGACAGGATTTTGAGCGGCGAGTTGGTGGAAGGGGCGACTCTTGACGGCGGGGAAAAGCTGCTCAAGGAATTCGGTGTCTCAAAGCCAACCATGCGCGAGGCATTCCGGATCCTCGAGACCGAGGGCTTGATCACCACCAAAAGGGGCCGGGATGGCGCCATCGTTCACGCCCCCGGCATGGAGGTGGCCGCGCGCTGCATGAGCTTTGTCCTGCAGGCGCGGCGGATTCCCCTTGATGATGTTTACAGCACTCGCGTTCTCATTGAACCGGCAGCCGTCCGCCTTCTGGCCGAAAAGCGCGGCAAGACGTCCATCTCGGCGCTTCGCCGGCAACTACAGGCCGTCGAAGCCGCGTTGGATGACGATGACCAGTTTGCGCACGAATCGGCCGTTTTCTACCGGGAGCTGGTTGAGTTGGCCGGTATCTCCACGTTGTCATTACTCATGGAAATGATCAACGCCATCCTCGAACAATACCTCGCCGCCGTGGTTATCAGGGCGGGACGGGAAATCGACAATACCCGGTCCAAGCAGGCCGGAGTAACCAGCAAGCAGAAGCTCCTTGGTTACATCGAGGCCGGGCAGGCGAACCGTGCGGAGGAGTATTGGCGCGAATACCTGCTCATTTCCCAACGGGTATTGCTCAAGTGGCAGCCCCAGGAGAAGCTGCTCACTTCGAAGTTGGAAGGACAGCTTCGGGCCTGACGGGACCGGGAGATACCTGCCGTCACGCCCTCACCTCAGCATTCCTCACTGAGGCTGGAGGTGAGCGTCGCGGGCGGCCTGCGACCAAAAGTCGCTCTCGGCGAAAATCGCCTTCCGGTAGTCCTCGGGAGAACCCTTGGCCGGCGCAAGTCCGGATTTGCGGATCCGATCCTGGATTTCGGGCCTATCAAGGGCTTTGTTGAGAACGGCATTGAGCTTTTGAATCGTGGACTGGGGCGTTCCCGCGGGAGCCCAGATCCCGCCGGTGCTCACGGCCCTGAGCTGGGGCATGCCTAATTCGGCCGACGAGGGCACATCAGGCAACGCCGCGATGCGATTCGGCCCAAGAACGGCGAGCGCGCGCACCCCGCCGCTTGCGAGCGTGGCTTCAAACGGCTGGATGATGTCAATGGTCACGTCCAGGTCGCCGCGGAGCATGGCCGTGCTCACGTCAGCGGACGATTTGTAGAGCACCGAGGTCATCTTGAAGTCGCCGCCCTTCATGACGACCTCACCTGCCACCTGGGTGAGTGAGCCTGTGGTGCCGAAGTTCAGTTTGTCGGGATTCTTCCTCGCGTAAGCTACAAATTCCGGAAGCGTTTTGTAAGGGCCCTTGCCATTGACAATCAGCAAAAGCGATCCTTGGAACACCAAACCGACCGGAGCGAAGTCTTTCCGGATATCAAAGGGCAGGTCCTTCCGGAATTCCGGCGTCAAGGTAGAGCCGCCGTAAAACAGCAATGTGTATCCGTCCGGAACCGCCTTGGCCACTGCCGCCGTCCCGATCACGGCCCCAGCCCCGGGCCGGTTTTCGACGATGACCGGTGATTTCAGTTCCTGGGACATGCGCTCGGCCACAACCCGTGCGAGCACGTCGGTGATTCCCCCCGGAGAAAACGGAGCGATGAGTGCAATGGGTCGGCTCGGAAATTCCTGGGAAGAAGCAGTGCCGCTGAATATTCCCAAGGCGACGGCGATTACCAGGGTGCGAAGTCGTGGCATTTGGAGTTCCTGTTCAGTGTTCCCTTGCTCCGACGCAGGCAAGAAACCGCCAGGTCCGCAAGGCGCTTTATAGAGCGGCAACTTACAACCGGAATTGCGCCCCTAGGCGGCCAAAGTCAACTAGCATATCATAGTTAACTATCACTTGTCGATTGGTCCAGATCCGTGACCCCATCGGCCGCCATCAAAGAACCGCGTTCATTTCCCGGAGCTTGGCGAGCACTCGGGCCTCGCTCTCCCGGGTGGGCCTAGTAATGCTGTGTTCGAGTTCGACCAGGCCCCCGAATCCGCGCTGGACCAGCAAGCGAAAAATATTCTCGAAATTGATCTCGCCGGACCCGATTTCCAGCCTTCCAGGCACGTCGCCCACCTGCACAACCGCGATGCTGCCGAACACGCGGGCAAGGTTTTCGATAATGCTGCCCTCCGAGCACTGCACATGCACCACGTCAAAGACAAGCTTGACCGCTGGACTGTCGATGGCACGAATCATCCGGTATGCGTCCGATAGCCGGGTCAGCAGCGACCCAGGGCTGCGCATCTCCGCACATGCCTCCACGCACAGGGTAAGCCCGGCCGACTCGAAACGCTCGGCGATGCGCTTCAGGCTCCCGGTCATCGCCGCGAGCTGATAGTCGACGGGTACACGAGGGTCGCGAAGGCCCCCTGTGATGACGACATGGCGGCCGTTCACCCGCTTTGCAGCCTCCAGGGTCCGTGCCAGGTCATGGCGAAGGCGGGCCTGCGCCCCCTCGTCCTCGCCCCACATCACACTACGCATCGATTGCGGGCTGCTGAACACGAAGCAACCCATTTCCAGCCCGCATCGCCCTAACTCCCGTCCGATGCGTTCCTGCTCATCCGGCGGGCGTTCCTTCAACCAGTTGTCCTCCATTCCAGCAAAGCCCTGCTCTGCCGCGAATCGGATCTGGGAGACCGGATCAATCGGAGCACAGTTCGGGAACAACGGGGCATTGGGGGAATGAATGCCCAGATGTGGCGCGATCCTCAGCTTCCAGGGCGCACCTTTCATAGTGGCCTCCTGTCCTTTATTTGTTACGCTACGCTATGCTAGTTATCTACTATATTCTACAGCGGCCATCGCATAACGGCCGCGAACCCCACAGGAGGAAGGCATGAAAGCGCTGGTTTGCCAAGAGTATGGGTCGCTCGACGGACTCCGGTTGGCCGATCTCAAAGATCCCAGTGTCGGTCCAGGTGAGGCGCTGGTGTCCGTAAGCGCGGCGGCGCTTTGCTTTCCCGATATCCTGCTGGTCCAGGGGCAGTACCAGACCAAAATTAAACCACCGTTCATTCCAGGCAATGAGATCGCCGGGAGGGTCAGCGAAATCGGAGCCGGCGTGAAAAACGTCAAAGTCGGCGATGTGGTGTTTGGCCGAACCGCCTACGCGGGCGGCGGGGGTGGCTTCGCCGAGAAAGTGTCGATTCCCTCGGAGTTGTTGTGGAAGGTCCCCGGCGGAGTGGATCCGGCGGTAGCCGCCGCCTTCGCTCTCAATTACGCCACCAGCCTGCACGGACTACGTGACTGCGGCCATGTGAAAGCGGGGGAAACTTTATTGGTTCTGGGTGCCGGCGGCGGCGTCGGCCTGGCCGCCGTGGAACTCGGAAAAATGTTCGGTGCCCAGGTCATCGCCTGCGCCTCCAGCAGCAGCAAGTTGGACGCGTGCAAAAGTCGTGGCGCAGATCACCTGGTGAACTACGAAACCGACGATCTTCGCGAGGCGATCAAGCGGATTACCGGCAATAAAGGCGTGGATGTCATCTTTGATCCCGTTGGAGGGAGATTTGCCGAACCTGCAATGCGCGGCCTCGCCTGGCAAGGGCGCTACCTCGTTGTTGGATTTACCTCTGGCGATATACCGAAATTGCCGTTGAATCTGGCACTTCTCAAGGCGGCGTCGATCATAGGCGTCTACCTGGGAGGCCAGACCGAGCGCAATCCCGCCATCACGGACAATCTCGTTTCCGAACTCCTGGCATTTTTGAAGGATGGCAAACTGCACCCGCTGCTCGCCTCTGAGTACACGCTGGATGACGCGAAGCGTGCTTTCCAGGACCTGCGGGACCGCAAGGTTAGTGGAAAGGCCGTGGTGACCATCAAGGCCAGATGACTGTGTCAACGGGGCATGAAGTCGCCGCCGTTGAATGTCGATGATGGCACCCGTTATATAGCCCGCCGCTTCGGATGAAAGAAAGCTGACCGTTGAGGCGACATCTTCCCCTGTCGCCAGGCGGGGCCATCGACAGCGTGCCCGATTAAGCCGATTTCGGCCGCGCGCTCGGCGGTCATGACTTCTCCGGACAGGAGCAGTTCCTTGGCGCGCGACACTCCGATAAGGAGCGGCCAGAGCAGCGCTCCGCCATCTCCGGCGGCGAGACCCATCTTCACGTGAGTGTCACCCAGACGTGCCTGCCTGGTCATGAACGAAACATCGCACCACGCTGCCAGCGTCGTCCCCAAACCCATCGCGTGTCCGTTCACCCTCGCGATGATCGGCTTCTCCAGATGAGGAGGCCGCGCAGGATGTCTTGATTCACCTAGGCTTTTGGCGATGCTCTGCATGTCGCGGTCGTCCACCTTGTTCAACGTCACGGTCAGAATCCGGCCACGACGCTCGATTTTCAACGCTTTATACGACTCATACATGGCAAATGTCCCCGTGTGATTGGTCTCAATGACTCCGCAAGAACCCGTTCCATCCGGTCTGCCGGCGATGCCGCCTGCATTCTTTGGCCTCATTCACCACGATCCGCACCCCGGCCAGGGATGACGGGCCGCCGAAGGCCCGGACTGGGCGTGGCCGCAGGGGATGCTGCCAGAGGCGCCTAGACGATGGTCTCTGCTATCCGCTTGATGCGGGCGAGGCAAGCCTCTGGAGGCTCCGGATGCAGAACGAACAATGCCCTGGTCACGCCCGCATCCCGCCAGGTTTCGAGTTCCAGGCGATTGGGACGGCATCCGAACAAGGTGATGTCCAGCCGGGATGAATCGCGGCCGCGCTCGCGGAAAAGGGACTCGATGCGCCGCCGGCCGCTTTCGATGCCCGCGGGTGACGTGGCGATGTGGCGCGGAATCCAGCCGTCGCCGTACTCGGCCACCCGCTCGGCGGCCTTGTCCAGTTCGCCGGCGATGAGAATGGGCGGATGCGGCTTCTGCACCGGCTTGGGGTAGCTGTAGAGCGGCGGGAACTTCACGTACTTTCCCGAGTATTCGGCCGTCTCCCGTGTCCAGAGCGCCTTCATAGCTTCGACGTGCTCGCGGGTCTGGCTCCAGCGGCGCGGAAAGTCCACCCCCATGATCTCCGATTCTTCCTTCATCCACCCGGCGCCAATGCCGAATAGGAACCGCCCGCCTGAGATGACATCCAGGGTGGCCACTTCCTTGGCGCAATGAATCGGATTGCGCTCGGGCGCGAGTACGATGGCCGTCCCCAGCTTCAGCGTCTTGGTCACCGCGGCGGCTGCGGCCAGCGACACGAAGGGGTCTGGCATCCTCCTGTAGTAGTCCGGCGTTTCACCGCCCATCGGATAAGGCACCGACATGTGCGCGGGCACCATGGGATGCTCGGGCAGCCAAAGCGAATCGAAGCCCAGTTCTTCGGCGCGCCGCGCAATGGCCGTGACGCTCACTGTCGTTTCGGTGGGAAAGAGCACCAGTCCACAAGGCAACATCCTGTTCTCCATACGATACCAGGAGTAACTCTAGTCGAGGATGTCGATGACGCGCTCGATGCGGTGGGTGCGTAGCATGATTTCGTTCGTTCGCTCCAGAACCAGCCGCCAGAAGGATTCGGCGCCTCGCGCGTCGCCGGCGTGGATCAACTCGGCAAGCTTGGCTTGCGCTTTGAGCGAGCGACGAATGGCGGTCACGTTACCGGGGTGGTCGCCGCTGAAAATGGCGACCGCCGAGGTGTGGTGCCGCGCAATGCCGTTCACCATGCTGGAGATGAGCGACAGGGTCTGATTGCCTGCGAGGTTGGCCAGCGCGTCGTTGAAACGCAATAGGGCCGCCGACAGCAGGATGTCGTCATGGATGGCTATGCGCTCCTCTTCGATGATGGCTCGCAGAATGGGGCCGGCGCGGCCCGCGGCGCGCTTTGCAGCGAGGCGGGCGATCTGCGGTTCGATCGCGGCACGCGCCGCCGCGAAGTCGGCGAGCGTAGTGCCTTGACTTTGCAGGACCAGGCCGAAATGGCGCGCCACCACGGCGGGATCGGGGCGATGGACGCGAGGCCCTCCACCCGCGCCGCGCCGTACGGTGATCACGGACTCCGATTCGAGGATGCGCAGCGCTTCACGCAACGTTGGCCGCGAGACCCCGAAACGCGCCATCAACTCTGGTTCGAATGGGAGCAGGGCGCCGTCCTTGAGTTCGCCGCGAATGATGCGATTGCGCAGTTCATGCGCCACCACCTCGCTGGCGCGCGGCTGGCGCCCGGGCGGCGTGGGGCGTGATTGCTTGGGCCGCCCGGTGCGGGCAGGCGGCGGCGAAACGGGCCCTTCGCGCTTCATGAGCGTGATTCTAAGGGAACAAGCTCTGGAGCGCGCGCCTCATCGCCCGGCGCGCCTGTGTTCGATTACATCGCCGTCTTCTTCTTCAGGGCGCGAAACATCTCCACAAACGCCGTGCTTTCCCGCCGCATGATTTCGTTTGCCTCGCGCTCCATGGCGTTTTCGACCAGCATGCGCTTGGTCAGCTTGGCCTGGAGCGCGGGATAGCCCGCTATCTGGCGCGCCAAGCCAAGCGCCGCCTCGCGCAGTCCGGAATCGGGATGAACGCCGGTCACCAAACCGATCCGTAGCGCCTCCCGGGCATCGATGGTCGCGCTCCTGAAGCACAGGTCAAAAGCGCGGCCGTAGCCCACCAGTTGCGGGAGCAGCGCGGAACAGCCAACCTCGGGCATCGCCCCAAGCCGCAAAAAAGGGAAAGCAAATGTGGCGGATTCCGAGGCAATCCTGATATCGGCTCCCAGGATGTGGGTGACGCCCATGCCGATCGCGGGTCCGTTGACCGCCACGATGTTGGGCTTGGACGATTGCAGGAGCTTCAGCCAATTGTTCTCGTCCTGCGCCATGGTGATGGTGGCGGGAGTGGGCGATCTGCCGTTTTCGTCCTTTGGCTCGGGCGGCGCCTTAAAATCCACGCCGGAACAGAACACCGGGCCGGTAGCGGTGACGACAATCGCCCGGATGTGCTCGGCGGCGTTGGCCTCGCGGATAGCGGACATCGTCTCTTGCATCAACTTGACGTTGAGGGCATGGCGTTTTTCGGGCCGATTGTAGGTAATCACGGCGACAGGTCCGTCTTCCTCGTACAGAATCGTTTGATAAGCCATTTCGCTTCCTTTCCTGTTATCGACCCTACCAGCCCGACAGATCAGCCAGGCGCGCGCGATGCGCAAGGCGCGCCCATCCAGGCGAAGTCGAACAGGGCCCCCGGCATGGCGGCGTTCCACGGCGCTGGGTATTCAAGCCTGTCCGCCGACGGTCAGCGTCTGTCCCACGATGTAGCCCGCCGCCTGCGACGCAACACCACCGTGGCGAGGAGTTCGCGCGGGTCGCCTTGCCCGATGGGACCCGCTGCATTTGCCCCCCCGAATAGCCCGGCGCATATCGGTCGCCAGTACCAGGTACCAGGTCGGTCTCCTTGACGGCGAACCGGATCCCCCACACACTTGCCATAAATAGTTTACTATTTGTATAGTTAACTAATTTTCCCCGGCAGTCAACCCCGTCGAGTAGAGGAGCAGCCATCGCTGCCGGACATCAGCCATTTGGAGTCGGGGCCGGGCCGCGCCCAGTTGCCGGCCTGGTATGGAGCCACGTCGCAAGCCGTTTGATCCGCCACCACGATACAGGAAACAATCCGCAACGCATCAACCGTCAATCGAGGAGGAACCATCCATGAAACGTGTTTTGATCCCGGTCTTGCTGGCGGCCCTGTCATGCCTGGAAACAGCGCCGGCAGCAGCCCAGCAGTTTCCGTCACGGCCCCTAAGGATGATTGTCGGCTACGCGGCCGGCAGCGGCGCCGACATTCCTGCGCGCATGATTGCCGAAGGCATGGCCGGTCCATTGCGCCAGACCGTCATCGTGGAGAACAGGCCGGGCGGAAACGCCCAGATTTCGCTAAACGCCATCCGCACTTCCGAGCCCGACGGCTACACCATCCTGTGGGGCGGCGCCGCCCCCCTTTCGGTGCAACCCATGATGGACACCAAGGTCAGCGGCCTGGAGAAAAACTTCAACCCCCTGGACCAGTTCTCGATTGTCGCCTTTGCCGGAACGTTCGGCACGGTGTTGATCACGGGACCGAACGGGCCGAAGAACCTGCAGGAATTCGCGGCCCTCACGCGCGATCCCAACGCGCATGCGACTTACGCCACGTTCGCTGCCGGCTCCACTTTCGACATGGTGCCGGAGTATCTCATCCTGCTCGCCAAGGGCACGGCCACCGCCGTGCGCTACAAGGGGTCAGCCACGCTCGATGCCATGTCGGGCCAGTTGACCCTGACCGGGGAAACGCTGACCGGAGCGACAGCCTCCCTGATCAACGAGGGGAAAGTGAGGGGCCTGGCGGTGATGATGAAGTCCCGCAGCCCGAAAATACCCAACGTTCCGACCATGGCGGAGGCCGGTTTCCCCGAAATGAACGAAATCGACTGGGACCCCTGGTTCGGTATTTTCGTCAGAAGAGGCGTCCCCCAAGCCGCGATCGATCGCTTGAACGAGGCCACGCGCGCGACGCTTTCCGATCCCAAAATGGTTGAGCGGCTGGACCAGGGCGCATTCATCACCTATCCTCCGACCGACGCCCGCCAGGCTCAGGCAAGATGGGAGCGCAACTTTGTATCGACTCGCATACTGCTGGACAAGCTGAACCTGCTGCCCAAATAAGACCCTCCGTTCAGGACGGGCCCTCGGCGAAGCAAAAGGAGAAGTGGAATGACCATTACTGCGAACGCACGCTTCATGCAGCAACGCGCTCCCTTTATTCCGCGATGGCGGGAACTCGGCGTGTGGCCGGACCGCACCCTGGGAAACGCCATGGCCGAGACCGCGGCGGCCCGTCCCGACGCGCCATTGGTGATCCACTCCGAGACGCGGCTCGCCACCATCACGGCGCACGACATCCACCGACAGGGGCTTGGAATCGCCGGGGCCTTTCACGCCATCGGGCTTCGGACCGGCGACGTGGTTGCGATCCAGACGCCAAACTGGCTGGAAGGCGTGCTGGTGTACCGGGCGGCGGCGGCGCTCGGGTGCGTGATCCTGCCCATCGTACACACCTTCGGTCCGGCTGAAGTGAGCTACGTGCTCAAGAACTCCGGCGCCCGCGCTTTGGTGGTCCCGGACCGCTGGCGCAACATCGACTACCTGGAGCGCCTGTCGAAAATCGACGCGCCCTCCCTATCCCGCCTCATCATCATAGGCGAGCAAGGGCCGAAAGACGCGATTCTGTGGACCGATCTGGCCGCGAAGGCGACCGAACGGTTCCCCGTGCCAACGCATGGCCCCGATGATGTCGCCCTGCTGCTCTATACCTCAGGCACGACGGCGGCGCCCAAGGGCGTCCTGCACAGCTCCAACACCCTGCTGGCGGAAATGGCCAGCGCGCGCCAGCGCCGCTACTATCCCGATGCGGCGACATTGTCGCCGTGGCCCGCGGGCCATATCGCCGGCGTGCTCGGGATATTTCGCCATGCCATCGACGGCACCCCGGCGGTGCTGATGGACCGCTGGGACCCGGACGACGCCGCCATGCTGGTCGAGCGCTACCAGGTCGCGGCCTGCTCGGGAACGCCGTTTCACGTCAACGGCCTGCTGGACGCCGCGGAGGCGGCCGGACGGAACATCACCTCGCTCAAGGACTTTATGTGCGGCGCCACCACCGTGCCCCCCATGCTGGTGGCGCGCTGCGCCAGCATCGGGGTGGCCACCTACCGCTCATACGGATCGTCCGAACACCCCACCATCACCTGGGGACGGCCCACCGATGCGCTGGAAAAGCGCCTGACCACGGACGGCGAGCTGACCGCGGGCAACGAGGTGCGGATATTGGATGACAACGGACGTGACCTGCCAGTGGGTGAAGAGGGGGAAATCGCGTCGCGCGGGCCCGAGCTGTGCCTTGGCTACATGGATGACCGCCTCAACACCGGCGCGTTCCTGCCCGGCGGCTGGTTCCTCACCGGCGACGTGGGACGCATGGACCCGGACGGCTTCCTTGCCGTTACCGACCGCAAGAAGGACATCATCATCCGCGGCGGCGAGAACATCTCCTCGCTCGAAGTCGAGAGCATATTGCTCAAGCATCCACGCGTCGCCGACGCCGCGGCGGTGGCCATGCCGGACGAACGCCTGGGCGAGACCGTGTGCGCATTCGTGGTGCTGCGCTCGGGCGACGCGCTGGAGCTCGCCTCGGTGCGCAGCCACTTCGAGGACATGGGCGTGGCCCGCTATAAGACGCCCGAGCGCATCGTCGTCGTGCGTGAATTGCCGCGGACGCCGACCGGAAAAGTGGTGAAGCACGAATTGCGCTCCTTGCTGAAGCAGCAAGGCTGACGCGGGGCACGTTCAGGACATCAATCAGGGAGTGAGCGGAGCATGGGGCTGGCGGAGCGCATTGAAGAAGTCATGGCCATCGCACCCGAATCGGGCGCCGTCGAGTTCGAGGGCCGATGGCACGCATGGGACCGGTTCGCGGCCGGGACGCAGTGGATCAAAAAGGCTTTCGCCGAAGCGCAGCTCGAGGCCGGCGCCCCGGTCGCTCTCGTCATCCGCAACCGGCCGGCGCACGCCGGCGCGGCGCTGGCCGTCGTCGCCTCGCGGCGCATGCTGGCGACGGTCAATCCGCACCAGAGCGCCGGGTCGGTCGCGGCCGATCTCGCGGACATGAGGGCGCCCGCCGTCGTTCTCGACCGGGAGGACTGGGCCAAGGATGAGGTTGCGCGCGCGGCGCGCGAATCCAGCCGCCTGGTGATCGCGATGGGCCGCGAGCCCGACGACCTGGAAGTGGTGTACCGCGCGGCCCGGCACGGGGATTATCAACCGCCCCAGCCCGAAGTGGCCGTTCAGATGCTCTCCAGCGGCACCACCGGCAAGCCGAAGCGCATCAATTTGAGTTACGGGGACCTCGAGGCGAGCGTATGGAACGTGACCGGGGGCCGCTGGGCGCGGGATGACAAGGGAAACCTGCGGCTGAACACATCGCCCAGTCTCATTTACTCCCCTTTGGGCCACATCGGGGGCCTGTGGTTTCTATTTTACTTGGCTTGCGAGGCACGTCCCTTTGTCCTGCTCGAGCGCTTCAACGTGCAGCAGTGGGTGGCCGCGGTCAAAAAGTACCGCCTGAAGAACACCGGCTTGGTGCCGGCGGCCATGCGCATGGTGCTGGATGCCGGAGTGCCGAAGGAAGACCTGGCCAGCCTGGTGGCGGTGGGCACCGGCACCGCGCCGCTCTCCGTGCAGCAATGGCGGGAGTTCGAGTCACGTTACGGCATTGCCGTCCTGCCCACCTACGGCTCGACCGAGTTCGCCGGGGCGGTGGCGAGGTGGAGCATTGAAGACCACAAGCAATTCATCGCCACCAAGCTCGGGGCCGCCGGCCGCGCCATACCGGGCAACCGGATTCGCATTGTCGATGTCCAGACGCATCAGCCCGTAGCGACCGGGCAACAGGGGCTGGTGGAGGTGAGTTCCAACCAGTTGCGTGGGGGCGAGTGGGTGCGCACCACCGACCTGGGACGCCTGGATGAAGACGGCTTTCTGTACATCCACGGCCGCGCCGACGGCGCCATCAACCGCGGCGGGTTCAAGATCCTGCCCGATGAAATCGAGCAGGCCCTGTTGCAGCATCCCGCGGTCCGCGACGCCGCGGCGTTCGGACTGCCCGATCCGCGGCTGGGCCAGGTCCCCGTTGCCGCGGTCGAGATCCACCCGGGCCAGCCGCGCCCGACGCCGGCGGAGCTGGACGCGTTCGCGCGCCGGCATCTGGTCACGTACAAGGTGCCGGTGCGCATCCTGGTGCTGGATGAGTTGCCCCGCACCGAATCCATGAAACCCAAGCTGCCCGCGCTTCGGCAACTGGCCCTCGACAACGCCCGACCCGAATGAACCAACCCGAGGCGCGCTCATGAAAGTCGCCATCGATCTTCCCGGCGCAGGCGTCGACACGCGCGACCGCGCCGAATTCGAAGATAGCATCGCCTTCGTCCTCGAGGCCGAGAAGCTGGGCGTGGATTCGGTGTGGGTGGCCGAGGCCTGGGGCATGGACTGCGTCGTGCCCATGGCCATTCTGGCGGCGCGCACCGCGCGCCTGCGCATCGGCTCGCACATCATGCAGATCAGCGCGCGCCGGCCGTCGATGGCGGCGATGACCGCGCTGACGCTCGCGCTCGCCTCCGGCAACCGCTTCCTGCTCGGCCTGGGCGTGAGCGGGCCGCAGGTGGTGGAAGGGCTCCACGGCGTGCCTTTCGCGCACCCCTACGACCGGCTGCGCGAGTACGTGCAGATCCTGCGGCTCGCGTTCTCGGGCGACAAGATTGTCCACGAAGGCAGGCAGTACCGCCTGCCGCTGCCGGGCGGCGAAGGCAAGGCGCTGCGCATCGCGCTGCCGCCCAACCCGGGCATCCCGATCCTGCTGGCCGCGCTCGGCCCCAAATCGCTGGAAATGACGGGTGAACTGGCCGACGGATGGCTCGGAACGGCGTTCATTCCCGAAGCGGCGGATATCTACTTGGACCGCCTGCGCGCCGGCGCGGCGCGCGTCCAACGCCTGCTCGACGGCTTCGAAGTGCGCATCCCGGTGCCGGCCGGCATCGGATCCGATGTTTCGAAGCTCATGGCGAGCCGCAAAGCGTCCCTGGCTTTTCAGATGGGAGGCATGGGCTCCCCGAAAACCAACTTCTACAACCAGGCGTTCCGGCGCGTGGGCTTCGAAGACACCGCCGCCGAGGTGCAGCGGCTGTGGAACAGCGGCCGGCGTGACGAGGCGGTCAAGCGCGTGCCCGATGAAATGGTCCTCAAGACCAGCCTGATCGGCACTGAAGCCGAGGTGCGCGAACGCCTGCGGCGCTATCGCGCCGCGGGCGTGACGATGCTCGGCGTGCAGCCGTTCGGTCGCAACCGTGACGAAAAGCTCGGCCTCATCGAGCGCATGGTGAAACTCTGCGCCGAGCTCGAAGCCGAAGGCCCGGCCGGCTCGGTCGCCGCTTGAGCGCGCCCATGGACTTCGCTTCGCACGTCGCCGGGCTGATCAAAGAGGATGGCGCCCGCCGCGCGGTTCAATACGACGGCGCATGGTATTCGTGGGGCCTCATGGCAGGCATCGCGGCGGGCATCGACCGGGCGCTCGCGGGGGCGGGCCTTGGAAGCGGCTCGACCATAGCGCTTGTGATGCGGGAGCGCCCGTGGACCGTCGGCGCCTTTTACGCCTTGCTCGCCACGCGCCGCGGCACGCTCATGATCGCCGGCCGCCAGCCCGACGCCGCTCTCGCCGCCGACATCCGCGCGCTGCGGCCATCGGCGCTGATCGCGGACGACGAGGACTGGCAAGCCCGCCAGGGCATCGTGGAGGCCGCGCGCGAGGCCGGATCGCTGGGTATAGGCCTCGCGCACGATGAAGCGGCGCCGGTGCGCGTCGTTTCCGGTCTCGACCGGGTCGGGCCAGGGCCTCACCACGCCCTGCCCCCAGGCTGCGCCGTGACGCTGCTCACCAGCGGCACCACCGGGCCGGCCAAGCGCATTCCCGTGACGTTCGCGGAACTGGACCGACGCCTCGCCGCGGGCCGCCCTTCCGCGGGTGTCGCGATCAACGCGCTTCCTCTCTACAACATGGGCGGCGTGTTCGGTCTGGTGGATGCGCTGGTGCGCGGGCGCCCGGTTTCGATCCTCGAGCGGTTTGACGTTTGGAAGTGGGCGGCCCTGATCCGCGAGCACCGCCCCAAGCGCGCCGGCGCCCCGCCGGCTGTGCTCAAAATGATGCTGGACGCGGACATCCCGCGCGAATACCTCTCCAGCGTCAAGCTCTATATAGGCGCCTCGGCGCCCCTGGACCGCGCGGTCGCGGACGAAATCGAGCGCCGCTATGGCTTCCAGTGCCTGCAGGGCTGGGGGGCGACCGAGATGCTCGGCGCCGTGACCGGCTGGACCGAGGAAGACATCGCGCGCTGGTCGCGCGAAAAAGCCGCGAGCTGTGGGCGGCCCTTCAACGGTGTGCGGCTGCGGGTGGTCGATCCCGACACGGGCGCGCCCTGCCCCGTGGACACCGCTGGGCGCATCGAGGTGTGGCGCAAGGACTTTCCCGATGACCACTGGATGACCACCAACGACCTCGGCCGTGTCGATTCCGACGGTTTTCTCTACATCCTCGGGCGCACGGACGACGTGATCATCCGCGGCGGCCTGAAGGTCGCGCCGAGGGACGTCGAGGAAGTCTTGATCTCGCATCCGGGCGTTTCCGAAGCCGCCGTGGTCGGCCTGGAGGACGAGCGGCTTGGACAGCTCCCCGTCGCGGCGGTCGTGCCGTCACGCACCCGGGAGCGCGCCTCGGCGGACGAACTGATGGCGTTTTTGCGCGAGCGTCTGTCGGCGTACAAGGTGCCGGCGCGGATCGTGATGATGGACGCGCTGCCGCGCAACGCCATGATGAAGTTGGATCGCAAAGCCCTGCTTCAGCAGCTTGCAGCGCACCAGGCATCGCGCTAGCGTCGGCCAGCCGATGCCACGAAGCGGGGCTGCCGGTCCGGCCGGCCGCACGTCAATCGATGGTGATGCGCGCGTCCCGTATCAGCTTGGACCACATCGGGACTTCCCGGTTGACGATGTCGGTGATGGCCTCGGCGGACCCGCCATAAAGGATGACTTGTGTCTTCGTGGAAAAATCGATCGCGGCGCTGTCCTTCAGGGCGGCATTGAACGCGCCGTTGAGCTTGGCGACCACTTCCTTGGACAGCCCGGCGGGCCCCGCCACGCCCTGCCAGAAGAGGACGGTGTATTCCGGAAGGCCGGCGTCGCGCATGCCGGGATATTGGAGCGCGACAGGCGAGCGTTCCTGCGTCGTCGCCGCCAGCACGCGGATTTTGCCGGCCTGGATCTGCGGGTCCATGAACCCCAGCACGTCGACCGCGGCATGCGAGTCGCCGTTGGCCAGCGCCAGCACGTTGGCGGACGAACCCTTGTAGGGGACGTGCACGGTCTGGACGTTTTCAACCTGATTGAAGAGTTCCACGGCCAACTGCCCCAGCGATCCCGCGCCATAGGAGCCGAAATTGACCTCGCCCGGATGGGCCCGCGCGTAGTCGATGAAGTCATTCATGGTCTTGACGTTAGGCAGCTTCGCGACGTTCACGGCAATGAAGATCGGCCCGCCCGTGAGCTGCACCACGTGGGTGAGGTCCTTGCGGATGTCGAACGGCGGATTGGCCTTGGCCGAACTGATGGATTGGGACGATGTGGACGACATGATGGTGTAACCGTCGTTCGGCTGCGCCATGACGTAGCTCGTGGCCAGCACCGCGCCCGCGCCGGGCTTGGGTTCGACGATCACGGGCTGGCCCAAGGACTTCACCAGCGCTGGGGTGATGACGCGCAGAAAGGTGTCAGTGGAGCTGCCGCCGGGGAATGGAACGATCAGGTGGACGGGCTTGGCCGGATACGGCTGCTGCGCCTTTACAAGCCCGGCGGTGGCCGAAGCCACCGCCGCCAACAGTAAAAATGCCAACGCTCTCGCGGCGTTCTTCTCTTCGTTCGTCACCATGTCGTTCCTCCGTTCATTGTGGAATGACTTGACCGGCCAACCGAGCAGACAGCGCCTGTGCTCCTGGACGATTGCTCCCCCTTGAAAGCGCCGCATTAAATAATACACTATTCAAATCTTAAATAGTTTACTATTCAATCTCGCCTGGGGCGACCGGAGGAATATGCGGCCATGGCGGCGAGCATTCTCGAGAACGACATGCTGAACGGCGAGACCATCCGCCTCGACGGCGCCCTGAACATGGCGCCGCGCTGACCATACCCGTGAGGGACACCATGCAAGACGAACTGCTGGTTGAACGACAGGACGGCCTGATGGTGCTCACCATCAACCGTCCGCAGGCGCGCAATGCCATGAACCGCGCGGTGGCCGAGGCCATGGCCAAGGCGATGGAGGAACTGGAGGCCGACGATTCTCTGCGGGTGGGCATCCTGACCGGAGCAGGCGGAAACTTCTGTACCGGCATGGACTTGAAAAGTTTCCTGCGCGGCGAACGGCCAACCGGCGGCGGCCGCGGGTTCGGCGGCGTGACCGAGAAGCCGCCACGCAAACCCCTGCTCGCGGCCGTCGAGGGTTATGCGCTGGCGGGCGGGTTCGAACTGGTCCTGGCGTGCGACCTTATCGTAGCCGCCTCTTCGGCGCGTTTCGGCTTGCCGGAAGTCAAGCGCGGCCTCGCGGCCGCGGCCGGCGGCCTGATGCGCCTGCCGCGGCGCCTCCCCTACCACGTCGCGATGCAGACCATCCTGACCGGCGGCATGATGACGGCCGAGCGCGCCGCGCATTTCGGGCTGGTCAACGAGGTGTGCCCCGATGGCCAGGCGCTGGCCTCGGCCAAGCGCCTCGCCGCCGAGATCGTCGCCAACGCGCCCATGGGCATCCTGACCAGCAAGCGCATCGTGCAGCAATCGCGCCTGTGGAGCGACGAAGAAATGTTTGCCCGCCAGGCTCCCCATACCGATGCAGTCCTGCAATCGGAGGATGCGCGGGAGGGGGCCGCCGCTTTCGCGGAAAAACGCGCGCCGGTGTGGCGCGGCAGGTAGTCCATTGGATGGATTTGCTTAGACAAGGAGTCAATGATGGCTGAAGCCTACATCGTGGCGGCCGCCCGCACCGCCGGCGGCAAACGTGGGGGCCGCCTGAGCGGCTGGCATCCCGTGGACCTGGGCGCGGAAGTAATCAAGGCATTGGCGGCCCGGGTCCGGTGCGATCCAGCCGCGGTCGACGACGTGATTTTCGGCTGCGTCAGCCAGGTCGCGGAGCAGAGCACCAACGTCGCCCGCAACGTGGTCCTGGCGGCGGGTTTCCCGGAAAGCGTGCCCGGCACCTCGGTGGACCGCCAATGCGGCTCCTCCCAGCAGGCGCTGCACTTCGCCGCCCAGGCGGTGCTGTCCGGCCAGATGGACATTGTGATCGCCGGCGGCGTCGAAAGCATGACCCGCACGCCCATGGGCAGTCCTTCGCGCATCAGCGGACTGGGAGGGTACATGAGCCCGGCCCTGCAGAAGCGCTATCCCGGAATTGAATTCAGCCAGTTCGACGGCGCGGAAATGCTGGCCAGGAAGCACGACATTTCCAAAGCCTCGCTGGACGAATACTCCCTCGCCAGCCATGAGAAAGCCATGGCCGCGACGCGCGCGGGCGCCTTCGACGACGAGATCGTGGCACTCGCCGTCGAGACCGAGAAAGGGAAGGACATCCACAAGATCGACGAAGGCATCCGCTTCGACGCCACGCTG
>Ga0134124_10001164_pt1 | contig 21106 bp, 18 predicted proteins | sample KB304_FD_96880 | JGI IMG/M metagenome (GOLD analysis project Ga0134124, IMG submission 96880) | Terrestrial soil microbial communities without Nitrogen fertilizer from Kellogg Biological Station, Michigan, USA - KB3-0-4 | ecosystem: Environmental > Terrestrial > Soil > Unclassified ... | reverse complement strand
TCCCCTGTTCAATGCGTCCGACGTATCGATCGGTGGCGCCGGTGAACGCTCCCCTCTCGTGCCCGAACAATTCGGATTCCAAAAGCGTCTCGGGAATAGCGGCGCAATTGATGGCGACGAACGGCCGGTCGCGGCGCTCGCTCTGATAATGAAGCGCGCGCGCGACCAGTTCTTTGCCGGTGCCGCTCTCGCCCTCTATCAACACTGTCGCGGGCGAATCCGCGATGCGGACAATCAACGATTGCACGGCAAGGATCTTCGGATCCTGCCCGATGATCTCTTTTGAAGCGCGGGTGGCGTCGAGAAAGACGCGATCCTCCTGTTTGAATGCGGCCGGAAGCAACCCGGAGTGACGAAGATAGAAAACCGCAAATCGCGCGAGATTCTCAACCAGCCCCGGGTCTTCCTGATCGAACGCGCATGGCTCGGTATTGTTCTCCAGGTAGATTGCGCCGACCGGCCGCCCCCCGTCGGCCAATGGAACTACGAGCACTGATTTGAGCTGAAACTTGATGACGCTGTTTTCCATCGAGTACGCCGCGTCATGAGAAGCGTCTTCCAACAGAAGAGGGGTCCCGGACTCGAAGACTTTTCTGAGAAGCGTGCGGCTGAAATTGTATTCTTCGAGTGACAGGTTCCTGGTTTGGAAATTGCGCGCCGCGATGACGTCCGCTTCGGTTGATTCGGGCAGATAGAAGAGAATAAATCCGCGCTCGGCTCCGGTGCTTTCAATCAGGCGGTCGATCATCAAATCGCAGAAGTCATTCAACGACGATGTCTCGGTTTTGAGGAGCGCGAGAATAACGCCGGCCGTTCGGCCCTCGCCCAGGCTGCTGCCCAGCTCCTCCGCTTCGCGTTCGATGTTGGCGAGGAAGTCTCGTTTGGCTAGATCCGTCATAAGGCCAAGCTGATCTTTCAACTTGTTCAACTGGGCGGCTATGAGCTGCAGCCGGCGGTCGGCCGTATCGGCCTGCAGCAGGCGCACAGATTCGGCAAGCGACGAGATCGTCTGCTGAGAGGCGCGCTCCTGTTGCTCGAGCATAGCCGCGAATGCGGTTGAAAGTTTCTTGATTCGATCAGCTTTGGCTTTCATCTATGATACTCGGGCTACGAAACCCCGGTTCGTGCTTCCGCGAACCCTACCAACGCAGTTGGTAGATCGTTCATATTCAACCTACGTAGAAGATGCCTCCGGATCGGTCGGGAATTCCACCAACGCAGTTGGTGGGATTTAATCAAGCCGATAGCCCCAAAGTATCCGGTGCCTTGTATGAACGCGGACGGATTTATCGTGTCCGCCCGAAACGATGTGTTTACCGTCTGGTGAGAACGCGACCGAACGAACCGGCGCGACATGTGTGCCGATTCGCGTCGCCAGGCCCCGGCTGCCGACGTTCCAGAGAGCGATTGTCTTATCATCGCTCGATGAGACAACCTGATCGCCGTCCGGCGAGAACGCGACCGATTTGACGCGCGCCGCATGGCGGCCCATAACAGCGAGCAGCTTAAGCGGCTTCACATTCCACAATTCGACTTTGCCGTTGTCATCGCCGGCCGCCAGGTATTCGCCATTCGGCGAAAAGCTCAAGCTGATGAAAGGTGAGTCGGGCGATTCGGTGTGAGCGACAAGCTCCCAGCTTTCGGTATCGACTATGCCGATGTGGCCCTGATACACCGTAGACGCAGCGAGCAAGCGCCCGTCGTTGGAAAAGGCGAGGCCATAGACTTGAGAACTCATCCCGAGCCAGTCGTCATCCGGGTTATTGTTCTTGGTTTTGTCGACGAACAAACAAGTCGCGCGCCCATCCGCAATATCGTAAACCCCATGCGAACTCGCCACCCAGCGGCCATCTGGAGAGACTGCGAAACCATTGCTTCCTTTCATGTCAGGCCTTGGCGAGACGAACGTTTGCAGCGTCGCGCCCCGCGCAATGTCCCATAAAATCGACGCTTCCTGAAATCCGCACGAAACGACACGCTCCCCGTCGGGTAAAAACGCGACGCCGTTGGATTTCGACTTATGCCCGATCAGCACCGCTTCCTTTTGGCCGGTCGCCGCGTTCCAGATGATTATCGAGCTGTCTTCTCCCGTAGAGGCAATGCGCTTGCCATCGCGCGAATAGCCGACCGCATAGACCGCGCCGCTATGTTCGTTGAGGTTCGCCACTCGTTGGCGCTCGGCAACGTCCCAAACGAGAATCGCTCCGTCTGTGTGAGTCGAGACAAGCCACCGGCCGTCCGGAGAGAAGCAGACACTCCACACCAGCGAGTCTTCTTCGAGGGTGGCTATCTTCGTCTGCGTTCGAGTGTCCCACAGAATGACATTCTCTGAGGCGCTGGCGGCGAGGTTGCCGTCGGGCGAAAACGCCACCGAACGCCCGTTGTCTTTGTGGGCTTCAAAGGTGGCAAGGACCTTGCCATGCTCGATGTCTGTGAACTGAACAAACCCGCCCCCGTCAACGGACAGCCTCATCTTGCCATCAGGAGAGATTGCGATGACTCCCGATCGTAGACCGGGAACTTTTCGGTTCTCTGTTTTCCCGGCCGATGCTTCGATGAATATCATTTCGTCGTTGCGAGGAGTCGAGGCGAACTTGCTGCTCTGGGGTAAGAAAACGACATTGGCCGCCGCCGGCTCTTCGATTTGTGAGACCCGCTCGAAGGTATCGGCTCTCCATGAAATCGCCTCGGGCGCGATTGAAACAAGAAGCTTTCCGTCGGCCGAAAACCCCAGATCGAAAACCCCCGCGGTGTGACCTCGCAAGACAAAGACTTTCTCCAACCGCGCCCGGTCCCACACGATCACCGTCTTGTCCATGCTTGCGCTGGCGAACCATTTCCCGTCCGGCGAAAAGGCTACGGCGGTGACGATGCCATCGTGATCGGTGAGCGTGGCCATGCGCTGCCGCTTCGCAAAATCCCACACGATTATTTTCTTATCCTCGCCGCACGATACCAACAGAGCGCCGTCGGGTGAGAAGGCCGCGCGTCGCACGGCGGCGGTGTGGCCATCGCTCAATCGAACGCTCTCCCATTCTTCGGTGACCGACAGCGCGGCTGCGGCGGCGGTCGCGCCTGCCAGGAGCAAAATAACCAGCGCGCCGGCCTTCAATAAGCCGAGCTTGAGACTCCTGCGCAACAACTCGCGCTCGCGCTCTCCGCGCTGCGCGTCCGAATACCTGCGAATAAACCAGAGCTTGCTCAAAGGTATGCGCGTTCGAGTGTCAATCGTGTAATTGGACAAATACTGGCGAAACAGCCGGTTGGCCCGCTGCGTAGCATCCATCACTCGGCCTGTGACCTGATTGATTCTATCGATCAGGTATTCGTGCATGAGTTCGTAGCGCCACGGGTCATCGTCCTGCACTTCCCTGATCAGGCGGGCGTCCGAGAACAGCCTTAGAAGCCGCGCGACGGCAACCCCGCTGCGCTGCGTGCGTCTGGCAATTTCGTCCAGTGTCAGAGTCAACCTGGTGTTCTCTTCAGAGATAACACTGCGAAGGAGTAGTCGCGCGCCTTCGGGATCACCCGATGCCTGAATTACATCTTCCAGAAAACTGTGAACAAGAGGCTCCTTGCCGCCGGCCAGCCTATACGCGTGTAATGTATATATCCGTTTGCTTTGTAATTGTTCGCCCACAATCTGCAGCTCGGAAGGCGAGACGGTCCCGGCGCTCGACAAGTCGCGAGCTATCTGGCGCGAGAGTCCGGTTTCAAAAGGGAGCGCCGCGCGCCGCGCCGACCGCTCGATTATCTCGACCGCGTGTGCCTCTTCGAAATTGCGCAGGTGATAGAGTCCCGAACTGATAAGCGGCTCGGCGATGCGCCCGCCCATCTCGGCCTGAATGAGATAAAGAAAGTCGCTGCGCATCGAGACCAGGCATTTAACCGGTAGCGTGTGATCCCGATAACATTGCGCAAGGAACGAAAGGAACGGCTCCCGCTCTTGTAGAGATCTGTGGCTGACGAAGAACTCTTCGAATTGATCGCATACCAGAACAATCGTGCCGCCCAGGTCTCCGGCAACTCGCCTCAGGTATTCGATGGGAGGCTCGGCTTCAAGGATCTCAATCTGACTCCGTTTCCGGCACTCATCAAGCGCGGCCGAGAGAGGGTCCTTATACGAGCGGCAGTAGATCGGCACATACCCTTCGCCCCACAGCTTTGGAAGTAATCCCGCTCTCAGTAACGAGGTCTTGCCGCATCCCGATTCCCCGAACAACACACCGAAGCGAAAGTCACCGTGGCGAATCAGCTCGAAGAGTGATGCTGTTTCCGTTTCTCGCCCGTAGAAGCGGGTTCGGTCGGCTTCCTGAAAGGGCAACAAGCCTCGAAATGCTGCGCCGGCCGGCAATGGTTGCGCGGAAATAGGCGGCCTCTTCCGGGCCGCGGCGTATCCCAAAGCGCACGCCGCCGCGATCGCCAGCAACCCGATTGCCGCCGTCCAATTCGCCCCGTGAGATTGAAGAATAGCCCAGAGCGCCAGTGACGCCGCCAAAGCGCCCGTCACCAGAAGCCCCCTTCGATGCCGCCACGCGAGTGCTTGCAGAAGAGCGGCGGGGGAAGCGCTCGCGGGTGAGATCGGACCAGTGGCTGCGGTTGCGGTTGCCGCGGTTGTGTCGGCGTAGAAACTACGCTCGATGTCTGCCGACTTTTTGAGCCTCGACTTCAGCGCGATCAAATCCGATCGCAGGTCTTCGGCTGTTGCGTATCGTTGATTACGGTCTTTTGCGAGCGCTCTCCGGAGTATGCTTTCCAGTTCAAGCGGGGCATCGTCGCGAACTGAGCTCAACGCCGGCGGTTCGTCATTCAACGTTGCACGGAAGACGTCTGCTCGAGTTTCGCGTTCAAACGGCCGCCTGGCCGTCAACATTTCATAAAGCACCGCTCCGAGGGAAAAGATATCCGTGCGCTCATCCAGGGCGGCGCACCGAAGCTGCTCGGGTGACATATAGCCCGGTGTGCCGGACGCTTCGCGTACGAGGACGGCGGCCCCCGATTCATTTGGCGCGTCCTCAGCGCCGATCGATCCGTGTGCTCGCAGGGTGTCGCGAGCAGCAGAGGCGTTCGAAACGGACCTAAGCCGAGCGACTCCGAAATCGAGGACCTTCACGAGCGCGTCAGACGTGACCATTATGTTGGCACTCTTGATATCACAATGGACCAGCCCTCGTTTGTGAGCGGCCGCCAGCGCCTCGACGATCTGCAACGCGATATCAATGGCACAGGTCAGATCGAGCGGTCCGCGCGCGATTATGGATTTCAAGTCTTCTCCGTCCACCCATTCCATCACCAGGAACGCAAGGTGGTCGGACTCACCCAACTCGTAGACGGCGGCGATATTCGAATGGCTGAGCGCCGCGGCCATTTGAGCTTCGGCGCGCAGTCTTTCGTTCGCTTGTTCGCCGGCGGGTTGCGATGCGGTTAGAAGTTTTATCGCGACAATGCGCTTGAGCTTAAGGTCTTCGGCTTTCCAAACCTGTCCCTCGCCCCCGGAACCTAGAGGCTCGAGCAGGCGGTAATGAGAGATCGTTTGATACATCTGCAGAAGACCGGAGCCATGTAAGCCGGCCCGTTGTGGCGCTTTGTTGCGCGCCAATGCAACCGGCGGGGCTTATGGGCGGAAGGCTATCGCCAAGTAGACGGGCGGTCAAGTACGGTTAGACGGATATTCGGAAGCCTAAGGTCGCAAATCGCGCCGGAGGTTCTGGAACGGTCCGACTCCCGAGAGCTCGCCGTCTACATCGGTTTGTGTATGAATCAGCGTGGGGATTTTTCGCTCTGCTTGGTAGTGTTCGGATTATGCGTTGCTTAATAAACCTTCGCGTGCTTTGCGGTCCTTTGCGTCTTTGCGCTGAGTATTGGTCTTGCTTCTTCAATACCCAGTACTCAGCGCAAAGACGCAAAGGACCGCAAAGCACGCGAAGGACCGAAAAGCACGCAAAGGACCGCAAAGCAAGCAAAGGACCGAAAAGCACGCAAAGGACCGCAAGGCACGCGAAGGACTGACCACACGTTACAAGTCAGCGGTTCAATAACTGAACACTACCCTCCGCTTGCCGCGGACCGGGGCCTTTGGTAGTATTCGACCTTGAGATTTGACTTGGCAGGACAGCGATTGGAAAAGTCGCCCCTCCTGTCATATCGAGCTTTCAGTTCTCTGAATAGAGACTGAGATCGTTATTTTACGTCAGCTCCGGAAGTCCTGAGGCGTTTCGAAAAGGCCGCCACTAACGGAAGCCAAAGCCACAGGCGCTGACGTAAGATCCGACCAGATGGTAGAAACAACGGTTCGATAGTGACCGCATTCGCATAGTCCGGAAGCCTCGGGCCACGTTAGTGTGACCCCGATTACTTCGGCGCGGCGAGTACTCGGCGCTTTATCAACTGAGGTTTGTTGTTTCGGTTAAACCAGCAGTACCGGTTTAGGAGGATACAGTATCAGCAGCTATCAGCGGAGAGGATTCAGAGACAGACGAGATCGGGTGCCTTCTGTGCGAGTCAATGAGCGCATCCGCGTTCGTGAAGTCCGCGTCATCGATGACGACGGCAATCAGCTCGGCATAATGGCGCCGCAACAAGCGATCGAAATCGCGCGCGGCAAGGGCCTGGACCTGGTCGAGATCGCGCCGCAGGCTCAGCCGCCCGTCTGCCGAATAATCAACTTCGGTAAGTTCCAATACGAGCAGAAGAAGAAACAAAAGGAAGCAAAGGCCAAACAGACTTTTATTACCGTCAAGGAAATAAAGTTCCGGCCCGGCACCGACGAGCACGACTACGAGTTCAAGAAGAACAACGCATCGAGGCTGCTGCATGAGGGAGACAAGGTAAAGGCGACGGTCCACTTTCGCGGGCGCGAGATAACACATAAGGAACTGGGTTTTGCCTTGCTGCAGAAGCTCGAGGCCGACCTTGCCGAAGCCGGAACGGTTGAAGTCAGGCCGAAGCTCGAAGGAATGAATATGTTTATTATGCTCGCGCCGAAGAAAAAGGAATCTCATAAATGAAGCGCCGGTTTCGGACGTGTGGTTCGTAGTCCCGTCTTCAGGCGGAAGCTCGGGGATGGACGCTCACCCTAAACGACTACGAACTTCCGCCTGAATGCGGGACTACGAACTTTTTTACGGGAGGAATAATGCCAAAACTCAAAACGCACAAGGGAGCTGCCAAACGATTTCGGCTGACAGCGACCGGCAAGGTCAAGCGTGGGCACTCGCACGCGCGACACATCCTGACCAGCAAGACGACCAAAAGAAAACGTCAACTCGACATCGATTCATTGGTGTCCGATGCTGACGAGAAGCCGACTAAACGGATGCTTCCATACGGTCGCCCCTGAATGGTTGTCCGTAGTCAGTAGTCCGTAGTCCGCAGTCAGTAGGAACGGAGTTGCGGCAGCACGAACAACAGACTACTGACTAGTGATACTGACTACTGACTACGGACTACTGACTACTGACTACTGACTACTGACTACTGACTACGGACTACGGACTACGGACTAATAAGGAGGAACTTATGCCTCGCGCGAAACGCGGAAACAAACGACTACACAAACGAAAAGGGATTTTGAAACTCGCTCGCGGTTATCGCGGCACAAAAAGCAAGCTCTATCGTCACGCGAAGGAGCAGGTTGAACGCTCGCTGAACTTTGCGTTCACGGGACGGAAACTAAAGAAGCGGGACTTCCGCTCGCTATGGATTGTCCGCATCGGCGCTGCCGCGCGCGCGAACGGGTTGAGCTACAGCCAGTTCATGCACGGTCTGAAGCTCGCCGAGATCGGGCTCGATCGCAAGGTGCTTGCCGACCTTGCAGTGCACGAACCCGCGGCCTTCACCGAGATTTCCGGCAAGGTTAAGCAGGCGATTGAATCTCACCGCGCCACCGCGGCTTAGATCGGTTTTCAATCTGGAAGCGGGCGAGGCAATGCATTGCTGCTTGCTTCGCCCGCTCAGCACGTATGGACGAAAAGCTACACGAACTTCGAGACCGATTCACCGAGGATGCGCGGCACGTTTCAACCGTTGAAGCGCTCAACGCATTGCGCGACAAGTATCTCGGCCGAAAGTCGGGATTGATCGCCGCCGAGAAGAAACGCATCGGCTCTCTCTCTTCCGAAGAGCGGGCCGGGTTCGGGCAACAGGTCAACGAGATCAGTGCCGAGGTAGAGGCTGAGATCGCGCGGTTGAACGATCAGTTTGCAGCCGAGGCCGAAACCCTCGCGCTCGAGCGCGATAAGATCGATATCAGTCTGCCGGGCACGCGTCCGCGCCAGGGCCACCTTCATCCAATCACGCTCGTTCGGCAACGGATCGAAGACGTGTTTGTGTCGATGGGCTATTCGGTGGAGGACGGGCCGGAGATTGAAACGAGCTTCTACAACTTCGACGCGCTCAACATTCCGCCGGGCCATCCCGCGCGAGAGTCGGCCGACACCTTCTATGTTTCAGAAGACCTCGCGCTGAGGAGCCAGACTTCGACCGTTCAGATTCACACGATGCAGCGCCAGAAGCCGCCGCTGAGAGTTATCGCGCCCGGGCGAGTCTTTCGCCGGGATACGCCCGACCCGACTCACAACCCGATGTTCTTTCAAGTAGAAGGGCTGAACGTCGATCGCCACATCACGCTTGCCGATCTGAAAGGCACGCTGCAAAAGTTTGTAGAGATGATGTTCGGCCCGGGCGTTCGAACTCGCTTCCGGCCATCGTACTTTCCCTTTACCGAGCCGTCGGCGGAAGTGGATTTCAGTTGCTATGTCTGTGGGGGAACGGGCTGCCGGATCTGCAAGGGGTCGGGTTGGATCGAGCTTGGTGGAAGCGGAATGGTTCATCCGAACGTGCTCGAGACGGTCGGCATCGACCCTGAAGAGTTTTCCGGATTCGCTTTCGGACTGGGCATAGATCGAATGGCCGGGTTGATGTACGACATCGACGACATTCGGTTGCTCTTCGAAAACGACATACGGTTCCTCGAACAATTTGCATAATAGTCATTGGTCATTGGTCATTGGTCATTAGTCATTAGTCCTTCGGATGAATCAACAAAAACCAATGACTAATGACCAATGACCAATGACCAATGACTAATGACTAATGACCAATGACCAATTATGACCAATGACTAATGACTAATGACCAATGACCAATGACCAATGACAAATCCATCTTCATCCTCGGTGGGGCGGGTCTGGTTGGAACTCAGATCGCTTACCAGGTCGCGCGTAACCTCAAGCCTCAGAAGATCGTCATCGCCTCATTGTTTCAAAAGGAAGTGCGCGAGCTTTCCCGCGAGCTTCGCAAAGAATTTCCCGCAATTCAATTCGTCGAGCTTTGGGGCAACATCTTCGTTCGATCCGAGTTCTCGCGCGCCGATCGCGACGACCTGCTGGCGAGTCCTGCTCGCCGGCGTGCGCTATACGATGATTTGTTCGGGGCGTTGGGCGACGCTTACGAGAGGTCGATGCTCGCCGGCTCAATTCGCGAACACGGCGCCGATGTGCTGATCGATTGCGTAAACACCGCGTCGGGCATCAGCTATCAGGACGTGTACACAAACTCGATAGAAGTTCGAAAAGCGCTGGACTTCATGGAAGAGCGCATTACGGACCGCGACTTCAAACAGATCGCGGACAATCGCAAGGGTGTCGAACGAACTTTCGAGACGTTGCTGCTGTCGCAATCAATTCCCCAGTTGATTCGCCACACTCAATTGATATATCGAGCGATGATCGAAGCCGGCACACGCGTTTATGTAAAGGTGGGGACTACGGGCACCGGCGGGATGGGATTGAACATTCCGTACACGCACGGGGAAGACAAACCCTCGGCTAAACTCATGTCCAAGACCGCAATTGGATTCGCGCACACCGGATTGATGTTTCTGATGGCTCGCACGCCCGGTGGGCCCATCGTCAAGGAGATCAAGCCCGGCGCGATGATCGGCTATAAGAAGGTCACCTTTCAATCGCTCAAGCATCATCGCGACAACACTCCGATTCTCATGTACGCGCCGCGAACTCAACGGTTGGATGGAGAGCTTGAGCTTGCGCTTCCATCCGAAGATTTCAAGAAGCTCGGCGAGCTCGAAATGGTCGGCGTCGATACGGGCGAGAACGGCTTCTTTGCGCGAGGCGAGTTCGAAGCGGTGACGTCGATCAATCAGATGGAGTTCGTCACGCCCGAAGAAATAGCAAGCAACGTCGTGCTCGAAATCAAAGGAAGCAACACCGGCGTCGACGTGATCGCGGCCATCGATTCCGCGATAATGACTCCGAGTTATCGCGCGGGGTACCTGCGAGGCTCGGCTATTGAAGCGATGCGCCGGCTCGAGCACGAGACTAATTCGCACTCGATTGCGACCGGGGAATTGGGTCCACCGAAACTAACCAGACTGCTCTATGAAGCGCACCTGCTGAAGACCAAGTATCGGACGCTTCAGGCGGTTGTCGAAGAAGCTCCGGCAGAAATCGCCGAAGCATTGTGGCGGTACTTGCAGCGCAACAACGATCTTCGCAATACAATCACTTCGATTGGAATCCCGATACTGCCGCCGGACGGCGACCGTTTGATTCGCGGGCCTCGAATCAACGTTCCCGAGTATGCGGGCCGGACTAAACTGACAATCAATGAAACCGCCATTGACGAATGGGCGGAACGTGGCTGGCTCGATCTGAGGCCGGCCAACATGGTTCGTTGGCAGGAGAGATTCGGGCGCATGTTGCGTTCGGCGCAGACGATTCACCGTCAGGGCTCGGCTGCGATTACAATGGAAGCCTATCGAAGTGAAGAGATCAGAATCGGCGAAGTGGTGGGTTGGATTTTCAACAATGAAGAGGAAGGTTATCGTATCAAGTAAGCCTTGTCCCTCGACCCGAGTTCACCTCGCGTGCGCATACGCGGTGGCTGAAGTATGAAGGACGGAAAGCAAAAGGGCGGCACTCGCGCGCTTGAAGTCATCATCAACGCTTCCTCGGGCGCAACCGGGAAAGAAGAAACCCGCGAGCAGCTCGCTGATCTCTTTAGCGAGAACGGCATCGACGCTCACATAAGGCTTGCCCGGAGCGGGAAAGATGTTGTGGACCTCGCGCGACGCGCAGTTGAGAGCGACGCCCGGACCATCGTCGCAGGGGGAGGCGACGGGACGATCAGTGCAGTCGCAGCAACTCTGGTTGACACCGGCAAGTCGCTCGGCGTCTTGCCGCTCGGCACGCTCAATCATTTCGCGAAAGACTTGAGAATCCCGCTCGACCTGCGAGAAGCGGTGCACACGATCATCGCCAACCACGTTGTCCCGGTCGATGTCGGAGAGGTGAACGGACGCATCTTCCTTAACAACTCGAGTCTGGGTCTATATCCAAGCCTCGTACACGAGCGCGAACAAAAACAGCAGCTCGGACACGGTAAGTGGCCGGCATTTGTCTGGGCGGCGTTCAGCGTCATGCGTCGATATCCGTTTCTTGACGTCCGCTTGTCCGCCGACGGCAATGAGGTCTCGAGCCGCACTCCTTTTGTGTTCATCGGCAACAATGGATACGAAATGCAGAACTTCAATATCGGCGGAAGGTCACGGCTCGACGGCGGGCAGTTGAGCCTGTACTTTTCTCATCGCACGCGGCGGCTTGGGCTCGCCATGATCGCGTTGCGCGCGCTGATGGGACGCGCCGAGAAGTCCGAAGAATTCGTTGCGATGCTTACGACCGAGGTTTCCATAGACACAGCCCGCCGCCGCATTCGCGTTGCGACAGACGGAGAAATCACAATGATGAAGCCTCCGCTTCGCTATCGCATACGGCCCGGAGCGTTGAATGTGATTGTGCCCAACCAGACTCAGAACGACTCTGTCAGGGGTGATTAGAAAACCTGAATGAGAACTGTTGTCCATCTATCTGATATTCACTTCGGCAGCGTCAACGAAGCGATCATCGCCCCGCTCGTTCGCACGATCAGCGAATTGAAACCGGATGTCGTAGCCGTTTCCGGAGACCTGACGCAGCGCGCGCGATCGCACCAATTCAAAGAAGCCCGCGCGTTTCTCGACTCGCTGCCAAAACCGCAAATCGTGGTGCCCGGGAATCACGACATCCCTTTGCACAATTTATTCGCCCGGTTTGCGCGTCCGCTGGACAAGTATCGCCGCTACATCACCGAAGACATGCGACCCTTCTACGTCGATGACGAGATAGCGGTTCTTGGAATAAGCACCGCGCGATCGCTGACAATCAAAGGCGGCCGCATCAACCGAGCGCAGGTGGCATGGCTTCGGGACAAATTCTGTTTGGTTGCGCCCAACGTCATCAAGATTCTTGTCACTCATCATCCGTTCGATTTGCCGGAATGGCACGACGAGCGCGACCTTGTCGGCCGGGCAAAAATGGCAATCCGTGAACTGTCAGCTTGCGGCGCCGATCTCTTTCTGGCCGGCCATCTGCACGTGAGCCACACCGGTCAAACGGCGAAGCATTACAGATTTGCCGGACGCGCGGCGCTCGTGGTGCAAGCCGGAACGGCGGCTTCAACCCGCGCAAGGGGTGAAGGCAATTCGTTCAACGTTATTCGCATTACAGGCTCCGACGTGAACATCGACCGAATGGAGTGGCGGCCCGCGCTTGCAATGTTCACAGCGGCGTCCAATGACCGGTTCCGGCGGGTGAGCGCGGGATGGGCACGCTTATGAGTTATCGGATCAAATGAAGTCGTGACGCTTCGGGTGTGATTAAACCTGAGACTTGGGTGGGCGTAGGTCACCCGAGCTCAGAGCGGGGAATCGAGCGCTCCGCCCGGGCAACCCCCGTAGGGGTGCGATGTTTATAGTTACGGACGCCGACGTGGACTCCTAGCTCCGTTAGGTGCGGCACAGAGTTGAGCGCAGGAACATTTCACACCTACGGGGTTGGCAACATATGGAGCTCGCCACTATAAACATTCTACCCCTACGGGGTTCCAGGGAATTCTCAGGACACTTCTGGCGAAGAGTCGCGGGCGGTTCCCGGATCAAGTCCGCTTTTGATCACAACCTACGCTTCCGCATATCAGCGCAGATCGCTTGAAGGCCATCGAGACAGTGTTATGATATTTCGCTCAAAGGAAAGAGGGAATCAACATGAATGCTATCTACCAACTCAAAGCCGACGAGCTTGATGAGAACTTTGTTAACGCAATCAAAGAGGCTTTCAAAGACAAAGAGATCGAGATAGCTGTGTACGAGCGCGACGAAACCGGTTACCTGCTCCGTTCACCGGCAAACCGCGAACATCTCTTGAGCGCCATCGCCGATGTTGAGAAGTCGCAGAACGGCTCTCTAAGTAGAGACCGGGTAAGGATTGAATGAAAATCAGTTACAACTGGCTGGGTGAGCTTGTTAGGCTCACGCTGAATCCAAAAGAACTCGCCGAGCGATTGACGATGGCCGGGCTTGCGGTCGAGGGCATCGAGCGAATTCGGGACGATCACATCCTCGATTTCGATTTGACTTCGAATCGCCCCGACGCGCTTTCGCATTTCGGCATCGCTCGCGAAGCGGCGCTCATATGCGGGACCGCTCTTACTCCACGCGCCGTCACGCTTGCTGAAGCCGACGAGCCTTCAGAGGCCGCGGCTTCAGTCGAGATACTCGATCCGGACCTGTGCCCTCGATACGCAGCGCGAGTTGTTCGCGGCGTAAAGGTTGGTCCGTCGCCGAAGTGGCTGGTGGATCGGCTTGAATCGATCGGTCAGCGTTCAGTGAACAACGTGGCTGACATTACCAACTATGTGATGTTCGAGACTAATCAGCCCACTCATGCGTTCGATCTGAATCTCTTGCACGGCCATCGAATCATTGTCAGGCGCCCTCACGCCGGAGAGGAGATAACGACGCTTGACGGATTCACGCGCGAGCTTGCGCCGGAAATGTTGATCATAGCCGACGCGGATCGAGCGGTTGCAATCGCCGGCGTGATGGGCGGAGCGGATACCGAAATCAGCGAGTCAACCCGGGACGTGCTGATTGAAAGCGCTTACTTCAACCCGGCTTCCGTCCGTCACACCGCAAGAGTGCTGGGCATGGACACCGAAGCTTCATACAGGTTCGCGCGGGGCGCCGATTACGATGGGCAAGTCAGGGCCGCCGATCGCGTAGCCCAGATGATCGCGGAGATCGCGGGCGGGCAGGTGCTAAAGCGGGCGATTGACGTCTATCCGACGCCGATCACGCGCGATTCAGTTGCATTGCGTGAGTCTCGGATTGAGCGGCTTACTGGGCTGAAGGTTTCGATAGATCAAGCGGCGGATATTTTGCGCGCGCTGGAGTTTGAAGTCGAACTCGACGCTGGTGAGAAACGTTTGAGCGCGGTTGCTCCGTCTTTCCGAGTAGACGTTTCTCGCGAAGAAGATCTCGTGGAGGAAGTGGCGAGGCACGTCGGCTACGATCTTGTGGATGTGACGTTACCGATGTGGGGTGGAGCAGGGAAGCATCCGAGGGGCGATAAGCAGCGGCGCAACCTGAGACGCACTCTGACCGCGCTCGGCTTCGATGAAGCTTACTCATTCAGCTTCGTCAACGGGGAGCGTGATCGCCTGTTCCGGCTAAACGATACGCCGGCGGCTACGCTTTTGAATCCTATCGACGTGAATCAATCCGAGATGCGAACGTCGTTGGTAACCGGATTGCTTGACGCGGTTCAGCACAATCTCAACCAGGGAACTCGCGATGTGAAGCTGTTCGAGATCGGCCGTGTGTTCGCGGTTGCGGCGTCTAACGAACGGCCGGTTGAACGTGAGCTCTTTGGCATGGTGATGACCGGTTCGGTATTTCCTGATGACTGGCGAGGCGCAAAGCAGATCGACTTTTATGACCTGAAGGGCGCGGTGGAAGCAGGGTTGTCAACGTTGAACGTCTCAGGCTTTACAATTAATCGAGCGCGTGTAGAATACCTGCATCCTGGACAGTCGGCGGTGCTTGCCCGTGACGGAGAAGAGATAGCGCGGTTCGGCAGTCTTCATCCCCGGGTTGCTTCTCTTTATAAGTTCCGCCAACCGGTCTTTGTCGGTGAGATCGAATTTGAGAAGTTGCTCGCGCTTCCTCCGAACCAGGTGCGGTACAGCGCGCTGCCCAGGTTTCCGGCCGCATCCCGCGACGTATCGGCTTTGATGCCCGACACCGTAATGTGGGGCGATATCGAAACGGCCGTGCGCGATCTCGGGATATCCGAAATAGAGTCAGTGCGAATCTTTGATATGTACAAAGGCAAAGAAATGCGAGAAGGATTTCATTCACTCGCGTTCAGAGTCATCTATCGAGCCGAAGGCCGCACGCTCAAGGATGAGGAAGTAACTGAGATGCACCAAAAAGTCACGGCGACGCTGAGACTTCGATTCGAAGGGCTACAACTACGGTGATTTCCGATTGCCGATTTGCGATTGCCGATTGTTTTGAGGCTTAATCGGACTCGTGAAATCGGAAATCGGCAATCGACATTCGGCAATTTCCGGGGGGGCAGGTGAGCGCAATTTACGGTCTGGAAAAATTCTCGCACCTCGAAGATAAGATCTACCGCACGATCGAGCAGTTCAAGCGCGAGCGGCAGGAGCGCGAGGCGCTCGAACGCGAGGTGCTCAGTCTTCGGCGCGAGCTTAGCCGGACCAGCGACGATAAGGATCGCCTTGAATTACAGGTTGAACGCCTGCTCACCGAGCGCGACGCTATCAAGCTGAAGGTCGAAGGAATGCTCGACGCGATCGCGGTGCTCGAAGTCGAAAAGGTATAAGCCGAGAGACATAGACAGAGACCTGGCTACGCTGACCCCGATTGCCCGCCGGCTTACGGCGCAAAATTAGTATGGACAACAATCCGAGCCAATCACACAAGGTCGTCATCTACAATCAGACCTACACTCTTCGAAGCAGTCATGAGTCGGACTACATCCAGGAGCTGGCCGGGCACGTCAATAAGCGCATGAACGAAATCGCTCGCGCGACCATGACCGTCGATTCACTGAGGGTTGCAATTCTTGCCGCGATTCAGATAGCCGATGAGCTGTATCAGTCACGCCGCGAAATGAAAGAGACCGAAGAAGAGATCGCCGAACGAAGCGCGAAATATGCCGAGCTGCTCGATCAGTTTCTTCGCTCGGATGTTGCAGAACCGGTCAAATGATTCTTTTCAGCGAGCCGCATTGGCGTGGCAGAATGCACCGCGCGCTAAACTTAGCCAGAAGAGATAGAAGCAGGACCAAGAATGGGAACAGAAGTTAGGATCACACTTCACGACGCTGTTTATCGACGAGCTAAGCGACTCGCAGAAGTAAGCAATCGTAACATCGGAGACCTGCTAGCTCAGGCCATCGAACTTTCTCTCTCTCCAGTTGGCGAGACTAACGAAGATTACAAGCCTGTTTCAAAGCTGAAGGACAGTGAGGTTCTTGAACTGAGTGAGATGCAAATGGATGGTAAGCAAGGTAGGCGATTTAGCAAGCTCCTCGACAAACAGCAAGCTGGTACACTGAGCAGTAGCGAAAACTCTGAGCTTCTCGCGTTAATGCAGAATTACCAGGAAAAACTCTTACGCAAGGCACAAGCGCTCCGCGAGGCGGTTCGGCGAGGTTTGCGCGAGCCGTTGACACCTTGAACATCAAGAATGACTGCAAGAGAGATGGGCACTCGCGTGCGTGCGCGGGCGCAGCATCGTTGCGAGTACTGCCAGAGCCCGCAAAGATATGTGTTCGGCAAGCTCGAAATTTAGCATATCGTTCCCAGAGCGGCTGGTGGAACGAATGGCGAAAGGAATCTTTGCCTTGCTTGTCGAATGTGCAACGGTTTCAAAGGGACTCAGACTCGGGGGCTCGATCCGATCACTGGAAAGCAAGTCAGATTGTTCAATCCTCGGCTCCGGAAATGGCAGCAGCATTTCAAATGGAGCGAGCACGGCACTCAAATCATCGGACGTACGGCTTGTGGACGAGCGACAGTCATCGCGCTGCGACTCAACAACGCGATCGCAGTGATGGTGAGAAGTGAGTGGTTTGCGGCGGGCTGGCACCCGCCGAAGGAATAAGACCCTTCTCACCTGCATCACAAGCCGGCTCCACACAAGCCCATCCAACCGAGGCCACGAAGCAGTTGTCTCATTGTTCCAGTGCGCAGTGTTGGTCGCGGCCCGCTGAAGCGAGCCGTTAAGCGCCGGTTCATTCACGAGGGTCAGGGTGTGCCAGGATCGCGTCGGCCTGAGCCTTTCGATAGGCGCGAATCGCTTCGCGGACCTCGGGATTCTTGTTGCCTAGTATTGCCGCGGCAAACAGAGCAGCGTTCACGGCTCCCGCTCGCCCGATTGCCAGGGTCCCGACCGGGATCCCGGCCGGCATCTGGACCATCGACAGCAGAGAATCCAATCCCTTCAGTGCTTTTGATTCCATTGGTACGCCGAGGACCGGCAGAAGCGTCTTGGCTGCGGCGACGCCCGCCAGGTGAGCCGCCCCGCCGGCCGCCGCGATGATCACCTCGAGACCGCGCTGTTCGGCGGACTCGACATATTCAAAAAGCTGATCCGGTGTGCGATGGGCGGACAGCACCCGCACTTCGAATGCAATGCCAAGAGTCTCGAGAGTCTGAGCCGCGTTCGACATCGTCTCCCAATCAGATTTGGATCCCATTATTATTCCAACCAGAGCTGTCATCCGTGGTTTACCCCCAAATGTTCGCGAGCGTCCGAAAATTCAAAGCTGCGATTATAGCGTTTGAAGGATGGTAAGGCGAATCGTGAGTCGCACAAATTTCTTCTATGCTTTCCTCCGCGTCCTCCGCGGTTGATCCCCAGCACCGTTCAATTGAACCGCAGAGGACGCTGAGGACGCTGAGGACGAGCAGCGTCGCTTCACCGAAGCAACACGTATACGCTGGGAACGCCGGCCTTGATAGCGCGACTCACGCTTCCTATAATCGTTTGGTTCATCACCCGCTCAAACAGGAGACAGTATGGCCATTACTCGCGCGGACGTGGAAAAAATCGCAGAGCTTGCGCGGCTCGATTTGACTGCCGAAGAGACCGGCCTCTTTACCGAGCAGCTAGGTTCAATCATCGGCCATGTGGAAAAGTTGAATGAACTGGATACGGCAGGTGTGCAGCCGATGTCACATTGTGCCCCGGCGGGCGGCGACACCGAGTGTGCGAAGCGTGATGATAAGGTCCGCCCGGGCCTTGGACAGAAGCTTGCGGTCGAGAATGCGCCAGATTCGGAGGCGGGATATTTCAGAGTGCCCCGGGTGATCGGCGGCTAATCCAAGTCTTCAGGGCCAGTGTTCAGAGTACCGGCTTTAGCCGGCTCCGGATTCCAGCCCACTAGAGTCGGTACTCTGAACGCTTGCCGCTGAGATACTCACGGCGAACGAAAACACGCAAGAGAATTCTTTTGGAACTCAAACGACTCACGATCAACCCCCTTCGCGACCGCATTGCATCACGCGAGCTGAAAGCGGCGGATGTTTGCCGGGCGGCACTCGACCGGATCGAACGCCTCTCCGACCTCAATGCTTTCATAACCGTTACCGCGGATGCTGCGATGAGTCGTGCCGAGGAGATAGACCGCGCCGCTGAAAGAGGAGATTTACTTCCGCCGCTCGCCGGAGCGCCGCTTGCCATAAAAGACAACATGGTCATGCGCGGAGTGCGCACGACGGCCGGCTCTCGCATACTCTTCAACTACAAGCCTCCCTATACGGCTACCGCGGTCGAGAAGTTGGAAACGGCGGGCGTCATCATCGTTGGAAAGACCAATCTCGATGAGTTTGCGATGGGTTCATCGACCGAGAACTCGGCTTACGGCCCCGTCAAAAATCCCTGGGACACGACGCGCGTACCTGGCGGATCCTCGGGCGGGTCAGCGGTCGCAGTGGCCGCGGGAATGACCGTGGCAGCGCTTGGCTCGGACACCGGTGGCTCGATTCGGCAACCTGCGAGTTTGTCCGGCGTAGTTGGGCTCAAGCCGACTTATGGTCGAGTGTCACGCTACGGGTTGATGGCATTCGGATCATCGCTCGACCAGATTGGTCCTCTTGCCAACTCGGTGGAGGACGCGGCGCGCGTTTTGAGCGTCATCGCAGGTCACGATGCCAACGACTCGACTTCGAGCAATGTCGATGTTGAAGACTACGTATCCGCGATCGGCGGGGATATCAGCGGCTTGCGAGTCGGCGTACCGCGAGAGTACTACGCCTCGGGACTGGACGCGGAAGTAAACGACAGCGTGGAAGCCGCGATCAGGATGCTCGAGCAGATCGGTGCTGACATCATCGATTTGAGTCTTCCGCACACCGAGTACGCGGTGCCGGTTTACTATTTGATCGCTACTGCTGAAGCAAGCTCGAACCTCGCGCGTTATGACGGTGTTCGATACGGGTTCCGTGCCGAAGAGGCTTCGAGTCTGAAAGAGATGTACAGTCGCACTCGCGATCAGGGCTTCGGGGCCGAGGTCAAGCGACGAATCATGCTCGGCACGTATGCGCTGTCGGCGGGCTACTACGATCAGTACTACGGAAAAGCGCAGACCGCTCGATCGCTGATCACACAGGATTTCAAAAACGCTTTTGCTAAGTGCGACGTGATCGTGGCGCCTACAGCACCGACGCCGGCGTTTAAGCTTGGGGAGAAGACCGACGATCCGCTCGAGATGTACTTGTCGGACATTTACACGATCACGGCCAACCTTGCGGGAGTGCCCGCGTTGAGCATGCCGTGCGGGCTGTCGTCGAGCGGGCTCCCGATAGGCCTTCAGTTAATCGGCAAGCACTTCGACGAGCGTACCTTGCTTCGAACGGCTCATAACCTGGAAAAGGCTTTGGGAGCCGATTTCACGCCACCGGAAATGTAAGGGCGGTCCTCCGTGGCCACCTGGGAGCGCAGGCATCCTGCCTGCCTCTTGGATTACACAGCTCTTTGCAGGCAGGATGCCTGCGCTCCCAGGTGGCCACGGAGGGCCGCCCTTACATGGTTTAAGGCAGGCACTGATGGCAGATCGCAAGCCGGCGCAATCGCAGGCCACCACACAGGCGAGCTTTGGCTCGACAGACCTGCTGTTGTTGCTGATGACCCTGATCTGGGGATCCAACTTCACCGCCATCAAGTACTCGCTCGAAGACTTGCTGCCGCTGAGCTTCAATGCGCTCAGGTTCACGATAGCGTCTCTGGCGATGCTCGTCGTTGCCTTGATGTCGCGCGACACCTTCAAGCTGGCGCCGGGCGACGGACGCCGTTTGTTTGTTTTGGGGCTGCTTGGCAATACGGTCTATCAAACGCTGTTCATAACCGGGATGGCGCACACACGAGCCGGCAACGCCGCCCTGATCCTGGCAACGACGCCGCTGTTCACCGCCGTCCTCGGCCGAATTCGAAAGCACGAGTACTTCACTGCACGTGGCGTCGCCGGACTTCTTCTGGCTTTTGCGGGCATCGTGATGATTATCACCAGCGGGCGCGGGGAGTTCTCGCTGGGCGAAACAATCCTCGGAGACAGCCTTCTGCTGATCACGACCTTCTGTTGGTCACTATATACTGTGGGCTCAAAGAATTTGATTCACAAATATGGACCGATGAAGACGACTATCGTAATGATGACCAGCGGGACTCCGTTGTTGCTGCTTGTATGCGCGCCATCGCTGCTCAGGCAGGATTGGTCCCGAGTTCGGCCGATGGCGTGGGCAGGCCTGGCATACAGCGGATTGTTCGCCATCGCACTGGCCTACATCATCTGGAATCACGGTGTGCGAAGAATCGGTTCGACCCGGACCGCGATATATTCCAACGTCACTCCGATAGTGGCGATACTTGTGGCGTGGTTCGCGTTGGGCGAAGCGCCGACGATGGGACAGATTGCGGGCGCGATCGTGATCTTCGCCGGCATCTATATGGTTCGCCACGGAATGATCGCGATCGCGCCTGAAGAATCCATCGAAGAAGAATTCGAGGAGGCCACGCTCGGGCCGGGAAAAAACTAGTTGCTTGTAACAAGCATTTCGCTAGCGATTAAGGGTAGTCCTGTATGGGCGGTCCTCCGTGGCCGCCCCTTAATGAGGAAGCGCTTTCTCGAAGGAGGGGCGGCCACGGAGGACCGCCCATACAGGACTAGCGAATTCTCTGGTA
>Ga0134124_10001163_pt1 | contig 21107 bp, 17 predicted proteins | sample KB304_FD_96880 | JGI IMG/M metagenome (GOLD analysis project Ga0134124, IMG submission 96880) | Terrestrial soil microbial communities without Nitrogen fertilizer from Kellogg Biological Station, Michigan, USA - KB3-0-4 | ecosystem: Environmental > Terrestrial > Soil > Unclassified ... | reverse complement strand
GCCAGCGGCAAGTGCTTGGCCGCCAGCTGCCTCGACAAGAACAAGAATGGCGACGAAACCGATACCGACTGCGGCGGTTCGTGCGGCGGCTGTGACATTGGCTTGGTTTGCAACGGCGACGCGGACTGCATCGCCCCGGCGAGCGCTCGTTGCATCGGCAACAAGTGCGCCGCGGCGAGCTGCAGTGATGGCGTCAAGAACGGCAGCGAGACCGACAAGGATTGCGGCGGAAGTTGCGCCCAGCGCTGCGCAGTCAACCAAGGCTGCACCCAAAACAGCGATTGCCTGCTGCCGGACAGCGGGCACTGCACGAACAGCAAATGCGTCGCCTACAGCTGCGTCGACAACATCAAGAACGGCAACGAAACCGACAAGGACTGCGGCGGGAGCTGCGCGGCTGATTGCGGCATCGGACTCGGCTGCGGCATGGACAACGATTGCGCTTCGGGCGCGTGCCTCGGCACCTCGTGCGTCGCGTGCAAGCCGCTGACCAAGATCTGCAACGGGAGCTCGACCCAGACCTGTTCCTCGACCGGAACTTGGGACAATCCGCTGGCGTGCACGGTGACCAACGGCACCGGCAACTGCTCGGGTCAGGGTGTGTGCGGCATAGCGGGCTGCAATGCCGGGTTCGGCAACTGCGATGGTTCCGTGCAGACCGGCTGTGAAACGAACCTCAACGGCGACGCCGCGAACTGCGGCACCACGTGCGCCAACAAAGTGGCTTGTTCGAGTGCCAACGCCACGCCGAGCTGCGCGAGCGGTGTGTGCAAGCCGAGCTGTTCGCCCGGATACGGTGATTGCAATGCGGGTAGCGTCAACGACGGCTGCGAACGGCAACTCAATGTCGTCGCCAGCTGCGGCACGAGCTGCAGCGCGATTACCACGTGCAGCGCGCCCGCCAAGAAATGCTCCGCCGGGATGTGCGTGGACAACGACCCGTACACCGTGGGCCAATCGTCTACGAGCGGCTGGTCTGATTTCGCGCCGCCCCCGGATTCTTGGTACGTGGTCCCCGTCACACCACCCAAGAACGCGACGCTCCAAGGCTTCCGCACGATTGGCTCCGCCATCGGCGGCTCCACGCGACTCGCCCTTTGGGCCGACGACGGCAGCGGTCAGCCGGGGGCATTCTTGGCGCAGAGCGCGACCTTGCCAGTGACGGTAGGCACGGTCGGCGGGGCGGCTACGCCGAGCACCGTCACGCTCACGGCTGGCAAGACCTACTGGGTGGGCGCGAAATTCGTGAACGGCCCGCACATTTATCAAAACAATTCCAGCGGCGCGAAGGGCTACAACACCGGGCAAACGTTTAGTGCCGCGCCATCGCTGCTCGCGACGTTCCCCTCCTCGCCCGGGACCTTCAACAACGTGCTGCTGAACTTCATGTTGGTCGTGCAAGACATTCCGCCATAGGACTCGGCGGGATCGAACTCAGTCGGATATCGGAGTCCCAATCGAAAAGTCGAGGCATCGCTATGGCAAACACTCAACACCGCTCCATGACTACGCGTCGCAGGCTGCGGGCAGCGCCGCTCCTGCTCGGGGCCGCTGCTCTTTCGTTGGTTTCTGCGCCCGCCAACGCGGACGTGTGCTTCCCTGTCCCAGGCGTTCTGCCGGGTTTGAGCGGCGTTCCGATCTGGAAAGCGCCCGGAGTGGTGCGCACCGAGCTCAACGAGCCGCGCTGGGCGGCCGCGCCGCAGCTCGGTTTCGACAGCGATCCGACGGGCAACGAGGGCCTTTATCGGATCATGGTGGACGCGGCCAATTCGATGCTGGTCGTGTCGTTTCAGGCGCCGACTGACCTGAGCACTCCCAGCAATGCGGACGTGATCTACTTCGGTTTCAGCACCGATGGCACGACGGGCGCGACCGCAAAGGGCGTGAGCATTCAGGTCAACGGCTCGGGTGCGACCGATCCGACCGACGCTGCGAACGTTCAGCAACAGAACTACAGCGCCGGCGCGTGGACGTCACCGCTGGGTGCACCGAACTGGCTCAAAGATGCGTCCGTGTGGCGCAACAACGTCGCGGGCGACGCCGCCTGGGGCATCAACTTCAAGGTCGACCTGACCCTGGCCGGCTTGAGCGCGAGCAGCGCGTTCAAGATCCTGCTGGCCTTGCACAAGGAAGACGAAGCAACGCCAGCGCTCAGCGTCAACGTGTCCACCCCCGACCCCGGCGCCAACCCGCTCTTGCCCGGAACGTTGTTCATCAACAATCCGGCGCAGTGGGCGACCGCAACGGCGATCAACGCGGGCTGCGCTGGCGGCATCACCCTGCAGGGTAATCAGATTGGCACGACCAACACGGACATGGGCAACCCCGCACCGAACGAAATCAACACCACCGTCGGCGCCGTCAACCAATTCTACGCCAAGCCCACTATCCCAGCCAGCATTGGCCTGTTTTCTGGCCTATTTCAGGCGAAGTTTCACCTCGCCAACTGGGGGTCGATCGCCGCTTCGAACGCCCCTTGGACGCCGCTGAATGGCGGAACTCCGGTGGCCAACGGCGTCTCGCCGGCGCCCGACAATTCCACGGTCGAGTTCAACTGTCCGGCGAATACGGCGACGCAAACCTGCGGCATCAACACGCCCGCAGAGCACCACCAGTGCGTGTACGTCGAGTTGAGCCCCGCGCCTTCGCAGGTCGTGCCGATCACGAAGGCTTCGGCGTATGCCAACATGTGGTTCAAGCCGCTGTCGGAGTTTGCGACGCCCGCGGAGATCTCGGTGAAGGGCCTGAAGAAGGTCTTCAACAACGACCTGCCGCGCGACGTGTACGTCTACGTGTATCCCAAGAACATGCCGCCGCAGGGGGCGAAGCAGATCTATTTGCCGACCGACAAGATGGCGGCCACGCGACGCTTTTACGAGGCACCGCCGCCTCCAGTGCGTCATCCAGAAGGCAAGCCGAACCCAGTCGGCGTGGTGGGCAAAATCGCGGGCGTCCCGGCTCAGCCTGTAGCCGTCGCGGCACCACCCAAGCCCCTAGCCGCGAAACCCGGTCTGGTCGCAGCCAAACCCGCTGCCGTCGCTGCCCCCGCAGGTGGCGTCGCTGCTCCAGTGAGAACCGCCCCGGGCAGAGCGCAGCAACCCGTCGAACTGCCGCTCCCACACACCGGCATCGGCGATCTTGATTTGACTCCGCAGCAGGCTCTCGGCGCCGCGTGGCCCACGTTCGACGTTCACGTCTATTACGACAGCGGCAAGACCGTGACCATCGGCGGCAAGACCACCAAGCAACTGGTGCCGATGTACCCGTTCACCTCCTTCCACTCGCACGAGGGTCCGCTGTTCGGATTCTCACACTCGCTTCAACCCGCGAGTGGCACGCAGCTCAAAGAACTTCGCCCCGACGTCTACTTGCTCTCGGTGCCGAGCGAAGGCGTCGCGCGCGTGACCACCACGGTGAAGGCGCACGAGCAGCCGCTCGGTGGAGGCAGCGAAGCGCAGGATTGCCCGAAGCCCCCGCCCGTCGAACCGCACGACCACTGCGGTTGCCGCGTACCCGGCGATCAGGGCTCGACGGGAACGCCCTTTGGCTGGTTTGGACTCGGGGCGCTCGCGCTCGGGCTCAGCCGCCGCTTCCGCGCGAATCGCCGCAGCTGACTGGGCGTCAGTGAAAGCGCACGCAGAGGGCTGCTCTCACCGTTCAGCGCGTGAGAGCAGCCAACTGGAGCAAACCGCTGATGCGCGGCTTGGCGCGCGTGATGTCGGCGAGGGTGTGCTCGTCGAGCGAGGCCAAGAACTGATTGGTCGCCTCGTTCAAGATCGATTTGAGCCGACACGCAGGGGCGATGGCGCACGGGTCCTCGCCCACGCGCAAGCAGGGGACCACGCCGAGCTCCGGCTCCATGTCGCGCACCACGGCGCCGAGTTTGAGCTTGGCCGGATCGGCCAGCAGCCGGACACCTCCGGACTTGCCGCGCGTGGTCTCGACGTAGCCGAGCTCGGCCAGCTTTTGCACGATCTTGAGCAAGTGGTTCAGCGAGATCCCATAGCTGTCACTGATTTCCCCGACCGTCAGCTTCTCGGGGGCGACGCAGGCGAGTGCGATCAGCGTGCGAAAAGCGTAGTCGGTGTAGGACGTCAGTTGCATGGGTTCATTCTGCCTTACGCCGCGGGCGCCGCCGAATGCGGCGCCGCGAAGGCATCACAATGAATGCGGCTCAACGAGGCACCGGCCAAGTATGCGCGTTTTCTGAGTGACTGCACGAGCGCGGGCTGACCGCACACGAACAGGCGATGGCTATCGAGCTTCGGGAAGCGAGAAAACACGACCTGATCGAGTGGCGCGAGCTCGAATTGCCAGCGACCTTGGCTGCCGAGCTCGCTCGGAGGCCCCGAGAGCAAGCTCGCAAATAAGCGTAAGTTGGGCATCGTGTCGCTCAACGTCTCGAGCTCCGAGCGCAGGTAGATCCCGGACAGTTGCGGGCTGCCATGAAACAGCGAGATCTCGCCGCGATGTCCGAGGCGAGCGGCGGTGCGGAGCACGCCGAGCAGCGGCGCAACGCCCGTCCCCGTGCCGGCGAGCACCAGCGGTCGATCGAGTTCGCCTTCTTGATAAAAGCATTCGCCGAACGGCCCACGCAGGAGCACGCGCTGACCGATTGCCTCGCGCAGCCAGCCGCTCATCTGCCCGTTCGGAAGCAGCGCGACGTGCAGCTCGATGTGGTCTTCGGTCGGGATGGAGGCGATCGAGTAAGGACGCATCAGGCCGTCACTCGCACGGGAGAGCTGGACGAACTGGCCGGCGCGAAACTCGAAGCCAGAGGGCCGCGCGAGTCGCACGCCGATGACGTTGGGTGCGAGCGCTGTCACTGCTTCGACCACGCTCTCGTGCGAGGCCGCGGCGTCACAGCGCTCGATCACCAAGTCTGCCTGCGGACGGCAGACGCAGGCCAGAAAATAGCCCTGCTGCTTCCAGGCGTCCTTCAGGCCCTGTTGCGCCAGCGCGGGCACGGCGCCCGCGGTCGTTTGCAGCAAGCAAGATTGGCAAGCCCCGCTGCGGCAGAGCGAGCTGACCTGCTCACCGTGACGCAGCAGGCAATCGAGCACACTCTCGCCGTTTTCGATCGGGTAATCTTTGTTCTCGAAACGCAACATGATCGCGTGGCCCAACGGCTGTCTACCGACTGACGATATCGCTTTTGACGCTGAGCGCGATCGCGGCAGCTTCACCGATCAAGTCCGGGGGCACGCCGAGTTCGGTGAGGGTAGCGCCTAGGTTTTCCATCACGGCGTTGAAGTGCCCCTCGGTCAGGTTCATGCGCGCGTGCGCGCTCTTCATGTCTTTGCCCGAATACGCGTTGGGACCGCCGAAAGCGAAGGTCAAGAACGCCTTCTGCTTGGCACGTTGCCGGTCCATGTCGACGTCGTCGAAGAAGTTCGAGATGCGGTCGTCGCTCAAAACCTTGCGATAAAAGATATCGACCGCGGCATCGACCGCTGCTTCGCCACCGAGACGCTCGTAGATGGAGGTGCTCATGTTTCGTCCTCTTTTCCGACTTTGTAGAAGTTTTCTGCCGCGCGCATCGCGAGCAGGCGCATAACTGGTAAATGAAATACTTGTTTTGGTCAACAGCGAAAAGGTCGTTCGCGGTGAGGCTCCGGCGCGCGGCTGGGGCGTGTTGAACCCCACCCCCAAATCCCATTCGATAACCCTATGGAGAGGAGTGATCACGGAACGCTGATTCCGCGCTCGGGCGGCCCAACCCGCTGTTCTGCGGATTTCGACGAGCAGCGGGGGCGCGGTCAGCGAAGAAAAGTGGTTCGAATTAGCACGCCGGTTTGGGAACACGCGACGTCGACGACACCGGGTGTGATCGACAAACAGCTGCGAATCCGGTGAGCGGCGATTTCGCCGTCAACGGTAGAGCTCATTGCGGCCCCGGTTGCGGTCGAAGCTTGGTAAATTTTCCGAACGGGACGGAAAGCCGCGGAAATTGCGGGCGATGCGTTGCGCTCGCGAATTTGCGGGCGTACCACGAGTGTCATGGCTTCACCGGAATCGGGGCGTCCGCTGCCTACGCCACCTCCGCCGCGTCCGTCGATCCCCAGCGTGCCGCACATTGACTTGGCGACGATCGTCGGTCGTCGCGCGGCGGCCGACTACACCCGTTCGGGGAGTGGCATCGCGCCGGCGGACACGACGCACCCGGAGGTGGAAGCCACCGAAGTGTTTCGGCCGGGCTCGTTCGCCCCCGAGACCGCCATCGACGAGCAGATCAACGATCTCGAGCGCTGGGTGCAGGCGAACCTGAAACGCACACGCAACGAGAAGATTCGCTTTTGGGTGCTGCGCGGACTGGCGATCGCGGGTGCGTTACTCGCGGCGCTGATGGCCAAGCAGGACAGCCCACTGGTGACCATCTTGGCCAGCGTCTTTTCGGCGTTGTGTGTCGCGATCGACGCGGCGTGGCCTTCGGATTCGTTTCGCAACGTCCATCAACGCGCGGTTTGCGATCTGCGCGAACTGCAAAATACGCTCAAGCTGCGTTGGGACAAAGTGTGCCTCGCACACCCGGACACGGCGGCCCCGCAACGCACCGCGCATGCGCTGGCGCTGCTCGACCAAGTGCAAAACAAGCGTGAAGAGATCGGCAGGTACTTGGGTTCGGCGGAGGCGAGCCCCGGGATTCAGCGCTGAACGCGGAGCGCACAAGGCCTGGTCGCCGCCCGTCGACGGCGCGGAGGCACTGCCTGACGCGCGGATGCTCGGCCCCCGAACATCCGAGAATCCGGAAAAAGTTGCCCCGCGCGTGACACGTCGAGAAACGGCGGTCGTCCTCGCTTCGCTGCGGGCGACCGGCTACCCAAGCGCTGGCCTTCAGCCAGCGCGGTGCGCCAACGGCAGTCGAGCTGAGCGACGTGCAATGCCGGATCATCCGCCTCGCCCGGCTCGCTTTGCTAGCTCGCGATCGACACGTTTCGAAACACCCGAACGAGTGCCCTTCGCGGTCTCTCGGTGGGCCTTTGACCATCGTGGGGTGGCTTCTTGGAAGCCACGCACACCTGCTATCCTGGGCGCGTGGCGACGGTATCAGCACTGTATGTGTATCCGATCAAATCCTGTCGTGGGGTTCGCGTGTCGGAGCGGGCAGTCGCTGCGCGCGGGTTCATGGCCGATCGACGCTGGATGATCGTCGACCCGAACGGCAGGTTCGTGACTCAGCGTGAGCTGTTTCAGCTCGCCTTGGTCGACACTGCGCTCGACGGCGATCGATTGCGGATCAGCGCTCCGGGACAGCCGGCGCTGGATTTACCGGTCGCTTACGAGAGTGGCCCCTCGCGGACGGTCGAGGTGTGGCAGGACCGGGCGGTTGGCATCGTGCATGCGCTCGGCAGCACGTGGTTTTCGGAGTACCTCGAAGCCCCACATGAGCTCGTGTACATGCCCGACGCCCATCGCCGGCAGGTGAATCCCTCACGCGCGAACCTCGGGGACATCGTGAGCTTCGCCGACGGTTATCCGTTTTTGCTGATTTCCGAGGCTTCGCTCGCCGATTTGAACTCCAGGCTCGAAGTGCCGCTGGTGATGGAGCGCTTCCGGCCGAACATCGTGATCCGTGATGTCGCGCCGTTCGCCGAGGACGAGTTTTCGCGCGTTCGCATTGGCGAAATCTCGTTTCGCGGGGTGAAGCGCTGCGAACGCTGCGTCGTCACGACCATCGACCCGCTCACCGGCGAACGCGGCCGGGAACCGCTGCGCACCTTGGCGCAATATCGCTTGGCCGACCAAAAGGTGTGGTTCGGCATGAACCTGATTCACGATGGCACCGGCGTGCTGCGCGTGGGCGACGCGGTGCTAGGCGCGGACGGCTGAAGCGAACCGCGTTTACGATCTTTTGAAGATCCGCTTAGGCACGACTTAGCATTCGGAAGGCCTTGCAGTCGCTAGGTTCGGTGCGTGCCCGCCAAGGGTGCGGGACGAACAGGAGCGATTGCCACGTGAACACTTCGAACTCGATCAGTGAGCTTTCTTCGACGGCCGATGAACCTGCCCCGACTACGATCCGCGCGACGGGGCCGCGCCACGACGTTTACGGCTTGATCCACAAGGGGCTACGCTCGTTCATGCTCGACTCGTTGTCGAGGCTGGGCCGAGTGGACGCGGGCTCCCCGACTAGCTTTTCGGCCACCGTCGCGCAAACGCGAGCGTTGCTCGAGGCGATGCATGAGCACTTGCGCCACGAGAATGAGTTCATTCACCCAGCGCTCGAAGCGCGCAGCCCGGGCAGCGCGGCCGCGACCGCCATGGAACACGCCGAACACGAGCAAGTGTTCGGCGTGCTCGAACATTTGCTCCTCCGCGTCGAGCAATCGTTCGCCGATGGCGACCAAACAGAACCGAACCCTGGGTGTGCGCCTTCGTCGCGCACACCCAGGGTTCGGTCTGTGCCATCCGAACCGCGGACCGGGGCCGAGCTGGAGGCGTTGCTGAAACAGCTTTACTTGAGGCTGTCGGCCTTCGTCGCGGAGAACCTGGCTCACATGTACCGCGAGGAGACCGAGACCACCCAGCTACTCTGGCGGCTCTATTCGGACGACGAACTCCGTGGCATCCAGAGCGCGATTGTCGCTTCCGAGAGCCCAGAAGAGCTGGCCGTGACGCTGCGTTGGATGTTGCCGTCGGTCACGCCCAAAGAGCGCTTGGGCCTATTGGGGGGCGCGCGCCAGGGTTTGCCGCCACAGGCATTCCAAGGCGTGATGCGCTTGGCCGAAGAGGTGCTCGAGCCCGCAGACTATCGCCAGCTCGCGGGCGCGCTCGGCTGAGCGCCGGCTCACAGCATCAATTGCAAGTACGCGACGTCCAGCCAAGTCTCGAACTTGTAGCCGGCTTGCTGCAACAGGCCGGCGTGCGAGAAGCCGAAGCCCTGGTGGAGCGCGATGCTGTGCGGTTTGTCCGCTGAAATCAGGGCGATCACCGTGTGGTGGCCGTGGCTGCGGGCGGCCGCGAGTAGCTCACCGAGCAGCGCTTTGCCGAGGCCGCGGTGCAAGCGGTCGTGACGCACGTAGACTGAATCTTCGACGCTGAAGCGGTAGCCAACGCGCGGGTGAAACGCGGAAAGCGCGCCCCAGGCGAGCACCTCGCCGCGCTCCTCCGCCACGAGCACGGGGTGCGAACCCCCGTGCCGTTCGAACCACGCTTGGCGATCGTTCAGCGTGTCGGGTTCGGTTTGGTAGGTGCACGTGTCGTGCAGCACGTAGTGGTTGTAAATCTCGTTGATCGCGGCGCAGTCTTCGAGCAGGGCCGGGCGGATCGTGATTGGATCCGCCACGAATCAGGCCGCCGTGCTGGGTGGGCCGCCGAGCTTCTCGAGCAAGGCCTCGAGCGAGGGCGCGCTGGCGGCTTTGATGCGCAGGCCGAGCGGCTCTTTGTTGCCCGGCAAGCGCTCGATCGTAAGCTCTCCGCCATACACGCGAGACAAGAGCGTCTGAACCTCGGCCTGGGTGCTGGCGAAGGTCGCGTCGTCGTTCGGAGCATGCAGGCGATCCGTCAGACGCAGACTGAGCTCGTTGCTCTTGAACCGCACTTCGAGGCTGCTTTCTTGCTCGAGCAGGCGCGCGACGTTGACCAGGCGCCGCAGCGCGTCTTCGAGCCGTGCCTCGGGACCCGGGCCACCGCGTTTTCGGCTGAAGACCAAGCCGAACGCGCCGTCGAGCGCGCCGACGTAGTAGTCCGCTGGGTGGCCGATGAGCACCACACCCGGGCCGTCGGGCACGTGGCTGTAATCGACCACGTCGATTACGAGATCTTTGAGCACCTGATCACGGATGAAGCGGTGAAACACCGGGATCAGCGCTTCGACTTCGAAGTGCTCGCTCGGCTCCAGGTAGAGTTTGAGTTGTAGACGTTCTGAAAGCATGGACGTTCTCGGTCGGGGATCTCGTGCGGGGAAAAGCGACGCTGCGGTCTCGCGTTACGGCAAAGCTCCGGCGATGCGCGTGTAGCACTGGTGTGCGGCTTCCACGAACAGCTGCGCTTCTTCGATCAGCTGATGCGCGCTGTCTTTGGAGGCAGCTTCGCTGCGGTGCTCGTAGGCGCGGAAAAAGTAGTGCGCGAATTTGCCACCCGAGAACGGGTCGAAGAACAGCTTGGTGTCGTAGTAGTGAGCGCGGAATTCGCTCACGATTTCGTCCACGCCTTCACCCAAGAACGAGTTCTTTTCGCGGGTTAGCGCTTGTGCGGCCAGCACCATGGCGCTGAACGCGCGCGCGGCGGCGCTGTCACTGCTGCCTTCGTCTAGGAGCAGCTGCGCTTCGAACAGCTCGCGCTCGCTGTCCGCCAAACCGACTTGCACTAGCGGCACGACCTCACCCGCGCATTCGCCGACGCCCAAATCACCGATGGTGTACTCGCGCGGATCGCCCCAATCCGAATAGAAGCTCGGATCTTGCTCGTAGCTCGGGATCACGCTCAGCTGATCGACCAGTTTGCGAATCTCCTTCTTGCCGATACGGGCGACGAAGGCTTGAAACGTTTCACCGTCGGTCTTTTCGGCCACGAAGCGGTCGGTCAGGGTCTTCACCGCTTTGGGCACGTGCTTGGACGGGATCGCGCCGATCGCCAAGCCGTAGGAGCCGGCGTTGTTCTTGTACTGACCGCCGATCACGAGTTGGAAGTGCGGCACGCGCCGGCCGTTCACGTTGCGGCTTACGCCCAAGAAGCCCATGTCGGCCACGTGGTGCTGACCGCACGAGTTGGAGCAACCGCTGCACTTGATGTGCAGGCCTTGCGCGGCGGGGTCCAGCTGATCGGAGATCACGCTGAGCTGCTTGTGCAGCTCGGTGGCGAGCCCGCGCGACGAAGAGATGCCGAGCTTGCAGGTGTCCGTGCCCGGACAAGAGGTGACGTCCGTGATGTGATCGGCCCCCGCAGCGCCCAGACCGACCTGGGCGAGGTCCTGATAAAAGGCCGGCAAATCAGCGTTGGAGACCCAACGGAAGAGCATGTTTTGCTCGACCGTGAGGCGCATCGAGTCGCCCGTGTAGCGGCGCGCGAGATCGGCCATCAGCCGACCTTGAGCGGGCGTGAAGTCACCGAGCGGCAAGGTGACCTTGGCCGTCGAATAGCCCTTTTGGCTTTGCGCTTGGACGTTGGTCTTGCGCCACGCCTCGAAGCCCGCGGGGTAGCTCCCAGCTGCGAGTTCGGAGCCCGGCTTGAGCGGCTTCTCGTCGGTGACGTGCAGATCCTTCAGGAACGAGGTCCAGCGTTCGTCCGGACGCAGCTTGGCGCGCTCTTCGAGCACGAGGCGCTTGAACTCTTCAATGCCGAGCTTCTTGACCACGAACTTGAGCCGCGCGCGCGCGCGGTTCTCGCGCTCGCCGAGCCGCGCGAACACCCGGCACACGGCCTGCGTGATCGGGAACAGCTCTTCCTCCGCCAAGAACTCGTCGAACAAGGTGGCCGGATAGGGCACCGCGCCGAGCCCGCCGCCGACGTAGTACTCGAAGCCCCGCTTCAACTCGCCGTTCACGACCCGCGTCTTCGCGATCGCCCCCGCGTCGTGGAAGTTGGTCAGCCCGCACGGCTCGTCTTTGCAGCCCGAGAACGCGACCTTGAATTTCCGGCCGAAATCTTGGGTATCTGGGTGTCCGAGCAAGAAGAACGCGAGCGCATCCGCGTACGGGATCACGTCGAACGACTCGGTGCTGCACACGCCCGCGTACGGGCAGGCGGTGACGTTGCGCACCGTGTTGCCGCAGGCCTCACGGGTGGTGATGCCGGCTGCCGCGAGCCTGCGCATGATGTCCGGCGTATCTTCGATGTGAATGAAATGGAGCTGGATGTCCTGGCGCGTCGTGATGTGCAGGATTTGATCCGAGTACTCTTCAGCCAGCTCGGAGAGCGCATCGAGCTGACCGGCCGTGAGCTTGCCGTACGGGATTTTGATGCGCTGCATGCCGGGCGCGTCCCACATCGTGACCGGGCCCTTGGTGAGTTCACCCGACGGGTACGGCAGCGTCTGCGTCTTCTCGCCGTCGTGGCGTTGGCCGTTGTCGTAGCGTTGACCGTAGGTGCCGCGGCGCAAGCGGGTCTCGGCGAACAGCTTTTCCTCGACTTTGCCTTTCTTGCGGAGCTCAATCTGGGTCTCGAAGATGTCGATCTCTCGGGCCCAATCTTCGCGTACTTGGCCAGCCAGCTTCTGCTTCCAGGTCGTAGCAACGGTCATCAGTGAGTCTCCGGGGCCCGGCATACTAGTGGAGTACCCGAGCGGTTTGGTCTCGGGGTTATACCCGGGATTCCCGACGTGACAAGTCGGGAATCCCGCAGACGCTATTCGGTTCCGCCTGATTCACAGGACTCTGTGCACGCGAGCTGCAGCGAGGCAGCCACCCCCTCGGGTAGGCCGGAAAGAACCGAGATCGTTCACGTTCACGTGGACCTGCACGCGCACGTTTCCACCGAGGATCTGCCGACTTCGGCCGGCCCGTGCTACACGCGCGTCACCTATGCGGTACTCGCGCGCTCTCCTTCCGACACTCAAAGAGGCTCCGGCCGACGCCACCAGCAAGAGCCACATTTTTCTACTGCGTTCTGGCTACGTGCGGCGCGTGGGCGCCGGTGTGTACAGCTTTCTTCCGCTCGGCGTGCGCGTGCTGCGCAAGATCGAGGCCATCGTGTGCTCGGAGATGGACGCTGCGGGCGGGCAAGAGGTGCTCTTGCCGGCGCTGCTGCCCGCCGACTACTTCAAGGAGACGGGCCGCTGGGACATGTTCGGCGACACACTGTTCCGCCTCAAGGACCGCAAGGGCGCGGACTATCACCTCGGGCCGACGCACGAAGAGATCATTACCGATTTGGCGCGCCGCGAGGTCAAGAGCTACCGCGATTTGCCCAAGAACTTGTATCAGATCCAGACCAAGTTCCGTGACGAGGCGCGGCCGCGCGGAGGCCTCTTGCGCTGTCGCGAATTCTCGATGAAGGACGCGTATTCGTTCGACGTGGACGAAGAGGCGGCCAAGCAGAGCTACGAGCGCATGCGCGTGGCGTACACGAACATCTTCGATCGCATCGGCTTCGACTACCGCATGGTCAGCGCCGACTCGGGCGCGATGGGCGGCTCCGGCAGCGCCGAGTTCCAGGTCTTGGTGCAAAGCGGCGAAGACGTGATCGCGGCCTGTTTGAAGTGTAACTACGCCGCGAATCTGGAGGTCGCGAAGGCTCCGCCGCTGCCTCGCAGCGGTCCCGCCCCGGAAGCGGTGCCGGCGCTCGAGAAGGTGCACACGCCCGGTCACGGGAAAATCGAAGCCGTCTCCAAGTTCTTGAACCAACCGGCGAGCAATTTCCTGAAGAGCCTGCTGTACGTCGTGGGCAAAGAGCTGGTGATGGTCGTCTTGCGCGGCGACCACGACGTGAATGAAGTGAAGCTGTCACGAGCGCTGGGCGCGAGCGAGGTGCACTTGGCGCAGCCCGCCGACGTCGTGAAGGCCACCGGCGCCAAGATCGGCTATGCCGGCCCAGTCAACTTCAACGGTCGTGTCGTGATCGACGCCGATGCGGCGAGCCTCAGCGACGCCGTGACCGGTGCGAACGAGACCGACTTCCACTTGGTCCACGTTCAGCACGGTCGTGATTTCCAGGCTCAGGTCGTGGAGGTACGGCAAGTGATGGACGGCGACGCCTGCCCGAATTGCGGCGCAACGCTCAAGCTTTACCGAGGGATCGAGGCCGGCCACATCTTCTTGCTCGGGACGCACTACACTTCGAAGATGAACGCGACCTATTTGGACGTGAAAGGCGAGCATCAGACGATCGTCATGGGTTGCTACGGTATCGGCGTGTCGCGCTTGGTGGCGGCCGCCATCGAGCAGCACCACGACGAGAACGGCATCATCTGGCCGATCGCGATTGCGCCGTATCAGGTGCACTTGGTGCAGCTCGGCAGTGAGCCGGAAGTGGTCGCGGAAGTGGCGCGCCTGGAGCGAGAGCTGGAAGCGGCGGGCATCGAGCTGTTGGTCGACGACCGCGAAGAGCGTCCGGGTGTGAAGTTCAAGGACGCCGACTTGGTGGGCATTCCCTTGCGCGCGACCGTCGGTGCCCGCGGGCTGAAGAGCGGACAGATCGAGTTCAAGCTGCGCAGCGAGAGCGATTCGAAGAAGGTCGAGCTCTTGCCCCAAGCCGATGCCGTGCGTCTGATCACCGAGCGCGTGCGCGGGCTGCTCGCGAATCCAAAGGCGAAGGCGAGCTGAAGATGAGCGCCGACAAGAAGACCGTCGCCAGTTCTACCGATAGCGTCCACGCGGGCGTCCCCGACCAGCGTCCGCACAACGCGCTCGCGCTCAGCATCGACGCGACCGCCACCTTCACCTTCAAAGACACGGCCGAACTCGAGCGCTACATGCGCGGTGAGGATCCGGATCCGTCGCGTGAAGAGTACGGGCGCTATGGTAATCCCACCGTCTGCGAACTCGAGCGGCGCGTCGCCGATCTGGAGCTGGCTCAGGAGGGCGTGGCGTTTTCCAGCGGAATGGCCGCGGTGGCGACCGCGGTACTGTCACTGGTCAAGGCCGGCGAACACGTGGTCTTGTTCCGTGACGGCTATCGCCGCACGCGGCAGCTGGTGACGCAGACTCTGGCGCGCTACGGCGTCGAACACAGCATCGTCCCGTCCGGCGATTTGACCGCGATGGCCGCCGCGCTGAAGGACAACACGCGGCTCGTGATCGCGGAATCGCCGACCAACCCGTATTTGTACTGTGCGGATTTGGCGGAGCTCGCCAAGATCGTCAAAGCGCGCGGCCGCATCAAGACCCTGGTCGATTCGACCTTCGCGACACCGGTGAATTGTCGGCCACTCGAGTTCGGCATTGATTTGGTCGTGCACAGCGCGACCAAATACCTATCCGGACACAACGACGTGCTCGGCGGCGTCGTGGTCGGCCCACAGCACCTGGTCTCGCTGCTGCGTGACGCTCGCGGCGTGCTCGGCAGCGTGCTCGATCCGCATGCCGCCTTCTTGATCGCACGCGGCATCAAGACGCTGGGCGTGCGCGTGGAACGCCAAAACGCCAGCGCGCTGGCGATTGCCCGCCGTTTGGAAGCCGATCCGCGCATCGAGCGTGTTTTTTACCCGATGCTCGAGAGTCATCCGTCGTACGCCATCGCGCGCACCCAAATGCGCGGCGGAAGCGGAGTCGTCAGCTTCATCGTCAAGGGCGGACGCGCTGCGGCCTCACGCCTGATCGACGCCGTGAAGATCCCGAAGATTGCCGCGTCGCTCGGCGGTGTCGAGTCGTTGATCGAGCAGCCCGCGATCATGAGCTACTCGGAGTTGTCCACAGAGGAGCTTTCGAAGATCGGGATCGACCCCGCGCTCGTGCGCATGGCCGTCGGCATCGAAGACACCGCCGATCTCGTGCGCGATCTCGAACAAGCGCTGCTCGCGTAGCGCACGCACCGCCGCCGAGATCGACGACGCGAGCGGCAGAATCCCCCTGGCGGGATCCGCCTGTACGTCCGTCACCCCAATCCGCAGGGGTGATGCGACTGCTGCAAGCTTGAGCAAATTGGCGAGAAACGCGAGCGCGGCTTGAACAAAAGTGATGGTTTTCGCCGTGCGTGTCCGATTTGCTCGGCGATTTCAGCTCGCCGGGCACACACGAGCGGAGTAAGCTCCAGTTAGGGTCTGCAACGTTGACTACCTGCGCATGGCAGGCGTGAATGGGGAAGCAAGCAGTGAGTGAGCTCAGGAGCTGGTTTCTGAGGAATGTATTGGAGGCAGCAGAGCGCCAACTCGGAGCGCCTGCCGTGGGCGGTCTTCGTGGCCGTCTGCCACCTCGCTTGGCCACTCACGCTTCGCTCGAACGGCTGCGTGCCTGTACCGCGCTCGACTGCGTGCCGCTCGAGGAAGGTGAAGAGCTGCTGCTGTCCGTCGATTCCTTCTTGGGTGACGGCACGGGCAAGCTGCTCGAAAATCTCGGGGTCGATTTGGCAGCGCGTGTGCTTTCCCAAGACGGCAGCTTGGTGCGCTCGGGTGATCTGGCGGGCACCGTGGCTCGCTTGCAGACGTTCGTCGAATACCCGTTCGTGGGCGTGCCGCTGATCTTCGAGCTGCGCCGCAATCAAACGGGCTTCTCGTTGATCGTCGGCGTCATGGGACATTCCCGGGCGACGCGTGCCGTTCGCCACCTGACGCTCGGTGCGATCATCGCCGCCGAGCGGTTTGCGCGCCAGGTCGGAGCCGAGCCGCTCAAGCTCTCCGCAGAGAACATCGCGGATCGCTCGAACATCAGCGCGCGCTACTTGGCCGTCGAGGAGGTCGTGGAACGAACGGCGCCGCCTTCGCGCCGCCCCACGGCGCCGCGCGCTCCCGCCGCCTCGCTCAGCGCGGAGATTGAACGGATCTTGCGGACCAGTGCTCCGCCGCGGCCGACCGAAGAAGAGTCGCAACCACCGGAATCGATGACCCTGCGCGTGGCGAGCGCCGCGGCCGTGCGCGGCCCCGCCAGCAAGCGCTGAGCGGCCTCAGCTGCAGTCCGGAGTGATGAGCCCACTCCGCACCGGATCCATGCCCCCTTTGAGGGTATCCATTACGGAACCCACGATGCGTACGCGGCCGGCGCAGGCGGCGTCATGATCGACGCTGATCCCGTCGAACGTGAACACGACCTGCTTCGACTCGCCCTTGTTCACGTCGATGGGGAACGTCGGTTCGGACGTGGCATCAGCCAGATCGGCCAAGACGGCACCCGACTCGGCTTGCAGCTCGAACCTTCCGAGCGAAACGCGGGTCGAGCCGTTGGCGTAGGAACCGAGCGCGAGCTCGAGCTGGAAACCACCCTCGAGCCCTGCAAACGCGCCATTCGTGACCTTGACTGACTCGTTCGACATCAGCACGGATAGCGAGACGTCACTCGCGCTGGCGCTGCAGGCGACGAGCCAAGCCGGAAAAATCCAAAAGCATAACCGCATGCCCGAACTTTAGCGGTGAATCACCACGGGTTCCAGTTCGGCTATGCTCCGGCCGAGTGCGCCTCCTTGCCTGCGTCTCTGCCCGCGTCTTCTGCGTGTTGCTTTCGAGCTACGGTTTTGTCGCTTGCGCCAAGCCGAGCAGAGACGCGCGCGGCATCGACTACCCGAGCGCCGTGACTCCGGCGCTGCCCGTGACGCCACCTCGGCCGGCCTCGACCTCCCCCGCGACTCCGCTGGCGGCGAAAGGCGCATCCCCCACTCCGAGTGTCGGCCCGAGCCCGACACCGACCAGTGCCGCGTTCGGAAGTTCGGCGTTTGCGAGCGATGCGCCGCTGGTGCTGGAGCACGCCAGCCGAGACGGACACTGGGTGTCGCTGTGCACGGCGCGCAACGACAGCAACGGTGACGGGCGACTGACGGCGAGTGCCGGGCCGCGTGGCGAGCTGCGAGGCGACGCGTTCGAGCGCTATTTGATGGCACCCGGCGAGGAGCTTTCGATCGACGGTCTGGTTGGGGCCGACGAAAGTGGGCGCTACGCGCTCGTGCTGCAGCGGGACGCGCTCTTGCTCTGGGACGCGCAGGACCGAAAGAGCCTGGATTTATCGGCGCTCGGGGCGGACGCGCGGCTCAGCGCCCAGTCCTTCGCCGAACTCCGGGCGGTGGACTTCGACAAACAGTCGCGGCGCCTCTTGTACGCCAAGCGGGGCGATGCAGGGGCTCGCATCGTGATCCGAAGTCTCGAGGATGGCAGCGAGCGAGCGCTCGATCCGGGCCCGGGGTCCATTTGGCGCGCCCGCTTCGCCCCAGGTGGCACGTTCGTCGTGGTCGAGCTGATCAACGACGACAGCAACAAGAATGGCCGCTTCGATTTCCCCGCTCCGCTCTTGAAAGCGCCTCGGCCGTGCAACGCGACCCCCGGTCGCTATCACACCTGGATCGATCGCGGGGATCGCCCGACCACAGTGCTCGTTCCGTTGAGTGGTGGCGCGCCGGTGCTCGAACCGGACTTGGTCATGCCAATCGGCGAGGCCCTGCTCCTGCGCGACGCGAGCGGCGCCTTGCTGCTCTCACGCGCCGGAAAGAAGCGCGTGCTCGAACCTGCGGCATGCAAGGGGCGCATCGTGCACGCCGATGCAGAGCGCGAGCTGTTCGTCGTGGGCTGTGCGCAAAAGAAGACCGGCAAGGTGAGCCTCGAGCTCGTGAGCCGCGCTGAGCGCAGGCCGCTCGATATCGAGCTCGCGAGCGTGGAGTTCGACCGCGAAGTGAGCGACTCGCCGCGCTTGGTCGCGCTCTATCCGGGGCTCGAGACGGCCCTGCTCGACGCCGATCGACGCGAGCTGCTAGCGCTCAAAACGTCCGACGTCGTGCTGGCCACACGCGGCGCGCGGGCCCTGGTTCGCCGCGGGAACGCGCTCCTTTTCTACGACGCCGACAGCCGCTCCGAGCGGCCGCTCCCCGTCACGCTCGACCGCTACCCACAGCTGCTATCGACGCCGCCATTCGTGTTCATCTCCCCCGCGCTGGTCAATCTCGATACGGCGGCGCTCGTGGGCCTGAGCGCGGCGCGCCCGTTGGCTCTCTCGAGTGAAGGGCAGCTGCTGCTCTCGGAAGTGGCGCCGGATGGCAGTCGGCTCGCGCGAGGCCCCCTTCACTGGCAGACGCCGAGCTTGTGAGCGGAGCCGGCATGATATAATCCGCGGCTGCCCATGGACCTGCTCGAAGATCTCGCGTTTCGCGGCCTGATTCACCAACAGACCAACCCGGACGGGCTGCGCGCTCATCTGCACAGTCCGCGCGCCGTGTATTGCGGGTTCGACCCAACCAGGGACTCATTGACGATCGGCAACTTGGTTCCGATCTTGCTGCTCCGGCGCTTTCAGCAGGCCGGCCACCGACCGGTCGTGATAGCCGGCGGCGGCACCGGCATGATTGGCGATCCGTCCGGCAAAGACGCCGAGCGCCAATTTCTTTCGCTCGAGCAAATCGAGAAGAACGTAGCTGGGCAGCGAGCCATCTTCGAGGGCCTGCTCGATTTCAGCGGCCCGAACGCCGCCATCATCCTGAACAACGCTGATTGGTTGAAGAACATCGGCTACTTGGAGATGTTGCGTGACGTCGGCAAATACTTCTCGATCAACATGATGATCCAGAAGGATTCAGTGCGAGATCGCCTGCAGAACCGCGAGCAAGGCATCAGCTACACCGAGTTCAGCTACATGCTCTTGCAAGCGTATGACTTCTTGCACCTGTACGAGCATCACGGCGTCACCCTGCAGGTCTGCGGCTCGGATCAATGGGGCAACGTGGTCAGCGGCATCGATCTGATCCGCCGCAAGCATCAGGAGGAGGCGTTCGGGCTGACCGCCCCGCTCGTCACCAAGTCCGACGGCGGCAAATTCGGCAAGACCGAAACCGGCGCCATTTGGCTGGATCAGACGCGCACCTCCGCGTACGCGTTCTACCAATTCTGGTTGAACAGCGCGGATGCGGACGTGCTCAAGTTCTTGAAGATCTACACCTTCCTCGATCACGCCGAGATCGTGCGCTTGTCGGCCGAGCATGAAGAAAATCCTGGCGCGCGCGCCGCTCACCGCGCCCTCGCCGATCACGTCACCGAGCTGGTGCACGGGGCTGATGGCCTCGCGCGAGCTCGCGCCGCCACTCAAGCGTTGTTCTCTGGAGACGTTGCGTCTTTGCCCCGAGAGACACTCGAAGAGCTGTTTCAAAGCGCGCCGACGGTCACTTTACCCAAAGCGCGCCTGGAAGGTGAAGGCGTCCCCGCGGTGGATTTTTTGGTCGAAGCCGGCGTGGTCAAGAGCAAGCGTGAAGCGCGTGAGTTCCTGTCGAACGACGCGATCAGCATCAGTGCGCGCAAAGCCAACGTGGAGACGCGCATCACCGCCGACTTCCTCTTGTTCGGCGAGATCGCGCTGATCCGCCGGGGGAAAAAGAACTGGCACGTGGCGCGCTTCGAGTGAACGTTTGACCGGGTGAGTCCTTCTCGGGGCACCTCCCACCTCATTTGCTGCGGAAGTTTCCCCTTCTGTAACCGTTCGCGGCGGCCGAACTACCACTCGGATGTCGATGCGAATGGTCAACGGGTACCTCTGCCGCAACTGCGCAGACGAGGAGCTCGCCAAGAAGCACATCGATCCCGCACACCCGAAAACGGCCCTCGCGGGGAACGAGGTCTACGTCTCCCCGTCCGACGCGGCGCGCAATCGCGGCTTTCTGTCCCCTCTGGAAGCCGCCAAGAAAAGCGCAGAACTTGGCGTCAATCAGCCCGAAGCCAGCGGAGATCAGGGCCGAAAGCTGAACCTTTACGCCTGATCTAGGCTTTTTGGCGTGGCTGATTGAAACCCGCCCCCGCATTCGTTACGACGCGGAGCTGTGAGCAACGACGATCGACTGCCGGGTGTGAGCGCGATGAGTTTGTACGTCCCGCGGCTGCGCGTGCCGCTGGACCAATGGTGCGCCTGGACTGGAAACAGTTGGGACAAAGTGCGCGCCGTCGTGGGGCACAGCTTCCGCGTCTGTGGTCAGCACGAGAACGTGTACACGATGGCGGCCAACGCCGTGCTGCGACTGATTTTGCAGAACGAGATCGACCCAGGGCGCATCGGTTCGCTCGGGCTCGGCACCGAATCGAGCACGGACAACGCCGCGGGCGCGGTGATCGTGCGCGGCATGGTGGATCGAGCGCTCGACAAGCTGAACATGCCGCGCTTGTCGCGCCAGCTCGAGGTGCCGGAGTTCAAGCACGCCTGTTTGGGCGGCGTGTACGCACTGAAGAACGCGCTCCGCTACGTGAACTACGACGGCCGTGATCGTCAAGCCATCGTGGTCAGCGCGGACGTTGCCGAGTACGAGCGCGGCTCGAGCGGTGAGCAGACGCAGGGCGCCGGCGCGGTGGCGATGCTCGTCGAGCAAGCGCCGCAACTGTTCGGTGTCGACCTGTTGCACGCAGGGAGCTCGTCGGACTACCGCGGTCCGGATTTCAGAAAGCCGCACGCGCGTCACTTCACCGACGGCTACGCGCCCAACACCGACCGGCTCAGTGACTTCCCGGTGTTCAGCGGCAAGTACTCCACGTACGCATACCTAGACGAGACCGTGCACGCCGTCGAAGACATGCTGAAGCGCTTGGACGTCTCGGCGGGCAGCTACTACCAGAGCGTGCAGGG
>Ga0134124_10001162_pt1 | contig 21111 bp, 34 predicted proteins | sample KB304_FD_96880 | JGI IMG/M metagenome (GOLD analysis project Ga0134124, IMG submission 96880) | Terrestrial soil microbial communities without Nitrogen fertilizer from Kellogg Biological Station, Michigan, USA - KB3-0-4 | ecosystem: Environmental > Terrestrial > Soil > Unclassified ... | reverse complement strand
TTCCCTCGATCCCGGGCCGCCCGCGTATCCGGTCGCCCATCGCGTGTACATCTGCTCCTGCGCCGCCAGGTCCTTCTGCTCCACCGAGCGCGCCCACTGCTGGTCGCCGATGGACTTCCGGACCTCGATCGGGTACCCCTTGTAGCGCGGGCTATCGGACTGGACGACGCTCGCGATGTACTGCTTCCGGCGCTCGTACCACTTCGTACGCGCCTCGCCCGCCCACTGGAGGCAGAGCGAGCGCCGCTCGACGTCGTTCGCGCACATGTCCAGGATGTCAGCCTTCGTCGGCTCGTCCAGGATGGAGTAAGCCTCGGCGACCCTGGCGCCTCGGTTATCCTTGCGGAACCAGCGGAACATGGTGGTCCTCCCCTTGTCAGATAAGCGCTTGCGCCAGCGATGGGGTGCTGGCGATCTCCTCCCCTAGCTGTGCCCACGAGGCTTCGAGCGGCTCCTGGAGTCGAGGGAACCGCATCGCGAAGGCCGGGTGGTAGAGCGACGTTACGTAGCTTCCGTTGCGCATCGGCGTCAGGGCGCCCTGGTCCATCTTGCTCAGCGCCTCGGTCCCAGCGACGCCGAAGGGGTGGATGATCTTGTGGGCCACGGCGCCGATGCAGATGGTTAGGATGGGGTCGATGATCTTGAACTCCGCCCGGAGGAACGGGCGGCCGGTGATCGCGTCTCCCAGACCAGGAGTCGCGTTGCCCGGCGGGCGGTACTTGACGACGTTGGTGATGAAGCACTGCTCCCGGGCGAGACCAGCAAGTCCCAGTAGCTCATCGAGGACTCGCCCGGAAGCGCCCACGAAGGGGCGCCCTGCGCCATTCTCGACTGCTCCCGGAGCTTCACCGACGACCAGCACGCGAGCCTCCTCAGCAGTCTCCGGTCCATCCCCCGGCACCAGGTGAATGCCGGGGACACGGAGATGGGCCCAAGCCTTGCTGTCCTCGATATCGCCGTATACGTCCAGGAGACGCACCCACTTGCCATCACTCACCGCCACTCCTTGAAGCCGTCCGGCTCCCGGCGCTCGCTCGGCCGCATGAACTGCGCCCGGGAAGCCCAGGCGTCTGAGTCGCGCTCGTCGTCGCGCTCCCACACCTCGTATTGCACGCGCTCCCGAGCCTCCTTGATGTTGGCCCGGATGTGAGAGATGAGCGCCCCGAGCGCGACGCAGGCGATACCGGCGCCGATGAGGAGAGCTTGGTTTGAGGAGACCTCGAAGCCGTAGGCGACGAGCCCGCCGCAGAAGTACCCGGCCGTGAAGCCAACCAGCATGACGGCCACCGTGAGGCCCGCCACGCGCTCCCGGTTCACGACCGGCCTCCGGCGAAGCCTCGCTCGTACATGTCGAGGGCGAGGAGGCAGTGCCCGATGATGTCGCGGAGGATCTCCTGCGGGGTCTCGCGAGTGAGGGACCCCGGCTCCCCGCTCCACATGGCCCGCTTCAGCTTCATCACCTTGCGGTGGAGGTCGCCCCACTGCCCGGCGAGCCCGAGCGAGTCGGCCGCCCCCGGGCCATACTCCCGGAAGCCCTCCGCGAAGGCGTCTAGCGCTGCCATAGCGGCCCGAATGAAGCCGTCCGGTAGCTCGGGGAGGTCATGAGGGTTCCGCTGGCTCTCCGCCAATTCTAGGGCGTGCAGGGCGTCGCGGTGCTGCTCCAGGAGCGTCCGGACGAGGAGCTGTGCCGTTCGCTCGGAGTCGTCGGCCGTACTGACGTACCCCAGCTCCTCGATGTCGTTGCGGAGCTTGCGATTGATGACGTAGGACTCGCGAGCCCGGAAGCGCCTCACATCGACCGCGACCATGTTCGCCAGGGTCAGGAGCGAGGTCTCCTCCTCGCTGATGAGGGGGCTGTCGACCGCCTTGAGGAGTACGTCCCAGATGGCAGCCTGCTTCCGGCGGGCGGCCGAGAGGTCATTCTCCGCCTGCTTGAGCTGCGAGTTGAGTGCCACGACGTTCGCCTCCGCCCGCTCCGCCCGGCGCCGCCAGTTTTCCAATGTTGCGAAGCCCTCTTCGTCGTGCCCCATCAGATCTTCATCTCCTTCAACAGATCCAGCGTGCGCCAGTAGGCCTGGTGCGAGTGGCCGTGCCGGTTCCACGCGCCATACCGACCCATCCGAACGACGCGAGTCCGCTTGGCGCCCATCCAGCAGTCGCACGACGTCGCGATGGGCTTTTGGACCTCGGCGAGGTTGTCGGCGAAGGGCTTGACCGTCTCGGGCCACTCCATCGCGGCGTAGCCGTTGATGAGGCTGTAGCGGTACCACGCCGGGCTCGACTCGCCGTTGTACCAGATGACGTTCGGCTCCTCGTTCGGCCGAGGGGCGAAGATCCCGCGCTCCGGGGCGTCACCAACTGCCCAGATCTTCCGGGTATCGAAGGCGTGCCCGTTCGGGTTGGTGCACAGCGTCGGCGCCGGGATGGTCGAGATCACGAGAGCCGGGCGGAACTCCATGATGATGGGCATCATGCTGGCGGCCGAGAGCGGCTCATTCATGATGTCCTCGCGGTAGCGCTCGAAGGCGGCGTGGTACGCGCGCCGGATGTCCCAGGCCGGGTAGACGCCAACCAGCTTGTCCTTCGAGATGGCGGAGCGCTCGGGGATGACCTCGCCGTAGACCTTCGTCAGGTAGTCGTCGAGTTCGCCGATGAGGCGGTATTCGACGGTGCCCGCTTGCTGATCGTCGGTGAGGCCGGGGATGCCGGAGTGGAGGTACTGAGCGCCGTACATCTCGCTACGGCGTTTCTTCGAGAAGATGTGGACGTCGGCGCCTCGGGACTTCGCGGCGTGGGCGGCGAACAGCCCGGCCGGGCCGCACCCGAGCACGACGACCCGGCTGCGGCGCTTGAGAAGGTGGCCGCTCATCGCGCGGCCTGGCTCGTGATGAAGTTGATGAGCATGATGACGCCAGCAGTCGAGCCGAGGAGGACGAAGACGCAGGCGATCGCGACGATCCCTCCGCCGATGATGCGGCCGACGAGCGAGCCCGGCTCCTGTGCCTGTATGGTGACGGTCTTGCCATCCGCCCGGCCGTTCGTGAGGTGGATCTTCTCGCCCGGCTTGAGGATGAGGGGCTCGGACGGGTCGAGTTCGTCAATGTGCGGGATGCTCATGGTCATACTCCCTCGTGACGTGGAGGCGCTCGTGGTACGCCTCCCATACGCTGCGGTCCTTCTCGGAGCGGACCGCGTGCTCATCGATGCGCCGTAGGCTGGAGAGTTCTCCTGCCTGGTTGTGCCTTCCGTTGAGGTGCCGGATGAAGTTCTCAGGCTCCATCCGGCCTGTCGCGCGAACGAGCGTCACTGTACCGGACGCCACTTGCGGTCGTAGCATTCGTACTGCTTGCCGTCGATCGTGATCTTGTGGTCCGGCCCGCCATTGCACCGGCCGCCAGGGCTCGGGTCGCCGTTCGGCGCCGGGGAGGTCGGGATGTTGACGGGTCCGGGCTTGGTGTCGCAGCTCCCGGCGCCGGTGAACACCAGTGCGACGAGGAGACCGGGGATGAGCTTCTTCATGACGCTCCTTCAGAGAACCATCCGGAAGAGACCAAGGGCCGCTCGCTAGGGTCAGCGAGCGGCCCGGTCAATCGAAGGATAGTACTGGTCTAGACGGTGGCGCTAGCCCCTAGAAGGGGGCGTCACCGGAGTCGTCGCCGTTCGCCTCGGCCTCATCCTCCGCCATGGCCTCGTCCTCCTGCTTGGGCAGCCACCGGTTGATGCGCGCCCGTGCCTCGCCCTCGTAGGTCTCGCGGGAGGTCGACACGCGCACCCGCAGTTCCTTGCTGACGACGATGTTGCCGAACTTCTGGACGGTCAGGTTGCCCCGGTCGTCCTCGGCCGCCATCGTGTTGGCCCAGTGGCGCCCGGTGCCGCCGAGCGCCCGCATGAACTGCTTGATCTTGAAGTCCTGCCCGGGGGTGTCGGCGATCCGCTCGTGGAAGCTGTAGCCGTTGTACTTCGCCTTCTCGGACGACTTCGGCTCGTCCACGACCCAGATCATGTAGAGACCCTTGTTGCCGGAGTTGAAGTCCACGATCCGGACGAACTGGTTGCGGCACCGCAGCACCATGTTCGCCGGGGGCGTCGGGCCGTCGTACGGCTCGAACTCGCTCTCGCGCTCCTCGGCGCCGTCGATGTCGGCGGCCGTCGTACCCCACTTGATCTTGCCCATTTACGCTTCCTCCTCGACTGCCCGGCCGCGCCGGGGTGCCGCCTTGCGGGCGGGCTCCTTCGGTTCCTGGTTCTGCTGCTTCTTCGCCTCGACGAGATCGAGGTGCCCCTGGAAGTTCAGGTTGTCGGTGAACGTCCCGAGAGCGCCGAAGTGGTCCTTGGCGAGGTACCGCACGCCGGTGTCAGGGTTCTCGTACGGCTGCCACAGGATGCGGCGCACCATACGCTTCTTCCCGTCGACCTCCTTCGACCGCATCTCCATGTACCCCACCGTGTTCATGAGGCCCATGACGTAGTGCGCGATCGGGTAACCCTTGTCGGCTCCGCCCAGGATCGTGGGGATCAGCTGCGCCCCGCCATCCTGGTCCTCGATCCGGAGCGTGTGTGCGAGCCAGATCTTGTTGACGTTCGGGTAGTCGACGACCTGCTCCACCCAGCGCTTCAGCGAGTTCTGCTGCTTCTGGTAGTGCGGGATCGCCGGGATGTCAGGGTCCTGCTTGGGGTTGTCCTTCGCGGCCCGGTCCACGACGCTGGTCATGTTCTTGTTCTGCAAGGAACTGATGGTGTCGATGATCACCCACGTGCGGTGATCGAACTCACCGGCGAGGAGCGCCCGGCGGCACTCGATCGCGTCCTCCCAGGTCCTGATCCGGACGAGCCCGCCCGCGCGGCCGAAGTTCTTGGCCGAGATGGCACCCGGCTCCGCGCTCCACAGCGAGAAGTTCGGCGCCCCGGTTGCCCAGATTGTCTTGCCCTGCCCCGGGATGGCGTGGATCATCCAGTTCTGCGACTCCTGGAACGAGTCGAGATCGACCTCCAGTGCTGCCCGCGCCATCACTCACCTCCGATCGGGTCGCCGTGCTTGTCTTCCTCGGGCATCGAGACGATCCGCGCGAGGGCTTCCTCCAGCCGCGTCTCGATGTAATCCTTGTCTGCCTTGCCAACGCGGCCCAGACCGTGGAGGCTCCGCACCCTCCTCAGGGCGGAGTCGACCTCGCGCCAGCCGCGCGTCTTCATGCTCTCCACTAGCGGGTCCGGCCGGTGCGCTCCTCGCCCCGGGCGAACTCCTCCGCCACAGCGAGCATCTTCATGTGTTCCACCGACCGGCGCCGCGCCCGGCGCGACATGGCGGGCGAGAGCCGCGCGAGCCCCTTGCGGAGCGTCTCCTTGCGGCCCATCTGGCCGAAGAAGTCCAGGCGCTGCTTGGGGGTTCCGCCCAGGCCGCCGAGCATGTAGCTCCCCGCCACGGCGGTGGAGGGGCTCTGCGCCGGGGCGAAGCGCTTGCCCCGCTGCCCGGTCGCCCGAGCCCGCTCCCGGTCACTCAGGGGCTTCCGCCCGACACCCGGGCGATTCGCCTCGGTCTGCTTCTTGCCGAGCAGCGCGGCCAGTAGTCCATCCATCAGTTCTCCTCAGTCGACTTGCGGTGGTTGGCGTACGGGTCCCGCTGGCGGAACATGTTGCGGCGGAAGTCTTTCACGTCTCCGCCCTCCTCGTCGAGCACGCACAGGTCCTTGAACCTGCAGTCCCAGTGGCAGTCCTTGGTGGGGTTCTTCAGGAGCCCCGGCAGGCCGACCTCGCGGAGGGCGATCATCCGCTTGGCCTCCAGACCGATGCGTTCGATCTGCCGCGCCCGCTGTGGGGCGGACTTGTAGACGAACTCCCGCTCAAACAACGGCTTCGGCTGCGACGCGGACGGCTCCCCGAAGACCTCGATGCACGCGAAGCTGGCGGCCGTCTTGAGATCCTCCAGCTTGGCTTTCTCGATGGCGATCGGGCCGGACTTCGGGGAGGACTGCTCGACGGTTGCGATGCCCTCGGCGGCGAGCGCCGCGATGTAGTGCTCCTTCTTGGGCAGGTTGGTGTAGTGGCCGTTCGCGTTACGCGGCCGGTCGTCCGGGAGCGCCTTGCGCAGGAAGTTGTAGGTGATGCCGTGGATCGACTCGCGCGCCCCGATGAGACCGGCATGCCGGAGGTGCGTCGACGCGATGGCCCAGTAGGAGCCCGCCTGCGGGTCAAGCGGGAGGTGATCGGTGGTGATCGCCTTCGCGGTCTTGTGCTCGCCGAGCATCACCTGACCGGTGGTGAGGTCGCGGTAGATGAGGTCATAGGTGAAGCCGTAGATGGCGATAGGCTTGCGGGTCACCGGATCCAGCACGTCGACCTCGCCGGACCGCTCCGGCTCGATCACACTCCAGGAGTCGTCGAGCCCCCACCACTCCACATACCCGTCGAGCATCGCCTTGCCCAGTTCCAGCGCTGGCACCAACTTCTCCTCGATGAAGAACTCCGTGCCGCTGGAGTTGCCCCGCCCGCGCGCCTCCGTCTTGATGTGCATGAGCTCCGCGTCGGAGACCTTCTCGAAGGTCTCAGCGGGGTGAGGGCCACGCAGGAGCCCCGGGCCGCAGTACCACGCGGCGAGCGCCTCGTGGACCCACGAGCCGAAGATGAGCGCTGGGCTGTCCTCGCCGAGCGGGACGAGACCCATACGCCAGGCGTGCCACCACCTCCACTCACAGCGGCCGAAGTCGCGGCGCTCGGAGGTTCGGATGATGGGCAGGGACACTACAGCTCCTGGGCTCGGTAAAGCTTGCCGCCGTCGTCCTGGATGATGATGGAGCCGTCCCGTGCCGGGCCGATCTCCTCGAACATTCGCTTGCTGCTGTTGGCCTCCTTCGGCGCCGCCTCGGGGCGGTAGCGCCAGCTCCGGCCGCGCGCCTCGACCTGGAGGCCGGGCATGTCGTTCTGGCGTAGGATGGTGGCGATGCACTCCTGGACCTGGGTCTCGGAGACGTTGAGCCTGCTGGCGAGTTCGCCAACGAAGATGATGGACCCCGGCGCCTTCTGGAAGTGCTCCATCACCTGGGGCTTGATGATGCGGCGACCTTTGACACCTGACATAGCGGACTCCTTGGTCTCCAATGCTAAGCCAGAGGGTCGCCGGGACGAGCCACGCCCGACAAGGGGATGAAGAAGCGGATGCTCAGCCCCGGCGACCTTCTCACCTAGCATATCTCGCCTACCGGCGGGGCGCCCCGAATGCCCGCCCGACCTCGGGGCGCCCCTCCCACCGGAAGGAGTGATGCTTGTCGGAGAGGGTGGTTATCCCTCTCCGCCCGGTTACCAACCGGGAGCCTAGAACGGCGCCTCTTCCTCGTCCGAGGCGGACGTGGCGGCGGCGGCCGGGCGACGGCCACCGGCCTTCTTGGCCGGGGCACGCTTCGCCGGGGGCTTGCTCTCCTCCGGCGCGGCGGCCGGGGGCGCGGCCTTCTTGGCGGCCGCCTTCGCGGGCGCGGCCTTGGCGGGCGCGGCCTTCTTCGCCGGTGCGGGCGTCTCCTCGGCCTCGGCCGCCTCGCGGGCACGCTTGGCCTCGGCGAGGCGCTCCTGGTTCTCCGGCGAGGCCTGGTGCGAGCCGCGCAGGGCGGTGCCGATCCGCAGGCCCTCGCGGAAGGAGGCCATCTCCTTGGCGGTGCCGAAGGTGATGCCCGTCTTCTCCACCACCCAGTCCGCGAAGTGCTCCTGGAGCGGGGTGATGTCCTTCGCCACGATGGCGGCGAAGTCGGGTTCGCGGTAGTTCTCTGCGGTCTTGCTCGGGGGCTTGGACATTTCGATCTCCTCGTGGTCGATCCGAGCCTACCTTAGGCGTCGGAGATGGGGCTAGACCTGCATCTTTGTTTCAGGTTTACCGGCGACGGACGAACCGGATTCTGCTGACGATCGGTGCTGCTGACGGGTCCGGAGACACCCTCCGTCCTCGGCTCCGCAACAGGTCCGCCTCGAAGCGCGTGATGTCCCCGCGTGCGAAGCGCCGACGCTCGCTCTCCCGGGCCCAGTGGGCGCCGAGGTAGAACGCGAGCGCAAGCGCCAGGAGGTTTGCCACAACGGTCACCATTTGGATGGCCTAGGAGCCACGCTCGGCGTGTTTTGTGGCGCGGGGGTACCCTCGGCTACCCCCAGACCAATCATCACGGCTACGGCCAGCAGGAGGCCGCAGAGGGCGATCAGGGTTCGCTTCACTGCGGCCTCCTCCGGCTACTGCTTCTCGATGGTGTACTTGTAGGCGGCTCCGGCGACGTCGGCCATCAGGGCGTTCTCGCCCTCGATCCGCTCGGCGCGGATGCCGACCCGCGACAGCTGGTGCTGGAGGTCCAGCAGCATGTCCTCGGTGTGGTCGGTTACCTCGTCCATTTACCTTCCCCTCGCCTTGGCCTGCATCTCTTCCATGGTTGCGAAGACTTCCCGAGCGTACTCCACACCACGACGGCCGTCCAAGTGCCAACTCTGGTCGGCCTCGCGTCGGGCGTTCGTCCGGGCAATCGCTTCGTCGATCGTCTCCAGGCTCTTGAGGTACCAGTAGCGCCGCTGAGCCACCTTGACCTCCGGGCGCCGGTTGTCGATGCGACCCTCGGCCTGCTTCTGGTCGTCCGGGACGTGAGTCTCATCCAGGAACACCATGTCGTCGGCCGCGTCGAGCGTGATCGCGACTCCGCCCGCCAAGGTGTTGAGGAACATGACGTTGACGCCGGAGTCCGGGTCGTTGAAGCGGTCGATCTCGTGCTGCCGCTTGGAGCCGGTGACGGCGCCGGTGATTCGGGCGTACTTCAGCCCGTAGTCCGCGAACAGCTTGTTGGCGCACAGGGAGAGCAGCGAGGTGAACTGCGAGACGATGACCACCTTGCCGGTCGGCTCCTCGTCCGGGTCCCCGATGATGTTGCGCTCCATGAGGAACTGCTCCAGCCAGTCGAGCTTGTTCGACGGAGCGGCCGGGCGGAACTCCTCGGAGCCGTCCGGGTGGACGATGACGTTGCCGTGCGAGGAGGCGAACTGCTTGAGGCGCGTGAGGATGGCGAGGATGCCGACCGCGTTGAGGTTGCTCCCGTTCAACTCCGCCGTGCCCGTCGCCAGCATCTGGGCATACGCCTTCTCCTGCGCCGGAGTCATCGGGAGCCAGACGGCCACCTCCCAGTCCGGGTTGACCTCCGGGTCGAGCGGAGTCCCCATGTACGCCTTCTTCGGCAGCTCCGGCGAGACCTCTAGCTTGCTCCGGCGCAGCATGTACCGGTCGAGATCGGTGTTGAAGATGTCAGCGCGCTCCTCGATGAAGTCGCCGATCTCCAGCGCCCCGCCGTAGCCGGACGCGGTGACCTCCCAGTACCGCTGGATGAACGCCCAGCGGGAGCTGAAACGCTTGCGGTCCAACCAGTTGAGGACGCCCCAGAGGCGCTGAGGCTTGCCCCGCATGGGAGTGCCGGAGAGGGCGATGCGCAGGTCCCCTTCGAGGAGCATCGCGCCGGACCGCGTCTGGCTCTGCTTGCCGGTGTTCCGGAGGAGCGAGCGCTGGCACTCATCCATAACGATGGCACCCCAGCGGTAGCCGAACAGCTCGTGGAACTGGTGGACGTGAACCGTGCTGACGCGCTGGGGGTTGTGGCCGCAGTCGACGATGGAGGACTTCGGCTTGTCGCTCGCCTCCCATCGGTCGCCGCACTCCGGGCAGTCCCACCAGGACTTCGTGCGGAGCATCTCGATGTTGATGATGACCCACGTCCGGCGAGCCTCCTCTGGGGAGGAGTCGAGAGCGAGGCTCAGCGCCTTCTCGCGCCTGGCCTTCGAGCCGGTGACGACGTGGGTCCGGGCGGAGTCGCCGAGGCGGGTGCGGATCTCGCGCTCCCACGCGTCGCTCATCGCCGCGACCGGCGCTGCGACGAGGTAGGGACCCTCCACACCGGACTCCGCGATGCCTGCGATGGTGGTGGTGGTCTTCCCGAGCCCGGGGTCATCCGCCACCAAGACGGCCCGGCCGTCCGAGATGAAGCGGGCGCCGCGCGTCTGGTAGGGGCGGGACTGAAGAGCCTGCGCGAGGCGGGGGTAACCCTGCTCGATCACGGGAAGCTCAACGGCTCCGAGGCCGGTCCCGAGCGCCTTCTGGTGCTTCTCGGCCTCGATCTCAGCAGCAGCCCAGGCCCACAGGCGCGGCCCGATCTCCAGCGCCTCGCCGAACTCCGCCCGGAGGAGGCGGCAGGTGGCCATGCCCAGCGGGACGCTCCAGCGCTCCTCGCGCTCCCGGAAGTACGCGCCGGGGATGACATCGGCGAGGCGGAGGGGGCTGCCGTCCTCGGTCGCGACGTGGATGCGCTTCCCGCGCTCCATCAGTTCGGCCTGGATCTTCACGGTGGGGTCTCCCTACTTCGAGAAGTGCCCCTGGTGGACTCGAACCACCTCGCTCCGTCGCCAGAGCTTTAGCCATGGGGACGTCTCCCCGGGGCCTGCCTTGCTCGACCGGGGGCACGGGTTCCTCCACCGCGCCCCCGACCTCTGAGCCTTCCTACACCCTAGTCCCAGGTGTAGTCCTTACGGGGCTTCGCCCAAACCCAGTCCCTCACGCTGCACCTCCCCTCGTCTGCTTGGTGCTAGGGCAACCCTAGCGGACGAGGGGAGGTGGCGCTACCCCCTGCTATCGAACGGAAACAATCGAGGAGAGCCGGACGGTGCACGCTCCGGCCGGGCTGTTGAAGTCGATCGCGCGGGCTCCGTTGCGGCCGGAGACGATCCGGTTCCGCGAGCCCGTCACGCGGGCGCTCTGCTCGGCGCCCGAGATCGAGTTGGTCCACGTGATCTCCCGCCCGGCGACCGCCTTCAGGATCTCCTCGTCCGAGGCGGTCTCGACGTCGAAGGGAAGTGCCTTCCGGGCCGTTGTAGTGGCCTCTCCGGCCCGATCGCGCCGGGGGCGGGCCGACTTGTGGGCGGAGACCTTTCGCGCCTCCTCGTCAGCCTGAGCGGCCGGAATGGCCATGATCTTCTTCGCGGCCGAGGCGTTGATGACCTTCCGGGGCGTCCGGAGCGGGTGCGAGTGGTAGCAGGTCTCACCGACGAACACGCCCGCCCGCCACTCGATGCTGATGCGCTCGTCGCCACGCGCGACCGACACGCCGTAGACATCCTCCAGCTCAGCGTAGACCGTGGCCTCGGCCTCCTCGGAGACACGCTCCCAGCCAAGCTCCTCGGCCGCCTTCAGGAATGCCTGCGCCTTGGTGAGGGACTTCGCCTTGCCGGGGTCGATGCCCTCCGCCTTCGGCTCAGCGGCCTTCGCCTTCGGCGCCTTCGCCGGGGTGGCGGGCTTGGACTTCTCAGCGGTCGCGAAGACCTCGGCGGCGAGGTCCCGCCCGGAGAGGCGCTCCTCCGTCTTCGCCTTGGCCTTCTCGGCCTCCAGGATGGCGTTGAGAAGGTCGCCTCGCCGAAGCATCTTGTAGCCCGGCACGCCGAGCGCCTGCGCGGTCTTGCGCAGCTCCGCAACGGTCCGCTCGGCCATGGGCGTCTCCGGCTCCGGAGCGGGGGCGGGGTGGCCCTCGCCGTTACCGTGGTTCCACGGGCACTCGCCGTTCGCCTCCATGTGGGCGTAGTGCGCGTCCTCGCCGCCCTCGCACTTCCGCGCGGCGATGGCCTCGGCGCCGGGCGAGCCCTTGCGGGGCGGGAGCGGGGTGTTCTGCGTGTGCTTGTTGCGCTTCGCCGTGGCGGTGGCCCGCCCGGCGCCCTTCGGCACGTTGGTGGTCATTTCCAGGTCCCCTTGTCTGCTGAAGCTCCGGGCGGGGCGTCCGTGCCCCGCCCGGTCGATCTGGTCTAGCGGAGAATGCCACCGACGTTCGCGAAGCTGTTGGCCTCGTGGCGCTCGCGGAGGCGCTTGTTGGTGCGGAGGCTCCGGCTCCAGGCCACCGCGTCGAACAGCTGGCGCGCCTCGCGGGAGTGGAGGTTCGCGAACCCGTACGCCTCGACGAGCGCCTCCAGCTCAGGGATGGTGTAGCGCTCCGCGTAGTACGACGCGGAGTGGATCGCGCCCCGCGCGTCGCTCGCGAGCAGCTCCGCCAGCTCCGACTTCGTGATCTTGGCCATCTCGATCTCCCCTTGTCACCGGGGCGACTTCGCCCCACTGCTATCATCCTAGCCGAGCCCTGTTCAGAAGTAAAGCGGCGGGGCGCCGATCTCCCGGCGCCCCTGGTCGGGCTACTTGCCCTCGGCCGCCCGGAGGTGCCGACCGGCCACGATCCCGTAGCCGTTCTGCCACTCGATCGCGTAGTCGCCCTTACGGACCTGGACCACGGTCCCGACACCCGCGCGCTTCCGGCTCTCGCGGTCCACCGCGCGGACGTACCGCGACTGGCTGTTGATGAAGGCTTCGGTCATCCGGACCTTGTCACCGAGCTTGAACTTCGCCATTTCGATCTCCCCTTGTCGTCACCGGTACTTCCCGGCGCTGATCCCATCTTAGCCGAAGATGGGGCCGGAGGGAAGTCCCCCGGCCCCACCTTTTCTACTCGCAGTCGATGTAGAGGAACTCGCGGAGCCCGTCGTCGAAGCGCGCCGCGCGCTCGTCCTCGGTGTTCTCTGCCTCCGCGCGCTCGTCGGCCTCGTTCTCCTCGTACATCCACTCCAGGCCGGTCGGCTCGTGCTTCGCCATCTCGATCTCCCCTTGTCCGGCGGTACTTCCCGCCACTGGTACCATCATACGCGATGATGGGGCGGAGGGGAAGCCCTCTCCGCCCCGATTTGCTAGACGTTCCCGACGAACCGTGCCGTCAGCTCGAAGACCTGGTTGCCGATCTTGATCTGGACGGTGGCGGCCTCGCTGTACGGCGCCTCCTCGACCTCCTGGAAGTCGATCTCGTCGCCGTACTTCTCGTCGGCCGCGCCGAGCAGGCTCTCCAGAGCGTCCTTGGAGGTCATCTGCTTCGCCATCTCGATCTCCCCTTGTCCGGGCGGCTGCTCCGCCCCTCAGCAATCATCCTACGGGATGGCCCCCAGGATGGGAAGCCCTCCGGCCGCCCTTTGTAGTGGCTTCTCCGCCCTCGAAGTCGGGCGGGGTGCCTCGGATATGGGGAGAGCCCCTTTCGGGGCTCTCTGTGGCTCCTAGCGGACCGGACGGAGTTCGTAAGACGCTCCGCCCTGCCGCACGTACGAGTCGAAGTGGCTCTTGGCGGCCCGGTATTTGCGGTGGCGGCTGATGAGGGCCCACTTGCCGTCAACCAGCTTGTAGATCTCGTACTTCATGGTGGTCTCCCCTTGTCGGACTGAGGTGCCTGGGCTCGGCGCCCCCGGAGGGGCGCCGGACCCTCCGGCCTCAGGCCTCCACGCTGGTCAGGCGCAGCAGCTCCGAGACGTTCCGGACCTTCTTGTCCCCGAGCGTGCCGGTGACGAAGCGCCCCCGGACGTCCCAGTTGAGGACGAAGCCCAGCTTGGCGCAGGTCAGCTGCGCGTCGCCGTGCTTGCCGACCTCGATGACGAAGCCCTTCGCCCGGAGCTGCTTGATGGCGGCCGCCTCGGTGCTCTTGATCTCGTCGAGCCCGGCGACGCGGGCGGCCGTGATGATGGCCTTGACCGGGGCGGCAGCGCGGATCGGGACGTTGATGACCATGCCCTCGCGGGTGGTGCCCTCGCGGGGCGTGTAGTCCGCCTTGGCCTCGTTCAGCTCCGGGTTGCAGATCCAGCAGCGCTGGATCTCCTCGCGGACCTCCGCCTTCCAGGCGTCCAGCTCAGCCTTGTTCTTGAAGCTGGAGCCCTTGACGGTGACGGTCTCGAAGCCCTCGTGCGAGTAGTCGCTGTGGACGTTCTCCCACTGGCCCTCCTCGTAGCAGGGGACGCAGAACTTCATGTCCCGGCTCATCCCGGCCTCGTCGCGGACCCGCAGGCTGGGGACCGGGCGGAGGTTGCAGATCTCGCACTTCGCGGTGGCGTTCATTTCGATCTCCCCTTGTCCGGGCCGCCCCTTGCGGCCCAACGAGATCAGTATAGGCCCCAGCCTGGGGCTCCGCCTAGCAAATGGCCAAAAAAGTTTCAAGATTTTCGTCCTAGTGTCCTAGGATACCACAGTTTACCAGGCAAAATGGCTAGAATTGGCCTACCCATACCCGAGGCGCCAAATGGGGGTCTCGTGGCTCTACGGCACTCCTAGCCCACTCAAATGGCCAAGCATGGCGAAGGCCGGGAGACCGTAGTCCGCCCGGCCTTCGGGGTGGTGCCTAGCCCTCCAGGGCGCTCCGGTTCGAGCCCTCGGCGCGGTTCGGGCGCTCCGCCCCGCGCACGAGGTCCACGCCGCTCGCCGCCTCGGCCCCAGCCGCCCGAGCCCGCTGCGCCGCCGGACCGTAGAGCTGCTGGTGACGCTGGCGGTCGGCCGCCGTGTAGCGGGTGAGCTGGCGCTCGCGCTTCTGGCGCGCCTTCTTCTGCTCCGGGGTCTCGTTCGCCCGCTCCTCCTCCATCCGGCGCTGGGCCTCCGCGCGCTCCTCGGCCGACATCGGGCGCTCGCTCGGGTACTTCGCGTACAGCGCCTCCTTGACGCGCTCGGCGCGCTGCGGGAGGACGAGGGCGCCCCGCTCGGAGTCGGCCGCGTCACGAGCCGCCTTGAGGCGCCGGTTGATGGTGATCTTGAACTGGTCCGCGTAGGCCGCGCGGTACGCCTTCGGGTTGAACCCACGCCCGCTCACCGCGTCCACCTCGCCCCGCTCGGCGCACGCCTCGCGGTAGAGCTGGCCGACGCGGATGCCCTCCTGGTGGCCCTCCTGGCCGAAGACCATCTTGGCGACCTTCTGGCGGTTCATCCCAGAGCCCCGCAGCCAGTAGACGTTCTCCTTGGCCGTCTTGGTGGGGTCGAAGGAGGGCTCCAGCTTCGCGAGGAAGGCGAGGCGCGCGGCGGCCCAGATCATCTCGACCAGGCGCAGGTCGATCTCGTAGCCCACGACGTCGGCCACGAGGATGTGCTTCCCGTCGCGGCGCTCCCAGTTGAGGTGGTACTCGACGCCGCAGTGGGCGGTGATGCCGTAGAACATCGAGTGGTGCTCGTCCTGCCACTCGTCGCCGTGGAAGCTCACCTCGATCGTCTTCCAAATCGGGGCGCCGGACGAGACCGCCTCGCGAACCAGCTCCTCCTCCGCGATCCGGTACTCCCGCATCAGGCTCTCGGCCTTCGTCCGGTAGGTGGCGGCCGCCTCGCTGTTGCCGCTCGCCTGGTAGCTCTCCGCCGTGGCGATGAGCTTCGCGACCTTCGCCATCATCGCGTCGATGTCAGCCATTTCGATCTCCCCTTGTCGTCGGGGCAACTTCAGCCCCACTGGTCTAGACCCTACCCGATGGAGTGGGGCGGAGGGAAGTCCCCTCCGCCCCGGATTGCTTACTCTCTCCCGCCGCAGTCCGGCCCCATGCCGACGCCGAAGTACGGGTTGTTGGTGTTGTCCGTCAGGACCCGGTTGCACCGGCCGCAGCGCCCCTGCAGGTCCGCGTACGCCTTCCGGGCGGGAACGACGCCCACGTCCAGGATGGCCTCCAGGATGCCCGCGTACCGGTTGAGCGGGATGAAGAAGAGGTCCGAGGAGGCCTGCTCCTGGATCTTGTAGAAGTCGTTCCGGCCGACCGAGACGCGGTAAAAGTGGTTCTTGCCCTCGGCGTCCGTGGTGGCGTAGTACCCGGCCGGGACCTTCCGCGAGAGCGTCTTCCAGGGCTGCTCCTTCTGGCCCTTGGGCTGCTCGGCCGCCTTCTTCGGGAGGAGCTTCAGCCCCTCGATGAGGCGCCGGGCGCCGGAGAACGACAGCTCCTGGCAGTCGGTGACGTCGGCGCGGATCGACTCCGCCCGCAGCGCCTCGTCCGTGAGCTGGGTCCGGTCGCGCTCGGCGAGGAGGATGCGAACGAAGTTCTTCATGGGGTCCGTCGCCCCGCGCTCGTTGCTGCGGACGGCCGGGCGGGCGGCCGGGCGGTAGCGCTCGGTGGCGGTGAACTCCTCCCAGACCTCCTGCGAGGTGGTGTCGGAGGTGCCGAGGGCCTGCCCGTTGGAGAAGACCACCGTCTGCGCGTCCACGCTCTCGTCCGGCTTGAGGCCGGTCTCGTGGAGCGTCTCGACGTAGCGGCGGCCCAGGTCCATCGGGTGCGGGTCGTTGCCCTTGCGGTGGGTCCAGGGCCAGGTCTCCTGGTCCCGGTTGATCTCGGCGAGGCTCTCGGCCGGGACCAGCGTCGCGGCCAGCTCCTCGTCGCGAACGTTCGCGGCGAAGACCTCGGCCCGGTCGTCCTGGGCCTGGAGGCTCGCACCCCAGCAGGCGCGGCTCTCGGCGACGCTCGCGTGCGTGTGCTGCGAGCCGTTCGTGCACTTGATGCTGGCCATCTCGGTTCCCCTTGTCCTCTGGGGCGACTTCAGCCCCACTGGTATCATCCTAGACGACCGGGGAGGGGTTGCGCTACCCCTCCCCGGAAAATTCCTGCTAGACCCCGCAGTCCGGCCCGTTTTCGAGGTCCGCCCGATCGCGCTCCAGCCACTCGGAGTCCCCGAGATAGCTCGCCTCGTAGTCCGAGAGCGGCTCCTCGGTCTCCGCCTCGTACCGCTCGCGGATCTCCGCCATGCGCTTCGCGCAGTCCTCGCAGGGCGGCTCGCAGTCCAGCACCACGCCGAGCGTCGTCACCGGATATCCGTCTGCGGTCCACGCCGGGTAGCCGACCGGCTGGCCGGTCTCCGGGTTGGTCTGCAGCTCGATCTTCTCGTGCTCCATCTTGGATCCCCTTGTCTCGTCCGGGCGGACTTCCGCCCGAGGCCAACTCTACGCCCCAAACGGAGAGCCCGCTACCCCGGGAGGTAGCGGGCTCTCTCGCGCCCCTAGGCGGTCGCCGGGGCGGCGTGCTTCGCGCGGCTCCGGCGCGGCTTGAGGAGGTTCTCCAGGGCCTGGGTCTCCGCCTTCTTCGTCTGGCGCCGCGCCCGAGCCTTCGCGTTGCGGGCGATGCGCTCCTCCTCCGCCTTCGCGGCCGCAGCCGCCTCCTCGGCCGCCACGCGGGCCGCCTCCGCCTTCGCCTCAGCCGCCGCTCGGGTCTCGATACGCGGGCCGATCGCCTCCATCAGGAGGTAGATCCCCACCACCATCAGGCCGAGCACCATCCCGCCCACGGACGATGCGGCGAAGACGTTGGCGGCCAGCTGCGCGATGCCAGCCGAGATCTGGAGCCGGAGGCCGATCCGGTTGGTGCTGTCGCTGTACTTGCTGCTCTGGAGGCCGAGAGCGAAGAAGGCGAGCCCGTCCACCGCGAGCGGGGTGATCCACTGCTCTCCGTTCGTCAGGCCCAGCTTCTCGAAGGAGTGGACGGTGTGGAGCGCGCTGACTGCCATCGCGCCGAAGAAGTAGCCCTTGCTGATGCCCTTGATCATGGTCCCGATCCCCTTGTCTCCGGAGCAACTTCAGCTCCACTGCAAGCAGTATAACCGTTGCACCGCAAGGAGTCTAGCCGTTGCCATAGATCGGCCCAAGATTCTTCTGCAGCCTCCTTCCTAGTGTCCTAGGATGCCCGGGAAGACCAGTGCAAACATGGAGCAGCCCCGGTGCCGAGGAGGGAACACCGGGGCTGCGGCCTACCGAACGGCTCAGCGCCTCGGCGGGTAGTCGTCCGAGTGGCCGTCGTTCACCAGCATCATCTGGGCCGTGTCCGAGACGCCCGTGGGCTTCCACAGCCCGAAGTGCGCCGCGACGCTCATCACGAATCCCACGCCGACCGACATCAGCCAGCCGCGCCAGTCGAAGGCGCTGTGGGCGGAGTCGGCCACCTGCCACGCGACGAGGAACTGGGCGACCCCCTGAAACGCCAGGAGGAGCATGGCCTTCAGGCTGGAGGTCCACGACGCCTTCGTGACGAGGCCGACGACGACCGGGAGCCCGAAGCTCAGCACGAGCGAGACGAGTCCCGCCCAGGAGGGCACGAAGGGCGTCACAGCACCTGCCCCCTCGGACCGCGCTCGTAGGCGACCGAGATGGGCCCGAGGAACGGCGTGCCCTTGTCGGCGCTGACGATGTGGCCCTGCGCGTCCACCGCCATGCGGATGAACGAGAGAACGCGCGTGCCCTTCGGGAGCCGGACCGAGATGGTCTTGCAGCTCTCCAGCTTGAGCAGGCCATCGGGGTAGCCCGGCAGCGCGGCCATCGCGCCGCCCCCGTCGCCGATCCACACGCGCAGCGCCGCGCGGGGGTCGCTCGCGAACAGCTCCGCCGTGACGTTGAGCCACGTGGAGCGCGGGTCGGCCAGACCGGCGTCCGCAGGCGGAATGTTGTGGACCGTCCGGTCCGGGTTGAGCGGCATGGGCTCGAAGCTCATGTCTTCATCTCCTTCTCCGCCCGAGACGCCGAGGATGACGTCACCGAGCCCCGTGTGATCGTTGTCGACCGCGTCTCGATAGCCGGAGCCGTGGACGTGATCCAGGTGGGAGATGTCGAACGGCTGCTTGAACTCCCCACCGTCAGCGTAGAACGTCACCACCGTCTTGCCATCGAGCGTCCCGGCGAACTCGAACCAGTCGCGAGTCACGCGCGGATCGCGCCGCACCGCCGCATCGTGGAGATTCTTGGTGATCTCCATCATCGCACGCCGGTTGGCCTCCGAGCCCCAATCCGCCGGGGTGAAGTCGAAGGCCGAGCAGTTGTCCGCCCGGCCGCCGAGGTTCCGCGCCCCGCGCACTGAGTAGTCGTTGGCCCCGTAGGGGCTCTGCGAGCTGTTCAGGATGTAGGCACGCGAGCGGTGGAACCCGCTCTTGTGGTACTCGTTCCCCTTGCAGCCAAACGCTTCCGGCCCTACCCCGTAAGCGCTGCAGAGCCGCACCCCGAGCGCGGTCACCATGGGCGGTGTCCGCTCGGCCCGGATGTACGGGTCTAGCATGTTGAGCGCCATAGGCACCTCCTTCGGGTCTTACGGTACGTCGAAGGCGAACGGGTATGCAGACGCCGGGCCAAGCTGCGTTACCACCAACGAGCGAGGGCGACCGGCTGCCGCATCATGGACGACCGTACCGGCATCCGCCACCATAGAAAGGATCATGTCGAAGGTGTTGGCCGACGCCTGCGTGTTCTTGACGTAGACCTTGCCGTAGCAGTTGGTTTGCTTACCGTTGGCGCCGACCTGCGGGGTGCGATAGAAGGCGCCGATCTGCGTGGAGAGGCTGTTCTTGAAGATGGCGAAATCGGCGTAGCGGCCAGTCACGTCGGCCCACACGCCTCCAACGTTCTCAACGCTGTACGCCTGTCCAGGCTCCAGGACGCAGCCGGTGATCGTCAGGATGCCCGTGATCGTCGTGCCGATCGCCGAGGAGGGCGAGAAGCTCCAGGCCGCTTGGCAGCCCCGGCTCGACAGATCCTGCACCTGCTTCCCCATCTTGTTAATCGGGGCGGGATCGGTGACCCCGCCATATGGGATATCCGTCCATGTGAAGCTAGTCGCCACCGCGAGCCTCCTTGCAGTTCAACTGGTTCCAGAGGCCGTCCCAGGCGACGAGGCTCTGCCGGTAGGCTGCCTGCTGATTCCGCCCGGCCTCCGATGTGGGCGGGCTTTCGTCGAATGCCTTGAGCTGCAAGCGCTTCTCGGCCCGGCTGGTCTCGATCACGGAGCAGGTTGCGGCCTTCTGCGACTGGTTGCCCACCTTGATGGCTACGAAGGCGAGCGCCAGGGCCACGATCACGCCGACGAATGCCGCCCCCGACGTGTAGAGGAGCTGGGTGAACTTCCGGCGCTCGCGCTTCGGAGTCGTCATGCTATCTCACTTCCCTAGGGCCATTACGAGCCAGGTCAGCGCCGCGACGACGAGGAGCGCCGATGCTGCGATCCAGACTCGCGAGTAGGTGGGGTTTCGCCGTTGCCACGAAACAGGTTGAACAGACCGATGGCCCCCGGGGCGCTCAGGAGACCCACCCCCGCGAGGACCAGCCAGAAGTTCACCCGCTCGGGCGGGCTGTTGACCTGCTGGTAAAGGACGTAGGCGCCCATCCCTGTGCCCACCACGTCGCGCAGCCCCGTCCGGAAAGCTGACCACTTCACTCACTTTCCCTTGCCTCTCAGCCGTTTGTGATGCGCTTGACGTACCCTGCGTCGAGCGTTGCGATGTTGGCGACGTTGGCGGCCGTCCACTGGATGGTGACCTCAGGGCTCTGCGCCACGGTCGTGTCCTTGATGCCGCTGCCGTCTACGATCACGAGCGTATCGGTGGCGTTGATCTTGGCGTAGAAGTTGCCCCATACCTTCCATGTGCCACTCACGCCCGTCGTCAGGCACATCAGGTTGAGGTCGAGATTCCACGGCCTGTTGGAGAGCGCCGATGCAGGCGTCGTGACGGTGATCGTGGCGAACGTCGTTCCGCCCAGCTTGAAGCGCCACGTCAGAACGGTCGAGGTCGACGAGTGCGAGTAGAGCCCGGCCGCCCTGATGTTCCAGACGGAGCCCTGCTGCGCCGCGCCGACTGCCGACAGCGGCAGGAAAGCCGAGGTCTCGCTGGTTGTGTTGTTGGCAGATGCCTGCGTGAAGTCGGTGTATGGCAGGCCGATCGCCGCATCCAGCTTGTCCATGTTGGAGTTGACGTCCGAGGTCCGGAACTGCTCCCCGGATCCAGGCGTGGCCTTGAACAGCTGGAGGTTAACGGTGCTAGTGCTGCTCATCAGCTCTCTCCCCAAATCCCGGAGCCCCAGGTTCCAGAGCCCCATGTCTGCACCGGCCAGGCCTCAACGGCCGAGATGGCCTGCTGAACGTTCGAGCCGTCCTGCGTCGTGCTGATCCCCGTAAGCCTAAAGGGAACCCTGTTCAAGCCTGTATTGTCGACGTCGGAGACGCTAACGAGGGCTCCCGGCTCGCGCCGGAAGTCGCCCCAGACGTCCGACACGACCGAGGCGCGCGGGAAGGCCAGGAAATTGGCCAGGGTCTGCGCGATCGTATTGGCGTTGCCATCCTTGGAGATCATCGGCAGCGAGACCGGAAGATTGCGGATCCCGCGAATAGCGATCGAGGTGTCATTCTGCGCCGTGACCGTAGCGTCGCTGACCGTCACCTGCTTGATCGCGATCCCCAACGGAGGGATGGAAACGTTGTTGGCCAAGTACATCCGGTTGCCAGAGTTGTTGCGGATCTCAACCGTGGCAGACCCCGGATTCCACGAGATGATGTTGGCGGTGATGT
>Ga0134124_10001161_pt1 | contig 21135 bp, 18 predicted proteins | sample KB304_FD_96880 | JGI IMG/M metagenome (GOLD analysis project Ga0134124, IMG submission 96880) | Terrestrial soil microbial communities without Nitrogen fertilizer from Kellogg Biological Station, Michigan, USA - KB3-0-4 | ecosystem: Environmental > Terrestrial > Soil > Unclassified ... | reverse complement strand
TTAAACGCGGAAAGCTTAGCGCATATCGGCGCTCGTGACAATCGTGCAGCCAATCTAGGAAACGACTAAAGGGCGACGTTTTCCCGTATTAGAACAGCGTGTAAATGAAAGGCGCAGCTCCGGTGCTGCCGAGAGCGATAAGGATGCCCAACACCAAAATGGAAACGACTATAGGGATGAGGTACCACTTTTTATTGTGTCTTATGAACTGCAAAAGCTCTCGAAAGAAGCCCGGGTTCTTCCTGAATTCGTCGGATGAGTTCATATTCCGTCCTTGTTAGAACTGCCGGTAATAACTCTCTTCGTTCTTAGTTTCCTTTACTGGCGTCCATTGAGTTGTGCGGCCCGGCCTGCGTTGCTGCAAAACATCTTTACCCATCAGCTTCATGATGATACCGAGGGGCGTAATTACCAGGAAGAACATTACCGTGAGCATCACGTTGCTAACAACATAACCGATGATGCTTGTCGGTAAGTAAACAGCCAGGTAGGCGATTCTTCCCAGCTTCGGCACGAAAGCAGCCACCGCCAGCGACGCGCCTATACTCCACAAAACAACCGAGCCCGTGCCAATTCCCTTCGCGCGCCATGCTGACAGCGCTCCCAACACGAAAAACCCGATGAGCATTGCGATCGCAAAGCGCCGCAACTCCCTGGCGTCAGGGCGCCACTTAACGTGCTGGAAAAATGGAAGAGCTGCTACCTTCACGGACTTAATATGTCCTTTATGCCCTATAGGACCAATACAGAGGGTTAATCCAACGCAAACTGTGCGAGGTGCTCACTTGCTCCGCGCAGTGGTGGTTGCGTTTCTTTGAGCAATAGATGATTGCCCATCACGAGCGCATCGATGTGCGTAAACATGAAACAGCGATACGCATCATCCGGTGAGCACACGATCGGTTCGCCTCGAACATTGAAACTGGTGTTGACGATAACCGGGCAGCCCGTGGCTCGATAGAACTGGTCCATCATCGTGTAGAACAATCCATGACGCTCAGCATCAACAGTCTGAATCCGCGCACTGTAATCCACGTGCGTAACCGCGGGAACCACACTCCGCTGAGCGTTCAATCGATCGATACCCCACAGCGACGTCTTGTCGTCTGGAATGGCTAGCCGCTTATCTTCCCTGACCGTGGCCACAATCTGCATGTACGGACTCTCGCCGCTCAGATTGAACCACTCCGACGCATGCTCGCGCAGCACACACGGCGCAAACGGCCGAAAGCTTTCGCGAAACTTGATCTTGAGATTCATCTGCGACTGCATCTTCGGATTACGAGCGTCGCCGATGATGCTGCGCGCCCCCAGGGCCCGTGGGCCAAACTCCATCCGGCCACGAAACCAACCAATCACTTTCCCGGCCGCGAGCAGCTCAGCCACTTTTCGCGCGAGCGCCAGGTCGGGCAGCCGCTCCGAGACGCCCGCCACACTCTCGATATATGCACCGATCTCAGCATCAGTGTATTCGGGTCCGAGGAGGGCGCCGCGCATCGTGTCGCGTTCCTGGTTGTCGCGCGGACGTCCCATCATCTGGTGCCAGACTGCCAGCGCGGCGCCGAGCGCTCCACCTGCATCGCCCGCCGCAGGTTGAATCCAGAGCTCCTTGAACGGACCCTCGCGCAGAATACGACCGTTCGCAACGCAATTGAGTGCGACGCCTCCGGCCAAACAAAGATTCGATTTTCCTGTTTCCTCGTGTGCGCGACGCGCCATTCGCAGCATCGCTTCTTCAGTCACGACTTGAATACTGGCCGCGAGATCCATGTCTTTCTGTGTTAACTGAGATTCGGGCTTGCGTGGTGGTCCACCGAAGAGATTGTGGAAACGTTCGCTCGTCATCGTCAGGCCGGCGCAGTAGTTGAAATATTCCGGGTTCAGCCAGAAAGATCCATCCTCGCCGAGATCTAGCAAGTTGTCGTAGATCAGGTTGACGTATTGGGGATCGCCGTAAGGCGCGAGACCCATCACTTTGTATTCGCCGGAGTTGACTCTGAAACCGGTGTAGTAAGTGAATGCGCTGTAGAGCATACCCAGCGAGTGAGGGAAACGAATCTCGTGCAGCAGTTGAATCGAACTGTCTTCGCCGGCTCCGATCGTGGTTGTAGCCCACTCTCCAACACCGTCTGCGGTCAGGATCGCCGCTTCTTTGAATGGTGAAGGAAAGAATGCGCTCGCAGCGTGCGACTCGTGGTGCTCGGTGAAGAGCACAGGGCCTTCGTATTCCTTACCCATCTGGCGGCGAATGAGAGATGGGATATTGCTCTTCTCGCGTAGCCACGTTGGTATGGCGAGGGCAAATGAGCGAAGACCGCTGGGCGCGACGCCGAGATACGTTTCTATCAGTCGATCGGCTTTGACTAAGGGTTTTTCGTAGAAGACCACGGCGCTCAACTGCGCCGCCGTTATGCCCGCCTCGCGCAAACAGTAAGCTACCGCATTTGTGGGAAACGCAGCGTCATGCTTGCGTCGCGTAAATCGTTCTTCCTGAGCCGCCGCCACAATCACGCCATCCTGCACTAAGGCTGCGGCGCTCTCGTGATAGAAGGCGGATATTCCGAGAATGTTCATAAACTAAACGGCTTAGGTTAATACCAGCCACGAGGAGTCACAAGAAAAAAGGGTGGCTCCGAAGAACCACCCTTACAAGAATTATCCAGAATCTGAATCTCTACTGGACAACGATGTTAACTGCATTGCTCCGCGTGCTGCCGATAATCACTGTCAACTGAACATTCCCAGCGCCCGAGAGCTGGGGCGGCAACATCACGGTGATTTGATCAAGCCCGGACAACACACCCTGCGGACCGGCATACTCGACCGGCAGCATGACTGTTGCACCGCTGCTGGTGCGCGCTTCAACTTTGACCGACTCCGCAAGGTTCGGCAGCATCTGGCCGTTCGCCAGCAAGACATCGTTGCCGAGGTCTGTGTTGACGAGAGCGGAGCTGATGCCCGTTGCAAAGAACGAAACACGCGTCCGGGTGTCTAAGCCAATGAGCTGCCCCGGAGTCGTGGTCGAGAAAGTTCCGGACTGAACGTTAAGGCCGTTCAGGAAGACTCCGGCGCCGGAGTTTTCCGAGTTCATAAAGATGGTTGGATTCAACCCAAAGACGTTTGCCGTACTGAATGAGATGAACCCTCCACGCGAAGTCACGATGATATCCGCCAAGCCACCGGTTAAATCGTTGGGGACCTTGAACGTGACAGTGCTCGGTGAAACAGACAGCATCTCGGCCGCCCGTCCTTTAATCGTGACGCTGACATTACCGAGCTCGAATGAATGTCCGTTGTTTGGCGCATTCATTACCAGGTTCGTGAATGGAGTCGAGGAAGAACCGAGGATCATTCCCACGCCGTCCTGCATCAACAAGTCGCCTGTCGGCGCAACGGTATTGGGTTGAGTCATCGTCAGCCCGACCTTTGCGTTGACCTGATTCGCCTCATTAATACTAGCTTGCGAAATTGCTCCGTTAGTCATGAGATCGTCGCAGAAACTCAGGTACGCATCCAGCTTGTTCATACGATCGGTTATCGCGTCGTTTTGTGACGGCAGTTTCGACAAGCTGGCGCTTGAGCGAATCAGGAACATCGACGCAAAGAGATAATCCTCTAAGCCTTTCGCTGAGCTGAACATTGCTCGTTCGGCATTGAAGTCGAGATAAGCCTGCTGGATATCGCTAATAAGAGCATCGAAGTCGGCGGCGGATAGAGCCAGGTCTCCAACTGACGATCCACCGGAAGCGAGCGCGCTCTCGAGAGTCGTCGCGTTCTTTCTCGTAGTGCGAACCGATTTGAGCGCCTTGCTTATTTTGACTTGTACAGGACTGGAAGTAACGGTAACGCCCTGACTGTCTTTGGCGACAGCGGTCACCTGGTAAACGCCCGCAGCCATGTTGCTCCACGAAACGCTGTAAGGAGCTGCGGTGTCTGTTCCGATCGACCCTGAATTAGCCATGAAAGTAACACTGGCTACAGTGACGCCGGATTTAGGTGTCGCACTGGCGTTGATGGTAACCGTCGCGTCGACACCGAAAGTTGAATTGTTCACCGGGCTCGTCACACTAACTGTAATCGACGCCGGTGTAGGAGTAGGTGTCGGTGTCGCTACCGGAGTTGGTGAAGGCGATGGGCTCGGTGATGGCTGCGGCGCCGCTTCCACCTTCAAAAACTGAGTCGCCACATACCCATTAGAGCCATTGTCGAAAGTGACGAAACAATAAATGTTCGTGCTCGCCACGTCTTGCTGGCATTGTCCTGTTGTGCCTTTCCATCCGACTTCAGCAATGAACTTTATTGTAGACGTCGAACTCGGCGCCTCTCGCACATTCGCCCGACTGACTATCGATACCGAAGAGCCGGCCGGAATACTCGTTGCCGGGGTGGGCGAAGGTTGTGGCGTTGGTGTCGGTGTCGGTGTCGGTGTTGATGATGGTGTCGGTGTTGGTGACGGTGTCGGCGTTGCTGACGGTGTCGGTGTTGGGCTCGGTGTCGGCGTTGATGATGGTGTCGGCGTTGGCGATGGTGTCGGCGTTGGATTGCCGACTCCAAAAATGGCGTAATTGAGTTGCTCGAAATCTACGCCGACGTCCTTTCCGTCGCTTCCTTGCCGTGCACCGCCTGCACGATAAGGACTAGACGCACTCAGACGATAGTTTCCAGAACCGTCCAGGTTTGACGCCGGACTGGTAAACCCTACCGCTCCGATTGAATTTTCAACCCAGCCTGCGCCTGACCCAAAAGTGTCAAAGAAGGATTGAATCCAACTTGGATCAAGACCCAGGTTGTTGATGATCAGGTTATTGCTGGCAGCAGCGTTGGGCCAACAGGGCCCAAGGCCGTCGAAACAGGGTGCAAGATAATGGGCTGGCCGAAAGATATTGTCTTTTATGGTTGCGTTTCGACTCGGCCCACTGGAAACGCCCTGGATCATCCGGCCCCCACCAAAGACAGTATTGTGAGTGATGGTGACGTTGTACCCGCTCACCAGGTTGATCCATGGGTTGGTCGTCTGCGCCATATCCGGATTCAAGAAAAGATTATTGCTAAGCAGGATGTCATGGCTTTCTATGTTTTGATACGTCATATCCTGCAGGAAAAAAGCATTGGTATAACCTGAAATCTCAAATATGTTATTCGTTATTTGAGAATAGGAATCATCGGACCAGGGAGTTGAGCCCCCGTCGCCTTGATTGCGTACTGTCCAGATAATGCCCGTTCCTTCACCGGAGAAGATGTTTCCGTCAAAGTAAGTGCGCGTACCGCCTTTAACTTCAACAAAGCCCTTCACGAAACCAGTCATAGCTGTCCACTGAGGATGGTGAGCGATGATGTTGCGTCTGAACAAATTGTTATCGCTGGTAAACCCTTCCCACTGGATGTTGGCGCCTTCGTCGGGAACGTCAACTAAAGTGCCATCAGCACTGTTCTCAAGTGGGCTGAAACTCTCCGCTGAATGTACAGCGCACCACGGCTGGAACTGGTATCCCGTCAGATTTGCATAGTCGATCTTGAGCGGATTAACCGGTGTTGGGAACTGCCATTGCCCTGATTTTTGGCCCAGGTCATTAACCCCAAACTGGACCATCAAATCCGCGTAAGGCCATCCCTGAGCACGGCTCCGGACTAAAAAGTCCTGTGGTTCAACGTTTGACAGAGCTTCAAGGGCCGTCCTGACCTGTGCTGGCGTGGCGTTATAAGGAATCGGCCCAGTGGTCTGGCCCATCCACGTTAGCTTGAATGATCCGCCAGTCGCACCCCACAGACTTATATTGAACTGCCGGTACGCCAGTCCCCCCGTCAAAGGGGTAAAGGTGATCTTTCCTGTGGCGCGGTCAATAGAGAGAACTTTGCCATTTACATAATGGCCAACCCGAGGAACTATCTGTGCTGGATCGCTCGGGTGCTGAATCATGTGGTTGTCTGAATAACGCCGGCTGTAGATGGCGAAAAAGTCACCGACATCGAGGTCCTTTGTATTGGATAAAGTTGCTGAGGTGTAAGTAACGTTCGTCGCCTGCGCGGTGTGCTCCGGATTAACGCCACCGCCACCTGATAAAAATATTTGGCCATTGGCTTCTAATAGGTTGTTCTGGGCGACGCAGTTGCGGCAGATCCCAAACAACAGTGAGTTGGCATTTAAGCGGTAAGCTCCTCGCTGGCTTTCAGGATAGCGATTGTGACCAGTGAACCCCTGGATCGCGCTGTTGGTAACAGTTAATGAGATGCCGTTAATGATAAAAGCCATCTCAATCGATCGGTACTGAATATTTGTTGTTAGGTCGCCAATCTCTTCGACGGGATGTAGGAATAATTGGTCAAAGATGACGTCGTGTGGCAAATCGCTCATGTTGGTTGAGCCGTCGCCAACCAGCATCGTGTGCTGAATACCGTTATCTGCATTTGTAAGCTCTACCCCCACAAACTTCCAGTGATGAGCAAAGCGTTCGAGGTAGATAACCGCATCATTCGTGGTCGATACAAGCTTCGGCATGTTTGCCGCCATTGCCGGCGTTAGCCGCAGGAAGGTCCCGTTTGAATAGCTATTTGGATACGCAGTGCGTAAGCCTGACGGAATGCTTGATGGATCCGTGGTAGTTAGGGTGGTGTATTGAGTGCAAGCGGCCCCCTTGTCCCCAAAAGTCAGCCTGCCGCTGATATTAAAACTAGCTCCTGCCTGCAGCATTATGGTGTCACCACAAGCTGCAGCATTGACGGCAGCTTGCACATTGCCGCCTGCGGGAACCACGATTGTAGCGGCTTGCGCACTGACCATGGCGCAGCCCAAAAGAAGACTGAAGAAAAATGCTTTAAGAGAATTTCGACAAAAAAGATCTTGCAGACGGGAAGAGAATTCACTGGGAAACATTTGCCCTCATTTCGGTGGATCGGACGATCTCGGCGGCGAGATTCCGATTTTGCGCCCCCGCCTCACGACGAGTTAGCCTTTGTCGATGAGGGTCGATGTTTACGATCAAAGATCGCGCTGAAGACCCTCTTTAATTTTGAGGTCCGAACGCCTGATATCACAGGCAACTTTCGGCCTCCTCATTCAACAACAACTTTTTTCTCTCATGTCATAATCTCGCATACACGGCGTTACACACACTTGCATATAGCCGGCGTTAATGAACGCCAGCCTGAATCGCAACTGCTCAGGTCCGCAAGGCTTGAAAAGAAGGGCAGAACAGCCTTACTTAAATTGGTGAGAAAACAACGAAATACTACAGATTGCTGCGACTTCGGTCTTGCTCGGTGACCGTAGCAGTTCGATCTTGATTGATTAGTTTGACTGAATGAAGATGATCGGGGATGAATCCACAAAGTTGCACGCGCGACGATGTGAATTCGGCTGAAGAGTTCAGTCTAAAAACTGAATCTTCATCTTCTCAGATCGCCTTCGGCAGCCAGACTGTCTTCTACAAAATCGCCGCAAGACTCTTGGCTTTGCGTCCCCGCCTCACGGCGGGTTTGCCTTTATCGGGTGCAATCGGTTCCAAACAACAACTGCTGTTGGGTTAGCAGTACTTGAGCATATTAAACAGTCTTTTTGCTCAATGTCAATAATTCAATTTGACTGCGGTCTGATGCCAAATATCGTCAGTGACCTTGGCGTTTTCCCCAACTATGATCGGAGCGGTGTGGCGCCCGCGGCCTCCGCGATCATTTCAGTTAAAGCCATAGGCCGGGAAACAAATTGACGCAAATGGCTCGACTCCTGCACTGACTGGTTCGCCTGAAAACCTTTCAGGTTGCCCGCGTCCAACTGAATTGGAAGCCTAAGCTTATCTGCCATCCACAAGCCCGTGTAAAGAAGCTGCCCGGGTACGGGAATGAGTATTGTTTTGAATCTGCCGGCTAGCTTGACTTGGACCAACACTTCCTTAAGAGTCACTTGTTCATCGTTATAGATACGGAAACAACCCTGCCTTGGATTTTCGATCAGTTGGATGAATGACCTCGTCAGATCGGCGATACTGACGATTGTTAGTTTTCCCTTTCCAGAATCAATCAATGGAGCAACAGGATACTTTCGGACGAAATCACTCATCTTCAGAAATATTCCGCCGTTGCCAATAACTAAACCGGGTTTGACGACCATCTGACCCAGGCTTAGAAAGAACTTCTCCAGTTCGAATTTGGTTCGCCCATACGCACTCGTTGCTTTCTCATGGGCAGAGTATGAGCCAACATAAATCTGCCAGTTGACACCTCGGTTCATCGCCGCCTGCGCGAATTTCTTTGTCCCTTCGAGATTAACGACTGATCTACCTTTTCTTAGATCGTAAGCACAGTGGACCAGCGTCTCGACACCTTGAAGAATCTCCGGATCAAATTCTTCATTTATTCGAACGACGTAACTTTGGGTTGAATGACTTGAAACAGATCCCAACTTTTCTTTTGAGCTCACGGATCCGATGACCTCATGACCTCGCTGCAAAAGACTCCGCGCCAGCGCCGATCCTATAAAACCATTGATGCCCGTAATGAATACTTTCATGACAACAGCAGTTCTGGCCTCATATGATGCGCAATTCTCATGGAGTTAGCCATTATCGTAAAGGTATGGTTTTTGGAAGGTAGCGAACTGAAATTAGCACCATCTACTACATAAACATGTTTTGTTCCGGAAAGAAGTCCATTAACCGAGGTCACATATTTGCCGTTAGCATTCGCCTTCATTGGGAGTGTGCCCGCATAGTGGAAGCTGTTTCCTGGCGCGGGGTATTTGCATAAAGACGGCAGCGAAAAATAACCCAAACGCCAAAACGCAGAGATCAACTCTCTTTCGATCCGGCCGAGAGATTTCCGTTGATACCTCATTTCGAGTTTCCCACTCGAAGTCAACTTCAGGTAATTATTGGAATCAGAGTAATCCGGGTAAAGCAAATAGAGCACGCCCATAGCGGGCGCCAGGTACTTTGCCGCCGTAAGATTTCCTTTTATCGAAAGTGGTAAATCCAGGAGGAGATCGGAACGAAGCAGCCCCATGACGCCGTAAAAGCTTCCCTGAATGGGCATGTCATCTTCATGCTTTTGGTAGACAATATTCAACTGTACACCTGAAAAGAATCTGTTCTCCTGAGGAGCTCCTATAAATCGAGGAGCAAGCAAAGGTATGAATGAAACTGCATTATCGAGCAGAGGGAGACGAGTGACGTCGTCGTGAAATGATGATAAGACAATCTTACTGGTGCTGATCGTACCGGCGGCCAGCATCAACTTGTGTCCGACAAACTCCTCGACTGCTTTGGTCCTGATATTTTTAGCAAAGACCGTTACCCCTGCTGACGTTTCCTCGAACTTTTCGACCAGAAATTCTGAACAATAAGTTATGTTCGATCGCTTCCTCAGTTCTCTGAGAGTGTACGAAGAGTTATAGATTGATGGGCCGTTGGGTTTAAAGAACTCCAGTCCGTTGTAATCGTACGCAGCGCGTTCATTCAGTTCTTTCGTCAGAAGAGCAACACGAGGCTTCCCGATGTAAAGTCCTATTTGCGAAAGCCGGCTTTTCTTTTTGGAGTACTGTTCCAAAAGCCCTTCTGACAACCGGTCCAATCTAACGGGCGGGAGGAGTCCTTGCGTGGATCCAAAAAATGATGTCAGGTCGTCATCACAACCGGATATCCCAATTTCCAACGTCAACCGATCGTAAAACGGATTCAAATCGCTCGCGCGAATGGGAAAGTCTTCCAATTCCTTGTCATTAAAACGGTAAACACCTGCACCCCAAACATTGGATAAACCGCCAACGGCAAAACTCAAGATCCCATCGAATCCCGCAGAATCTACGGGGCAAAGCTGCTGCCAGTCTTGAGTCACGAATCTCACCCCCGGGCTTTTTAATTTTGGACTGAGATAAGTAGAAACTACGTTGTGAAGGCCCTCATATTGTTCACCGAGAAGAAGCTCTGAAAGATCTTCATTATCTCGTTTGAGGTCGTAGAGGTTCTGGTCGAGATCGTGAGAAGGTGCGGGCGCCTCGAACCCAGCGTCGAGTATCAGTATGTTTCTATCGCGTAGTTCGAGCGCCGCTGCAACCCCGGCAGGGCCCGAACCCACAATGATGACCTCATACGATATCGTCATAGATTCGGATCAGAAAATGACCTTTCAGCAATTTGTACGCGCTTCTAAAGGTAGCAAGTAATACTTGGATAAAGCCCCTTACCGGTTTCGGCTCCTCATTCACAAACGCCGTAAAGTAAGCGTTTCTGGATTCCGCCAAGTAACACAGAATTAGAAGTTTCTTGGTTAAGAGGTTTTGCGGGTCTCTTCGTCGCAGAGCAAATTCGATTGCTTCAACATCCAGTGAACGATCGATGATCAAATCGATTCTGACTGGTGTTACTTTGGCGGCGTTTTTCAGAAGTATGTTGTTGGCAGTGACAAAAACTTCGCGAATATCTGGTGGAACAGGTCGACCAAAAATTGACTGGTGAAAGACTTCTGCTTCTCTGAAGAGTGCTTCTTGACTCACGCCCAAGCCCATTTGTGTTTGAGTTATGCACCACTTTCGGGCAAGTTATTGTTCTTTAGTGTCCGCATTAGCAATCACTTTAAGTTTCACAGCTCGCGCAGATTCCGTGCTTCGTTCGATGGCCAGCTCTTGGATCAAGACTGCCAATCGATTCGATACTAACGTGAGTTGACTCAGAACGTACAACAACATCAACACTATAAAAGCGAGTGCCATGAGCGTCAGAGCAGAAGCAGGAAAGATCGCGCCGACAAGATGGGTCATTCCAAGTAAAAGCTGTGGAATTGAGAGCGTGACCATCGTACCGAGAATCGCAACTATGAATATGACCCCATAGCCAACGTAAAGACGACCATGACGCACCAGATTGAGAACCCATAACAAAAAGAACAACCCGATTACATTTAGAACAAGCACAGCTCTGATGGGCAGCACTACTTGCACGGCTAATGTTGGTTCAAAGGTCATTGATCAATTCTCCTTCGCCGTAAGTTAGCCTCGATCAATCCCAGCAAAACAAGCACAGAAGTTTTCAGCGGATATTTGAAGTGACTTAAGAAAGAGTACATCGATTGGCCATGTGTACGCTCTGCAGCAGTGATCGGATATTCACCGACAAGGTAGCCTAAGCGTATGAGGTAGACGATCGCCTCAGCGTGAAAGTCTACGAATAGACTCTGGGCCAGAGGCTCGAACACGGTTCGTCTTATAACCTTCAGACCTGACGACGTATCGTAAATGGTTTGTCCGGAAGCGACCTTCACGAGGAACGAGAAAAGCTGCATTCCAAGACGACGTCCAAGCGGGGATTGAGAATAGTCCTTCGTACCTACATACCGTGATCCAATCAAGACATCCCAACCGCCATTGAGGCTCTCAGCATAAAGCGAAAGTACCTGCTCAGGATGGTGCTGCCCGTCTGCATCGAGTGTAATCAGAGTGTCATAGTTACAAACCATCGCGTATTTAATAGCAGTTTGAATGGCCCGGGCGTATCCGAGATTACACAAATGTGTCGCCGTTACGACACCCAAACTTTCCAGAATCTGTCTGGTGTCGTCGCGCGAGCCATCGTTGACAACCAATAGATCAAAATCAGGCATTGACTCGCGGATTCGACTGACGATCTTGTAAATCGTGGCCTCCTCATTGTAGGCGGGAACAGCAACGAGGACCTGCTGCTTAGATGGAGGTATGGTTTTCATACTAAGCTTTTTATCGTTGAGTCCACTCAGTCAAAATCTTTTCATTTGTTGGAGAAGGCACAATCATCGTAAATCCATCTTCACCACCCAGAGATTCTCCCATCTCGAGTTGCGAAAAGAACGTGTAGACATCGGTCCAGGAAACTCGAGGATCATCACTTTCTACCCAACCCCACTCCGGTTTGGGTCGTGGGCTCAGAACTCGTTTCGACATCCACACATCGCCACCCTTCTTCCATGCCAGGAGTACTGCCAAAGCGAAATCCTTTTGCCAGCGTGACACATTCTCCGCGCCGGGAGCAATGACGGAACCAACCCTAAACTTATGCTCCTGGTCGAGATTGATAGGATGCAGCGGAAAACTTCGATTGAAGTTAACCAGCTCATCCCGCAGGTTAACAGTCAACACCAAACTTTCAGGCTTGAGTCGTGTCTGTAATTCTTGCGCCCTCGCAGCAGACATTTCCTCCTGCCTATTCAGTACTGGTTTCGCGAGCACACTAATGTTCGTTATGGCGGCGGCGGCAAAGAAAACCAGCGCAGCTATATTCAATGCCTGCAGCGATCTGTCGCTGCTCAAGGAGAACGCGAGAGCCACGAAGATAAAAGGAAATACAGGTAGATAACGATCGACGGCTCCTCCTTCCAAAAAAAGAGCCAATATCATTACCGGTATGATACTAACGATCAGCAGCGCCAACACTTGTCTGCCTTTTTTAGAGCGAAGCAAATTGATCGTGATCGCACCCAGGAAAACGTAATAAAGAACCACCTTCCACAAACTGAGACGAAGAAGCTCTGAAAACGAGACGGGGTTGAAGGGGTCGTGCGAAAGAAAACGCTTAAAAATTATGCCGTCATTCCCCATGTGGATAAACGAACGAGCGAAGCTGAATACCATTCGTGGTATTCCTCCCCTGGGAATGAAAGCCGCTTCAGCAGAGACAGACATCCAATGATGGAACCCGCTGAAACTATAAATTCCTAAATGAGCCAGCACGAGTCCATATGCTAAGGCGGTAACAAGCGCGCAAGCGACTCCGGCAAGCAAGACGAGTTGAAGTCGCATTCTATTGAACCCGAATATAAACAACGGTGAAACCAGAGCAGCAGGAACCGCAAGAACATACGTGACCCAAAAACAAAGGGACATCGCCAGAGCAGCGCCTGCCACAACCGCAGTCAGAACGAGTCGTTTAGGTTCTTCATTTCTCAGCATGATGTAGACGCCGAGGAAAAGAAGCGCAAGACCCGGGACATATGCAGTGCCTGACTGAGCGTGCACCAGGAACCCCTGCGAAAAGATCACTGCGATGGTGACGACGTTGGCGATCCAAGCTCGGCCGGTAAGACGTTTGACCAGGCTATAAGACATAACCACGATAGCGAGACCTGCTAACCAACTCACAATTAGAAGTTGAAGCGTTACATTTCCATATTCGTTATCCCGCATGACCAGGCGAGTCAGCGGTGTAACTAATAATGAGAACAACCAGCCAAAAGGACGCCAGAGCACGTGACCAAATTCCCAAAAGAAGTAGTTCTGCCCTGCACGTATCGCCATGATGGAAGTCACATAATCGATCGTATCTCCCATGAAATCTGCGTCCGTGACCCAGGTTGCAATCAGATACGTGGCCAACACGACACCGTATTCGCGAAGCCATTCAGGAAGGAGTGTTGCGAGCCTCGTACTCATGTCTTCGGTTCACACACGTAATTCGAATGCCCACCTAAGGGACGGACGTTGTAGTTGAATCGATCCATCAGTGTAATGACATCTTCGCAGGTTGCGCCAAAGCCTTTAAGCAAGGTCGAATCCAACTCTAGCACCACAGTTGGTCTGCATAGTTCCAGCATCTTCAGGGCGCCACGCAATACACAAAGCTCTGCTCCTTCAACATCGATTTTGATTAGATCTACGCGGTCCAGTTGATGCTTCTCAATGAGCGAGTCAAGCGTCTTACATTCGACTTCCACGCATATCGCGTCTTGAACATTAGCATGCGAGAGAGAACTCATGCTGGAGTTTGAATCATCGTGAATATAAAGGACTAATTGGCCTTTCGAGTCGCCGCACGCCACTTGCTCCGGGATGACATTTGAAAGGTTGCTGGCTTCAACGTTTTTGACCAATTGCTCAAAGACGATGGGATTTGGCTCAACCGAAAGAACCTTGCCACTGGACGTGACCCCTCGCGCCGCAAGCAGCGTGAAGTACCCGGAGTGAGCACCCATATCGATAAAAACATCGCCAGGATTCAGGTGAGTCTTAATGAACTCTGTCAGTTGCGGATCCCATATTCCTTCAAACAAAATTGTCTCGTGGATCAGCTCTCTAATGTTCAGTTGCATGCGTAACCCGGGTTGAAATTCAAACCACACGGGCTTAATAAATCCATGCTTTGCAGCAAACGCACCTAAATGGTTAGGCAAATCGTAGCCTCGACGAAACGGCCACAGTTGCTTGGTGAGGCGAATAAGACGAATCGACCATTCGGAAAATAATTGAGATCTCATATTGACGGTGTTCGGTGTTCAGCGACAGACTTACTTGGAGCAAATAAATACCGCTTCCTCTGGAATCAAAGCGTAACGAACCAAATCCCCTCCTGAAAGTTGGTTACAGAAAGATTCTATACGCACATTAAATCCCACCGACTGGAGCCTGTCTATATAATCGCGCTTGGAATACAGTCTTACATGGTCTCGCGGTCCAAACAGCTCGATTCTCTGCTGCTCGGTTGTCGCTGTGGCGTCTTCCCGCGTTTTGATCAATGCCATTGCGATAGGCACTTGGAGAACAGCCCAACCGTCAAACTTAAGAACCCGATGTAAGTCACTCATCGCCGAGATGTCGTTGGACACATGCTCGAGCACTTGACTGCAGATGATTACATGAAAAGTCTCAGCCCGAAACGGCATCTGCATCACATCGAAGCGGGTCATAATATTGGCTTCAAACAGATCTCGGCTGACGTAGAGTATCTTAGGCGCCTGCTGTAGCACCTCGCGAGATTGGGTTCGGGTGCAATGTGAAGTACGCTTTTGTTGCCCGAGAAAAAGCGCTTTGCGACTTTGCGAGAGAGATCTCAGTTAAAATCTTCAGGAGACGTTTCTTACCGGCCCCTTAATCCAAGCCTCTCATAGATATCCAGAGTCTTCAACACGGCATCTTGAACCGTAAACTGGTTCCTCACTCGCTCCAGGGCCTGGGCTGACATCTTATGCCGCAAGGTCGCGTCGGTGGATAGAGTTTGAATCGCCGTCGCCAGTTCTTCAGCATTCCTTGCCGGCACCAGCAATCCGGTTTTACCTTCCTCGACAACTTCAGGTAAAGAACCACTTCGCGTTCCTACGATAGGAACACCACAAGCCATCGCCTCCGCCAGAACCAGTCCAAAGGCTTCTCCCGTCGACACCAGCAAAAACATATCGGACGCCTGAAGCACGCTTTTCGGATCCGGAACATTGCCGAGCCAGTAAATGTAATCCTCAACGTCCAGTCGTTTGGTCATTTCTTGCAAACTGGGGAGCATTTCGCCGCCTCCAGCGACAAACAACCGAACCGGTACGTTTCGGGTTTTTAACTCTCGAAACGCTTCCACGAGAATGTCCGGATTCTTAAAAGGCCTCAGGTAAGAAACGGTGCTTGCGATTATTTGCCCGGGCGGTAGATTGAATCGTCTAACCCATTCCTCTCTCACTGAACCGTCGGGCGTAAATCTCTCGGTATCGATTCCAAGGTATCTGACGATGATCTTTTCTTTTGATACTCCCGCTCTTACCAACTGCTCCTTGACGAATTCCGAAATGGCGATTACGCGGGTCATCGGCGCCGTCATGATCCTGGTACGCGCGCGCAGCAAGAGCCTCTTCCATGAGGTTGCACGAAAGACTCCGCTGTTCTGCATTTCGTAAATGATGTGCCGCACTCCCGCAGCGCGAACTATCCACGTCACCGGACTGAAGTAATCAAAGAAAATGATGTGCGCCAGAGTGACATTGTTATCTGTGAAGACTTGACGAAGACGGCGATAAAAATCCAGCGCGCCTTTCTGATAGCTGATATCAAACACTAACGCGCCGGCATCCAGAAACTTCTGCTCGAACTCGTTTAGCGGCGCTGAAAAGATGAGCACCGGCTGAATCCCGCGAGCAACCAGCTCACGACAGAGTAATAAGTGCCGATCTTCCTGGCTGGTCCAGGTAAGCGGCGCGGAGTCGAGTATGAGAGCGAGACCTTCTTTCACTGTATCGGTTCTTAAAGTTGGTAAGAGCGAATTAATTGTTCGACGTTCTGTCGCAGATTGAATGTAGCGTGCACTTTGCGACAACCCTCTGCGCCCATCTTGTGCCGCAAATCCGAATCCCGAAGCAAGGTAAGTAGTTTCTCAGCAGCGGAGGTTGGGTTATCGCGCTCGACGAGATAACCAGACTCTCCATCAGCAACCAACTCCGGTATTCCGCCGACCTTCGTCGCAACGATGGGCTTCTTATACGCCATCGCTTCCGCGATCATCCAACCAAATAACTCCTCCCAACGCGAGAACTGACAAACTATATCAGCAGCGTCGAATACGCCTTCACCAAAAGGATCCATGATCAACCCGGTCCAGGTTACGTTATCGCTGAGACCCATTTCTCTCGTCTGCTTCATGTATTGCTCTCGATAAGGTCCCTCGCCCACGATTATGAAATGGGCATTCTGATCGCGTGCGACTACGACCTTCGCTACCTCCAGCAAGTCCGGAATTCCCTTTTCAGGAATGATCCAACTGATTTGTGTAATAACCTCCCTGGAGTCGGCAATTCCAAAACGTCGTCGAAATTCAATTCCTCGAGCAGGGTTTGGCTCTACTCGCGTAAGATCTACTCCGTTGTAAACGAGCTCGTAACGATCACGCTCGAGTAGATCCAGTGTCCGCATACAGTGACAGCCATACTTGCTGACACAAACAACTCTTGTGATCGGGTAATTGATCAATCGCACGAGGGCTCGCTTCCAAAAGGGTGCACGACGAGGAGCGTAATTCGCCGGTCGTGATGAGTGGTCGGTAAAGAAAACTTTTTTAACTGACAGTAATGTCGCCAGCCATGGGAAGAGCCCAACGAACCCGGTAAAGTGCAGATGTAGAATCTCGGGCTTATGACGCTTTAACAGAGTCGCCAGCTTGCGCGCCGCGCTCAAATTGGAGCCAGTCGTATCCTCCAGCACCTCCAAACTAACATTCGGAAGATCCAGAAATCTTGCGACTTCTTCAGCAGGTTTGGATTGAAAGCAAAGCACACTCTTCCATCCACGTTGGCCCAGTTGCAACGACAGCTCACGAGCAAATGTCTCGGTGCCACCAATGCGCAGAGGTTGAACGCCAAAAACTGAAAGGACGGTATGCATCAGGAATCGAAGGCGATTGACGTCTCACTTGCGACTGCGCATCTGATTAAGTTTTGCGACCACTCGCTCGTGCAGGCTGCGTGCGCGCAACTGTAAATTCAGAGTCGCCATGAAGACGTTATAAAGAAATGGCGGTTGGGCGGGTCTGATGTGAGCTGGAATGAAGTTGGTTTTGTTACCAAACCCGAGCATTTTTTGATCTTCCGGAGACAAGTCTCCAAGAAACGCGGCGTTCAGCAACAACGGATGATAACGATTAGCTTTTTGGTCACCTTCCTGTAGTCGTACTTGTGGATCGTGGTAGTTGTAGAAAATGGCCTCGCGTCGTTCGAGCATCGGCACGCCCTGCCGGTGAATGCCGGAAGTGTCGAACATAAATGCAGTCCCCGCATTGCCCATCATCTCAACGACCTCGAACGATGACATATCGCCGAGCTCCGCATTACGCACGGGCCGCGGATGATTCTTGCGATGACTGCCGCGGATGTAATTGAAAGCGCCGCTGCGCACGTCGGTGAGATACAACGCGAGCTTCAGCTCCCTCGGAATCTCACGATGCGTCTCCTGGTCGTACCACGCATCGCCATGCCAGCCGTGGAAATCTCTATTAGTCGGCAACGATCTCCAGCCGCGTGCTTCTGTCAGCTCGACTTTTTCACCAACGTAGGCTTTGACGAGCGCTTTGACAATCGGGTGTATGGCTAGATCCAGAAAGCCTTGATCGAGGAGCAGCACGTCCTCGATCATGTGGCGGTAAGGCTCTGTCTTTTCGTAGCCCTCGAAGTTGTTCCAGCGAAGCCGTTGCAATCTCGACTCGAAGGCGCGTTGCATCGAATTCAACTGCTCATCAGGAATGAGTCGCGGAAGCAAGACAATGCCGTTCTGATCGAGGTCTTTATACAATCCTTCGACTACGCCATCAGATGGCGGCAACGGGGTGGGAAAGCGGTTGTTACTGACAACTTCTATAGGTCTCATCTCTTAAACACAGCCCACAAAGGATAATACGACCAAAACCCAAGTTCATCCAATTACACAGAAGCCACAAAATCTGCGTAATCTGTGGATGGCTTGAGCTCCATGATCTGGTGCAGCTTGTAATCGCGGTACCGTCCCGGCGGGCCTGAATGACCATCAGCCGCAGCCATCACCATGTTGTATGCCTCGCGCGCAGAGGCGAAGTACACCGAGAATTCTTTAGTCTTTTCAGATAATTCAAGCACTTCGTTCATGAAGCGCCGCATTTGCCCGCCGATCATCGCGTCCTGATCCCAGTCGAAAAAGCCATGACTGTACAATTTCACAAACACCCAGTTTGGCCCGCCGGCGACTCCTATACGCGCGTTGCGCCAACGGTTGAACCGGTCGAGACTCAACGGGTAATTCCGTGCGAGGGCGCCGTCGTCGAGTCGTGGGACCGGCAACGAGTGCTTCCGGCGCGTCCAGTCAAACACGAGCGGCCCTTCGAAGATTATTGGGAGCGACGGCTTTTTACCCGCCACGACCGCCGGACCCGAACGGTGCGGCCTTCTCTGCGTGAGCGGATAACCACAACTGTAGATCGCGTTGATGCGACTAACCTGCGACTGGTGCGGCACTGACGGCAACGTGAAGTCAGCATAGCAACCGGTATCCGCAAGGATCTGCATCTCGGAATCGACCCCACACCAACGACCACCCGCCGAGTTCGCAAGCGCCCAATTGCCGTGAACAAACGCGTACTGCACTGGAGAATCCGGACTCTCGCGCGAGAGACACTTGTGCTCTTCAGCTAACGTGTCGCGAAATTCTTCGAGTATGCGTCGCGTGTTTTCAGCGGTATCAGGCGCCTCAACCCCGTGATGAAGGTGAATCTCGACCTCGCCAAAGCCTTCCGCTTGTAACTCCGAAAGCATTTCCAGAAGCGGGCGATCGTATTGCTCAGCGGGATAAAAATTGGTGTGCCGAAAGGCCGCGCCATCACCGTCGCGAAGAGCATTGCCCGTTTCACGCGCCATCTTCATCCAGTGCTCGACACGTGGAATCGCCTGCGGTCCCGTGCCGGGCTCCCAGTGATTCGCCACGAGAAAGATCACGTGAGTTTCGCCGGAGGTTTCCGATAACCGCCGGCCCAACTCTTTCGCGCGCCAGAACGGATACCGCACGAGCCAGGGAATGGACCACCGAAGTTTTTGCAGGTAAGTCGCGTCGTCGTGGTGTTGATTCATAGCGGTTTTCTGGCCACTAACAACACTCCGTCGATAAGTAGCTCTTCCTCGTCGAGTGTCTTGAACTCACTGGCGAGTCGATTGCGAACTTCAGTAACCATGCGGCTCGATGCTTCGCTCTTGAATTTTCCGGGCACGTACTCCACCGCAGGCTCAAGCCGTCCGCCCGGCAGCACACTGGTGATGAATAGCTTTGATTGATATCCCAACTGCTTCATCTTCTCTACGTAGTAACCTAATCGCTTTCGATTTGGCAGTCCTGAGTCTGACGCCATTCGTTTGTAAACCGCTTCCGAAATCGTCAAGAAAGTAAGGGGATGCATTCCCTGGTTGCGAAACATGCCGTAGTCACTGAGATCGATTATGTGGATCACTCGACCACCGGGAACCAGCAGCGCATCCATCGCGGCGAATGTCGGATCCAGGTCGTAGATCTCTTCCAGCACCGCGCACGAAAGGATTAAGTCAAACTTTCCAGCTTCGCGTTTAGCGGCGAATGCTTCCAGCGTGTCGCCGTAAATCGTTTGAAGCTTCTTTGAATTGAACTCGACGCCGTCAGTAAGTCTAACTGCTTCGTCGAATCTGACTTTCTCTTCAGCACTAAGAGTTTCTCTCAGTGCTTTGTAGATCTCTCGTTCGTGCGCTGAGTTCCTTTTCGAATAAAACCGATCGAGACAAACTACTGACAGCGCTCCCGCCGCAAGAAACTTCAAAGCCACACCCAGATTGTCGCCGGGCCCCAGCTCAAGAATGCGTCCGCCTTTCAGATCTTGAGCAGACAGACCCGCGTAGTTGATGTAGTTAGCAAATTGTTTTTCGATGTAGGCGAGACTATCGGTGACGCTTTGGTTGAGGTGAGTTGAACCATGGATGGTCTCGATGTCACCTGACTCGATTCGTTTCTTCAAACGGCGATTATCAAAGATCTTGTAGATTATGATCGCAGACCGTGATCGCCTGGCCAGTCTCTTAACGAAATTCTGCATCCTCTTCGGGTAACTCTCTGCGTTGGCTCTGCGACGCAGAGAATCCTATCTCTGCTGCTTTCCGAAATACGGCGGTTTGACGTCAGACGGCGCGACAGCAGCGCCCAGAGCCTCGAAGTCGACTCCCGGATTCTTTCCGTCTGTTCCTTTTCCTTTAACTTTACTTTGTGGACCAAGACGCCAGTCTCCATTTGCAAAATCAACGAAGCCGATCTGGTCAAGTGAATTCACCACGAAATTGCCTTTGGGTATGTTGGCCGGATAGCCGTTGGCTGAGATCTGGGCCTTATTGTCGACGATGATATTCCCGCGAGAATCGGGCGACAGCATGTTCGGCGGACAGTAAAATCCGTAAGAGTTGAACTGAATGATGTTGTTTCGAAAAACGAAATTGGAATGGGAGACTCCGTAACAAGTCATGATGTTTCCGGTTTGCTCCACGGTGTTGTTCTCGACCGTTAGCGTGTTGGCGCAACAACCAACCAGGAACACGGCCGCATAATCAGGACCAATATCCACCAGCAGATTGTTAGCGATCCGAATACGCTTTGCCTGCTGGCTCGGCTGAGCATCGTCTTTGCCAAGAATGCTGAAGCCGGTGTTTGAGTGGCGCACGACGTTGTTGGTGATGTTGATGTCTTCGAGCGTGCTCCACGGAGCGGTGCCGTTCTGGTTGCGCACGGTCAGAACAAACGCGCCGATGAGCCCGCCAGACTCGATCACGTTTCCGTCGATCGTTACCTTGCGCCCATTCTTTAGCTCAATCATCGCCTTGATGGTCGCTTTTCCAAACCACTCAGCCGGCTTGTATAAATAATTTCGCCGTATCTCGATGTCTGATGGAACCAGGTTCGGA
>Ga0134124_10001156_pt1 | contig 21173 bp, 11 predicted proteins | sample KB304_FD_96880 | JGI IMG/M metagenome (GOLD analysis project Ga0134124, IMG submission 96880) | Terrestrial soil microbial communities without Nitrogen fertilizer from Kellogg Biological Station, Michigan, USA - KB3-0-4 | ecosystem: Environmental > Terrestrial > Soil > Unclassified ... | reverse complement strand
TTTTAATCTGCAAACCCAATTGTACTGGCGTCGCAGCGTTGTAAATATTCGTCGTAAAACGCAGTCGCGAGCTGCGCGCGAAACGCCGGCTTGCGTTGACACCAATCTGCGCCGCGCCACCCGCCTGCGTAATCTCGCCAACAAACAAACTACTGATCGAAAACATTCCTTCTTTAACCTTCGGGATCTCGATCCAGTCCAACACGCCAGTCAGGTGATTAGTACCTCTTTCAGCCGCGATCACACGCACTTGATACAAACCGGGCGGGAGGTCAACCTGGTGGTTTACATTCGTGTAGACCGGCGGCTCATTGGCGCGAGTACGCGTCACTTCCACACGTTGCCTGAAACTGCCCACCGCCTTCCCATTGCTGTCATACACCGCACCCAATATGTTGACGACGACCGTTCCACCACTATCGCCGGGCGATTGCGCACTCACCTGCGCCGTCGACGTGAGCTGCATGTTCGCGCCGGTAGTTCTTTTGTAACCAAGCGCGACTGCGGCGCGAAGCTCTTCAGACGACGACTCAGTCACGCCAAGCACATCTGTAGTCTCGACGCTCGCAGGCTGCACGGTTGCCTTACTCTTTTCCGGTGGTGCGCCGAGATATCCGCCTCGCAACTGCACCTTCAGATCAGGCCGGCCTGCAATCGTGACTTTGATCTTCTTAAAGTTCGATGCACGTTGCGCATCGTTCTCAGGTCGCCAGGCAAGCAGATAGTAACGCGACGTTTCATCGAGGGCGCGCGCGACAGCACCTGTGAGATCGTTCGAATTTAACAACGCACGACCGCCGGTGTCCGCTGCAAGCGCGTGCAACGGTTCCTGCATAAAAGTTCGCTCGCCGCTCAGACGACTCTGCATAATCCCGCTCGGATCAAAACCGGCGCCATTGCTCGCGTCAAACATACTGTCAGTAGTAAGCCCACGGGCATCTATCGAATAGATCACGACACTGCTGCGATTCGCAATAGTGGTCGCACGCTCCATCATGGTGGTGAAGTCTGAGCCCGTGAAATTTCCCATGAACCCATCGGAAATGAAAAACACTAACTTACGGCCCGGCAGCTTTGCAGTCGAACGCATGAGACTAACGAGCGAGGAGAGCGCGTTCTTAACGACTGCGTCTCCTTGAACAAGAATCGTCCGGGTGCGCTGTTCAACCATGCTTGCTGCGATTGGCCGGTCAGGCGGGTCCCGCATACCATTCGCCCTCAGGGTCTGATCAACAAGAGCATTAAAGAGATCGCGGTCATGGCGCTCGACTACCAGATACGCTGCGTAAGGACTGATGTAAGGCTGTTGTACGTCGGGAGTTGCGCCCGGAACTATTTTTATACGGTCGAGTGCTGCTCTTAAAACCGCAGGGTTGTTGGTCAGTTGTTGTAGAAAACCGATCTGGCCACTCGCGGAGGTGATCGCAACCTGATCGTTTGGACCAAGCATGTTATCGATAAAGTTTGAAATCGTTTTGTGTGTTCGGGCAATACTACCGGGATCGAGATGCAAATCGTTTACAAAGAATAAAACCGTGCGCCCGAGATCTGCGGTCGATTCGCCTTCTACGGGCGCAGGTTGCGACCCCTTCTTCCCGCCCGCCGCCCGCAGCATTCTTTCTTCAGCCTTGCCGCCCGTTACGATACTTTCAAAATAAGTGATCGGCTGTGGCTTGTTGTCAATCAGGAGCTCAAACTCCTCGGGCTTCAAGCCACTTACAAACTTCCCATCTTTGTCGAAGACCGTCACGTCCGTCTGCACGAGCTCTGTGCTTATGTGCACGACGTCGTCCTGCTCGACGGGAATTGGTGTGGGTGTGGGTGTCGGTTTCTTCTTCTGGGCGTGTGCGTTGAGCACGAGAAGAAACAAGCACACGACGGCCGTCAGGGCGGTAGTTCTACGCATAATGAGTAACTTCCAGAACGGGGTCAGTTCTGCGAACCGGACTTAAGTGTAAGTATCACTATCTCCGGCGGCAAGCCAAAACGAACGGGAATAATGCTCGTACCAATTCCAGTCGTGACAAACAGGTGATGATTGCCAACGAACACGTGGCCATGAACCCAGCCATACTCCGACGATTCGACCACCGGGCCGATTATGGGAAATCTGACTTGCCCGCCATGAGTATGACCCGCCAACAATAACGGCACGCGCTGCGGTACGTTTGGAAAGATATCGGGATTGTGTGTGAGCGCGATCAGTGGTTGTCCTTCGGGAACAGTGGCGACAGTGTCCGCAATCCTTTGCCGTTGCGTCCAAAGATCCGCGAGACCGACGAGCCAGAACGACGTGCCGCGTGCGTCTACTTTCGCGGATTCGTTTTCGAGTACTTTGACTCCATTTTGTTCCAGAGCTTTGCGGACCTTCGCGCCGCTGTACCACCAATCGTGATTGCCAAGCACGGAGTAGACACCAAGCGGCGCGCGCAAATCCTTTAGTACCGAAGCAAAGACTTCCGGCTCGACGCGGGCGTTGCCTCGCCCACCCGCGACGTAATCACCGAGGATCACGATCAACTCAGGCTGTTGTTGATTAGTGCGCTCGACAATCGTGCGCAGCTTTTTCTCAGTGATGAACCAGTTGTCGACGTGAATGTCAGAGAGGACCGCGATGCGCAGACCGTCGAGTGGTTGCGGCCAGTTATCGATCTGGATTGTTTGCTCGCGAATCACGAGGCGGCCGGGTTCGATGAGGAATCCCCAGAACACAGCGCCCGCGATGAACAAGACGATCGCAGCAAACGCAATTCGCAGCCGCTTAGGCCAGCGAGGGACATGCCCCCACTGGGCTGGTCCAGGCGCGCGCCGCACTTCGTTGTAAAGAAAAAGCAACAGCCCGAGCAGAACGGCGATGGCGACGACGAATGTTACGGTCATGCTTAACAATCCCGCAGGTTCTGATATCTTATGCGCCGCCGGGAGCACCCGGAGGAGTCAAAACCATGAAAACCATCTTAACCCTTGTCCTGCTCTTCTGCGTGACGAATGTGTTCGCGCAAACTTCCGACCGGCAGTTCATTCGTACCGACGCGAAACTGATCGCGCTCGCGCACGTGCGTGTGATCGACGGCACGGGCGCTACCGCGAAAGACGATCAGACGATCATCATCAGCGACGGAAAGATCCAGTCGATTGAGCCAGCCGCGTCTGCGAAGATACCCGCCAACGCGCAGACGCTCGATCTCAACGGCTACACCGTGTTGCCGGGCCTCGTCGGAATGCACAACCACATGTTCTTTCCGATGGGCGGGTCACCGCCGATGTATTCGAACATGGGCATCAGTTTTCCGCGGCTCTATCTCGCTCTCGGCGTTACGACGATCCGCACCACGGGCAGCGTTGCTCCTTACTCCGATCTCGAAATCAAAAAGCTGATCGACGCGGGCCGGATGATCGGTCCCAAGATGCACATCACCGCGCCGTACCTCGAAGGCGCCGGATCGTTCACGCCCGTGATGCACACGCTTACCGGGCCCGAAGACGCTCGCAAGCTGGTGAATTACTGGGCCGACCTCGGCGCGACGTCATTCAAAGCGTACATGAATATCTCGCGCGCTGAGTTGCGCGCAGTGGTTGAGGAAGCGCACAAACGCGGGCTCAAAGTTACGGGTCATCTCTGTTCGATCGGATACAAGGAAGCGGCCGAGATCGGCATCGATAATCTCGAGCACGGACTGTTTGCGGATTCCGAGTTTGTTACCAACAAAGAGCCGGATAAGTGCCCGCAAGGTGTCTCGAATAGTCTGCGTCAACTCGATCTAAATGGTCCGGCGGCGCAGGAGATGATTCGGACGCTCATCGCGAAGAACGTGGCGATCACGTCGACGTTGCCGGTCTTCGAAGCTGGTGGCGCACCGCTGGCCCAATCAGGTATCGGAGCGAGCAGTGCGTTGTTGAATCAACGTGTCTTGAACGTGATGTCGACAGACGCGCGTGTGCGTTACCTGCAGGCACGGGCGCGTGTCTCTCCGGAAGCGAACTTCATCGCGCTGTTCCGCAAGGGGATGGAATTCGAGCGTGCATTCGTGAAGGCTGGTGGATTGCTGATCGCCGGACTCGATCCGACAGGAAACGGCGGCATCGTTGCGGGTTTTGGCGATCTACGGGAAGTCGAGCTGTTGGTCGAAGCGGGATTCACACCACTCGAAGCGATCTCGATCGCGTCACTCAACGGCGCGAAGTTTCTTGGTGAAGACGCGCGCATCGGTTCCGTCGCGCCCGGCAAACAAGCAGACTTGATGGTCGTGAAAGGCAATCCCGCCGCAACGATCAGCGACATCGAAAACGTTGAGATCGTTTTCAAAGACGGTGTCGGTTACGACTCGGAGAAACTAATCCAGTCAGTGCAAGGACTCGTCGGCATCAGATAAAAGTACACAAAAGGCACAAAAGCACATAACGCTGCAGCGAAACTTTTTATGTGCATTTTGTGCCTTTTTATGGCTTAGTTCTTGGTCATTTTGAGGCCGGTAACGATTGCTTCGGTGTTGTGCGCGAAGCGAATGCCGTAAATACCGTCAGTTGATTTGAGTTTGCCTTCCGACACGACATCCGACTTGTTGTAACTCGCGACGACCTTGTTATTGATCGCGCATTCAACCTTGTCGCCCTTCACGGACAGCGCTATCTCCTGCGTCACGGGCTGGCCCTTGTCCGCCGCCTTGTTCACTGCCGGATCAGCGGCGCCACGCGGTCCATTCAACTGAAACGGCGCCGGTCCAAAACCGCGCACGATGAAGTTACCGTTCCCATAAGCGGCGCAGTACAAATAACTCTGCTGGTCCGTTCCGAGATCGTTACCCGCGATTACAATCCCGTAAGGATGCGGATGGTTATTGAGGTTCATGTACTTCGGCTCGGTAAACGTGGCTTTGACAGTGTAATCGCCCGTCGCTTTGTTCTTCGGATCCCAGTAGGTGACAGCGGGGCCGGTAGTAACGTGCAGGCCATTGGCGTCTTTTTCAAGCTTGGCGCTATTGAGCGTCATTCCCGCGGTCTCCTCTTTGGCATCAATCTTCCCGGTCCAACCGGGCACCGAGATCCCCCCACCGGCAACCCCCCTTGAACTCTCCATCTGACCCCCCTGCGAAAAATTCCTACTCGGAACCGCAACAACCGCGAGCAGGGCGAGGGCAAGAGCAGTAAGGTAACGCATTGTGCAATCCTCCGAAATTTTATTGACTGTCAGGCGTTGAGAAGTAGGCCGACGCGCGCCGGCGGAAAACGAAGAAGAGGATAACGGAAAAGATTGCGACGTGCATCAATAGGAAGAGCACTGAATGAAGGGCGCTGACCACTATATGAAAGGCGATCCAGGCGACGAGGAGCCAGCGGGCCCAGTTGCGGCCGTAGAGCATGAAGACGCCCGCGACGATTTGCAGAAGACGAGAAAGATGGACGTACCAGTGGCTTACTAAATCACCGCCACCGCCGCGCACCACTCCGCTCAGTAGCGCTATGCTACCGAATATAATGAAGAGCCAACTAATGATCGTGATCGAGAGTGGTCGTCGTGGCATGTGAGCCACAGATTAGCGCTTAATCTTTCGCCGATAAAGGAGCGCGCCGCCTCCAAGCGCGAGAGCAGCGAGACCGCCGCCACCAAGCATCAGCAATTGATATCGTCTCGGCGAAGAAGCGGAGAGCATTTGAGTGGGTCGCGCACTCTGTTGATACGCGAGTATTTCAGCGTTCCGCAGCGCCGTTTCCAAACGCTGCTTGCCGGCCTCGAGGGTGTTGAGCTGCGCCTGCACACCATCTCTCTCGATGGTCAACTGGCGTCGCCGCGATTCACGCAACTCCTCGGGCCTGGTTGAACCGATTCCGGCCAGTGAGCGTTCGATGTTTTCGGGCTTGAGAGCTTCATTTAAATCCTGAACCCGCGCGCGCAAAGCCTCTTCCTGACCCTGCACCTCGAGCAACTGCATTTTCAGTTTATCGGCAGATTCCGCCGCACTTTCCTGCGCATAAGCAGCCGCTGAAAACACCAGCAATAAAAACAACGCTAAACTGGATTTAAGTTTCATTCCCTCCACCTACTTTCGTTAGCCCTCGAAAGTCTACGAGCAATTCGACGGCCATTCAATAGCTAACGCGTAATGTGGTCACAAAGAAGCACAAAAATCACAAAATGTCCCCTGTTAGTTTTTACAGGCGCTTGAGACGACGCCAGCGCTGCGGATCGGTAATACCGAGCGAATAATCGTCAAAACAGGCGTGTACGCGCGCCTCGATCGGTATCGCACGCGCGGGCGTGATGTTGTATTTCACGAGCGAGCCGCAGTCGCCGGTGCCGCGTCCCTTCGTATGAAACACGAGCTGCTTCTTCGCGGCGTCGAACGTCGGAATACCTTCAACTTCCGCAACCATCCGCGTCGAAACTTTATTCACATCGTCATCGTCACCCTCGTACGTCTTCAGCTTCAACACACGCGGAGCCGTTCGACCCGTCTCCGAATAATGCATGAACAAATAATGCGGCTGGTAGGCGCTCTCCTGCACTTCAATCACGACGAGATAATTGCCCTGGCCCAAACTGTGAAACGCAAGCCCGCTTTGATCGCGATCGTTGCTGGTCCTCGATTTGAGCCACTGCTCCTCGAACTCGACCGGCCAGCCAAGCACCTTCTGCCATGCAGCACGATCGGCAACAGTCAGTTCAGTTTTCTTCAATGGCGCCTGCGCGAGACAAACTGAAGCGCCGAGGAGCATACACATCGTGATTATGAGTTTCATGATTTTTTCCAACTTTCAAATCTTGCCGCGCTGCCACGGCTGGTCCACTGCCCTTCTCCACGCATGCCATCCCAGCGGCAGATCGGCAAGTTCCTGCACGCTCGGATCGACTCGAACAATCGTACGCAGCGCCACGATCTTCACATCTTCTTCTTTCGCGTCATCCCAACCCAGAAACTGCCAACCACCATCATCGCTGTCGTGCGTCACGTGCAAGATGGGCTCGCCTTCGCTAATGATCTGCTTCAGCGTAATCACCGCAGCGTTTTCAGGATCTGCGAAGCGCCAGTTCTTTTCCAAAACAATCCCTCCGCACTCTTCAGGGATAACGAATCTCGTCAAGATCCGATTCCAGATCCTCGATGCGACGCTCCGGATTAAGACGTGAAACCAGTTGCTGCGTCAGCGGCTTGTGTTCGTAAACTGCTTTGACTGCGTCCAGCGGAATGCTCTTTTCGTAATACTCACTGGCCCACTGCTGATACGTGTTCGGACTCCCATCGAGCATGAACAGAAGATCTTCAGAGCCGTCGGGATCTTCCCCATCCGGATATTCGATCTTTCCCGTTTGCCAGTGAGAATCCGAGTACTTCCGCCAGATGCAAAACGAAGTCTCCTCGGCGGCAAAAGCCGGGTCTGTCAAAATCGCTTCGAATTCCGGCGGCAACTCATCAAGCACACGGGGCCACACCTTACCTGAATCAACCGTGTATGCAGCCATCGCACTCTCGTGACCATACCCCTTGATGACCGCACCGAACGAATTGAACAGAATGAAGTAGGAATCACCACTGCCATCACGCATCGAGGCCAGCGTTTCTCCCTCACCCCAGTTCGCATCGAATGAGAAATAGCGATAATCCCACTCGTCCATCATGATCGCGTCTAAAGTCGCGATCGATTGTGAAATTCGTTTTAATTCATCAATTCCAGGCAACTCAGCCAAGCTGCGACTCGAAATCATAAGCCTCCACGTCGATACAGGAATGACCAATCTTATCGGTCATTCCTGTATCAGACGCAACCCTAGAGTAAGCACGTGTTGGATTTCGCCCGGTTTCGTTGCCTCGATATGACCTTCGCATTCTTATAACTGTTGGTCCCAGGCGGAATATTCGGATTAGCCGGCTTCTTCGGAATGATGTGGTCCACCTGAGCTTCGTTCGGCGGCGGTTTGACGCCTCGGCGACTCTTCTTCGGCGGCTCGAGTGGCTGCCCCGTGTCGTCGTCGAGTAGTTTTCCTCCGTTGCGCCGGCGATTCTCGTCGTAGATCTTCTTCTTCTGCTCAGGGGTAAAGTCCTTTCCGGGTCCAACGTTGGGCGGATCCTCGAGGTTTCCGTAGGGCCCGGGATAGCCATTCGGACCGGGAGGCGGACCAAACAAGTCGGGAATGTAAGTGATGATGTTGAGCCAGCACGGGCAATGCCTGAGCAGCAGTTGATCGGCAATCAACAACACCGCCGCCCATTCCTCATAGCCAACCATCGCCGCGATGACTGAAGCTACTTTCAGGAAGATGCAGGCGATCGCGCGACCAAGCCGGATGAGCACAGGCCGCAACCGTACGATGAACCCTAATAGACCACCGTATTCCGAGGACGACGACAGGCCCGACGGATCGAGGAAGTTCACCGGATCCGCATTCGCATAGAGATACTTGTGAATGCTCGCCGGCTCTTCCATCTCGCCCGGATACGGATCGAGCGACATGAACCGCCCGCGATCTACGTTGTAGTAGCGCGCGCGCAGGTGATACAGACCGAGATCTGAATCGAAGCGTTCGCCTGAGTAGAGATAAACGTTCGGAGTCGTTCCCGTCTGGGAAAGAATCTTGCCGTTTGCATCGTAGGTGTACGTGTCAGTGACTACACCCGCGTCGTTCGTCAGTTGCCTGACGTTGCCATGCCCGTCAGTGTTGTAGAAACTCGCAACCCAGTTACCGCCGATGAGCTGCCGCTGACTGACAATGGAATTGCCGTACGTGTATTGCCGCTGCACTTCGCCATTGACGATCTCTTCAACAACTTGCGAGTAACCAGTCGGGTTTTCATCGTCAACGAGGTATCGAGTCGTTACACCGCCGGCGGTCTTCGCCGCAAGCTCGCCATCGCCGTCGTAGACAACTCTGACTGCACCGCCATTGACTGTTTTGATGCGATTCTCGAAGTCGTACGTGTAGCTACGACCGTCCGCCGAGCGCGTGTTGCCGTTTGCGTCATACGAATCCGAAGTCAGACGATCGTTCGCGTCGTAATTCGAAGTTGCAGAGAGAACTCCCGGAAGACTCGAGATGCGACTCATCCGGTTCCCAACCGCATCGAACACATAGTCAACCGCACCGTTGTTACCACTCGGATCACCGCTGACAGTTTCCTTAGTCAAACGATAAACAGTGTCGTAGGTGTAATTGACTGCCCTGCCGCTCTGCTCGACTACAGAGAGACGACGGCCCGTCTTATCCAGCGTGTAGGTGTAACCAGCGAGATTCGTTCCGTTCTTGCCGATCGTCAGATTGGTCAGACGATTTATAGCGTTGTAGGTGTAATCCTGCTGCACGCCGTTCGGACGACGATCGCTCTTCAGATTACCGACCGGATCGTAAGCGTAGTTCGTGGTGCCGAGACGATTGTCGACCACCGTCTGGAGCCGGCCCATGTCGTCGTACGTGTAATCGACTGACGCGCCTTCCGTGTTTGAAGAACGCATCGACGTCAAATTGCGGCTGCCGTCATACGTGTACGTGAGCGTTCCCTGCGGAGTCTCCTTCGTGATCAGGTTGTCGCGCACGTCATAGTCGTAGTGAGTTGTACCACTCGCGTCGTTCATGGTCTGACGCTGACCCGTCGGCGTGTAGGTAAACGTCACCGCCTGTTCACCCAAACTCGCGTCCGGAGTCTTGGAGATCAGCCTGTTCAGCGAGTCGTAGTCGTAACTCGTCTGCTTGCCACGGAAGTCGCGACGCGTCGTCAGATTGCCAACCTGGTCGTACGTGTAGAGCTCTTCCATGCCGAGCGGCAATACACGCTTGATGACGCGATTAAGAGCGTCGTACTCAAAACGCGTGGTCCGCCCGTTGCCATTCGTGAACGACAGCAGGTTGTTGAGTGTGTCGTAGGTGTACTGGGTGACCTGGTTCTTCGCGTCGGTTAGAGAAGTCAGATTGCCGACGGCATCGTAGACATACTTCGTGACCCGGCCTTCCTGATCGGTCTTCGTCGCGAGGCGTCCGAGGGCATCGTAGCCGTACTGAATGAAGTTGTTGTCCGCGAACGTAGTCTTGAGCAGACGATTGCGAACGTCATACTCGTAACGCGTCTCGCGATTGTTGGCGTCCGTGAACGAAATGCGACGTCCGGCAGGATCGTAGCCGTACGTGCTAAACGCTCCGGTCGGATCGATCACTTTCGTAACGCGATTGCGGCAACCGCAATTCGGGTCGTACTCGTACGTAACTGTTTTGTTACGCTCGTCTGTGACCGTCTTTATGCGGCCGATTTCATCGTAAGTCAGATTAACTTCCGTATTGTCGTGACGGCTGATCTTTGTCAGTCGACCGGCGTTGTCGTAGACATAACGTGTAGTACGGTTTTGCTGATCTGTTTCCGATTCCTGCTGGTCGCGGAAGTTGTACGTGAATTGTTGGGTTGTGAGATCAGGATAGATGATCTTGATCAAACGGTTCGCTGCGTCGTATTCATACCGCGTGATGTTGCCGCGCGCATCAGTTTCCTCGATACGATTGCCGTTGCCGTCGTACTTGTATCGCGTCTCCTGGTTCAACGCATCGACCACCGTGAGCAGACGACCGAGTGCGTCGTAAGTAAAGCGACTCACGCCGTTCGCATCTGTCATCGTCTCGATACGGCCCATCGCGTCGTACGTGTAACTCGAGGTACGTCCGAGAGCGTCAGTCTTCGAGACTATGTGGCCGTAAGCATCGTAGGTGAAACGCGTGACCTTTCCATCCGCGTTCGTGAACGACGTCGCATTGCCGCGATCGTTCCACGTCATCGCGAAGTTGGAGCCCAACTCGTCTGTGATGTTCAAAAGGTTGGAGTTGGCGTCGTATTGGAAGTTGCGCGTTTTGTTGTTCTGATCGGTGGCCGTCACCGGCATGCCGGCAGAATTGTTTACAAACGTCAGCGACTTGTTCAGCGGATCGACCACCGACTTGAGGTGACCGTTTGCGTCGTAATCGAACGTAGTCGTCTTATTGAGCGCGTCTGTTTCCGTGCGCTTGTTTCGATTCGCGTCGTACGTGTAGCTCTTGGTCTGGCCGAGCGGATTTGTCTCGCTCAGCATCAGGCCATTTCCGTCGAAGCGCTGAATCGTGGATCCGGTGTTGTCGGGATGAGTCGTCGTGGTGACGTTGTTCACCAGATCGTACGTGTAGCTGGTCGTCTTACCCATCGCATCAGTGATGCTCTGGAGACGTCCATTCGGGAAGTAAGTGGTCGTTGCTTCGGTGTTGCCGCGAGCATCCGTCCCCTTCTTGAAGAAGTGACCGGACTCGTACTCGTAGGTCAGCGGCACGGGCACATCAGGCAAAGCAACGCTTACCAGATCGCCGGCCGCGTCGTAGGTGTAACGGTAGATCTTGCCGGTCGGATCGGTGATCTGCTCGATGCGACCCTGCGCATCGCGCGCAAACGCAACGGACAGATTTCCGGCGCTGCTGGTGATACCGTTCGGACTAAACGTGAGCACATTGCCGTCGACGTTCTTGATCGACAGCATCTTGCCCGTGGAAGTCATCGTGTACACGCGGCCATAAGGATCGGTGTACGCGTAAACGGTCGGGTTGTAATTGATATCGAGCGAGAGGAAACAGGCGACGCCCGTCCCCGATCGAATCAGCAGGCTGCAACCGTTCGAGCTCAGCTTGCCAAACACGCCCGGCTCCGGCGTATAAGTCGGCTGGAAGAAGAAGCTGAACGGGAAACCGAACGACGTCGGCGTGAACTGGAACGTCACGCGCTTGCCTGTGCCCGGCTCTGTGATCGTCACGTCGTTGTCAGGACTGACTTCCAGACGTGGTCCAGACATCTCGAGCGACCAGCCGTAACCGAAGTCGCCGGTGATATTGCGATCGAGACTGTCGTACTGCCGCTCAATCGTGATCGGAATACCAGTGACTGGAACAGTCAGATCGGTAACCCTGACCGTCATGCGACCCGGCTTGTTCTCGCCCGTGACGGTGATCAAGACCTGGCTCACCTGCTGGTTTCCGTTTTGATCGGTAGCGGTGACACGAACGACGTAGTTGCCGTTCGCGAGCGTCGTCGTGTCGAGCGTGGTGAGCGTGGCTCCCGGACCACCCGAGGCGTTTTCGACGAGCGTCGTAACTGCGGCGGGATTCGATGCCGGCCAGTATTCAACCTTCGCGCCCGTCAACGTGAGACCAGCGCCGACTGTGATCGGCACAGTTCCCGTCACTGACGCACCATTCAACGGGCCGCCGATATAACCTTGCGTCACCGGCGGTGATTGAGGCGTGAGCGTCCAGACCATCGACACTGGTGGCGTGCCGTTGATATTCACGGTGGCAGTGCTGCGCACGAGCGCGGTGACGGTGTCAGTGCCCGGATTCGTGCCGGCATAGCTGAAGATCGCGATGCCTGACGTGTTGGTTACAGCGCTGCCCGTCCGTGCGTTTGGACCGGAGACCGTGAACTCGACGCCGAAGTTCGCGAGCGGATTACCGGCGGAATTGCGCAGAGTCGCGCGCACCTGTTGCAACGTACCGGTCACATAAGGACCGGGCGCGACGGGCGCAAGCTGCAGTGTTGCGCCCGTTAACGCCGGTGAAGCGTTGACTGTGATTTGAATGTCGTCAGTGCCGATGCGGTGAGTGTCGTTAGCCGACAGCCGCAGCACGTACGTGCCCGGCGTCGAGAAGATCGCTCGCGTTACCGGGTTGTTGATTTCATTGAAAGTGACGAGGCCCGGACCACTAACCTGGCTCCAGAACGTAGACACTGTCGCGCCCGTTGGGAAGCCATCGTCGGCAACCGTGCCGTTCAGACTTGCAGTGTTCGGCAACGTGATCGTCTGGTTCGGTCCGGCGTTGACGATCGGTGCCGCATTCGCAGGCAGTACCGTAACTGTTACTTCATCGCTGGCCGAGTGTTCAGAATCACTTGCCGTCAGCTTGAGCACGTATGTGCCGGCCACGGTGAAGCTCGCGTCAGTTATAGGTGAAGCCGGCTTCGTGAAAGCGACATCGCCCGGTCCGCTCTCCTTGGACCACTGAAGCGCGAGTGCCGCGCCGCGCGGGAAACCATCGTCGCACGCATTGCCGCTGAGTTTCGCAACATCAGGCAGCGTAACCGTCTGATCGCCACCGGCAAAAGCCGTCGGCGCTTCGTTCGGAACAACAGGCAGCGTAAAGCCGCTCGTGCCGACACTGAGATCGTAGAGTATCGGCGACTCGCCGCTGGCCGAACGCTTGAAGTTGACGACGATGCGCAGGAAGCGCCCGTTGGCAACCGTCGGATCGGCGCCGTTGGTAACGGTTTGAGATGGTCCGAAGGTCGTGCCGTTCGTGCTGCTCGCGACCGAAACCGTGAGCGACGCATCACCGCACATCTTTGCCGTCCAGCCAATGCGACCCCATTCAGCGCCGGTGATCCCGCTGTCGAAAACAGTGGACCACGTGCCGCTGGCGGGAATGCCCACCAACGTGCTGCCGGTCATATCGCTGTAGTTGTAGAGATCGCCGCCGAGATTTCGCGTGGTGAAATCGACTGCGCCCACATGCGTTACGCCGTCCGGACCGAGCGGGCCGAGATTCGGATCGATACGCGAAACTGTCCGGCTGTTGTGGTTCGTCGCCCAGACCTTGCCCGAGCCGTCGACCGCCACACCCGTCGGTCCACTCTGCACCGGGATCGTACCGACGTAAGTGCCGTCGTTCTTGAGATGGCCCACCGTGCTGCGGTTCAGCGAGTGCGCCACCCACACTTCATCTTTCTTGTCGACGACGCAGCCCTGCGCAAACGCATCGCCCTGGTTGAAGATGCCGAGCAGCGTGCCGTTCGGCGCAAACTTACGAATCTGGCCGTTGCCAAACGACGTGTTCCAGACGTTGCCGCCGCTGTCGATACACAGGCCGTAGCTCGGATGGTTGAAGCCGGTCCAGTTGCCGCCATTCGCGCCCGTCAACGGCTTCGACGTGTCCCAACGCAGCATCGGGTTCGACGACCAGATCACGCCGTTCGGATCGATCAGGCCGCCGTAGCCGCCGAAACCAACCGTGGGCTCAGCACGCTTGATCTGGCCCGTCGTGCCGTCGAGCAGATCGAAGCGACGACCACTCGTGCCGCTTACCCAAATGTCGTTGTCTTTGGTTACCGACACGTGGCGCGTGCCAAACGAGTTGACCTTCGTGTAATGGATGATGCACTCGTCCTGCGCAGTGGAGACGCCGCCATTCGTGTCCGCGCCATTGAGATTGGTCCACGGCTTGATATCGCCAAAGCCCGTTGAAGTCTCGATGATGCCGTTGCCATTGCGATCGACGCACTGACCGTTCTCGGTGAGACCAACGTGTACGACACTGTTGCCGGCGCGGTTTGTGTTCCAGACGTTGCCGTTCAGATCGACGGTCGTGCGCGATGGATCTCTTGGCTGTCCATTTGGCGAGGTGAAATATTCGCCAAGCACCTGCCCGGTCTTGGTGTCGATCTTCACGATCGTGCCTTTCGAAGACACGGCGACCCACAGAAAGTCGAGCTCATGGGCCTTGTTTTCCAGTTGTAACTGGTTCGCGACGTCGTGAATGATGTTGAACGAGGTGCCTTGATCGAAGTCAGCGTCGAGCGTGTAGGTGCGTTCGGCGAAAGGCTTCGGCTTCACGACGACCGTCATCTCGTCGCTCGCGCTGAGTTTTCCGTCGGAAGCAGTCAATCGCAGGACGTACGTGCCCGGCGTCGAGAAGATCGCGATCGCGTTGAGCAGCGTGGCGTCCGGGAAGACCACGGGGGCTGGACCACTCACAAAACTCCAGATTGTCTCGAGCGTCGAGCCGCGCGGGAGCCCGTCATCGGTCGCAGTGCCGTTGAGCTGAGCGTTGTTGGGTAGCGTGATCTCCTGATCCGGACCGGCGTTCGCCGTCGGCGGTTGGTTGAGCAGCACCGTCACCTGCATCTCGTCTGAGACGGTGAACTCGGTGTCAGTTGCAGTCAGTTTCAACGTGTAAAGACCGGGAGTCGTGAACGACGCAGTTGTCACTGGCGCATTCGCATTGCCAAACACCACCGGTCCCGGACCACTCACGACGCTCCAGACGGACGTGACCGTACTGCCGTGCGGCATGCCGTCGTCTGTAATCACGCCTTTCAAAAACGCGGGATCGGGAAGCTCGATGATCTGGTCGGGTCCAGCGTTAACTGTCGGCGGTTGATTGTTGGGAACGACCGTCACCTTCAACGTGTCGCTCGCGCTCAACTGGCCGTCTGACGCCGTGAGCTTCAACACATACTCGCCCGCTGTCGTGAATGTCGCAGTGCTGATCGCTTTCGTCGGATCGCTGAACACGACCGAGCCCGGACCACTCACGACGCTCCATTGGAGTGACAGAACGCTACCCTGCGGTAGACCATCGTCACTCGCGATTCCATTCAGACTCACTGAGTTGGTAGGAAGAGTTATCGATTGATCGCCACCAGCATCGACGATCGGCGGGCGATTAACGGGCGGCGGCGGAATGTCGCTCTCCGTGATCTGCAACACGCCGTTGCCATTCACAAACAGGTAGTTGCACGCCACGGTGCCGCGCACGCGGCCTGAGCCTTCGATCGTGATCGTGCCCTGCGGCGCGCGCACGATGCCGTAAAGCACGGCGCTGCCGCTCACCTTCAATGCGTCTTCGGGATCGGACAAAGGTGTGGCTATCTTCAGCAACAATCGTTTTGGATTGTCTGCCGCACCGAGTGTCGAGCCCGTCAACGTCACACGATTCTTGACCGTCAACACGATCGGACCGGTGAGTCGCAGTTCACTGCTGCCGGTCAGCGTCAGTTCTTCGAGGTTGTAGCTCGTCGGCGTTTGCGAGTTGGCGTCGCCGAACACGAGCACGTTGCGCCCAGACACGTCGAACCGGCCGTACGTTCCCGCCGGCACCGCGATCGTTCCTGCGTTACCGGAGATCGAGAGATTTCTGAGGGTCGACGCATCGCCGATCAACTCGCCGGCATGAGTGATCGAAACGTCGCGCGTGCCGGTTGAAACGGGCGGCGCAGCGACGTTCTCGAGCTCGATCGGGTTGGTGCGCGCGACAACGTGTCGCAACTGCGAGCTGCCCTTGATCGTGATCGTGTAGTTAGTGGGCTCTGGATTCTCTGTTCCCACTAACGTGCCGCCGTAGGTTGCCGGATGACTGTGAAGAACTACCGGGGTTCCCGGCACGAGCAGATCTGTGGTGATCGTGTCAGTGCCGTCGAGCGTCACGTCTTCAGGCATCAACTGCCACAATGAGCCTTCCACACGCCCGCTGTTTAGCAGTGTGACGCTGTGACGCACGACAGCGATCTTGTCGTACAACTGCTTCACCGGCGGGATCGGATTGATTCCCGCCGGCGCAAACGCCACTTGCTTGAACTCTGTCGCACTCGCGAGCGGCGACGCCACAAACTGCACGCCATTCCAACGCAAGCGCGTGATCACACCCGGCGACTGCTGCGTCACGAGAATGTCGCCGATGATTCCCGCAAACGCGCCGTCACTCGCGCCCCAAATCTTGTGGCCCACCGTGTCGACTGCGAAGAAGTTTTCCTGCGCCGGAACGACGTCGATGTCCTGCGGCTGCACGTTCACCGCCAGCGAGCTCGATTGTCCCTGCGCGTCGATCGCGTAAACGAGTGACAGATCTTTCGCGCCCGCGAGGATCTTTCCTGACCACGGTCCATATCGATCGGGATCTTCAGGCAGCGCCGCTACGCCCGCGAGGCGCGTATCGAGGCCCGCAACCTTCGTCGCTTCCGCGGCTGCGTTGACACGCCACACACCGCCCGTGGTCGTCACTGCTAGTAGATCGCCGCCAAAAACTCCGGTGCGGTCGAGATACAAACCACTGATCGCGCCGATTTCGTTCGGCAATGTCACCCACGGGTTCTGAACTGTCGCGCCCGATGCATTCACATGCGCGATCGCGCCGGGCACACCTGTGCTCGTAAACAGCTCGCCGGCGGGAAAACCACCGCGACTCATTCCCTGCCCTTCGTCACGGCTCGTTGCGATCACGAGGTCGCCGTTGAGGCTGGCCACGTTCGAGAACGATGATCTGCTTCCGTCCGCGGCGACTGCTTCGAAGTTATTTGGTAGGCCGGTCGGCGTGTGTGCTGACAGCAGCAGCTTGCGGCTCGACGCGTGATAGTCGAGTCCGGAGTAGTCTTTGAACTCGGTCGTCACTGGCGCCAGCACGACGTTCCAGGTTTCCTGCGGCGTCAGCGCAGCACGAAGCAACGAGATTAGACTCTGCTCGACGACGCCGAACTTTGTCAGCAACTGACGCGATCCGCTGCCGATAGCCGACACGATCGGCGATGGGCCACGCTGCGCGGCGAAGACGGGAGGCGCGATCACCTGAAGCCACAGGCTGATCAGCAGAAGTGTTACTAGTCTTTTGGAGGCCGGGGTCGTGCTGCGAAACATACAATTTTCCTTTCAGGGGCCGCAGATCAGAAATTGAGTACGAGGGCGCCGCTCAACTGCGAAGGGTTCTCGGTGCTTGCCGTGATGTTGAGCGTGGCGGTGCCGGAGGTTACGGTGGCAAACTCGCCGGTGCCGCTCTGTATCGTGACCTGAACGCCGGATGCCGACGCGAGCGTGCCTTCGCTGTTCAACGTCACCGTGCCGCCGCTGATCGTACCGACCAGTTGCCCGCGCTCACTCGACGTCGCATTCGCGTTCTGCGGCAGCACAGTTAAACGCAAACTGCCCCCAGTCACGTTTTCGCCGTTCCGGTGCAGGTTCACCTTGGTCATGCCGGGCAGGTCGCCGGCCGCGGTCAGATTCAATGCGATGCCTTCCGCTTCGGGCGCCGCGGTTTGTGATCCGCTGAGCGTGTCGTTGTAAGTCGCCATTGAAATCAGCGACGCGAGCAATAGCATCAAAGCTATGTATTTCATCTCTACTCCTCAGGAGAATCTTCGCTGTTAAAAACTCAGTGAATACCGAACCGCTACGTTTGTTCCCGGGCCATCGATGCCGGAACCCATCGTGCGGTAGTTCTTGTCGAAAATGTTTTCGAGAATGACTGTGACTGACGAACGCTCGCCGATGTGGAAGCCGCCGCGCACGTTGAACAACGCGAAGCCGGGGTTCTTCGTAAACAACTGGTTCGGCTGAAGCGTTGGCCCGAGCACGCGTAGCTGGACCTGCGCGAGTGTTTCACCCGTCGCGAGCAGAGTGCCGTTGCGAACGAGACCACGCGCCACTGCGCCGCCGTTGAAGAAGCCGGCGATCTCTTCACGCGTGCGCAATCCACCAATGCGCGCTTGCGAGATGTCGTTGTCAGAAAAACGACGTTGGGCCGCGGCGAAGTTTGAATAGCCTTCGATCCACGCCGGCGCTCCGGCACGTTCCCACTTGACGCCGGCGAAGCCGGTGAACGGCGGAATACCGTTTTCGAGATTCGGCGGCGCGCCGGTTCTCAGGTCTTTGCCGTGTACGTAAAAACCATTCGCGTTGAGCGCGAGATCGCGGTTCAGCTTCACGGACATGCTTCCCTCGACGCCGCGCATGCGAACCTTGATCGCATTCGTGCGCACGAAGACTGCCGAGCTCGACAACGACGTGAAGACTGCCCCGGTCGCGTCCTGTCGAATGATCGGCTGTCCGCCGACGAGCTGGCCCACCGATCCCTGCGGCAACAGGAGCGTGCGCCGCTCGATGAGATTTGAGATCTCGGAATCAAACACGCCGGCGTCGCCGCTGAATCTCGATCCGTGCACACGAAGCGCCAGCTCGTAGCTATAGAGCTGCTCGGCTCTGATCGGCTCGAGCGGTCGAACGCCGGTCAAACGTCTTGCACTGTCGAGTGCGCCTGTCGATCCACCGAGTCGCACACCTTCATCGGGCGAGATTTCGAAACCCAGACCCGACAGACCCGTTGCAGCAAAGTCGTTGACGTTCGGAGCGCGAAAACCGCGACTCACATTGCCGGTAAGATTGAGGTGCGGATTGATCGTGAACGTGAGACCGGTGTTGAAAGTTATGTCGTCGAGATTTTCTTCGACGTTCGGCACTGTCGGTTTGCCGGCGGCGTCGAGTGGGTTGTCGATCGATGTTTGGATGTAGTCGAACAGGCTGTAACGAACGCCGAGATGAGCAGTCAAACGCCGCGGTATGAGCGAAGCTATGTCCTGCGCGAAGATGCCGAGCGTTCGATACGTCGAGCCGTTTGGAAAACGCGCGCGCACGTCGGCGACGTTCGTGAATGCGAGCGTCGCGTTGCTGAAGCTGAAGTCCTGCTTGCGGGAGGTGATGTGTTCGTCGTAGAGCTCCGCGCCGAACGTCAGCGAGTGAGTGCGCTTCACGCGCGTGCTCGCTTGCGCCTGGTAGCCAAACGCACGCGTCAGGTTGAACTCGTCGCTGATTCGCGAACGAAGACCCTGCGCGTTGTTGATGCTTTGCGAGCGTCGATCGTCACGCTGGCCGTTGTAAGAAAAGACCGTCGAGATCGAATCGAACGGACCAGCGCCGGTGCGATCGTAACGCGCGCTGAAGAAGTCGAGCACTTGCGGATCGAAACTGTTCAGCAGGTTACCGATGCCGCCGTCTAGCTGATCGTAACGTCGCAGGCCGAGCTGCGTGCCTCTCAGATACTCGACTGAAAGAACGTCGGCGTCCGAGGCCTTGTACTGAAACTTCGCGTTCGCGTTGTACTGGCCATAGGCTGTGTCTTGCAGTCTATCGCCGAGAAATTTTGAAGAGATGCCGAGCAGACGAGTGACGACGGAGTGCGAGTCGAGTCCGCCACCGGTTCGAAGATCCTGGGTGCGACGGCCCGTAGCCGCAGCAACGAAGCCCCAATTGCTCGCGCCGCCGCTGATCGTTGTCGACAACCCGGCGGAAAGATCGGCGCTCGCGAAGTAAGTATTGACGTTGCCCTGAATACCAAAACTGCTCGAGCCCTGCGGCGTGCGCGTCAGCACGTTGATCGTGCCGCCGAGAGAATCCGACCCGTACTGCGTCGAGCCTGGGCCACGCACAACCTCGACCTGATCCGCGAAGTCGTGATCAATCAAGGCGGTGTACTGATTGGCGCCCGGGCGGAAGGTCGAGTTGTTGAAGCGAATGCCGTTGATTAAATGCACGACCTGCTGGCCGGTGAGTCCACGCACAAACGGCGAGCCCTGGCCCGAAGTCGTCTGTTGAATGTGGACGCCGGGAACGTCGCGTAACGCCTGTGGCAGGATGTTCGCGTAGCGTCGCGCCATCTCGTCTTCGGTGACGACGACGGGCGACTGCGGCACGTCAAACACTTCCTGCGGTTGGCCGCGCGCGGGTGTGACTGTGACGTTCTCAAAGATCGAAGCAACGTTCAGTTGAAACTGAAGCTGCATCGTTTCGCCGGGAACGACGTGAAGCACGCGCCGTAGCTCGCGAAACCCGTTCTTTTGCACCGACACGACGTAGTCGGCTGCGATCACTTTATCGATCGTGAATTGACCGCGCTGATCGGTAAGCGAGCGTTGCGCTTCCAGACCTGCGACGCCGAAGAGTACGACCCACGCGCCACCGACACTCGCGCCGGTCTGGTCTACCACTGTTCCCGCGACTTGTCCGGAAAGCGATGAACGTGCGTGTGTATTTACGTTGAAGAAAGCGACCAGCGCGAGCACTGACAGCAACGCGCGATTAATGCGAGGCACACTCCAGGCAGACCCGGACCCGGCCTCAGCAATGAATACTCTCATCTGAGCACCTTGCGAATAAAGATTTACGACAAAAACTACCGTCGGGTGTAGTAGTTAGTTTTTATACTTAGACGTAGAGTGTTAGCTCTTTAACTGCAGAATCCTCTCAGTGTTACTTTGCTTAGTTGACTCCGGTACTGGCAGGAGTCGGGGACGAGTGGCGACTGCACTTGCGTTGTACGCGCGACACACTAGATGAGTAACACGAGAGAAGCAAGAGCTATTCATTGGCCGATCTTTCGATTCGTTGGCGGATTTGGTCGCTCAACGTTGGCGGGGTCGGAAGAGAGCAACGCGCTGTTGCGATATTCGCTTGGTGTCATACTGTAAAGACGTTTGAAATCACGAACGAAGTGACTCTCGTCAGTTAGACCAACGCGTCTTACGATTTCCTTGACGCTGAGGAATGTGGTGGTGAGTAGTAAGGCTGCTTGTTGCATCCTTAGTGATTTCAAATATTTGGCTGGTGGCACTCCCGTGATTGTTTTGAACAGGTAACAAAAATACGGCGGT
>Ga0134124_10001154_pt1 | contig 21182 bp, 32 predicted proteins | sample KB304_FD_96880 | JGI IMG/M metagenome (GOLD analysis project Ga0134124, IMG submission 96880) | Terrestrial soil microbial communities without Nitrogen fertilizer from Kellogg Biological Station, Michigan, USA - KB3-0-4 | ecosystem: Environmental > Terrestrial > Soil > Unclassified ... | reverse complement strand
TTCTTCTTTCGCGCGCTCTTCGTCTGTTGGTGTGGCCGACGAACGCGCCTCGGAGGCTTCGTTGTAGGTGAACACGAACTGGAAACCGTATCTGCCGCCGTTGAGTGGCGGATCAAAGAAGACATGCAGGCCTTCTTCGTCAGTGCGCGGAGCACGCTTTTTATCGAGCATGAAGGAGTTGCCCGAAACCTCGTGGACGCTATCGGGTTCCTCACTCAGGCCGAGGCAGGCCCACTCAATAACGACCTCGTTGAACCCAACAGCTTCGGAGACATCGACAGAGCATTGCACCGGGATTGATGTTGTTCCCAGGATCACACCCTCTGTCGCCTCCTTCGTCGTTGCGCCTTTGCGCTGCTTCTTTGCCGGCTTCTTCGTCATTGAATTACTCCTTGTTTGGTAAGAGGTGGCCCGCCTCCGAAGAGGCGGGTCACCGGGTACTACTGCGCCGGGTTGCCGAGCGTGGCAGAGCCGCCCGACATTCTGACAGCGAGCCTGTTGTCGACCACCTTGATGCCGTAGAGGATGTCGAGCCTGTAGTTCGACACGTCGTTGGTGCCGTCGTAGTACGGGATGAGGCGAACGCTCGTCCCCTTGTATGTCTCACGCGAAACATCAACAGCGCCGGGTGGTTTGATCATCGGCACCATCACCAGCGCGAATGCATCGCGATGGAACATCAGGTTCTGGCGATAGGAACCGCTGGCGTCGCCGACGATCTGTATGGTTGCGCCGGCACCAGCCGCCTGATCAACAGTGCCCCACTGCGGGCCATCCGCCCCACCAATCGGAATGATCGGAGGTGTGATGGTCAACGTGACCGCACCAGCAACCGCTGCCGCACTGTCCGACACGACAGTGAACATCTGCTGGAACGGCAACACGGCCTTGGTGACCGGGTTGACGGCCCTGACCGCAGTGCCCGCCGTACCGATGGTGAACACCGTGCCGGCCTTCACCACACTGGTGGCGGGAGAGATGCCGCCCACAACAAGCTGCATCGTGCCGGGTGTTGCTTCCGTATTCATCACGGCAGCGTAGGTCGTGCTCTGCGCACCCGTGACGGTGGCAGCACTGTCGAGGTTGCCGGGTCCAACGAACGTCGGCACGTTTTGCGACATGTAGGTATCGACACCGCCGATCTTACCGATCTCGCCTTGCCGGTAGGACTGCGCGTTGACTTGCGGCACGAACTGCGTGAGCGAGCCGCCGGCCAGCGCCCAGTAGCTGTCAGGGGCGAGCACCGCAGACCGCATGTCTTGCGGACATGCCATCTGATCCAGTCTCTCTGCCGCCCTGGCGAACTGCTGGAACGTAGAGATTGGAGCATCTGCACCCGTCGCCGGCTGACCCACCCAGTTGGGGATGCCGACGAACAGGTTCATCAGATCAGTATCGACCTGATTGGCCAGCCGCACCATCGCGGGCTTGATCACCCGATCGGCCAGCTGATCGATCTTGAGCGTTAACTCAGCGCCGCTGAACTTGAAATCGACGCCCTTCTGCAGATTAACAGAGAGCGTCAGCTTACCCTCGGTGACATCTTGGATGACGGCAACAGCGCCGCTGCGCACCGAGAAGTTCTGCGGCTTGCGGATGGAGATGGTGTCACCCACCTCGTATCCGTTGATCTTCTTGTCGAACTCATCTTCGAACCCGCGATAGACCCTGCGGCCCATCACCAATTCGTTTTCGAGAATGCGCACCGCCGTCTGGGCGATGATAGTCGGGTTGAGAACGGTATTCGGCATGTGCCGCTCCTATGCGGCCCTGCCAATCACGCGCGGTCGCCGTATTCTTTTTTTAGCCAAGCATTGACGGCACCCAATCCAGATGCCGGCGCTGCGCCGGTACCTTTCAGAGGCGTGATGGGCTTGCGGGCCTTGGTTTGTGTTCTGGCGGATGGCGGCAGAGACAAACGGCCCTCAAGTCGCCCGATCTCACGGGCGGCTTCCTCGACTGACATGCGATTGAGTTGTGCGAGCTTGTTTTCGTTTTTGGCGAGCACGTATCCGAGACGTTCGGATTTCTTGCTTGCCAGCAACAGGCGTTCGACATGCTCCGAGACTTGCATTTTCGACTTTGCCATGACCTCGTTGTAGTCTTTGACTTGGGTTGCCAGCTTGGCCGCGCGCTCTTTGTGAGCCGCAACTTGTGTTCGAACACTCTCTTGCGCATGCTTGATGCGCTCGATCATGCTTTTGCGGACTTCGCGCTCGACCTGTACGCGGCTGAACTCCCAGACTTGCCTGTCGCGTTCCAGCTTGACGTAGTTGCCCTGGTATCGCGGATCGTTTTCATCCGGTGGATTGCCGATTTCCTGCCACACCTCGTAATCGAACTGGCGTTGCAGTTGTGCCGCATCCGATGGCGTGCCTGTGCTTTGCTCTACGCGCGCACGCAGTGCCTCGTTCTCGGCTCTCAGCTGGGCTTGTCTTTCGCGATACCGTTGCAGGCGGCTCTTGTCGCTTTCTTCTTGCTCTTCGTCGCCACCATCTTCGTCAGCTTGCTCGTCTTCGATAACTCCATCGCCGAGGTCTAACTCGGTTGGGGCTTCAGTCTCTGTTTGCTGGTCACCATCGGCTTCTGTTGCCGGCGGTGACGGCTCGACCGGGACTTCCGCTGTCTGATTGCCTGCTGGCTCGTTTCCGGCTGGCGCGGCGTTCGGATCAGTTTCGTCAACCATTGTCGTTCGTTCCTCATAAAAAAACCGCCCAGTAGGGCGGCAGGCAATCGAACTGCTGGCCGGGTATCGGCTGGCTCGTTCGAAACTAAAAAGCCGCCCGAAGGCGGCTGGAATGTCGGTGTCTATCGACGGCGCTAGAGTTCGCCGCCTCCCCAGTCGTCTATGGCGACGGTGGTGTTGAAGATTTCGAAGCCGGGGCGTCCGGTCGCGCGGTCTGTGTTGGTCACTGACAGCTTCTCCACACCATTGAGAAGGGCTCTTATCGTGGTGCCACTCGCTTCGAGGCGCAGCACATCACCGTTAGCAATTGTGACCGATCCGGCGAGGCCGATGCTGGAGTAGCTGCCTGCGGTGACGCTGTAGATGTTGAGTGCCTCGGTGCCGGCGTTGAGGAAGGCGAGGTAATAGCTGCCAGGGTTAGAGCCGTTGTGACGCACTAGGGGTCCGCCACCGTTGTTGAGGCCGCCCTGCCAAACAACCTGAGAGTATTGGTTGGCGGCGAAAGTCTCGGCGGTGCGAATGGCGACAGAGTTGGCGCTCGTTGAGGATTTGGCTTGATTACTGACGATGGTGATTGGATCGCGGTCAGTGCTCCAGTTTGCGCCGAGTGCTCCGTTGGCACGGTTGAAGTTGTCGGTAGCCGTGACTGGAGGAGGCGGGCCGGTGTCGTTCAGACCCGTCGATAGGCCGGTGACCATATTGATGTTGCCAGTGTAGGTCGTCAGCGGGAAGGCGTCGTCTGGACCGCCCCGGATGCTTCCCGGCGAAAGCCCGAATGCGCCTGTCAGGTCCATGTAGTTGTCGTGAATTGTTGCTGCGCCTGTGAGATCGGGACAGGTGATGCCAATCCAGAACGTCAGGGTTTCCGCCGCGCCTACGGGGCGGGCAATGAGGGTGCAATTGCCAAGCTCGACGCCTGCGATGCTGATGCCGCTGGGCTCGGCCATAAAGCCCTGCGTGGCGACGACGACCCTGTTCTGGAGGCCGAGACAGAATTTAGTTGTGAAGGTTATCGAGCCGGTGTCGGAGACACTCTGAATGTAGTCGCCGTGTGCGCCAGCGGCCATTCCGGCATCGCCCAGAATGCTCCAGCGTAGTAGCAGAGTGCCGTTGAGTGGCGAGTACTGAATGATGTCGCCGCCTGAGTTCTCGATCTGACAGTACTCGACGGTTAGGTTGCCAGCGTCGGAGTTGATCAGCGCGCCGGTTCCAGGGTTGTGATCTTGGCCGTCGATGATGCAGTAGGCGACGCGGATGTTTGTGCCGTTGTCAGTACCGTCGATGGGTACGAGGTTGTTGGAGCCGACTATGAATTTGGAGTTTGTGACGGTGAAGTTGGCGGCATCGACGACAATTCCCCAACCGTTGTTGAGAGAAAAATCATAGGCATCGAGCGTCACGCCAGCGCCGCTGATAAACACCTCGTGGGTGGTGGTATTGATCGACGTTCCAGCCAGAGCAATCGTGTTTGGGTTCTTGAGTACGGTTCCACTCGGATAGCCAACGGCGTAGTCCACGCCAGCGACTTGCCACGGCGGGCGCGTTGCATAGCCAGCAAGCAGCGTCGGATACTGCGGCGCGGCGATTGGCGCATTCTGGCGACCGTCGAGGGCTGCAAACGAATTGCTAAATGGGTTGCCGCTGTTGTCAAAGTCAGTGCCAGGGTTGGGTATCAAGGTGCTGGTGTCGATGTCAGTATTATTTGTCCACGTCAGATTTCTGACGTTGGGGAAGAAATAGAAAAAACCTGTCGACGTGGCTTTTCGAATAAGGTTATTTTGAACTGTGATATTACTCAGTGGAGTTGCTTGGAACCGTCCATCCGCAAGAATGGGAAAGGCGCCGCCATCAATAATCTTGCTATTCTGAATGATAAGGCTGTTGCTTGGGGATGGGGTTCCAAAAAAGTTATTGTAATTTACGCAGGCAGTTGCCGTTTGGTTGTCCAAGACCAGAGTACAGTGATCTATCAGAAGATTGTCACACCCTGAATTAATTTCTATCACGTCGTAGTGTGGATCGGAGCCGGTAGTCTGGAGATTGTGAACGTAACTGTCTTTGACCGTGACGTTATTCTGGCCAATGTTAACGCCATTCTCAGAGCCAAAGATGTTGCAGCGAAGAATTGTAACGGGACCATTGCTGCCAAGGAAAAACGTATTAGGTGTGTTATTCAGTCCATCAACAGTGCAGTCGATGAATTGGGTGGTTCCAGTAACCGTGTCATGAACCCAAATGAGGTGTGCGCCAGTAGTGCCTCGTATCCGGCAGTTACGCACTGTGACATTGTTATGATCGATGCTCATTCCCCCCGAGATGTCTAGGTTCTGGATCAGTTGACCATCAGCCGATGTATTGACGCTACCAGAGGGCGTCAGTGTCGAACCGGGAATAAAGCCCGTGTTTGTCTGATCGGGATAGTCAGAGATGATGCTGGTATTGAAAGCTACGACGTTGTCTGTGCTTGTGGACGCCAAGCTGGTGTTGCCCGCAGCATCGGTTACCGCACCTGCGGGGATACTGGCCACGACATTGCCGCTCCCCGTCGCTCCGGTCACGATGACGCTGTAGGTTGGACCTGAACCCATGAGGGAGACTGCGAGCGTTCCTGTCGCTGTGCTGCCTGCGGTGCTTACGTCGGCGGCTGTAAAGCCGATGACTGCTTCACTAAAGACCGCCGTGAACATGATCGTCGGCATACTGGTTGGGTCGTCCTGGGTGGCGGCCTTATTGATCGTCACGCTCGGCTGCGTGGTGTCGAACATCACGGTGATTGAATTGGACGCCGGAAACGGAGTGCCTGTTGCGTTGGTCGCCGCTGCTGCGGGGATGCTGACTTGCACCAAGCCGCTGCCGGTCATGCCAGTCACGGCGACGTTGTATGACGGCCCGGTGCCGGTGACAGCTGCGGCAAGCGTGCCGCCCACGGTGCTACCGCTGAAGGTCACGTCAGTATTCGTGAAGCCGGTCGCGGGCGCGCTGAACGTCACAGTGAAGTTGATCGGTCCAGCATTGACCGGATCGCCCTGACCCGCCGCGCGCGCAACGGACACCGTCAAGCCACCGCCGGCCACGAAGAAGAGCATCGGGCCGGGTTCCTCGTAGTCGTCTTCCAGCTGCTGCAGGAAGGCTTGTTGTTCTTGATTAGCCAAACGGCCCTCCCTGCCCTTGCGGAGGCGCTCCAGGCGGCGGCTCGCTGGGTGGCGGGCCGCCAGGGGGCGGTTCTATGAACTCATCCAGCCCTGGCGGCGGCGGCGGCGTTGGCCCCGGCGGCGGCCCCGGAGGAGGAGGTCCGGGCGGCTGGGGCACCCCACCGCTACTGTTCATCTCGGCGATCTGCCCGACGGCCTTCTGCAGCTGACTGACAGCCTCGATCAGCGCCTCGATCTGCTTCTGCTGCTGCTCATCGGACGGCACTGCAGACGCCAATGCCGTGCCCATGCTGGAGGCCCCGTCGATGGTCGCGACGTTGACCTCATGCGCGCGCTGCGCATCGGCGTTGGCCATATCCAGGCCACTCTGATGGAACTTGGCGGCATGTGTGATGACGCTGCTCTGCGCAGCCATGCGCGCCTTCTCAAGCTCGGCATTGACCTTGACCAGTTCAAGCTCGATCTTCTTCTGATCAAGTTGCTGCTGCGATTGCGCCAGGAGAGCCTTACTCTGGATTTCCTGTTGCTTGAGCGTTAGCTCGCCCTGCTTGATCTTCAGTTCCTCGGCCTGGATTTGCTGCTCCGGTGTCGGCGGCGGCGGCGGCTGTGGCGGTGCCGGCGGCTGACCGGACCTCTCCGCTTCCTTGGCGGCGACCTGGGGCGGCAGCAGCAGCTGCATGCGCTCCGCAATGCGATCGGCGAGCGGAAAGTCTTGCCCCTGCACGAACAGATCAGCCAGCAGCGGCGCGGACTGCGGGCCGAGCGCCTGCATCAGCGTTTGCATGCCGTCGCGCGCTTCCTCTCGTTTCGTTGAATAGCTCGGTCCCATCTCGACCGACACCTGATAGGAACCGATGGTCACGTCATTGAGCAGTCGGGTCGCGATGCCGTCGCCGTTCGGATCGATCTCGGACTTGTTGATCATCACTTGCGACATCCGGCCGTCGTCGCCGACAACGCGCAGCGTGCGCTCGGTGTCGTAGACATGAGGGATCAGATCGACAATGATCTGCCCAATGCGCTCGATGGCTCGACCGAAACTCTCGACATACACGAACGTGCCGGTGTCGCCTTCACGTTGACGCGCGACGATGGCGCGGCCCGAGGTTTCCTGTGCCGGCGCACCGAGCGATGATGGATAGATGCCGGTGACCGCACTCATGTCTGTGCTGGCGACACCGAGCAATTCCTTGATGCCACTCGATGCGACCGGCGGCGGCTCGCGCTCGGGTGGACGACCGCCGTTTAATGGATCTGGGTCATACTCCAGATACGGCCAATTTCTGCTGTTGGCCGACTCCCATTGATCCCTGGAATTGTCGAAGTTCTTTCTGGTTCCTTTGAATGGGCTTTTGGGCTGCAGCGCGACAGCTTCAGCGTCGGCGCTGATTGCATAGTTGTAGAGCCGTTGCACATCCTTGAGCGAACGCACAACTCCGCGGCGCACGACCTGACGACCGATTTTGATTTCCTCGCCGAGAAACGGAATGATCGGGATTTCCATCCCCGGCCAGATGTCCGGCTCCTCGAGCATTTCGGTCGCCGACATGACGAAGCGTTCGACCTGATAGCTGTCGCGCTTCTCGATGCGTGCATTGCCGGCAATAGCATCGGCGCGCTTTGGTCCCATGTTGGGACCGAGCGGCGGGCGTGCTGGAAACGGAATGATGTTGTTGCCAAAGCCGGCGAGCAGATTGAGCGGCTCGAAATAATCGCACAGCATGTTGGCCCGCACCGGGTCTTGGATCGCGGTGCAATGGCTCGGTCCCTGGAACATCGTGCAATTGGCGCAAGCGCGGTCACCTTCCGCCATCCGGTAATTAGCGTCTTCCTTGTCAGGCTTGTCCGCTTGATCGGGACCATAATCGCCCATGTCGTTGTAGGGCACGTCGCCGTCGTAGCCGAGGTCGTCCTCCTGGCCGTACTCGTAGGTGTCGTCGGATAGGTCAACGATCTTACCATCGGGATAGACCGCGATTTCCTTCTCGACCGGCGTCTTGCGCCAGTACTCGGTGACGCGAACGAAATCGTCGGTGTACCAACCCTGCCAGCATTCATGCAGCATCGGCGCATCGAATGACTTATTCGGCCAGCGCAATTCGGCGGCGTGCCGGTTCATATCGATCGGCACGAAGCAATAATTTGCATCCTTGCGCGTCAGATGGATGCTGTCGCAATCCCACAGCACGGCGACGCCGTCCTGTATCAGGCCGATCGCTATCTCCTGATTGAGCGTGGAGCCGGCGGCATATTCTGTGAACACACGGCAATGCCCGATGCCGGCGCTGACCATCTGATCGGCGGCGCTGAAATACGCGCCCTTGGCATCGCTGCGGCGCTCGATGTAGCGCACCATTTCCGGCAGCACATCGACAGCGAGACTATCGTTTGCCTTCTCATCGACCGGCACAACATGGATCGATGGCCGCAGCTGCCGGATGTCACCCGTGACCTGTCGGATGAACTGAGGGATTTTGTTGACGGTGAGAATGGGTCGCTGTTGATCGCGCCGATCCTGCAGCGCCTTACCGTCCCACTGCGCCTCCTCCTCACAGAGAAATCTGAGATCGTCGTAGGCCTTCTCCTGATTATCTCGTTCTCTCTCCCATGATTGCTCGTAGCGTTTGACGGCTTCCTTGTGAACCTCGGCGAGGTCTTCGGTGTCGGCACCTTGCGGCGGCAGATCGCTCTGCCCCGCCGGCACACTGGTGTCGCCGTCCTGCGTGCCGTCAGTGGTATCGTCACTCGCAGTGGCGCGCGCAACGTCGGGCGCGTTGTCGAGATTACGCGCCCGCCTTCTGCGTTTTCTACGATAGGCCAAAGTCAGTCACCCTTGTAGCTGCGGGATGCGGGCGGCGTCGGCGCGCTGACCGCACCTTCGTCGGCCGGAATGAATGCGGCCATCATGGTTGAATTGTTGTGCTGAAAACCCGGCAGCGCATAGAAGTGCAGCAGCACGGCGCAATCCAGTTCATTGGCCATCAGCTGCGCGGCGGCGCGGTAGTGATCGACCTTGTAGCGATTGTCCTCGTACATGATGTTCTGCCAGAAATCGTCCTCTGGCGGATGCGCATCGTCACCGGGATCACGACCGGGCGTGAACGCCTCGTCCGGCGGCAGTGGCTGCAGCGGCAGTGTGCGTAGCTTGACCTCGTCGGCCATCCTGGCCTCCTTGCGGTTCAGGTTTCCTGTATGGTAGATTTGCCGTATGACCGAAGAACAACTCGAAGCGATCATCGCTCCGCTGGTGAAGCGGAAGTGGGATGTCTCGACCAGCGATGCCGAGATCGAGTTCATCAATCGCGTGCTGAACGGCTTGCGTTATCAGTACGAGATGGCAGGCCCGATCTGGGAAGGCCTGGACGACTGCTGGGGCGCTACTCGCCCGTAGGCTGTTGCAGATTGCGCAGGCTCTCCTTGCCCAGCAATCCAGTCGCCACGTAGAGCGGGATTTCCTTGCGCACCAGCGCACGCCGCACGATCTCCGAGCGCGCCATGCCGGTCAGCCGGTGGGTGCGCTCGATTGCTTCGTTGACGATCTGGATCATCGACTTGCCTTCTTCACCCTTGAAGCCGGCCCATGCGATATCCTGAATTTGTCCTGGCAGCACACCGCGCGCAGCTGCCTCGTCCATCACCGGCTTCTGCAACATTCCATATGCAGTCTTGCGCGCACCCTCGATGATCTTCTTCGGCGATCCTGCCATCATTCCTTCCGCCATCTGCTCATCCATCACCGGGCGGCTGAGATCTCCGATCATCGAGCGTTCGAAATCGAGCATCTTGGGTTGATCAGGACCGAATGGCGCTTCGCCCGCAGCCTGTCGCGCTCGCATTGCACTGTAGTCTGAAAGATTGGTCGCAGCGTAACGACCGCCGATTGGCGTTGGCAGTTGATGTGCTTCCGCTGGGGGCGACAGACCCTGCTTGCGCAGAAATTCGAGATAATGCGCCGTCATCAGGTTTGGCCCCGGTCGCTGTCCTGATGTTGTCGCCGCCATTGGTCTGGCGAACTCATCCAAGAACGCGGCGCGACCGGCCTGGGGTCCAAGCTCCTTGATGTATTCCTGCTCCAGCTGCGCCATGTAGTACCAGTTCTTGCTGTCACCGAGGTTCTCACCGCTGGCGATAGCCTGCTGCAGCCGCTCGCGCGTTGCCGGCGAACCGCCGGTCACGTCCCAGTATTTCTGCGCCGCCTCTTGCCTTGCCGGCGCAAGCATCGAGGTATCGGTGGCGCGTGCGGGATAGTTGCTTTGGTCTACCAGGGTGCGGGCTTCAGGATCAAAGTACGGATCGAAACCCTTCTTGTTCATGTTGGTCATTATTTTCTGGCGTGCCTTTTCAAACACTTTGGCCTCGGGCGTGAGCAGCTTCGACGGTCCTTCCTTTCCGGTGTCTTTGAAGATCACCATTTCCGGCGGGCCGACCGGCGGATATTCCGTTGTGTATTGCGGGAACTGCGCATTCGGATTGGGCGCATCGCGCCATGCCTGACTGCCGGGTGGATTGTTGTGCCCGATGCCGACGACATCGCGGCCGAGATCAGTGAGTGTCTTCACGCCCTTGCGAACTGCGCCGACAGGACCGGCCTCGGTTCCAGTGCTCTGCAGCAGGCCGCCGAGCGTGAGTGCGCCGAGCTTCGCCCCGGCCTTGCCGAAGGGACCAAACGCCACCCGCATGCCGGCTTCCAGCGGCGTCTTCGGCAGACCGAAAGTCTCTTCGATAAACGCTGTCCCCGGCCCTTCCTCGCGACTGCCGGATGCACTGCGTCGCATTGCATAAGCCGCTCGCTCGAATGGATCAGCAACAAGCGCAGCAGGAAACTCAGCTTCCTGCTGCGGCAACATGTACTGCGCATCGTTCAACCAATCGGGAACACGACCGCCCAGGTTGCGCAGGAAGACGTTGTCATTCGCCATAGCGATCCCCGAGCGCGCCGAGCGTGACGCCACCGCCGGCAATGCCGAGCGGCGTCATGCGGCCCGACTGCACCACCCAGTCCGGCAACATTCCGATCTTCTGCGGCGCGTAGATTGTTGCTGCGCCGCTCGCGCCCTTGTTCTGCTCGGCGAACGGCCCGTAGTTCACCCAGGAGTTCTGCCCGCGCGTTTCCGCCGTCATCGCCGGCAGTGCCTCGGGTGAGTACATGCGCGCGTGCGAGCGCCACGCATTCTCCTCGCCGGCTGCGCGGAAGCCGACGCCTTCCTTGTGGTGCCCGAAGACATCGTGAACGATGCGGAACAGGTCGTTGAACGGGACTTCCTTGCCGGCGATCTTGACGCCGCTGCCGGCGAGCATGGGTTGCTCCAGAAGATTGATGGCGGCCTGTCCGCTGGCCTCGGTGCCGAAACCCTGCTCGGACGGGAAGTAGTACATATGCTTGTTCTGCAGGAAGTCTTTCTGCGCCAGCCGAGGTGTGGCGGCGTAGGGATCGGGCACACCGGGCGGCAGCTCGGGGAACGGTTCGAACTTCACGCCGAGCTTCTTCAGCTGCTCGTACTGGTCGCGGGTTTCCTTCGCCATTGCCTCGTAGGAGCGCATCACCGCCGGGTCGCCGGGGGTGTGCCGCATGACATCGAACTCCCTGGCGATCTGCTGCGCGCGCGGGACATCGACCGGAACGTAGTTCTGCAGCGGGACATATTCGCGCCCGGTGCCGCGCATGTAGTCTTCGGCCGCCTCTCGCACGGCGCGGCTCGGGCCTGGGATGAACGGCTCGCCGCCGACCTGTAGCGGCGCTTGCGGCAAGCCCTTGATCGGCGCTTGGCCGCCGGCTGCTTTCAGCATGCGGCGCTGCGCGATGCGCTCGCCGAGCGTGAGCAGCGTATTAAGGGGATTTGGCACGGCGGCGTCCGATCGGTGTCATCCGCATCAGCGGGGCATCGAAAGTGAAAGGCTTGGAGGAGGCGATTTGCTTCGGATTGTATTTCAGGCCGCTGATGAGCTTCGTCCAATCGAAGCCGGCCTCTTCAGGAGGCCGCACAAGCTCTGCCGGGTTGGTCGTGGCACCTTGAGCCACCCTGGCGGGATTAACGTATCCAGCGCCTCCTGGCAGGCCGGGGGCGGCGCTCACAGTGGTGTTCCAGCCACCGGAGGTGAGATCGGTGGCGTCCATGCCGAGCGGTGCGCCGGGGACGACGCCGATCGGCGTCACGGCCGGCCCGGTGTAGCCCATGGCGCGCGCGAACGGCAGATCCTGGCGCTCGACGCCGCCGCGCTCCGGGTTGCTGCCGGTGCCGATCGAGCCGGTCTGCGGGCCGCCGGCAAAGCCGACCGGACGGCCGGTCCTGGGGTCGTTGCTGGCGTTGCCGGTCGCATAGTTCGCCGGGTTAGCGCCCGCGAACAGCGCCGGATCGCTGGCGTAATTGCCGACCGCGCCACGATAGCCGGTCGTGGTCGACGGGAAGTATGCCGGGTTGGTGAGCGTGTAGTCGAGCGGCTCGCCCCTGGCGGCGGCACGATCGAACACCAGGGCGTCGTACCATGCGCGCTTTTCGGGCGCGGCCTGCGGGCCGATCTCTGCGGAGCGATTGCGCGCGAGTGTTGCTGCCAGCCCCGGATAGTCTTCCAGGGCACGCTGCATGCGCTCGCGCACCAATGCGAGGTTGGGCGCATCGCGCGCCTGGATGGGCAGGCCTCCTGGCGAGCCGCGTCCTGGCCCGGTGACGCTGCGCGGGCCGAATGCGCCGATATAGGGTGCGGTGGGTTCGGGATCGCCCAGGTTGCCGAGCACCTTGAACATCGGAGGCGGCGGGAACGTGCCGGCGGCGGTGCCGAGAAGATTTGCGTTGTTGTCGAAGCCCAGCTGCTTCAGCGTCGGCATCAGAGGTCCACCATCATTTCCCGATAACACTCCTCGCAGATCGGTTCCGCAGCGGGACCAGCCGTCAGCCCTTTGGGTTGATCAGCGGAATGATCGTTCCGCTGCTCGGCATGATCGGCGTGATTGGTGGGCCACCCGTCCGCTGTCTCCTGAGAATGTCCATGTAATTGAGCGGAGCAGATGACGCAGGTTCTTGCCTCGGTGTGTTTCCCCATGGTCCTTGCACCACATCTCCTGCAAGCTGCTGCAATGTCGGCCTGGGCGCTTGCGTTTGAATAAAACCGTATGGCCATGTCCGCTGGCCTGGGATGATCCCTTCCGGCGTATCGCGCAGCATCTGCTCTTCGAACAGGCGGCGCAGCTGCTCCTTGGCCTCGGGTGGCACATCGGGACGCGGCGTGTCGTATGGGCCGAAGCGTTGATCGAACGTTGCCGGCGGCATGTCCTGATATCGCTGCCCGAGCGACGCGAGCGTCGCGTGATAGCGCGGGTCCATCAGAATTGCCTGCGGAACGTGGCGCGGAAATCATGCATGGTTGGCTCGTAGGGGCTGACATTGCGCTGCTGTCCGTACTGCAGCTGCAGATCGTTGCTGAGGAACGGCAGCGTGACGCCGCCCTGCGCATACGGGATGTTGTGCAGCGGGTGTTGCGTCTGCAGATCGAAGGTCATTTGCGGCAGCTGCGGCGGCGCGAAGCCATACGGGTCCGGCGGCGCGAAGCTCTGGTAAGGATCAACCGGCGTGTCGCCGAGCGTTGCGAGCGTGTTCTGTTTTTGCGGCATCAATCATACCAGCCGCTGAACGTGCCGTAGAGCCACAGCGTCACGACGAACGCGATCAGCGCGGCGAGCGCCGCGAACGCGACCTTGGTTTGACGGTCCATCATTGCTTCCGCTGTGCTATCGCCAGAGTGGGACGTGTATGCCACCGACCGCTCCCAGTAATGTCAGGATCACCCACAGCACGATGAACACCAGCACGACGACCAGCAGCACGTAGATGATCTTGCGGAACGGCTCGGGCAGCGGCAGCAGCGGCAGCAGCTGCTGGATTGCCCACCAGATGACACCGACGACAATGAGGGTGATGATGATCGAGATCAGCGTGCCGATCATGTGATCCTCCTATGCCGCCTGCCAGGAGCCGCCGGGTGGCAGGCGCACGCGCTTCACCGGCTCGGTGTCGGCGTAGCGCAGCATCATCAGGGCGTAGCGTGTGGCGGCCATCAGGTCGTCAAATTCCTTCACGACCTTGCCATCCTTGCGATGGTACAGCCTGAACTCCTCGAACCACTCGTTGAGATGCGCAAACACCTTCAATTTTCCGGTCTGCATGCGGCCGAGCATCTCCATCAGGCCGGCTTCGACGCCGGAACCGCCGTCCACGAAGGTTGCGCGCTCGGGCAGCATGTTGAGATGCTGATTTCGGTATTGCGTGGCGAGTTCGTCGCCTGATCCCTTGTCGGCCTGCAGACCATCGTGCGGCCACGCGATCGGCACCCACTCGTTGCCCCATCCCCGGATGGCGGCGGCGTGCAAAACCGGCGTTGCCTGTCGTTGCTTGTGACATTTGACGACGTAGATCACGTCTTCGTCGCGATCATGCACCAATTCGACGCAAGCGAACGGGTGATCCCAGCCGAAATCCAATCCGCGAATGCGCGCGAACTGTTTGGGAAAAATTCTCGCCGGAATTGCGATGTCCTCGTCGGCAATCGGGAAAATTCGGCCGCTGCCGAGCGTCGGAATGCCTTTGGCGCGGGCATCGCGTTCGTGGGCGGGAAATCCGGCGATGATTTTGGCGCGCTGCTCCTCGGTGTAGTGCGGCGCGTCATCAATTGTCATGGTGACGAGGGCGCGATCGGGCGACGGCTCCAATAAAAACCGCCGGCAGACCTCCGACATTCCGAGCAGCGGTGTGAAAGTCGAAAACACCATGCCGCCGGTCGACGACACGCGGGTCAAGCCTTCGGAATAGATGTCGAGCGGCGGTTCTTCATCGAACCAGACCCAGTTGACCGTGTCGGCCTGCCATTTTCCGCGTCCTTGGTCGTAGGATTTGAAGTTGAGCGAGCTATGTTCGACCTGAACGTCGCCGCCGCCGCCCCATTCGACCAGTATGCCGTCGAGGGCGTCGCTGACGCCGTTGCGCCGGGTCCAGTTCTTGAGCGTATCGCGCGGCAACAAGCCGGTGCCCCATGCGCTTTCGTCGCGCGGGTTACCGACGATGAGGCGTTGCACGCCGTCGCGGGTCAATTCCGCGCTTTCGGAGCCGGCGACGGCGCGGATTGGCCGGTCGAACACGCGGCCTTTCCACCAGGGTGGGTATCGGCCGGTGAGATGCATGCAGGCCTCGGCGGCTCCTGCAGTGGTTTTGCCCAATTGGTTGCCGGCCATCATGGCGCGCTCGCGATAGAGTGCGCCGGCCTCGTGGAACTCGCGTTGTTTCGCGTATGGCACGTAAGCATTGAGCTTGTTGAGTGCGCCGCGCCGTTCCTTTTCGCGTGCGAGGCGGCGGATCATCACATCCTTGGCGGCGACTTCCTGGCGCAGCGCCATTTCCTGCTCGGCGGTGAGCGCCGGCTTGGCGACGACCGCCTTCCTGGGGACTTTACGTGCCATTCAGGTTTCCTGTAGGCTGGGATTTCACAGCGGAGGCTTATATGACCGACGAAGAACGGCAACGGTTTGCCCGCAGATTGCGCGAGCGCGATGCCGAGATCGAGCGGCTGCAAACTCACTCCAAAAGCATGATCGACGCCCTGAACGCCGACATCGACACCAAGCACGCCGAGATCGAGCGACTGAAGACGGCGCTGCAAGAAATCATCGCGCTACAGGACCGTGTGATCTCGGAGGCAGGCAAGGCAATGCGAGCCCACACCATTGCCCGCCGCGCCCTGGAGACGAAGCCATGATGCAGTTTGGCGACGATACACAGACGCATGACCTAGCACGGGAAAACGAAACACTGCGCGCCGAGGTCGAGCGGCTGCAGGGACACATGCGGGCACTTGCAGACACGAGTGTAGACCGCGACACAGCTGGCATCTTCAAGGGCATGTGGCAGGGGTCAGAGCGCGAGTGCGAACAGTTGCGTGCCGAGATCGAGCGGCTGAATGGGGTTGTTGATAGCTGGGTGGACATCAACAACGCCGCTGGCGTCACGCTGCGGGCACAGGAGGCCGAGATCGAGCGGCTGCAGCACGAAAACATGCGGCTGCAAACGGCGAACGATTACGCCTTTGACCCGCGCGATGGCGAACTTTCGAAGCTGAACCGCGAGGTCGATCGGCTGCGGGCGGCGGTGGTTCTGATCGCGAGCGGTGGCACAAAATACGACAGCGCAGCCGATCTCATAAGGATAGCCCGCGCCGCCTTGGACACCAAGCCATGACCGACAGACACGCATCTTGGTTCTGGTATGGGCGTTTTGAGGGCGCTTGTGGCGGCTATGTGCCACCGGACGGCTTACTACCAAGCCTGCTCTACTGGATAGGGAATTGCATTGGTCGCCGGTTCGGGCCACCGAGGGCTAGCGCCGCCCTCAAGGACACCACACCATGAGCGACATCGTGGAGCGGCTGCGCGCTTGGAACAAGGACAGCTACCCGCATTGTTGGGAGGCCGCCGACGAGATCGAGCGGCTGACTGCTGACCTAAATATCCTGAAACGGCATTACAACCTTGCACCCAACGCGCCCCTCAGCAGGGAAGAGATTATTGCCGCGAAGGACGCCGAGATCGAACGGCTGCGGCAGCGTATCGCCGAGCTAGAAGACCCCCACTACCTCAATGGGCTGTATGCGAAAATCCGTGCCCTGGGGCCCCAGCCATGAACGAATGCCCGCACGAGATATGGGAACGCGAGAGCGACGTGACGGCCGATGGTTCGTGCCCTATTTGCCTGCGGGCCGAGATCGAGCGGCTACGCGAGCAGGTCACGGTGGTACGCGAGCTGCGCGACTGCGACCTGCGCGAGATCGTGCGGCTGCAGAGTGCCATGCACGAAAGCTCTCGCATGCATGTCGAGACGCAAGACCTGATGCAGGCCGAGATCGATCGGCTGCGCGCCACCATCAACGATCAGGCCGCCGCGATCGTGGCGGCGGATCGCCTCGTACTCAAGTGCGAGCAGCATCTGGCCGACGCGAAGCAGGAGATCGCCAAGCTGCGCGCCGATCTGACCGAGGCTGGGGTCTTGCGATGACTAGCCACCGCGAGGCGCTGCTCTACGCCCTGCTGGCGCTGGCGATCACGGTCGTGCTGCTGATCCTGCTGACCGCCTGCGAAACGCCGTTACGCTGATGCTCACGCACCTGACCTGCATCACGAGCCGGCCGAGCGCGCGGCGGCCTGTGCAGCCGCTGCGGCTGGCGGCCTTTGCCCGCCGGCCGCGCTGGTACTGGCAGCTGGTGCGGGACATGCAGTCACTTGCTCGCGACCTGCCATCACCTCGCGGCGCAACGCCGCCTGAAACGCCAAGTCCTGCTGCCGGCAAGACATCAGGTCCGCGCGCTCGCTCTCGCTGATGGCAGCCCCAGGCCTGCCCATGGCAAAACCCCTGTGGATATGTTGCAGTGCGAACACCAGCGGAACACCGGCACGCATGCTGCACTGTGCCTTGACAAGTTCCGCAAATCACTGCGCCACTACGCGCGCGCACTCTCTCTTCCTTCTCTCCCAGATCGCCGCAACACACGGTTGTCGCTAGAGCAGTGGAACGCGCACTCCCCGTACCCAATGGCCCCGTCGCCCCCACGGTGCGATGGGGCCTCACTGCAATTACCACCGTCCGGTTTGCCCCTTGACCGGACAACACGAAACATCCCCGAAAGCGCCCGGCCCAAAAAAACCAGCCCGCATGGGGCCCCCGCCCACACAGCACCCACAACAGAGGGGCGGCACATGCCCCGTGGGTACTGCATGGGCCATGCTGGCTCCTCCCGATCGCCTTCGACCCCGCTACCCACCGGGGTACCATATTGCACTGCACGATGGTGGGTGGGTACCGCTGGGCCTGGGACCAGCCAGGGCAGAGGCGAGGGCGGAACGAGGCAACGGCACAAGCGCGGCACAAGCGAGGCGGAAAGACCAGCAATATCAACGGACTGATGCGATCTCAGACATCGGCAAGCACCGCGGAGGGTACGTGCTTACCGTCGAGGGCAGGTAGGCCACTGGCCGAGGGCAGAAGGCGAACCATCCGTTCGCCGCAGAGATTAGCCGGCGTCTCCCAGCGGCTATCCGCTCGGAAATGCCGCCCGATCGAGGTTCATTCCGATCGGTGCCTCTTCGTTCTTTGGTTGGTCTTGCTCGGTGCTGCGCGCGGGCGTGCAGGGCTGCAGCAGGAAGGCGCGTTCGAGGCGGGCTTCGATCTCTTCGGAGACGGTTCGGTGGTTGCGGCGTGCGGCCTGGATGAGGCGCTGATCGAGCGAGTTGCGGACGCGGAAGGTCCGGTATCTGCGCGGCATCAGCTGCGGTCGCGCTGCGCGGCCCAGGCTGTTGTTGCTGGATCGCGCGAGATGTCTTCCGGCTCCTGTCCTGGCGGATGCAGGCGCGGGGCGAGCGGATCGGTGGCGAGCATGAGCAGGCCGACCGCATCGAGGGCGGCTGCGATGCGCTGTGCGTGCGCCTCTGGCGAGAGTGTGTTGGTGAGCGCGCCGAGATTATTGAGCGCGGTTGCGATGGCGGTTTCGGCTTGGTCGCGGTTCATGCGTCGCGTCCTTTGAGTGGATCGGTCGTGTCGTCGGGGAGCGCCTCGACCTGTTTGGCGCGTGATGCGGCGAGCCAGTGCTCGAGCTGCTCGAGTTCGTCGTCGGTGAGATCGGAGAACGGGCTCTCGATTTTCTCCTGCTGTTTTGGCATCAGCGAGACGACGGCGGCGAGATAATTCTGCGGCAGCTTCTCGCGGACCTGTCGGATGACATCTTCGCCGTGGGTTTCGAAATCCTGCAGCAGCTTCACCAGCGCAAGCTCGGTGAGCTTGCTGCGCGCGCCGCGCGGACGGCCGGCGGGATTACCCGACTGGCCCTTCTGCCAAGCCGGCAGCAGATTTTCCGAGCCTGGGTGCCGATGATCGGCCGCTGTATTTTCACCGGCATCAGTGAGCGCCCTGGCGGTGCTATTTCGTGTCATGGGCCTGGCTGTTTCGCGTTAGCTGATCAAGTGAAGTGCGGACCATGTAATCGATAATCCGGCGGCAGCGCGCGCAGAACATATCAGCGCCGGCCGCGCGCTGGCGACAGGTTCGCACGGCGCATGGTTTCACACCAGCGCGTTCACGCGCGTCTTCGTGTTTCATGTGAAGCATTCGTGCCTATTGCATCGACTTGCGGTGCGGCGGATGCATCGTCGGCTGATACGGCTCCCAGTCCTCGGGCCACAGCGCAATGTTGCGCTCCTCGCTGCAGACCTCGCACAGGAAGATAATACGCTGGCGCGGCCCCGGCCACTCGATCACCCGCTCCTCATGCAGCGGCCGGCCATAGGCCCGCTGCGCGCCGCAGCCGTCGCAGGGCGCGCTCATCATCACACCGACAGCCTGTTCACAGGCGTCTGCATGGATCAGCGCCCGCGCGCACGCTTGCGCTTGCTCATGCCGGCCTCCGACAGCGAGATCGCAATCGCCTGCTTCGGGCTGGTCACCACCGGACCCTTCTTGCTGCCGGAATGCAGCTTGCCCTGCTTGAACTTGCGCATCTCCTGCTCGACGCCCTTCGGTCCCTTGGCTACTGGCATCTTGTGCCTCGTTCAGGTTTCCTGATATGAGAGGTGCCGGCAATCCCGCCGACACCGAAAGGCTAAACCATGACTGACGTTGCACTCTACGACAGCGGCAGCGTGATCGGCTTTGCGCCGCTCACCGAGGCCGCCCAGGACTGGTTCCGGCGCAATGTCGAAACCAGCGAATGGCAATGGCTGGGCGACACCCTGTGGGTGGATCAGCGCCTCGCCAGCGATCTCATCGCCGGCATCATCGAGGCCGGCCTGCTGCCGGGGATCGCACGATGACCAGCAAAAAAGCCCAGGCCGAGCTGCAGGCCAAGCTCGCAGCGGTCGAAGTGGCCCGCGACAACGGCCGCGACTACTTCAAGCAAGAACCCGACCAGATGCTGGTCACCATCGCCCGCTACGCCGCCATGGCCTACGGCAACGATACCCATCTGCAGATCGCATTCCTGCAGGGGTATGTCGAAGGTCGCAGCAAGCACGACGCATTCAAGCGAGGTGAGTGATGATGAGCAGCAAAATCAAGACCATCACGCTCACCAGCGGCTGGACCAACAATGTCGTGGGCGAATGCAATCATTATCGCATCGAGCGCCTCACCGACACCGTCGAATACACGCCAGGACAGCTGCTGCACAAAAACGAGGTGCAATCACTGTGTGCCAACAGGCAATGGAAGGTGACGATCGTCGCATACAAGCCGGGAGGTGAGTGACCATGACCATCATGTTCACAGGCGAGGCCGGCGTCACCACCTACCGCGCCATCGCGCTCAAGCATGGGCTGAAGCTCTATGCCGACACCGGCATGAAGCCCAATCGCGCATGGACCCCTACAGCCATGCTGCGCACCGCCGGCCAGATCACCGGCAAAACCTACAAGCGCGGTCAATACCGGCAGGCCATCGCCGATCTGACCGCATGGATCAACGCCAACGGCACCAGCGGAGGTGAGTGATGGCACTCAGACCCGGCGACAAGGTCGTGATCAAGATACTTCATCCCGACACCCATGCGGACGAAATCCGCCAGCTGATCAGGGACGGCTGGCGGCTGATCGATGTCCAGAGCGATGGCTCTGGCGTCCTGCTGCAGCCGCGCGATCCCGAGGAGCTGCACTGATGGCAACCCCACACACCTGCCCATGTGGATCGGGCGAACCATGCTGGGCCGAGCACGACGGCTACGGCATCTTCATGTGTTTCACATGTGACAAATGCGTCGCCGCCCAGCTCGCCAAGTTCCGCGACGACATCTTCACCCAGTACGACACCGACGAGCAAATCGAGGAGGATTACTGATGCCGCTCACCGTCGCCCTCAACGAGGAGGAGATCGCCCTGCTGGTCGAGGCGCTGCAGGCCCGCGCCGCACGCCACGACAGCATGGCGCGGTTCAACCCCCGTGGCGCAGGCCCGCATGACCGCAGAGCCACCGCCATGCGCAAGCTGCACGCCCGCCTCGCCGGCCTGTCCACCTACCGCACCGGACTGCGGCAATGACCGGCTACGTCATGGGGCAAAGCCCCTGCGTCGGATGCGGGCGCATCTTCGCCTACAATCCGATGCGGGTGCCGTCATTGCGGATCAATGGCCAGCGCGAGCCGGTCTGCCTCGATTGCGTCCATCGCGTGAACCCGGCGCGGGTCAAGAATGGGCTCGCGCCCATCATCCCGCACCGCGACGCCTACGAACCCTGTCCAGAAGAGGAACTAAACCATGAGTGACCGCAGCGCCGGTATCGGGCACCGCGCCGCGCGCTCGTTGATCGAGGAGATCGGCCTGCTGCGCG
>Ga0134124_10001153_pt1 | contig 21186 bp, 27 predicted proteins | sample KB304_FD_96880 | JGI IMG/M metagenome (GOLD analysis project Ga0134124, IMG submission 96880) | Terrestrial soil microbial communities without Nitrogen fertilizer from Kellogg Biological Station, Michigan, USA - KB3-0-4 | ecosystem: Environmental > Terrestrial > Soil > Unclassified ... | reverse complement strand
CCTTGCCGCCGCGCGAGACCGGCACCCATTGCTCCCGCCAGCGCAGCAGGTCGTACGCGTAGGAATGCGCCTTGCTCTTGCGCTGCTCCATCGCCTCCCATGCGCGGGGGCTGACCGAGACCAGCGACATGCCGAGCGGCGCCGCCAGGCACTTCTGGGAGCCGGTCATGTTGAGGTCCACGCCCCACTCATCGGTGCGGACGTCGATGCCGGCGATGGACGACACGGTGTCGAGCAGGAAGAGACTGCCGGTGGCGCGGGCGATCTTGCCGACCTCGGCCGCCGGGTAGGTGGTGCCCGTCGACGTCTCGTTGTGCACGAGGGTGATGGCCTTGGGGCGGAGGCGCTCGGCCTCTCGCGCCAGCCGGTCGAGGTCGAGGCGCGCGCCCCACTCGACGGGAAACTCCGTCATCTCGGCGCCCACCCGGCCCATGATCTCGCGCATCAGCACGCCGAACACGCCGGCGCCGACGACGAGCACGTGGTCGCCCGGCTCGATGACCGACAGGGCGCCCGCCTCCAGCGCCGTGCGGCCGGAGCCCGGCATGATGAGGACCTCGCTCTTCGTCTGGAACACGCCGCGCAGCGCCAGCGTGGTGGGCTCCAGCACCGTCTCGTCGAAGCCCCGGTCGTACTGGATGGACGGCGGCTGGTTCAGCGCCTGAATGACCGGCCACGGCAACTCGGTCGGGCCGGGGATCATCAGGACGGGACGCGTCTGCACCTGGGTCCAGTTCAGCGTCGAGGCCACGTCGGTTCTCCTCGTCTCAAAAGTGGCGCCATTCTATCATCCGGAGTGGCCGGGTACCGGCGCGCGGCGGATGAAGTAGAGGTTGCGCGCGTAGACGAGCAGCCCCGCGCCCTGGCCGAGGATGAACACCGGATCCTGCCGATAGATCGCGTAGGCCAGCAGCATGAGGCCGCCACCCACCGAGAAGTACCAGAACTGCACGGGGACCACACTCTGCCTGCGTCGTTCCGAGGCGATCCACTGCACCAGGAAGCGCGCCGAGAAGAAGGCCTGACCGAGCAGACCGAAGCCGAGCCACACGTGTTCCGCCGTCATCGTGGAGACACCTCGCCGGGAAGTGGAGACACGGGGCGGTGCAGCGCCGCCCGCGGGCGCTGGCTAGGACGCGCGCCCGAACATCGCCTGGAGAACCTTGTAGGCCTTGCGGAGGTCCTCGGGCCGGCGCCGACCCGAGACCAGTGCGAAGATCTTTTCGGCTTCCTCGGTGGGTACGCTGGCGGGCCTGTCGGCGCGGACATCGGTGAGCTCACGCAGCGGGATGTCGAGGGCGACGGCGACGTGGTAGAGACTGTCGATGGAGATCGACTTCTCGCCGCGCTCCACCTCGCCGATGAACTTGCCACTCAGCCCCGCCCGCTCGCCGAGGCGTTCCTGGCTCAGGGCATGTTGCTTGCGCAGCGCACGGAGGCGCTGACCCAAGAACTTCCGGACGTGCTTGACGGCTCTCTCTCCCACGACTACCTCTCGAGATCCTACAAATTCCGTGCCGGCGACCGGCCTTCGGGAACTTCAGCCTACCAGGGGAGGCAAATGGTACAACCCCCAGTAGGTGGTCATCGACCCCGGCGTTTGAACTATTGCGCACGTTCCTCCAAGGGGAGCGGTTGCGTGCCACCGGACAAAATCGCCAGCACCAGTGCCCCACTCTCACTGCGCACAGCATGGGTACAGCCCGGCGGTCGCCGCACGTAGTTGCCGGCGGTGCACGTGCCGGTGTCGTCGGACACGCTGCCCTCGAGCACGAACACCTGCTCGTCGCCGAGATGCCGATGGCGTGGAATGGTCGCGCCGGCCGCGTACCGGACCAGCAGCGCCTTGCGATCGCCCTCCGTCCACAGCACCTTCCAGAACACGCCGGGGCGCTGCTCGGTCCACGGCCGATCGGCGGCGTCGACGTACTGGCTCGTCACCGGCACCCTCACGGCAGATCGACCTCCACGACCCCATCGCTCACCCGTACAGCGTACACGGGGACGGAGAGATCCTGGTCGACGTTGCAGCGACCGGTGACCAGGTCGAAGTCGAAGCCGTGCCACGGACACACGACGGTGCCGCCCTCGATCCAGCCCTCGCTCAGCGGCCCGTCCTCGTGGGGACACGTGGGCCCCGTCGCATAGAAGCGGCCGCCTCCCGCGTTGAACACGGCCACCGGGAGGCCGTCGCGCTCGATGAAGGCGCCGTGCCCGACGGCAATCTCGTCCGCGCGCGCCACGGCGACGAACGCCATCAACGGGTCGTGCGCAGCGCGTCGTCGATCACGCCGCGGAAGTTCTCGACCGGCTGAGCACCGACGAGCGGCCGGCCGTTGATGAAGAAGGTCGGCGTCGAGCGCACACCGAGCGCGCGGGCCTGGGCGACGTCGGCCTCGACGGAGGACGCGAAGCGCCGCTCGTCGAGGCAGCGCTCGAACGCCTCACGCGGTAGCCCGAGATCGGTCGCGTACCGCACCAGGTCGGCGCGCTGGAAGTCCGGCTGGGCTGCGAAGAGCTTGTCGTGATACGGCCAGTAGCGGCCGAGCGCGCCGGCGCACCGGGCCGCCTCGTGGGCGGGACGCGCCAGCGCGTGCGAGGGCAGCGGGAGGTCCTTGAACACGAGGCGCACCCGCCCGTCGTATTCCTTCATCACCTGGTCCAGCGACCGCTGGACGCGCGCGCAGTACGGTCATTGATAGTCGGAGAACTCCACGATGGTGACGGGCGCGGTGGGCGCGCCCTTGACCATGGTCGGATCGGCGTCGATCGCGGGTGCCGTCTGCGCCCCCACGCCGCCGGCGAGCCAGGCCAGCAGGGTGACGAACCACACGGTCCAGATGGTGTAGACTCGCCGCCGACGAGCCGGTGTGACACGAACGCCGTTCACGACGCGGAGAATACCATGGACAATGGGCTGGATCTTCTCCTGGGGACGTACCCTTCGTGGTCGCGGCTGGTCGTTCGGCTTGCCCTCGGCGTCGTGTTCTTCGCACACGGGGGACAAAAGGTGCTGGGGTGGTTCGGCGGCCATGGGCTCAAGACGACCATCCAGGTATTCCAGCAGTACATGAAGGTCCCGCCGGCGGCGACGGTGGTCGCCGCCTTCATCGAGTTCTTCGGCGGGGTGGCGATGCTCGTCGGGTTCCTGAGCCGGCCGTTCGCCCTCGGCCTCATCGTCGTCATGCTGGTGGCCATCGCGAAGGTGCACTGGAAGAACGGCTTCTTCCTGGCGTCCCAGCCGGGGCAGGCCAACGGCTGGGAGTACAACTTCGCGCTCATCGCCATGGCGCTGGCCGTGCTGATCGGCGGCGCCGGCGCGCTCTCGGTCGACATCCTGCTGCGGCCCTACGGCGAGTAGCCGGTCGCGGTGGGCTTCCTCGTCCGCATCCTCGTCAACGCGGCGACCATCGCGCTGGCGGCGCGGGTGGTGCCGGGCATCCATCTCAACGGGGTCGGGCCGGCCCTGCTGGCCGGACTGGTCCTGGGGCTCATCAACGCGCTCGTGCGTCCGGTGCTGGTGATCGTCACCTTCCCGCTGACGCTGCTGACCCTCGGCCTCTTCCTGCTGGTGCTCAACGGCATCTGCCTGGCGTTGACCTCGTGGCTGGTATCGGGCTTCGACATCGACGGCTTCGTGCCGGCGGTGCTCGGCGCACTGGTGGTGTCGGTGGTGAGCTGGGTGCTGACCGCGTTCGTGAGCGATCGGGGGCGGCTCGAGCGGATGCGGTGACGGCGAGCCCGGCTCGCGTGAGCGCTAGGCCGCGCGGCCGCCCTCTTCGGTGAGCGAGGTGATGATGTAGGTCCCGCTCTTCTCGTCGCGCTCGAGCGTGACGATCTTCTGCTTGGCGGCCTCCTCCAGGAGCTTCGAGAAGGTCGAGTACCCGTAGTAGGACTCGTTGAAGGCCGGATTCTTGCGGATCATCGTCTGCTTCACCATCGAGCCCCACAGCGTCTCTTTGTTCTCGCGCTCCAGGGCCTGGATGGCGTCGATGAGCTGGGCCATGGCCTCGGCCTTCTTGTCGGGCAGCCCGCTCAGGAGCCGCGTCTTCTTCGTGTCGCGGATCAGGTCCTCGTAGAAGATGAACTCGTCGCAGTTGGCGACCAGCAGATCGGACGACGACGACTTCACGCCGAGCCCGATCACGTAGCGGTCGTTCTCGCGCAGCTTGGAGACGAGGGGGGAGAAGTCCGAGTCACCGGAGACGAGCACGAAGGAGTCGATGTGGGTCTTGCCGTAGGCGAGGTCGAGGGCGTCCACCACCATGCGGATGTCGGCCGAGTTCTTGCCGCTGTAGCGCGACTGGGGGACGTCGATCAGCTCGATGGCCCACTCGTGGAAGGGGCGCTTGTACTCGGTGAAGCGGTTCCAGTCGGCGTAGGCCCGACGGACGATGATCTTGCCCTTCTCCAGCAGCCGCTCCAGGACGAGCTTCAGCTCGAACTGCTTGTACTGCGCTTCCTTGACCCCGCGGGCGATGTTCTCGAAGTCCATGAACATGGCCAGCTTGCGTTCACCGTTCATTCGGCTCCTCTCGGGCGCACCCTCCCGGTTGCGCGCGCATCTCTATTATATGTCCGCGGCTCGACCCGTTCCCGAAGGTTTATAGTGACCACCATGGCGAAGAAGATCGATCCCGCCCTGGCCGCGCGCGTGCCGCCCGGGCAACGGCTCACGACCAAGTGGCCGGTGCTCAGCTACGGACTGACGCCGCGCTTCGATCCCAAGCGGTGGAGCTTCCGGTGCTTCGGCCTGGTGGAGCGTGAGGTGTCGTGGACATGGGAGGAATTCCTGCAGCTGCCGCGCGTCACCATGACGTCGGACATCCACTGCGTCACCCGGTGGTCGCGGCTGGACAACGAGTGGGAGGGCGTGCACGTCCGCACGATCATCGAGGCGTGCCGGCCCCGGCCCGAGGCGAAGTTCGTCCTGCAGCACGCCGATCCCGACTACACGACGAACACCGCGCTGCCGGACCTCGTCGACGAGGACGTGCTCCTGGCCCTCAAGCACAACGGCCGCGACCTCGAGCCCGACCACGGCGGCCCGATGCGGCTGGTGCTGCCGAAGCTCTACTTCTGGAAGTCGAGCAAGTGGCTGCGCGCCTTCGAGTTCCTCGACGTCAACCCGCCCGGCTTCTGGGAGCAGAACGGCTATCACATGCACGCCGACCCGTGGCCGGAAGAGCGCTACTCCGACCAGGAAACGCGCGCGATGCAGCACATGCGCGCCGAGGCCGCACGCAAGCTCCGCGAGCGCTGAGCCGCCTGGCCGCCACCGCGCTCGCCCTCTCCCTCGCGGCGGCGGGCTGCACGACGCTGCTGGCCGGCGGCGAGGCGCCGCTGGAGCGGACCTGGCAAGCGGCCCGGATCTTCCGACCCGGCGGCACGACGTCCGCGGTCCTCGACGTGCCGGTGGTCGTCTACGCGCACGGCTGCGGGGGCTTCGACGACGATCTCCGCCGCTGGGCCGATCTCCTCACGCGCCAGGGCTACGCGGTGATCGCGCCCGATCACCAGGCCCGCGGCGGTCGCCTGCGCGCCTGCAGCGCCGGCACGCTCTACGGCCCCGGTGACGTCGACACACTGGCCACGCGCGACGCCGAGATCCACTACGCGCTCCGCCAGGTGCGGACACTGCCCTGGGTGCGCCAGGCGGGCGTGTTCCTGCTGGGCGTCGGGCAGGGCGCGGTGGTCGCCGCCGGCTACGGCGGGCCCCCGTTCACCGGCTACATCCTCACCGGCTGGACGTGCACGTCGCCGTACCCGCGCGGCGGGCTGGCGACGGCGCTCACGCGGCCGGTGCTCGCCATCCGCTGGTCGGACGATCCCTGGTTCACGGACCCGGCGTGGAATGGCGATTGTGGCGCGAGCCTGGGATCACGCCCGTCGTCGCGCTCGATCATCCTCGAGGGCGCCGGCCACTCGGTCGCCGGAGACGAGCGCGCCGAGCGCGCTGTCGTGAACTTCCTGCAACTGCACACGCCGCGCTGACTCAGGCCGGGCGCGGCCGTCGCCCGGCCAGCGGGACGACGGCGCCGGCCAGCGCCACCCCCGCGGTGACGAGGAAGGTCGCCGCGAACCCCCAGCGCGCCACCGAGAGCCCCGAAGACATCGCGCCGATCGCGATCCCCAGCTCGAGCGCGGTGAAGAACGTGCCCATCGCGCGCCCGCGATCGGCGGGGGCGACGACGTCCACGCACCAGGCCATCAGCGCCGGCTGCGCGATGCCACCGGCGAGCCCGTAGAGCGCGCCGACCACCGCCAGTGCGAGCGCGCCGGTGCCCAGCGCCAGCACGATCAGCGCCACCGCCGCCAGCGCGAGGCCGGTCGCCGCGACCGGCGCCCGGCCGAAGCGATCGGACAGCCGGCCGGCCGGACCGCGCGTGACGGTGAGGACGAGCGCGTAGACGAGGAAGAAGATCCCCGGGTTCACCCCGAGCCGCTGGGCGTGCAGGGGCAGGAAGGTGACCAGCGCGCCGTACGTGAGCATCAGACAGCCGATCGCCAGCGACGGGCCCAGCGCGGGTCCGCTGATCGTGGAGGCCAGCGTGAACGGCGCCGCGCTCGGCGCGCTCAGCGTCTCGCGTGTCGTGGCGGTGAGCCCGACGGCCGCGACGGCGATCGCCGCCGAGACGGCAAAGAGGCCGCCGAAGCCGAGACGGGCGACGAGCTCGACGCCCGTGATTGGACCGAGCGCCATCGCGATGCTCCCGGCCGTCCCGAAGAGTCCGATGAACTCACCCCGACGAGCCGGCGGCGCGAGGTCGGCGACCAGCGCGGTGGCCGCCGTGGGAAAGAGGGCCATGCCGGCACCGTGCACCAGCCGCACCATCACGAAGACGAGAACGCCGGCGCTGAGCGCATAGCCGATCGGGGCCAGGAGAAAGACCGTCACGCCGGCCAGCATGAACGGCCGCCGGCCCCAGCGATCGGTTCCCCAGCCCGTCCACGGCCGCAAGAGCATCGACGTGATCGCGAAGCACCCCATGCCGATGCCGATGGCGCCGTCGGAGGCGCCCAGCCGCCGCAGGTAGATCGGCAGCGTGGGGAGCAGCACGAAGAACGAGCCGTAGAACGCGAAGCAGGCGAGCCACAGGACGGTCAGGCGACGGCGGCTCACGGCGGCGGCGAGGGGATGCTCAAGCGGCGGCGCGGCGCGCGGCTCGCACGACCCACCAGTGCACGACCAGCGCGCCGGCCAGCACCACGACGCCGAGCACGAGCCAGTGGATCTCGCCGCGGGGCTCGGTGTCTCGGTAATGCAGGAGGCCGACCACCACGAGGGCGCCTCCGACGATGACGGCCGTGGTGCGCGCCACCCGCACGAAGCGCAGCCAGACCGGGCGGCTCTCGCCGAGCGTCACGCCGACCCCGAGCAGGACCATGGCCGCGATCACGAGACAGGCGGCCGCGAAGCCCAGCCCCCACACCAGCGTGACCTCGGCGGCGTCCTGCACGGGACCCGTGTAGAGCATGTGGGCGATCACCCACACGGCGAGGATCGCGACCGCCACGCTGCCGGCCACGCGGGTCATGACATCAGGAACTCGCGCAGCAGCGACTGGAACGCCGCCGGCTGATCGCCGGGGACGGTGTGCCCGGCGCCCGGCACGACCACCAGGCGCGCGGCGGGAAGCTCGTCCACCATCCGCTTGGCCGTCTCCTCGGACAGGACGTCGGATTCCGCACCGCGGACGAGCAGCGTGGGGCAGGTGATCGCGCGCCACTGGGGCCACAGGTCCGCGGGCACGCGCAGGCGGCCCTGACGGATCGCGTCCCGGAGCGCCCGATCGTACTTCCAGGTGAATCCCCCGTCCGCCAGCGGCCGCACGGCGTGCTGGGCCCGGTGGCGCAGCATCGCCTCGGCGTAGAGCGGACTGTTCGCCCGCATGTAGGCGATCGTCTCCTCGACGGACTCGAAGCGCTCCGGGGCCGCAGCCATCAGCGTGCCCACGCGGGCGCGGCCGGCCGGCGCGATCTCCGGGCCGATGTCCACGACGACGAGTCGTTCGACCCGCTCGGGGTGGTGCCCGGCGAAGTTGATCGCCACCCGTCCACCCAGCGAGAGCGCGAGCAGCGAGAGGTGCCGCAGCCCCAGCGCATCGGCGAAGGCGACGAGATCGCCGAGCAGCGCGCCGTCCGAGTAGTCGGCGTCCGGCGCGGGATCGGAATCGCCGTGACCGCGCTGATCCAGCACGAGGACGCGCCGGCCCGTGGCCAGCAATCGCGCCTCGTCGTCCCACGTGCGCGCGTGCCCGGTAATGCCGTGCAGGAGGACGACCGGCGGGGAGGCCGGCGAGCCCCACTCCGTGTAGTGGAAGCGCTGACCGTGCAGGGTGATCGTGCGATCCGTGTGCATGGCTCGATTCTACCCCGCCGCCCCGCCCCCCCGATCACGTCGTCCTCAGCAGGCCGGCCGCTTCGGTATCCGCAGCGCGTGGGCCGCGCTCTCCCAGACGTAGTGGCAGGCGATGTGAAAGAAGATCACCTGCTCGCCCGGAAATTGCGTCTCGAACTCCATGTCGTTGCCCTTGATGGGCTGATCGCACGCCGCACACGTGTGGGTGCCATCGGCCAGACCGGCCCAGCAGCGATCGGCCGGGGGCGGCGGCAGCAGGCGGCGGAGGAGGAGTTCCCGGACGCGATGGCGCAGCTCGTTGGCCATGGTGCACCTACGGCGAGGGTGCGGTCGGGGAGGTGAACTGCACTCTAGGACCGTACGATTTCGAAGTCAAACGGGGAACCTGTTAGGATTCGGCTGATGGCGACGCCCGTGGGACATACGCACGCCCGGGCGACCGCCGCCGCGCGGTCCCGCCCGGTTCTGGCGCTGACGCTGGCGCTCACGTGCGCGTTCATGGTCGTCGAGCTCCTCGCGGCGCTCTGGACGGGCAGCCTGGCGCTGCTGGCCGACGCCGGTCACATGCTCACCGACGCCGGCGCGCTCGCGCTCGCCCTGTTCGCGATGTGGATCGCCGCCCGCCCACCGACGCCGGCCAAGACCTACGGGTACTACCGGGCGGAGATCCTCGCCGCGCTCGTCAACGCGCTCGTCCTGCTCGTCGTGGCCGGCGCGATCCTCTCCGAAGCCTGGCGCCGCTGGACCACCCCGTCGGCCGTCCTCGCGGTCCCGATGGCGATCGTGGCCGCCGGCGGGCTCGGCGTGAACCTGATCTGCGCCAGGCTGCTCCACCACGGCGCCACCGACAGCCTGAACGTGCGGGCCGCCTATCTCGAGGTGCTCAGCGACGCGCTCAGCTCGCTGGCCACGCTCGTGGCCGCCGGCGTGGTGCTGCTCACGGGCTGGACCGGCGCCGATCCGCTCGCCGGCGTGGCCATCGCGCTGCTGATCGTGCCGCGCACCTGGTCGCTGCTGAGGCAGGCCGTGAACGTGCTGCTGGAAGGCACGCCGCCCCACCTGGAGCTGGCGGAGATCGAGGCTGCGATGTGCGCGGTGGCGGGCGTGCGCCACGTCCACGACCTGCACGTGTGGACGCTGACCTCGGGCCGCGAGGCGATGAGCGCCCACGTCGCGGTGGACGACGTGCGCGAGAGCGAGCGCCTGCTGGAGACGCTGCACGCGCTGCTGCACGCGCGCTTCGGCATCGACCACACGACGATCCAGCTCGAGACGGCGCCGCCGGCGGTGCTGCGGATCAAGAGCCCGGGGGCCGGGTAGCCGGCGGGCGGCGCCGTCGTCGCGGTATAGTCGGCGCATCACACGATCGGGGGACGGACCATGGCCACATTCGCGCTGACCGAGCGGGCGATCCTGCTCAAGGCCGAGGACGACGTCGCCATCGCCAAGCGGGAGCTGGCGAGCGGCACCGTGCTGGAGGACGGATCGGCCCGCATCGAGGTGCGCACGGACATCAAGCCCGGCCACAAGGTGGCGCGGCACGCCGTGCGCCGGGGCGATCCCGTGCGGCGCTACGGCCAGGTGATCGGCTTCGCCACCCAGGACATCGTGATCGGCGACCACGTGCACACGCACAACCTCGACATCGGCGAGCTGTCGGCCGACCGCTACGAGGTAGGCGTCGACGTCACGCCGGTGGACTTCTATCCCCCCGAGCAGATGCGGTACTTCGACGGCTACAAGCGGGACGACGGCCGGGTCGGCACGCGCAACTACGTGGCGATCATCTCCGGCGTGAACTGCTCGGCCAGCGTGAGCCAGTTCGTGAAGGACAAGTTCCGCGATGTCCAGCGAGACTTTCCCAACGTCGACGGCGTGCTGGCCATCACCCACAAGTCGGGCTGCGGCACCAAGCTGTTCGGCGAGGACCACATGGCGCTGCAGCGGGTGCTGGCCGGCTACGCCAAGCACCCCAACGTCGCCGCCTACATCGTGATCGGCCTCGGCTGCGAGGTGAACCAGGCGGCCGTGATGATCGACCGGCAGAAGATGTCGCTGCCCGGCCACGCCGAGCGCAAGCCCTTCCTCGTCAACATCCAGGAGGCGGGCGGCATCCGCAAGACGATCGAGCGCGCGGCGGCCGAGGTCGCCAAGCTGCTGCCGATCGCCGACGAGGCGCGGCGCAGCCGGCAGCCGGTCTCCGAGCTGACGCTGGCGACGAACTGCGGCGGCTCCGACGGCAACTCCGGCATCACCGCCAACCCGGCGCTAGGCTGGGCCGTCGACGAGCTGGTGCGCTACGGCGGCACCGGCGTGCTGGCGGAGACGCCGGAGATCTACGGCGCCGAGCACCTGCTCATCCGTCGGGCCATCAACGAGGGCGTCGCCAAGAAGCTGATCGATCGCTACAAGTGGTGGGAGTGGTATTGCCGCGGCATCGACGCGATGGACAACAATCCCGCTCCGGGAAACAAGGCGGGAGGCATCACGACCGTCTTCGAGAAATCCCTCGGCGGTGTCACCAAGGGTGGCACCACGCCGATGATGGACGTCTTCCAGTACGGCGAGCCCATCACGACGCGCGGCTTCGTGTTCATGGACACCCCCGGCCACGATCCGGTGTCGATCACGGGACTCGTCGCGGGGGGCTGCAACGTCATCTGCTTCACGACCGGGCGGGGCTCGGTGTTCGGCTGCAAGCCGGTCCCGTCGATCAAGCTGGCGACCAACTCCCTCATGTACCGCCACATGGAGGAGGACATGGACGTCAACTGCGGTGTGATCGTCGAGGGCACGCCGCTGGCGACGGTCGGGCGTCAGATCTTCGAGGAGGTCGTCGCGGTCGCGTCCGGCAAGCGCAGCAAGAGCGAGCTCTCCGGCGTCGGCGAGGAGGAGTTCGCGCCCTGGATCATCGGGCCGGTGATGTAGCGCTCTCGGGGACGACGGCCTGCGCGGGTTCGGCCGCGGGCGCGCCGAGGCCGTCGGCGAGACGGCGGGCGGCGATCGCCCCGATCAGCGCCGCGACGCAGGTGATCGCGATCGCCACGGCCGTCTCGGCTGCCGACGGAATCAACGGCTGGAACGCCGGGCTGTGGCTGGTGGACCAGCCGTACAGCACGAGCAGCGCCACGCCGTAGGCGATGCACGCGGCCACCGGCCGCCCCCGCGGGTTCGCCGCCGCCATGACGGCGGCCGCCAGGATCGGCATCAGGTAGCGGATCGACTGCGCCATGCTCGCCCCCCGGCTCTTGGCGCGGATCGCCGCCGCCATCGCGATCGCGGAGGTCGGATCTTTCTGGATCTCCTCCCCGATCACCGACTCCGGCTTCACGATCTCGAACCCCACGCGCGCGATCTGCTCGCCGAGGAGCGAGACCCCGAGCGCGACCACGACGACCGCCACCGGAGTCCAGCGCCGGCCGATCAGCCGCACGGCCGGGATCAGCGCCAGCGGCAGGGCCAGAGCCCCGAGAATCGCGAACGCGTGAAAGGCGACGCCCCCGTGGGTGAACGCCGTGAGCCAGGCGGGCTCCAGCACCACCCGCACGCCGCCGTACAGCAGCGCGCTGCCGAGGAGCAGCGCGGCCAGGCGCGTGCGACTCCCGATCGGGTAGACCTCGGCGGCGATCACGAGCGTGCCCAGCGTATTGACGGCCGAGCCGAGCAGCCCGAGCAGGTGCGGCGGGCTCCACAGCGTCACGTCGAGACCGAAGAGCCGGTGCCAGAGGTCGTCGATCGGCGCGGCCAGGATCACGAGCCCCACGCCCCACGCGGCCAGGTGCATGCCGCGGGTGGAGGTGAAGCCCGCGACGGTGATCGCGCCGGGGAGCGGTCCGTCCCGGTGGGCGGCGACCGTGTCGAGCGCGAGCACGGCGAACGCCACCAGCAGGCCGGTGGTGACGCCGCCGTACATCATGAGGTGCGGCGGGATCCAGAACGTGTCGCGGCCGATCAGCAGGTGCCACTGGATGTCCCAGGTGAGGCCCCACGCCCCCAGCAGCTTGCCGGCGAGCAGCACCCAGAGGGTGAGCCGGTGGCGCGTCACGACTGCACCACCGTCACCACCAGGCCGATCGACGCCAGGATGTTGCCGACACGCACGCACTCGGGCTCGGGCCCGACCTTCACCACCGCCTTGCCGCTGTTGTGGACCTGCCAGGCGATCTCCCAGCCCTCGGCCTCGCTGCAGGCGATGGCCTTCTGCAGCTGCTTCACGACCTGCTCGAACGTGTGGCAGTCACAGTTGTGCAGCACGGTCATCCAGGGGGGCGCGACCTCGGTCCCGGTCCCGGTGATCTCCTCGACGTCGGGGGTCGGCAGGACCCGCTCGGCCATGTCCTCGATTCTACCGCCGCCCCCCCGAACTTCCCTCAGCCGTGCTCGAGCCGCGGGCGCAAGGCCGCGCCCTCGGGGTCATCGCCGGAGACCCGGCAGGGGCGGGATGCGAGCCGGGATCTTGGCGATCGTGTGGCGCCGCACCTGGGCCGCCCACTGAGCGTCCACGGGCTCCGGAAGGCCGAACAGGCGCAGGTCCAGCGAGAGGTTCGTCACGTAGATGAAGGGTCCGCTCCGGACTAGGCTGGCCGGGAACAGCAGACCACGCGGCGCGCCACGCGGATCGATGCCCTCGAAGTCCCCGAGCTTGGCGATGACCTTCCCGGACGGGTTCACCACCACGATCTCGTCCGCCTGGTTGGCGGCCAGCCAGAGGTTGTCGTCGTCGTCGATGATGAGCCCGTCACAGCCGTTGACGCTGTTGACGAACACGCTGGGCGTGCTGGCGTTGCCGCCGGCGCCCACCGGGATCTGCACGACGGTGTCGTTGCCCGTGTTGCAGACGAAGAGCGTGTTGCCGGCGTTGTTGAACGCCAGCCCGTTGGCGCCGAACGGCGGCACCCCCGAGGTCGTGAGCAGCTCGTTGGCCACCCACGGGGTGGGGTCACCGCCGGCGGGTCCGGTCCGCCAGATGGTGCCCTGGAAGGAGTCGGAGATGTAGACGTTGCCCGCGTGGTCGAAGGTGAGCACGTTGGGACCGGCGCCGGCGCCGCCGGGAATGGTCGTGAAGACGCTCGAGGCTCCGGTTCGCGGGTCGACGGTCAGCACCTGCTGGTGCCCGTAGTCGATCACCAGCAGCACGCCGGTGATGGGGTGGAACGCCAGGTCGAGGAGCAAGTTGCTGGAGCCGGCCACCTTGACCCGTTGCAGCAGCCGGCCGCTGTGATGGAAGACGAACAGGTCGCCGGGACCACCGCTCTTGGTCACGTCGAAGGCGGTCACGTACAGGTTGCCCTGTCGATCGGCGGTGATGCCCTCGGGGTTGTGCGCGTCCTCGGGGAGCGTCGCGAACGTGGTCGCCGGAAGGCGGATCCAGGCCTGCGAGGGTCCTGCGAACAGGAGCAGCAAGGCGAGGGTGGCAAGAATTCTGACAGGCGTCATGGTGAGCCTCCCGCAGCGTCGATCGTGGCAGCGCCGCCCAGCGCGCCCGATGCGTGCAGCGCGGCAATGCGAGCGGGATCATACTGCAAGAGGCCACGCAGGATCTCGTCGGTGTGCTGCCCCAGACGCGGGGCCGACGCCACGCACGGAACGGTGCCCGCCGTGCGCACCGGCGACGCCACCTCGCGCAGCGTGCCGAGCTCGGGGTGCTCGACCTCGACGATCATCCCGCGCGCGCGGACCTGCTCGTCGTCCAGCGCCTGCGCGAGCGTGTTGACGGGGGCGCACGGCACGCGGCCGCGCAGCCGCCGCAGCCACGCGTCGGTCGTCTCCTCGGCGAAGCGCGCCTTGAGGATCGGGACCAGCGTGGCCTTGTGCGCGAGTCGATCGGCGAAGGTGGCGAAGCGCGGATCGCGGCCGAGCTCGGGCAGGCCCAGGGCGTCGATCAGCGCCAGCCAGAACTTCTCCTTGTTGCAGAACACGACGATCCAGCCGTCGCGGGTGGGGAAGTTCTGCGCCGGCACCAGCGACTGGTGCCCGGAGTCCGCGACGCGCTCGGCCGGCCAGTCGCGGTTCAGCGTCCAGATCGCGAAGTACGAGAGCATGCTGACCGCGGTGTCGAGCAGCGAGACGTCGATGTCGCGGCCGACGCCGGTGCGCTGGGCATCCCAGAGCCCGGCCAGCAGCGCGGCCATCGACGCGTAGCCGCCGGCGAAGTCGATGACCGACACGCCGCACTTGCCCGGCGGCCCGTCGGGCTCGCCGGTGACCGACATCCAGCCGGCGTAGCCCTGGATCAGATAGTCGAAGGCGGGCTCGGCCGCGCGGGGGCCGGTGGCGCCGAAGCCCGAGAGCGAGCAGCAGACGACGGCGGGGTTGACGTCCCGCAGCGTCGCGTACGTCAGGCCGAGCTTGGCGGGCAGATCGCCGCGCAGATTGTTGTAGACGGCGTGCGAGACGCGGACGAGGTCGTGCAGGACCGCTCGCCCGTCGGCGTGCTTGAGGTCGAGCGTGATCGACCGCTTGCCGCGGTTGAACGACTGGAAGTAGAGCGAGTCCCCGTCCGCCGCGTACGGCCCGACCTGCCGGGCGACGTCGCCGCCGACGGCCGGATCCTCCACCTTGATGACCTCGGCGCCGAGGTCGGCGAGCAGCTGCGTGCCGAACGGGCCCGCGCCGAACTGCGAGACGCTCACGATCCGCAGGCCGTCCAGCATCGGGCGGCTCGCTGGAGCGGGGGCGGCCCGCCGGGCTCGCGTCGCCCGTGGCTCGCTCGAGGACGGCACCGCCGCGTTCGCCTTACGGGTTCGTTTCAAGGGCGTGCTCACCGAGGGTGGGATGGTTCTTCTTCGGGATCAGGGCGGTGCGCGTGAACGTCATGACCCGCTCGCCGCGCTGGTTGCTCACGCGGGTCTCGACGCTCACCGTCCCGCGGTCACCCTGCCGGGACTCCCGCTTGGCCGTGACCGTCGACTCCGAGTAGAGCGTGTCGCCGATGAACGTCGGCGCCTGGTGGACGATCCTCTCGATCTCGAGATTGGCGATGGCCTTGCCGGAGACGTCGGCCACCGTCATGCCGATGCCGATCGAGAACACCAGCGGTCCGAGCACCAGCCGCTGGCCGTGCTGGGTGTGGGTGGCCGCGTAGTGCGCGTCGCTGTGCACGGGATGCTGGTTCATCGTCAGCAGCGCGAACCAGGTGCAGTCCGCCTCGTTGATCGTGCGCCCCGGCCAGTGCTTCATGACCTGGCCGACCGTGAACTCCTCGAAGTAGCGTCCGTAGGCCATGTCAATGGACCTCAGCGCATCGGGATGGGCTAGCCGCGCGCGGCCAGCGAGCAGAGAAACGCGAGCAGTCCCACGCCGCCCAGCGCGGTGCGGATGGCGTGCAGACGGCCCCAGCGATGGAGCAGACGCAGCGCCTCGGCCTCGTCGAGTGGCTCGGGGCCGAGCAGGCGACGGTTCGTCGGCATGATGACGACGAGCGTCAACGGGATGGCGGCGCCGATGGCCAGCGCGCCGGCCAGCCACGTCCAGCGCCACGTCAGCGCCGCCAGCGTGGTCCCGCTCAGGAAGGCGATGGCCGCGAGCGAGGCCTGCCACGGCGCGGCTCGGCGGTAGCTCGGCCGGAACTGCGCGCGCCCGGCGGCGCCGCCGATGTCGAGACGCGCCGGGTGCTCGACCACGGAGACGTAGAGCGCCCACGCCGTGAAGGTGGTGGCACTGACCATCGCGGCCGACGCCGCGAGCCCGGCGGCCGTCATCGGGACGCGGCGAGCCGCCCGGCCAGGTCGGCGCGCAGCGTCTCGTCGTCGACCGGGACGAAGAGCAGACGGGCGGCGTCGCGATAGAAGCGCTCGACGGGAAACTCGCTGACGTAGCCGTAGCCGCCGTGGATCCGCATGGACTCGAGCGTCACCCGGGCGGCGACCGAGGAGGCGTGCAGGCGCGCCATCGCCGCCGCGGCGGCGTCGAGCGTGCCGCCGGCTTCGCTCTCGGCGGCGTGGTAGGTCAGCAGCCGCGCGGCCGTGATGCCGGTGGCCATGTCGGCGAGCTTGAGCTGCACGGCCTGATGCTGGCAGAGCGGCTTGCCGAAGGTCGTGCGCTGCTGCGAGTAGCGCAACGCCGCCTCGAAGGCGGCCTGGGCGAGACCCACGGCGACCGCGGCCGTGGCCAGTGAGGCGAAGGCGCGCACGCCGGCGGAAGCACCGCCCTCCAGCACGTGCGCCGGCCGCACGTGTTCGAGCGTCAGCACGCCGGGATCGAGGCCGCGGGCGCCCAGCGTCGCCTCCGGCTCGCCGATGGCCAGTCCGGGCGCGCCGCGCTCGACCAGCGCGACGAGACGGCGGCCGTCCAGGCTCGAGACGTCGATCGCAAACCAGCGAGCCCGGGGCGTGTTGTCCGCCAGCCCGGTCGTTCCCGTCAGCGTCCAGGCGTCGCCGTCACGGCGGGCGGCGACGCCGCCGGTGACGACCGCCGTCGCGAGCTGATCGGCGCGCGCCAGCGCGGGCAGTCGGGCCTCGCGCTCGGCGGGCGAGGCACAGCGGTCGAGGGCCCACGTCGCGGTCAGGTGACCGGCGACGGCGGCGGCGACCGTCGTCCAGCCGCGCCCCAGCTCTTCGAGGATCATCGCGGTGGCGACGAGGTCGAGGCCGAGCCCGCCCTGCCGCTGGTCCACGACGGCGCCGAGGACGCCGAGCTCGGCCAGCTCGCGCACGACGCCCGCGGGATAGCGGCCGGCCGCCTCGTGCTGGGCCGCCACCGGGACGAGCGACTTGTCGACGAACTGGCGCACCGCCAGGACGAGCTGGCGCCGCTCCTCGGGCTCGCCCTCGCGCGAGGTGAGCGCGCCCAGCCGCTCGCCGTGACGCTCGACGAGCTGGCGGGCGATCAGCGTGCGCTGGATCTCGTTGGTGCCCTCGCCGATGATCATGAGCGGCGTGTCGCGATAGTGGCGCTCGACGGTGAGGCGGCCCAGCGTCCCCGCCTCGCCGTGCACGCGCATGGCGGCCAGCGCGACCTCGTACGCCGTCTCGGACGCGAACAGCTTGGCCATGCCGGCCTCGAGGTCGCAGCGCTCACGGCGGTCCTTCATGCCGGCCGCCCAGTAGGTGATGAGCCGGGCGGCGAGCACGCCGGTGGCGACGTCGGCCAGCGCCGCCGGCGCCGTGCCGCTCGCGCGCGCGTGGCCGAGCGCGTCCTCGTAGGCCGCCTGCGCCACGCCGACGCAGCGGGCGGCGATGTTGATGCGGCCGGCCTCGAGCCCGCTCATCACCTGGCCGAAGCCGCGGCCCTCGACGCCGCCGACCAGGTTGGCGGCCGGCACCTCGAAGCCCTCGAAGAGCAGCTCCACCGTGTCGACGCCCTTGTAGCCGAGCTTGGCCAGCGATTTCACGACGCGGAAGCCGGGGTGGCCCTTCTCGACGATGAAGCACGACATGCCGCGGTGGCGGGGCTGCGCGTGCGGGTCGGTGATGGCCAGCAGCGCGAAGGCGTGGCCCTCGCGGCCGTTGGTGATGAACATCTTGCTGCCGTCGATGACGTAGTGATCGCCCTGACGCCGCGCGGTGGTGCGGATCGCCTGCACGTCCGAGCCCGCGTGCGGCTCCGTGAGGCAGAGGCCGCCGCGCGCCTCGCCGCTCGCGTAGCGGGGGAGGAACCGCCGCCGCTGCTCGTCGGTGCCGTGATGCAGCACGATGAGCGTGGCCATGGTGTGGCTGTTGATCACGCCGGCCAGCGACATCCAGCCGCGGCAGAGCTCTTCGATGATCCGCGCGTAGGTCGTGACGTCGAGGCCGAGCCCGCCGTACTCGGCCGGCACGAGCGCGCCGAACAGTCCGAGCGCCCGCATGCGCGCGACGAGCGCGTGCGGATAGGCGTCGGCGTGCTCCAGCCCGGCCGCGACCGGGCGCACGTCGTCGTCGACGAATCGTCGAACGGCGGCGACGATCGGCGGGGTCATGGCGAAGCCGATAGTACAATGAGCACGGATGGCTCTGGACGACCTCGTTTTACTTCTCCAGCGCTGGCTCGACCGAGTGGTTCGACGTGTGCGACTGGGCCCGGCACCCGCCGCCGGACGGCGGCGACTGCTCATCGTGCAGATCGATGGCCTCTCGCGGGCCGTGCTGCAGCGCGGCCTCGACGAAGGTCGTATGCCCTTTCTCCGGCGATGGCTCGAGCGCGGGGGAGGTCGGCTGCATCCGATGTCGGTCGGGCTGCCGACCTCGACGCCGGCGTTCCAGATGGCGGCGATGTACGGGGTGTCTCCCGACATCCCGGGCTTCCACTACCACGACAAGCGGCGCCGCCGCGACGTCTACTTCCCGCGCGGGGGGGACGCCGCCCACATCGAGGAGAGCCAGGCCGGCGGCCGGCTCGGTATCGTCAGCGGCGGCAGCACGTACGGATGCGTCTTCACGGGCGGGGCGGCCAACAGCCTCCTGACCTTCACGATGCTCAAGCGCCCCTCGGCGCCCGGTCTGCTGCACGCGCTGTCGGCGGCGGTGGTGCTGGGCTGGGTCGTCGTCAAGAGCGTGGCGATCTCGATCATCCAGGTCGTGCGCTCGCTGCCCGCCTGCGTCACCGATCCGAGCCGCGCGCAGCAGGGCTGGAAGCTGCTGTCGCTCAAGATCGCCGTCTCGGTGTGGATCCGCCAGCTGTTCACCCTCTCGGTGGCGCGCGACCTCTACGCGGGCACGCCCGTCGTGTACGTGAACTACCTGGACTACGACATCTTCGCGCACGCCTGGGGTCCGCGGCACCGCCGGGCGCTGCGGGCGCTGCGCTCCGTCGATCGCTCGCTCCGCGTGCTGTGGCGGACGGCGCGGCGCGTGCCCGAGCACGGCTACGACATCTACCTCCTGTCTGATCACGGCCAGGCGCACTGCACCCCATACGATCGCCTGAACGGGGGGCGACGGATCGAGCGCCTGCTCTTCGAGGATTTTCTCAACCCGGCCGGGGCCCACGAGGTGGCGCCGGGACGGCCCGAGAGCCGCCGTCTGACCAGCGGCATCAAGGCCATCCGTAGCGGGCGCGTGGTCGGGGTCGTGCAGCGATTCATCAACTACCTCGAGCACGACTTCCCGTGGATGCTGGGCGAGGTGAAGGAGGCGCGCGAGGAGGGCGGGGTGCGGGTGATCGCCGCCGGCCCCAACGCCTTCGTCTATCTCCTCGACGATCCCGCCCCGCTCGACCTCGAGGGCGTCGAGCGGCGCTTTCCGGGACTGGTCGAGAGCATCTCGCGCAGCCGCGGCATGGGGTTCGTGCTGGCCCGGTCGCCGGACGGCCCCGTCTGCTACTGGCGGGGCAAGCGCTACGGGCTGGCCGACCTCGGCAGCGGCCCCTTCGCCGGCCGCGCCGATCTCGATCTGGTCGTCGCGGGGATCCGCGACCTGATGGCGATGCCGAGCGCCGGCGACCTCGTCCTCTACGGGCTGGAGGCGTCGGAGGGCCACGTATCGTTCATCGCCGAGATCGGCGCCCACGCCGGGCCCACCGCGGACGAGATGCAGACCTTCATCGTCACCCCGCCGAGCGTGACCCTGTCGACGCCGATCACGCATCCGCTCCAGCTGTACCCGCACTTCGTTCGCTATCAGGCCGGAGCGTGACACCCCTGGTCACGGCCAGCTACAACATTCACCGCGGCGTCGGCCTCGACCGCCGGCGTGACCTCGATCGCATCGCGCGCGTCATCCAGGAGATCGGCCCGGACGTCATCGGCCTGCAGGAGGTCGTACGCGTCAACGGCGACGTCCCCCACGCCGACCAGGCGAGCTACCTGGCCGACGCCCTCGGCATGACGCTCGTGATGGGCGAGACGCGCCCCTTCGGCGACGGAACCTACGGCAATGCCGTCCTCACGCGGCTGCCGGTGCTCGCCTCGGCGCGCTACGACCTGTCGTGCGACGGCCGCGAGCCGCGCGGGTGCCTGCGCGTCGACGTCGGCGTGGACGACACCGCGCTGCACGTCTTCAACTGCCACTTCGGGCTGGGCTTCCGCGAGCGCCGCGCCCAGGTCGAGCTGGTGCACGCCTTCCTGCGTGCCGCCGACTGCGCGGGTCCCCGACTGCTGCTCGGCGATTTCAACGAGTGGCACCGCGGTCCCGTCACCCGCGGCTTCCACCGCGAGTTCTCCTCGCCCATGCGCCGGATGCGCCGCACGCATCCCGCGGTGTTCCCGCTCTTCCGCCTCGACCGGATCTACTGGGACGTCGAGCTGCAGGGCGAGACGTTTCACGTGCATCGCAGCCGCCTGGCTCGCGTCGCCTCCGACCATCTGCCCGTCGTGGCCCGCGTCCGCGTGCGCCCCCGCGCTCGCATCGTGCCCTACGTCACGGGCGACGCGCTGCCGCCGGCCGAATAGCCACGGCCACGAACCTGCCGCCCGTCGAGCCCCTGCCGCAGCCTCCGGAGGCTCTGGTGGCCGCCCCGGTGAAGCCGCCCCAGCGCGTGCTGGGGCGCATCGTCACCGGCGCCTCCGCGCTCGTGCTAATCGTGATGACGGCGCTGCTCGTTCGCCTGCACGTGGGCGAGCCGCGCCTGGCGGGCGTGGAGCATCCGGAGCGCGCGCTGGCCGTGATCGTGGAGCGCACCATGGACGGGCAGGCCGCGCTCGCCGGCGCCCGGGCCTGGGAGCGGCGGCTCTACGCGCTCACGCTGACCGACAGCAGCGATGAGATCGGCCAGTCCATCGCCTGGTACGACGAGCTGGCGGGGTACTCGGTGGCGCCCGGCGTGGACCTGCGGCTCGGGATCCTGCTCGGCGAGGCCGGGCGCCGCGATCGGCTCGCGCGCGTCCTGCGTCAGTGGCAGGTGCGCGGCGAGCCCCTGGCGGCCTACGGCGAGGTGATCGCCGCCGCCTATCTCGACGCCGGGGAGGT
>Ga0134124_10001152_pt1 | contig 21191 bp, 19 predicted proteins | sample KB304_FD_96880 | JGI IMG/M metagenome (GOLD analysis project Ga0134124, IMG submission 96880) | Terrestrial soil microbial communities without Nitrogen fertilizer from Kellogg Biological Station, Michigan, USA - KB3-0-4 | ecosystem: Environmental > Terrestrial > Soil > Unclassified ... | reverse complement strand
GGAGCCGGAGCGCCGGGCCGCCCCAAGCCCGGCGACATCCCCTCGGGGGATCGGCTCACGTACTCGTGAGACGAGGGGTCGTCATGTCACGCGGGGGATCGGCTCAGGTACTCCTGAGACGAGGGGCCGTCATCACCTCGAAGGCCTCACGGTACTTGGCGGCGGTCTTCGCGACCACATCCGCCGGCAACGCAGGCGCCGGCGCGCGCTTGTTCCAGGGCTGGCCCTCCACGCGCGCCTGCTCCAGCCAGTCGCGCACGAACTGCTTGTCGTAGCTCGGCGGGTTGCTGCCTTCGGCATAGCCCTCCACCGGCCAGAAGCGCGAGGAGTCCGGGGTCAGCACCTCGTCCATCAGCGTGAGGCGGCCGTCGTCGTCGAGGCCGAACTCGAACTTGGTGTCGGCAATGATGATTCCCTTGCCGAGCGCGAACGCGGCCGCCTCCTTGTAGAGCGCGATGGACACGTCGCGCACCTGCTCGGCGAGCTCGCGGCCGATGGTGCCTGCGAGCTGCTCGAAGGAGATGTTCTCGTCGTGCTGCCCGGCCTCGGCCTTGGTGGCGGGCGTGAAGATCGGCGTGGGCAGGCGGCTCGCGTTGCGCAGGCCCGCGGGCAGCTTCACGCCGCAGACCTCGCCGGTGCGCTGGTATTCGGCCCAGCCCGAACCCGCGAGATAGCCGCGCACCACCGCCTCCACGGGCAGCGGCTTGAGCCGCTTCACGAGCATCGAGCGGCCGATGACCTGGGCTCGCTCCTCGGGTCGCACCACGCTCTCGGGCGCTTCGCCCGTGAGGTGGTTGGGGATGACGTGCCCGAGCTTATCGAACCAGAACAGTGCCATCTGCGTGAGGAGCGCGCCCTTGCCTGGAATGGGCTCGCCCATCACGACGTCGAAGGCCGAGAGACGGTCGCTCGCGACCATGAGGATGCGGTCCTGGCCGACGGCGTAGTTGTCGCGCACCTTGCCGCGCGCGAGCAGCGGCAGAGATTCGATGCGGGATTCGAGCAGGGAGGCGATCGCAGCGGGCGAATTCATGATGGTCAGCTCACGAAAAGATAGAGGGACCCCGCGGCCGTGCCGAGCAGCAGGGCGGTGAGGTAGCACAGGGAGATGAACGAGGCGCGCCACAACGTGGCCTTGAGCCGGCCGCCGTAGACGCGGCGCAGCGCCCACACGCCGTAGGCCGCCACACCGAGGCCCCAGGGCACGTAGAGCGCTGCGGGCAGGAAGGCCATGGGCAGCAGCGAGAGGAACCAGAAGCTGTGCATGTGCAGGCTGAACACGACGTGCTCGCCATAGCGCATGCGGCGATTGCGGTAGGCCAGCATCACGATCGCCGCGAACACCGGCAGCATGAGGAAGACCGCGTACGGCGCGGCGGACCAGATGCGCCGCGAGAGATCGTCAGAGGCTTCCTTCGGATGCTCGACGAAGCGCTGCGCCGCACGGGCTACGCGCACCTGCAGCGCGGTGCAGTGCGCGTCGGGCAGCAGGCAATGGTCGCGCACGTCGTCCCCGCCGCCGGCCGAGGCGGCCGCGCTCGCGCTCATGGCGCCGATCGAGGCCATCGCAGCGGAGGCTGCTTCCATCTCCTCGGATGACGCCTCCAGCTGCGCGGCGGCCTTCGCCTCGGCGCCGTCCTTGAGGGTCACGTTCACGAGGCCGACGCCCGCCACCTTCACGAGCAGGAAGAACACGAAGCTCGCCGTGAGATAGAGCCGCAACGGCAGCACGTAGCGCCGTCGGCGACCCGCGAGGTATTCGCTCGTGAGCCGCCCGGGATGCAGCAGCAGCGCGCGCAGCGTGCGCCACAAGGCGCCTTCCACGGCGACGTAATGCCCCACGAACTCGTGCACGAACTCGCGCACCGTGGGCGGATGCAACGCGGTTTCCTGGCCGCAATCCGGGCAATAGCGAGGCTGCAGCGGCGACCAGTTCGCGCCGCAGTTGCGGCAGTCGCTGCTGGCTTCGGCGTGGCTTGCGTCGCTCGCTTGTGCGGCAAGGGACATTGCGTGCTGTGCTCGTGGGGAAGCTGGGGATTATCGGCGGGCCCAAAAAGCGAAGCGGGCGCCGCCCGGGCGCCCGCCTGCGTGGGTGCGCTGTGCCGACTCAGGCCGTCACGACCTGTGCCAGCTCGCCGCGCTCGTACTTGGCGGCCACGACGCTCAGGGTCTCGGCCTTGATCTTCGGCGCCTGACCCGAGCAGCCGAACTCCACATAGCGCTGCTTGCAGATGGCCTTGGCCGCCTCGCGCGCGGGCTTGAGGTATTCGCGCGGATCGAACTTGCTCGGGTTCTCGGCCATGAACTTGCGCACGGCCGCGGTCATGGCCAGGCGGATGTCGGTGTCGATGTTGATCTTGCGAACGCCGTACTTGATGGCTTCCTGGATCTCGGACACCGGCACGCCGTAGGTCTCCTTCATGTCGCCGCCGTACTTGCGGATCTCGGCGAGCAGGTCCTGCGGCACGCTGGAGCTTCCGTGCATCACGAGGTGGGTGTTCGGGATGCGCTTGTGGATCTCCTTGATCCGCGAGATGGCGAGGATGTCGCCGGTGGGCTTGCGGGTGAACTTGTAGGCGCCGTGGCTCGTGCCGATGGCAATGGCCAGCGCGTCGAGCTGGGTGCGCTTGACGAAGTCGGCGGCCTGCTCGGGGTCGGTGAGCAGCTGCTCGCGGGTCATGGTGGCGTCGGTGCCGTGGCCGTCTTCCTTGTCGCCCTTCATGGTCTCGAGCGAGCCCAGGCAGCCCAGCTCGCCTTCGACGGTGACGCCGACCTTGTGCGCCATGTCGACGACCTTGCGCGTGACCTCGATGTTGTAGTCGTAGCTGGCGATGGACTTGCCGTCGGACTCCAGCGAGCCATCCATCATCACGGAGCTGAAGCCCAGGTCGATGGCGCCGCGGCACACATCGGGGCTCTGGCCGTGGTCCTGGTGCATGACCAGCGGGATGTGCGGCCAGGTTTCGAGCGCGGCCTGGATGAGGTGCTTCACAAAGGCCTCGCCCGCGTACTTCCGGGCACCGGCGCTGGCCTGGAGGATGACCGGCGCTCCCACCTCGTCGGCGGCCGACATCACGGCCTGCACCTGCTCGAGGTTGTTGACGTTGAACGCCGGAATGCCATAGCCCTCCTGGGCGGCATGGTCGAGCAGCTGGCGCATGGAAACGATCGGCATGGTGAACCTCTGGAGATGGTGGATACGAAATCGGTGCCCGCTGTGCGGATGCTGAGTCGGCTGTCTTGCGCTGCTGCGGCCGGGTGTTCGTGCCCGTGGGCCGCCGCGCCCCGCTGTGGACGCAAACGCGAATGCGGAAAGCCGGAATTTTAGGTCGCCCGAGGGGCCGGCCCGAGTCCCGTTGCCCCCCGGTCGGACACCCGCGAACGCAGGGTGCCCGGGCTGCACCAAGGCTTCAGACGACTTCGACGACCTTGAGCATGTTGGTGCCGCCGGGGTAGCCCATGGGCTCCCCGCAGGTGATGGCATAGGTGTCGCCCGGCTTCAGGACGCCGCGCTCCACGAGCAGGGCCTGCGCCCGCGACAGTGCCCGGTCGCGATCGGTCTCGGCGCTCATGAGCAGCGGGGTGACGTTGCGGTAGAGCGCCATCCGGCGCTGCGTCACGGGCTGCGAGGTGAGCCCGTAGATGGGCACGTGGATCTTGTGACGGCTCATCCACAGCGCGGTCGAGCCGCTCTCGGTGAGCGCGACGATGGCCTTGCAGCCCAGGTGGTGCGCGGTGAAGAGCGCGCCCATGGCGATGCTCTGGTCGATCCGCCCGAAGCTCTTGTTGACGAAGTCGGCGTCCAGCGCGACGTCCTCGGCGCGCTCGGCCTCCAGCGCGATGCTGGCCATCTGCTCGATGGTCTCCACCGGATAGCGCCCGGCAGCCGTCTCGGCGCTGAGCATCACCGCGTCGGTGCCGTCGAGCACCGCGTTGGCCACGTCGCTCACTTCGGCGCGCGTGGGCACCGGGTTCTGGATCATCGACTCCATCATCTGCGTGGCGGTGATGACGACGCGGTCCATCTCGCGCGCGAGGCGGATCATGCGTTTTTGCAGCGCCGGCACGGCCGCGTGCCCGACCTCCACCGCGAGGTCGCCGCGCGCGACCATGATCCCGTCGCTGGCCTTCACGATCGCCTCGAGCTGGGGGATGGCCTCGCTGCGCTCGATCTTGGCGATGAGCCCGGGCTTGTGCTTGTAGGGCTCGCCGGCCACGTTGGCGAGCTGGCGCGCCATCTCCATGTCGGTGGCGCTCTTGGGGAAGCTGACCGCGAGGTATTCGCACTGGAAGCTCATCGCGGTCTTGATGTCTTCCATGTCCTTGGCGGTGAGCGCGGGCGCGGTGAGACCACCGCCCTGCTTGTTGATGCCCTTGTTGTTGGACAGCTCGCCGCCGATCTTCACCACCGTGTGCACCTTCTCGCCGACCACCTTGTCGACGACCAGCACGATGAGCCCGTCATTGAGCAGCAGGAGGTCGCCCGGCTTCACGTCGCGCGGCAGCTCCTTGTAGTCCAGGCCCACGCCCTGCTCGTCGCCCGGCTCGGTGCGCGCCGCGTCCAGCACGAAGTCCTGCTCGAAGGTGAGTTCGACCTTGCCCTTGGCGAACTTGCCCACGCGGATCTTCGGGCCCTGCAGGTCGGCCATGATGGCCACGTCGCGGCCGGCGCGGCGCGCCATCTCGCGCACGAGCGCGGCGCGATCGATGTGGTCCTGCGCGGTGCCGTGCGAGAAGTTCAGCCGCACCACGTCGACGCCGGCGCGGATCATGCGCTCCAGCACTTCGGGCGAGGAGGAAGCGGGGCCGAGGGTGGCGACGATCTTGGTGGCGCGCGGCATGGGCTTGTTGGCTTCTTGTTGGCAATGAAGAAGGGCGCACGCGGCGCCCCTTGTCTTGTTGCTCGGCTCAGCCCGCGGCGCGGCGCTGCAGGATCTCGAAGGCCGGCAGGGTCTTGCCCTCCAGCACTTCGAGGAAGGCGCCGCCGCCGGTGGAGATGTAGCCGATCTGCTTTTCGATGCCGTACTTCGCGATGGCCGCGAGCGTGTCGCCGCCGCCTGCGATGCTGAAGGCGCTGGAATGCGCGATGGCGCTGGCCAGGGTGCGCGTGCCGCCCTCGAAGGCATCGAACTCGAACACGCCCATCGGCCCGTTCCACACCACCGTGCCCGCACGCGCGATGAGCGTGCTGAGCTCGGCCGCGGTGCGCGGCCCGATGTCGAGGATGAGGTCCTTGGGGCCGACCTGGTCGGCGGCGAGATGGCGCCCTGGCGCGTCGGCGGAGAAGGTCTCGGCCACGACCACGTCCACGGGGATCGGCACCGCGGCGCCGCGCGCCTTCATCATCGAGATGATCGCGCGCGCTTCTTCCACGAGGTCCGGCTCGGCGAGCGACTTGCCGATGGGCAGGCCCGCGGCCAGCATGAAGGTGTTGGCGATGCCGCCGCCGACGATGAGCTGGTCGACCTTCTCGGCCAGGCTCTTGAGGATGCTCAGCTTGGTGCTGACCTTGGAGCCGGCGACGATGGCCACGAGCGGTCGCTTCGGGTTCTGCAGCGCGCGCGTGATGGCGTCGATTTCGGCCGACAGCAGCGGGCCCGCGCAGGCCACCGGCGCGAACTGCGCGATGCCGTAGGTGGAAGCCTCGGCGCGGTGCGCGGTGCCGAAGGCGTCGTGCACGAAGACGTCGCACAGCGCGGCCATCTTGCGCGCGAGCGTCTCGTCGTTCTTCTTCTCGCCCTTGTTGAGGCGGCAGTTCTCCAGCAGCACCACCTCGCCGGGACGCACCTGCACGCCCTCGACCCAGTCGCGCCTGAGCGGCACCTCGCGACCCAGCAGCTCGCCCAGGCGCTGCGCGACCGGCGCGAGCGAATCCTCGGGCTTGAACTCGCCCTCGGTAGGGCGGCCCAGGTGCGAGGTGACCATCACCGCGGCGCCCGCGTCCAGTGCCATCTTGATGCAGGGCACCGAGGCGCGGATGCGCGTGTCCTCGGTGATGCGACCGGTGTCGTCCTGCGGCACGTTGAGGTCGGCGCGGATGAAGACGCGCTTGCCGGCGACGCGGCCCTGCTCGATGAGGTCGGAGAAGCGAAGGATGTTCATGGATTCGAAAGCGCGTGCAAGAGAGATGGAATGAATGGAATGCGGCGCGGCGCGCACCCGCTACCAGCCGAGCCCGATGCGCAGCGGCAGCAGCACCCCCATTCCCACGAGGATGGTGCCGAGGATGCCGCGACGCCAGAAGAAATACCCCGTGGCCGCGAGCGCGCCGTACAGCCGCGCGTCCTGCCAGGTGTGGATGGCGTGTCCCTGCGTCATCACGATCTCGGGCACGACCACGGCAGCGAGTGCGGCCAGCGGCGCATAGCGCAGCCCTCGCTTGAGCCACGCCGGCAGCACGAGCTCGCGCTCGTGCAGGAAGAAGAACGACCGCGTGATGAAGGTGATGACCGTGAGGCCTGCGATCGTGAGGAGGGTTTCGCCGAGATCCATCACGCACCCTCCTGCGCCTGGCGGCGCGCGCCGCCGCGTGGGTTCGCCGCGATCTTCGTGAGCCTCTCGCGCAACCGGCGTCCGGCGTCGCCGCCGCCGTCCATCGTGAGCCCGACGCAGACCGCCGCGGCGATCGCCACGACGATGTGCAGCTTGAACGGCAGCGCGAAGGCGGCCACCGCTGCGGCGCCCGCCACGACGGCCGCGGCAGCGGTCGCACGGTCGGAGATCAGCGAATAAGTGAGGCCCAGCAGCGCGAGCGTGCCGGCAAAGCCCAGGCCCCACTGCGTGGGAATGACATCGGCCAGCACGATGCCCAGCACCGAAGGCAGCTGCCAAGCGAAGTAGTTCGCGCTCACGCTGCCCCAGAAGTATTCGATCTGCCCGCTGTCGTTGCCGCCTTCGGGCGCGGGTTCGCTGAAGCGGCGCATGAAGAGCACGTAGTTGAGGTCGCCAGCGAAGTAGCCGAAGGCCAGCCGCGCACGCAGCGGATAGCCGACGAAGAAGGGACGCCACTGCGCGCTGAAGATCACGAAGCGCAGGTTCACGCAGAAGGCGGTGGCCCACACGACCCACACCGGCGCGCCCGCGGCCATCAGCGGGACGGCCGCCAGTTGCGCGCTGCCTGCGAAGACTGTGAAGGTCATCAGAAGGGCCAGCGGCACCGACAGGCCGGTCTTCACCATGGCCACGCCGGTCACGAGGCCCCAGGCCGCGATGCCGGGCGAGACGGACGCCATCTCGCGAAGACCCGCGCGAAATGCGGGATGGGAAACAACGGCTCGCAGGCTCGGGTGCGCGACAGACATCGCGACATTTTCACACCGCGCCGCAGCGCCGGCCTCTTGCGCCCATGCCCCGGTGAGTGATCTCGATGGCCGCCCGCTCGTCCCGAGGGACGCCACAAAGAGAAAGGGCCGGCTCCGCGCCGGCCCCTTGAGCGTGGAAGTGAGCGCTCAGCGCTTGGTCACGCTGCCGGTGCCCGCGATGCGCGAGCGCAGCTGCGCGTCGCCGCGGTAGACCACGTCGCCGCTGCCGGCGATCGACACCTTCAGATCCTTGCGCGCATTCACCTTGGCGTTCCCGCTGCCGCTGATGCTCACGTCCGCGGCGTCGGTGTCGAGCTCCATGCCCTCCACGCCACCGCTGCCTGCGATGGAGATTGCGAGCTTTGCGGCGCGCCCGGCCACGCGCACGTCGCCGCTGCCGGCGATCTGGATGTCGAGCTCGTCGCTTTGCAGCTTGCGCAGCTGGATGTCGCCGGAGCCGCTGACTTCGAGCGCGAGGCTCGGTGCGTTCAGCGCGTCGGAGCTCACGTCGCCGGCGCCGGTGATGACGATGCGCTTGAGGGTGTTCACGTCGACCACGGCCACCACGTCGTTGCGCGTGTAGAGGCTCGCGCCCTTTCGGTAGCCGAGCTCGAGCGTCTTCTGGCCGCCCGAGGTGACGACGTTCGTCTCGACCAGCGGCAGCACGTTGTCGTCGGCGCGCAGCTCGACCCCTTCATGCCCGCTCTGGCGCACGACGACCTTGATCCCGGACGTGAGCTTGATCGCGCTGTAGCCCGTGACGTTGCGCGTCTCGCTGGCCACGTGCCCGGAGCCCTGGACGCGATCGCCGTCGAACCAGCCGGCGTGCGCGGCCGGCGAGAGGAAGGCCGCCGCAGTGCAGAACGCGGCGGTGAGGAGGAATCGGTGCATTTGCATGCTCGTGTCTCGCTGTGTGAGGAGGAATGCGGCGCAGTGTGCAGGTGGTGCGCGGCACGGTCCATCCCGCGGGGACGAAGCGTCGTTCGAAAGGGTTGAAGTGCGCGACGCCGCGATGGGCCGGCGCGCGAGCCGCGAAGTCAGGACTCGCGTGGCGCGCGTTCGGCGTCGGCGCTGCGGCGCGCGTTGCGCGGCACGATGACGGGAGCCACCGCCTCGATCTTGTTCTCGCGCATGTATTCGTCCATCTCGCGCCAGCCCGCGAACACCGCGGCGCGCTGCGCCCTGGGGTTCAGGGTGTAGCAGTCCTCGATGGCGCGTCCGGCGTGGCGGCAGGCGCTGCCGATGGCCTTGCCGTCCGATTCCTTCGCCGCGGCGATCTTCTCCGGTGAATCGATGCCCAGCGCATCGCATCCGCCCAGGAGGGCGGCGGTGCAGGTGGCAGCGAAGAGGAGGCGGGGCAATCGCATGGGAAGTGCGCTTGGTTTGACAGGCATATCGGCACGGTGGCGGGCGACTTGAGGACCACCTGACTCGTCAGTGCGCGTCAGAAAGAAAGACGCCCCCGAAGGGGCGTCTTGTGTGCGGGATGTCGCACTTGATCAGACGCCGCGCGCGCCCGCCATTTCGAGGAGCCGCTGCACCCGCTCCTCGGTGCTCGGGTGCGTGCTGAACAGTCCGCGCAGGCCGCCTCCGGACAGCGGGTTCATGATCATCATCTGCGCGGTCTCCGGGTGGCGCTCGGCCGCCTCCATCGGGATGCCCTGCGCATAACGGTGGATCTTCTCGAGCGCGCTGGCCAGGGCACGCGGATCGCCGGAGATCTCGGCGCCGCCGCGATCGGCCTCGAACTCGCGTGCGCGGCTGATCGCCATCTGGATCAGGCCCGCTGCCATGGGCGCGAGCAGCGCCACCAGCAAGCTGGCGATCGGGTTCGAGTGGCGTCCTTCGCTGTCGCGGCCGCCGAAGAACATCGCGAAGTTGGCGAGCATGGAGATGGCACCGGCCATGGTGGCGCTGATGGTGGAGATGAGGATGTCGCGGTGCCGCACGTGGGCCAGCTCGTGCGCCATGACACCACGCAGCTCGCGCTCGCTGAGGATGCGCAGGATGCCGGTGGTGGCCGCCACGGCCGCATGCTGCGGGTTGCGCCCGGTGGCGAAGGCGTTGGGGGCGTCTTCCTGGATGAGATAGACACGCGGCATCGGCAGGCCGGCACGCTGCGCGAGGTCGCGCACCATGCCGTAGAACTGCGGCGCGCTTTGCTCGTCGACCTCCTGCGCGTTGTACATGCGCAGCACGAGCTTGTCGCTGAACCAGTAGCTGAAGAAGTTCATGCCCAGCGCGACGATCAGCGCAATCGTCATGCCCTGACGGCCGCCGAGCATGGCTCCCAGCGCCATGAAGAGCGCCGTGATTGCGGCCATCAGCACGGCCGTCTTCAGAAGATTGAACATCTCTATTCCTTCCCTCGAAAGGCGCGGACGAGCGCGCAGGCGTCAGATGCGTCCGGCGCACGCAAGTTCAATTGCCACGGCGCCGTGGCCGCGGTTCAGGCAGACGGCGTGGATTGCGGTGACGCGAGCACGACGCCGGGCTGCAGTGGATGAGCCTGCAGCCAGCCGGCCGCATCGGTGCGCCGCCCGCCGGGTCGCTGCAGCACGCTCAGGCGCAACGCGCCCCTGCCGCACGCGACGACCGGGCCCTCGGGTGACACCGACATCACCTGTCCCGCGGAACCCTGGACGTCGCTGACCCACTGCGCCGCCCATAGCTTGTGCGTTTCGCCGTCGAGCGAGAAGGAAGCGCCGGGGAAGGGGTCGAAGGCGCGCACGCGTCGCTCGACGACCTCGGCCGGCTCGCGCCAGTCGATCGCCGCTTCCGACTTCTCGATCTTGTGGGCGTAGGTGATGCCTTCGGCAGGCTGCGGCGTGCGCTGCAGCCCGCCGCGCGCGGCCAGCTCGAGCGCCTGGACGATGAGCCGACCGCCGAGCTCGGCAAGGCGGTCGTGCAGCGTGGAGGTGCGGTCGTCGCTGCGGATCCGCTCGCGCTCGACGAGCAGCATGTCGCCGGTGTCCAGGCCCTCGTCCATTTGCATGATCGTGATGCCGGTGAGCTCGTCGCCCGCTTCGATCGCGCGATGGATGGGGGCCGCCCCTCGCCAGCGCGGAAGGACGGACGCGTGAATGTTCAGGCAACCCAGGCGCGGTGTCTCGAGCACCCATCGCGGCAGGATGAGGCCATAGGCCGCCACGACCAGCACGTCGGCGCGCGCAGCCTCGAGTGCCTCGCGTGCGGCCTGCGCATCCTCGGGGTACTTGCCGTCCAGACGAAGGCTGCGGGGCTGCGCCACGGGAATGTGGTGGTCGAGCGCGAATTGCTTGACGGGCGACGCCTGCAGCTTCATGCCGCGTCCGGCGGGGCGATCCGGCTGGGTGAGCACCAGCGCAATGTCGAAGCCCGCGGCGTGCAGGGCTTCGAGTGCGGCGCGCGCGAACTCGGGCGTTCCCGCGAAGGCGACTCTCATGGGTGGCCCGCGCTTTATTCGGCGCGCACTTCCTCGCGCGCCTTCTTGAGCATCTTGCTGCGGATGCGATTGCGCTTGAGCGGCGAGAGATATTCGACGAACACCTTGCCCATGAGGTGATCCATTTCATGCTGCACGCACACCGCGAGCAGTCCGTCGGCGTCGAACTGATAAGGCTTGCCTTCGCGGTCGAGCGCGCGCACGGTGACGCGCTCGTGCCGTGGCACCTTGTCGTAGACCTGCGGAACCGAGAGGCATCCCTCGTCGCCGACCACCATCTCGTCGCTCACCCACGCGAGCTCCGGGTTGATGAGCACGCGCGGATCGTCGTGCTCCTCGGAGACGTCGATCACGATCACTCGCTCGTGCACGTCGACCTGGGTGGCGGCGAGACCCACGCCCTGCGCCTCGTACATCGTCTCGAGCATGTCGTCGACGAGCTTGCGGATGCGCGCATCGACCTCTCGCACAGGCTTGGCGACCGTGTTCAAACGTGGGTCGGGGTAACGGAGTATTTCAAGCTGCGCCATGCCGATCAGATGGTGAGTGGGTTGTGCCTTGCAAGTGTGGATGTCGCGCAACGAAGCAAGTGAAATGCAGTACGGACAAAGCGCGCTGCACGGGCCGGTTTCATTGCGGCATCAATGCTTTATGGGCAGAATCTTCGAAACCAAGTGAGGATTTTGGCCCAACCTGAGAAGGGAGGTCCGAAGCTCTCGAGAACCAATGGACGCCGGGGGGTTTGGAGCCGGCGCCGCCGGAGATGAATCCAATGACCCGAAACGTCCGCGCGCTGCGCCGTGTCCGTCAACCTCTCCTTGCGTCCATCGCGGCCGCGGCAGCAGCGGTCTCATTGAATGCCGGCGCACTCGCCGCCGAGCCGAACTTCCCCATCACCCCGCAGCAGCGCAGCACGGCCCAGCAGGTCGCGCAGCAAGGCGTGGCGCTTTCCGAGCTTGCTCCCAACGCGCCGGACTCCTACACCGTGAAGAGCGGCGACACGCTCTGGGGCATTTCCAGCATGTTCCTGAAGAGCCCGTGGCGCTGGCCAGAGCTGTGGGGCATGAACCTCGACCAGATCCGCAACCCGCACCTCATCTACCCAGGCCAGACGCTCTTCCTCGAGCGCTCCGGCGACCGCGCTCGGCTGCGCATGGGCGCCGCGGATGCGGGCGGTGGCGGCACCGTCAAGCTCTCTCCGCGCGTGCGTGACACCGGGGCCGCCGGTGCCATCTCGTCCGTCCCGCTGCGCTTCATCGAGGGCTTCCTCAACGAGGCGGTCATCTTCGACACGGACGCGCTCGAAGGCGCGCCGCGCATCGTCGCGACCCCGGAGAACCGCGTGCTGCTCTCGCGCGGCGACCTCGCCTACGTGCGCGGCGACCTGCACGACATCCGCGACTGGCGCATGTACCGCTCGCCCAAGCCGCTCGTCGACCCCGACACCGACCAGGTGCTCGGCTACGAGGCGGTCTATGTGGGTAGCGCCGAGTACGTGCGCCCCGGGGAGGTCCGTGCGAATGGCGACATCGTCCCGGCCACGTTCAGCATTCGAAGCATCAAGCAGGAAGCGAACGTCGGCGACCGCCTCGCACCCTCTTCGCCGAACGACTTCGCGAACATCGCCCCGCACTCGCCGCAGGGGGCGATCTCCGGTCGCATCGTCTCTGTCTATGGCGACGCCGTGACGGCCGGGCAAAACCAGATCGTGGCGCTCAACCGCGGCGCGCGTGACGGCCTGGAGCGCGGCCATGTGCTCGCGCTGTGGCGTGACGGCGTCTATTCCCGCGACACCACGCAGGGCGTGCCGCAAACCATCAAGCTGCCCGACGAGCGCCACGGCCTGCTGTTCGTCTTCCGCGTGTTCGACAAGATGTCCTACGCGCTGATCCTGAACGTGCAGGAACCCGTCACCGCCGGGGACCGCTTCACGCAGCCCTGACCCACGCGAGCCAGACCTCGCGCACCTCGTAGCCGGGATTGGAACGAGACGAGATTGCCGCGTGGCTGCGGCTGATCGAAACACCAGGCGTGGGCCGCGAGTCGGCCCGGCGGCTGTTGTTGGCGTTCGGCTGTCCATCGCGCGTGTTCGATGCATCGCCCGCTGCCTGGCGCGCCCACGTGGGTGCGCGCGTGGCGGCCGCGCTCGAAGTCGTCCCGAGCGGACTTGAAGCGCTGGTGCGCGCCACGCTCGACTGGCGCTCGAAAGCGGGCACTCAGGCGCGACACATCATTGCCCTGGGCGATGCCGCCTATCCGCAGCAGTTGTTGCACACGGCCGATCCGCCCTTGCTGCTGTACGCCGTCGGGCGCGCAGAGCTCCTGAACCGGACGAGCGTTGCGCTCGTCGGCAGCCGCAATCCCACGCCGCAAGGCGTCGAGAACGCGCGCGATTTCTCGCGAGCCCTGAGCGATACGGGACTGTGCGTCGTGTCCGGCCTTGCGCTCGGCATCGATGCCGCGGCGCACGAAGGAGCACTCGACGGGATCGGCTCGACGATCGCCGTGGTAGGGACCGGCCTGGACCGTGTCTATCCGCGCCGGCACCTCGATCTTGCGCATCGCATTGCCGCGCACGGTCTGTTGCTCAGCGAGTTCAGCCTCGGCTCGCCACCCCTGCCCGATCACTTTCCGCGGCGCAATCGCATCATTGCCGGCCTGTCGCAAGGAACGCTCGTGGTCGAGGCGGCGGTGCAATCGGGCTCGCTGATCACCGCGCGGCTGGCCAGCGATGCGGGCCGCGACGTGTACGCAATTCCCGGCTCGATTCATTCGCCGCAATCCCGCGGCTGCCATGCGCTCATCAAGCAAGGGGCCATGCTCGTGGACTCGGCCCAGGACATCCTGCAGGATCTCGCACCGAAGATCGGAATCGCACTGCCCGCCACGGTGCCGCTCAACATGCAAGACGCCCCCGATTCCACGCCCGGCGACCCGCTGCTGGATGCGCTCGGCCACGACGCCGTCACGCTCGATGCGCTGGCACTTCGCACCGGCATTGCGCCGGCCGAACTGAGCGCACGCCTGCTCGATCTGGAACTGGAGGGCCAGGTAACCCGCATGCCGGGCCAGCTTTTCCAGCGCATCTTTCGCGCCTGAACTTTCCTGCGGCAAGACCGCGGGCCACTTCAAGGTCTTTTCTGCGCTTTTGAAAAAGTCGCTGTGGTATCGTGCCTCTCATGTTCGAAGTTCTCGTGTACCTCTACGAAAACTACTGGCGTCCTGACGCCTGCCCTGACCACAGACAGCTCTCACGAAAGCTCTCCGCGGTCGGTTTCGAGAACGAGGAAATCGAAGACGCGCTGAACTGGCTGGAAGGTCTGGCTGGCGCTGTCGAGTCGCACACCGGCGAGCAGTCTGCGAAGGGTCTTCGCGTGTACTCGCCCGCCGAGCATGAGCACTTGGGCGAGGCCTCCATCGGCTTCGTGAGCTTCCTTGAATCCGCCGGCGTGCTGCGTCCTCCGATGCGCGAAGTCGTGGTCGACCGGGCCATGGCGATTCCAGGCAGCCCCATCGCGCTTGAAGACCTGAAGATCATCGTGCTGATGGTTTTCTGGAGCCTGGGCGAAGAGCCCGATGCCCTCATCCTCGACGAGCTCTTCGTCGACCTGGACGATCGCCTGATCCACTGACCTACGCGCGAGCGCCTTCGGGCGTCCGCGAAATGCGCGCGCCGCAAGCCCCCAGGGCTTCGGCGCGTCGTCGTTTCTGGCTGTTGGAAGTAAGCCCCGCTCAGTTGAGCAGGCGGCTCGGGTCGACGTCGAGCTTGGCGAGCGCACTGCGCGTGGCGCGCACGGTGAGCGCCTCGTCCTGCGCGGGGACGAGCAGGCCGGCCTGCAGAAACGCGGCGAGGCGCTGCTGCTGGAACAAGGTGCCGCGCCCCTGGCGCGTGACGAACAGGCTGAGCTGCTTGCGCATGCCCTGCCAGGCCAGTTGCACGGGCTCGAGCTGCCCGCGGTAATCGAGCATGTACCAGCCACCCACCTGCAGCTCGCGCGCCCAGGCGAGCATCGCGGGCGTCGGCATCGAGCCACCCTCGGTCACGATCTGGAGTTCCGAGCTCTCGTGGCCCGAAAGATCCATGACGATCGACTCGTCGATCTGCATGTCATCCGCGTCAGGGAGCATCTCCTCGAGCGTTTCCAGCCTCGCCATCAGCTCCTCGAGCCGGTCCGCGGGTATGACCGCGGCCTTGGCCGTGAACGCCGCGGCAAGCGAGTTGTTCAGCGCCTGGATGTGCTCGTCCTGCTTTTCGGTGACGACGCCGACATCGGCCATCCCGTCACGAAGCGACTTCAAGAGCGGCGGCAGGCGGCGAATCACTTCTGCGCGCTCCTCGCGCGACACCTTGGCGCTCGCAGACCAGATGAGGTCCGCCGCCGCGCGCTTCATCCCCTTGGTTCGCTCCCCGTTCGGGCCATTCTTCAGTGCGGTCATGGCCAGCACGTCGGCCCACACGTGGAAGAGAAACTCGCGCACGCCCTCCTGGACCGGCACCTCGTTGAGCATCTTGCGCAGCTCGATGGTGTATTGGATCGCCATCGTCTCGCGCTGCTCGACCTGCTGCGCCAGCGACACGCCCTTGCGGGTCGTCTCGTTCTCGTTCTTGAAGTAGTGCTCGAGGAAGCGCTCGAACTCGGTCAGCACCGTCTGGAAAACACGCCGCCCTGTGTCGGGATAGGCCTCGACCACCTGCACGACGCGCTTGATCTCCTTGTCCAGCGCGTCGCCCACCATGCGTGCGGTGCTGTCGAAGCCCATCACGCATGCGCCCATGCGGTCGATCAGCTTGCGCGCGGGGTGGTCGGTGGTGGCAAAGAAGTCGGGCTCGCTCACCGCGACGCGCAGTACCGGCATCTGCAGCCGCGCGAACCAGACACGCACGGTGGCGGGAATCTTCTCCTCGGTCAGGATGCTCTGGAACAGCAGCGCGACGATCTCGATGGTGGCTCGCTCGACCGGCGAGGTCGCAGCTTGCTTCAGCGCCTGCTTGCGCTGATTGAGTTCCTCGAGCACCGCCTCGGTGTTGACCGTGCCGCGGTCGCGCGCAGTCGTGCTGAGCCGCCGCTGGACCCCCATCTGCGCGTCGTTGATCGCACTGCGAAGACCCGGCGAGGACTGCAGCTGCGTGGAGTTCGCGAACTCCGGAACCTGGCGACCCACGAGCTTGTTGAGCCGCCCCAGCACCGCGCCGGCGTGGTCGGACGTGCGAGCCAGGCCCGTCATGCGGGTCATCATGCGCGTCTCTTCGCCGACGTAGCCGCTCGCGCCAGCACCCGCGCCGCCCGCCACGACCGCGGTGCCGATGCCGCTGGCGCCGCGGCCACCGCCCAGCCCGCCCACCACGAGAGAGCCGAAGCCCGAGTTCGGGGCGCCTTCGGCGCGACGGATGAACGGTCGCAGATCGATCTCGGGTCGCACGCCGTGGGAGAGCAGCAGGCGATTGGTCTCGTGGTACGCCTCCTCGACCAACTGCGCGAACTCATCGTGCAGCACCGGCTGCAAGGTCCGCCAATGGGCGAGGGACAGTCCCGCTGCACGCCAGGCGTCGATCACCATGCGCGAAACCACGTGCGGGCGCAGCATGTCCTGCGAGTCGAGCTCGTCACGGCGCTCGAGCGAAGACATGCGCGCTCGCAGGTCGGTGAACTCCCACGAGGCCTTGTCCATCATCGCCAGCGCGAGACGGGAGCCGAGGATCTCGCGATCGATGGTGTCGTCGTCGACGAGCTGCAGGGGGGACTCGTCGCCCGGTGCAAATGGGGCCGGGCGGCTGGGCACATCGTGCGACTCGCTCGCGACGGACGTGCCGGAGCTCAGTGCGGCAAGCAGCTTCTGCTGCCAGCGCGGGGCTGGTTGCACGAGATCGGAGGAGGCCTGGAAGCGGCGGTGCTGCAACTGCGGCTCGGCCTTCGCCGAAGCCAACTCATGCGCGCGCTGGACAACCCGCGTGATCGCCGGAGGTGCCCCCATGAGCAAAGCCTCCAGATACATGCGCCTCGCCTGCGCGGCAAGTGCAACGTGACTGGAGGCTGTCGCCATGGATGCTGGAATTTTCTCGAAGAATGGCCTGGGACTCTACACCACGGCCCCGGCGTTCGGATCGTCTGGATCACCGGCCTTTGCACCAGTGGCACGCACCAGATCTTCACGCTTGACACCGAGCCACATGGCAATGGCGGCGGCCACGAAAACCGACGAGTAGATGCCGAACAGGATGCCGATCGTCAGCGCGATGGCGAAGTAGTGCAGGGTGGGGCCACCAAAGATGAGCATGGACAGCACCATCGCCTCGGTCGAGCCGTGGGTGATGATGGTGCGGCTCATCGTGCTGGTGATGGCGTGGTCGATCACCTCCATCGTGCTCATCTTGCGATAGCGCCGGAATGCCTCGCGGATCCGGTCGAAGATCACGACCGACTCGTTCACCGAGTAGCCCAGCACCGCCAGCACCGCCGCGAGCACGGCGAGCGAGAACTCCCACTGAAAGAAGGCGAAGAAGCCGAGGATGATCACCACGTCGTGCAGGTTGGCGATGATGCCGGCGACCGCGAACTTCCATTCGAAGCGGAAGGCGAGGTACAGCATGATGCCGACCACGGTGAACAGCAGCGCCAAGGCGCCGTCGCGTGCGAGTTCGCTGCCGACCTGCGGGCCGACGAACTCGTTGCGCTGAAGCTTCACGACCTCGTGGCCGCCTGCGTCACAGACCTGGCGCGACACCGACTCGCCCTTGTCCGTGGTCTCGCTGCGCTGCGCCACCGTGCCGCCTTCGGCCGAGCACAGGGCACCGAACACGCGGCCGACGATGTCGGCGCTCTTCACATCCTTGCGCAGCGGAACGCGGATGAGCACGTCGCGCGAGCTGCCGAACTTCTGCACCTGCACCTCGCCGAAGCCGAGCGAGTCGACTGCGGCGCGGCTCTTTTCGAGGTCGGCCGCCTGCGCGTAGGCGACCTCGACCACCGTGCCGCCGGTGAATTCGATGGAGAAGTGCAGGCCCCGCGTGACGAGGAAGAACACTGCCAGCGCGAAGGTGATGAAGGAGATCGCGTTGAAGATCAACGCGTGCTTCATGAACGGGATGTCCCGCTTGATCCGGAAGAATTCCATGGTCGCTAGAAACCGATGCGTTGCAGGGGGCGCGACTCAGGCCTCGGGGGCCGACGCGGACTCGGTGTCGGGGCGCCAGATCTGCCCGATGGACACGCCCTTGAGCTTCTTCTTGCGCCCATACCAGAGGTTCACCAGGCCGCGCGAGAAGAACACCGCCGAGAACATCGAGGTGAGGATGCCCAGGCAGTGCACGACGGCGAAGCCGCGCACCGGACCGGACCCGAACGCCAGCAGGGCCAGGCCGGCGATGAGCGTCGTGACGTTGGAGTCGAAGATCGTCGACCACGCGTGCTCGTAGCCGGCGGAGATCGCCTGCTGGGGCGGCTTGCCGCTGCGCAGCTCCTCGCGCACGCGTTCGTTGATGAGCACGTTGGCATCGATGGCCATGCCCAGCACCAGCGCGATGGCCGCGATGCCGGGCAGGGTGAGCGTGGCCTGAAGCATCGACAGCACCGCGATCAGCAGCAGCAGGTTCACCGCCAGCGCCACGGTGGAGAACACGCCGAACAGCAGGTAGTACAGGCACATGAAGATCGCGATGGCGGTGAAGCCGTACTTCACGCTGTTGAACCCTTTGGCGATGTTCTCGGCGCCCAGGCTCGGGCCGATCACGCGTTCCTCGATGATCTCCATCGGCGCGGCCAGCGAGCCCGCGCGCAGCAGCAGCGCGGTGTCGTTGGCCTCGGCGGTGGTCATGCGCCCGGAGATCTGGAAGCGCGAGCCCAGCTCGCCGCGGATGACCGGCGCCGTCACGACCTCGCCCTTGCCCTTCTCGAACAGCAGGATGGCCATGCGCTTGCCCACGTTCTCACGCGAGATGTCGCGCATGATCCGCGCGCCCTTCGCGTCGACCGTGAGGTGGACGGCGGGCTCCTGGGTCTGCCCGTCGAAGCCCGGCTGCGCGTCGGTCAGGCTGTCGCCGGTGAGGATGACCTGCCGCTTGACGATGAGCGGGGCGCCGCCGCGCTCGTTGTAGCGCTCGGAGCCGAAGGGCACCGGCCCGCTGCCCGCGGCGGCCGCAGCGGCCTCGGTGCTGTCGTCGACCAGGCGCAGCTCGAGCGTGGCTGTGCGGCCGATGATGTCCTTGGCCTTGGCGGTGTCCTGCACGCCGGGCAGCTGCACCACGACGCGGTCGGCGCCTTGTTGCTGGATCACCGGCTCGGCCACGCCGAGCTCGTTGATGCGGTTGTGCAGGGTGGTGATGTTCTGCTTGAGCGCCTGATCCTGGACCCGGCGTGCCGCCTCGGGCTTGAGCGCGCCGTCGAGCGTGAAGTCGGAACCCTCGGTGCCCTCGGTCCACTGCAGGTCCGGCAGGGCATCGGCGAGCACGTTGCGCGCGGCGGCGAGGGTGTCGCGGTCGCGAAAGCGCACGGAAACCGAGTCGCCGTTGCGCGCGATGCCCGCGTGGCGGATGTTCTTGTCGCGCAGCAGGGTGCGGATGTCACCGGCCATGGCTTCGGCGCGCTTCGTGAGCGCGGCCTTCATGTCGACCTGCATGAGGAAGTGCACGCCACCGCGCAGATCCAGGCCGAGATACATCGGCAGGGCGTGCAGGCTCGTGAGCCACGTGGGCGAGCGCGACAGCAGGTTCAGCGCCACGATGTAGGCCGGATCGCTGGCGTCGGGGTTGAGCTGGCGCGAGAGGACGTCCTTGGCGCGCAGCTGCGTGTCGGTGTCGTTGAAGCGCGCCTTGACCGAGTTGCCGTCGAACTGGACGAAGTCAGGCGTGATGGAGGCCGACGCAAGCACCTGCTGAACGCGCGTGGCGGTGCCGGAATCGACCTTCAGCGTGGCCTTGCCGCTGGACACCTGGACCGCCGGCGCCTCGCCGAAGAAGTTGGGGAGCGTGTAGACGACGCCCACCAGCAGGGCGACGACGATGATTGCGTACTTCCACCACGGATAGCGGTTCATCGAGACATCCTCGGGGCGACGCGCGCCCCCGAACTTGTGCAAAAGGCCGCGGCGTCCATGACGTCCACGGCCTTCAGGTGGCGAGCGCCCGGCGGCGCCGCGCCGCAATTACTTCACGGTGCCCTTGGGCAGCACCTGCACCACGGAGCCGCGCTGCACCTGCAGCTCGACACCGTTTGCGACTTCCAGATGCAGGTACGAGTCGCCCAGCTTGCTGATCTTGCCGACGAGGCCGCCTGCAGTGACGACCTCGTCGCCCTTGGCCAGGGCTTCGATCATCGTCTTCTGCTCCTTCTGGCGCTTCATCTGCGGGCGGATCATCACGAAATAGAGCACCACGAAGAGCAACACCATGGGCAGGATGCCCAGCAGGCCCGACTCGGTTCCGCCGGCGGCGGGTGCGGCCTGCGCGAATGCTTCAGAAATGAACACCGTTGAATCCTTGTCTAGCGTTCTTGGAACAACCGGCGATTGTAGTGGCCGGTCACCGGCCGGGATCGGGCTCAACCCTTTGACCCGCCGGCGCCGGCCCGGGGGGCGCCCGCGCCGGGCCCAAAAGAAAAGGGGGCCTTCCCGGGACCCTTGCTCGCCAGGCAAGGCCGACCGGACCAGCCCTCCTTGGCGATCGACTCAGTGCCCCGCACTGCCCACGGCGTCGCTCATCATGCGCAGCGCATCGTCGATCGTGAAGGTGTTCGGGCGCTGCACCGAGGGGAACTCCTTGAAGGTGGCCGCGAACTTGTCAGCGATTGCGTAGGCGCCATAGAGGATGTATGCGTGGTAGAGGATCCACTCGTAGTAGGAGTTGGATGTCACGTCCGCGCGCTCGTAAGGGTCGGTGCGAAGGTTGAAGATCTTCGGCAGGCGCAGCGGGGTGAACGGCTCGGCCCAGACCTGCAGCGTGCCGCGGCATCGCTGCTCCATGAAGACCACCTTCCAGTTGTCGTAGCGGATGCCCAGCACGTCCCCGTCGTCGCTCATGTAGACGAAAAGCTTGCGCGGGCTGTCCTTCTCCTTTCCGGTGAGATAGGGCAGCAGGTTCATCCCGTCGATGTGGTTCTTGTAGGTTCGCCCGATGGTCTCGTAGCCCTTCTTGAGCTTCTCGACCACGTCCTCGGCGCCGGCCAGCGCCATGAAGGTTGGCAGCCAGTCGTGGTGCTGCACGATGCCGTTGGCCACCGCGCCGGCGGCGATCCTGCCCGGCCAGCGCACGACCATGGGCACGCGGAACGCACCCTCCCAGTTCGTGTTCTTCTCGCTGCGGAAGGGCGTCATGCCGCCGTCGGGCCAGGAGTTCATGTGCGGCCCGTTGTCGGTCGAGTACATGACGAAGGTGTCGTCGGCGATGCCCAGCTCGTCGAGCAGCTTCAGCATCTCGCCGACGTTCTTGTCGTGGTCGATCATCGTGTCGTGATAGGGCGATTGCCAATGGCCCG
>Ga0134124_10001151_pt1 | contig 21194 bp, 22 predicted proteins | sample KB304_FD_96880 | JGI IMG/M metagenome (GOLD analysis project Ga0134124, IMG submission 96880) | Terrestrial soil microbial communities without Nitrogen fertilizer from Kellogg Biological Station, Michigan, USA - KB3-0-4 | ecosystem: Environmental > Terrestrial > Soil > Unclassified ... | reverse complement strand
GCTTCGGTGCCGATGTTGTTGCCGCCGCCGGGCTTGTTCTCCACGACGATGGTCTGGCCGAGCGTCTGCTGCATGTGCGTGGCCATCAGCCGCGCGAGGATGTCGGTGGTGCCCGCCGGCGTGTACGGGACGATCCACTTGATCGGCTTGTTCGGGTAGTCGGACTGCGCGAACGCGGGGCCGGACGTCTGTCCGGCCCCGCGCCCTCGTCGCCTGCGAGCCTGTGCCCGCCTGCGAGCGTGCTCTCGTGCGAGCCTCTGCTCGCCCGCGAGCGTGCACCCGGTGGGAGCTACCCCTCGCAGTTCCTGACGGTGTTCGTGCCACCACCCGGCTGGCAGACGTCGAAGCCCCTGCCGCCGTCGATCCGATCGTTCCCGGATCCGGCCTGGAGATGGTCGCTTCCCGTCCCGCCATCGAGAGCGTTCGTGCCGTCGCCGGCGTCGATCCAGTCGTCGCCGGCACTCCCGCTGACGATGTCGTCGCCGGCGCCCGTGCAGATCGTGTCGTTGCCGCCCCGGCCGTCGATCCTGTTGGCCCCGTCGAGGTCGACGATGACGTCGGGCCCCTGGGTGCCGCGGATGATCGACGCACCGGGCCTGCCGAGAATCGTCGCGACCTTGCCGTTGCAGGTCGGGGCGGGCGGCGGGCCGGCCGGAATCGGCTCGATCGTGAACGTGCACGTCACGTCCTCGCCGTCATCGAGGTCGACGGTCACCTGGGCGTTCGCCGGGTCGGTCGTCGAGCCGTTGTCGGGGTCGACGCAGGCGAGCGTCCTGATCCGCCACCCGGCCGGGATCGTGGCCGCGAACGTCTGCGCTCCCAGGTCGCGGTCGAGGAGGTCGATGGAATTCGACAAGGTCGGGTCCGTGGGGTCGTCGTCGAGGCTGAACGGCAGCTGGCCACCGACGAACGTGAAGCCGACATCGACCGGATCGTCCGGGATCGCGTCGAGCTTGAAGTGGAGGTCGGCGCTCGGCGGCAGGGCGGCGACATTGTTCGTGAAGGTGCAGTCGATCGTCTCGCCCGCGTCGACGTCGAGGTCCACGTGGCCGAACTGGTCGATCGTCGTGCCGCCGTCGGGATCGCTGCACTCGATGCCGACATAGGCAAGACCGGGCGTGTACGGCTCGGTCAGGCGGTAGCTGCCCACCAGGAGTCCCTCGACCGTCATCTCGGGCCAGAGCCCGTCGGCGTCGCTGCCGTCATCGTTCAGGGTGAACGAGCCCCAGTCGGCGGTGAACTCGACGGCCGGCGGCGCGTCGGGGATCGTGTCGAGACGAATGACGACGTTCCCGCGCGGGGGTGCGTTCGTGAAGGTGCAGCTGATCGTCTCGCCGGGATCGACGTCGAGCGTCATGCCATTCGACCGCGACCAGCTGCCGTTGTCCGGGTCGATGCACGAGACGCTCGTGAGGACGTAGCCGTCAGCGGGATCCTGGGTCAGGTCGTGGTATCCCGGCGTGACGTCGGTCACGGTCTGCTGCCGGGGGAGGATCGAGATGTCGTCGTCGTCGAGCAGGAACTCTGAACCCGCGACGTTGAAGCGGAAGTCCTGCGGTCCGTCGGGCACGGTGTCCTGGTAGACGACGATCGTGCCGGGCTCGTCGGCCGCGAGCGTGCCGCTCGGAAGGACGGCCGCGACGATCAGAGCCACGGCCACGCATGCGGGTCCCCACCTGCGCACGGCCGTTCGGGAATGGAACGGAGTCACACGCTTACCTCGCTATCGTCGGCGTGCCGCACGTGCGGCGCGCTCGAAGGCGCTTACGGTGCGAACCGCAGCCGGCGCGGTCAGCGGACGGATGTCCCGCACGGTCATCGACATCCCGCCGTCGGGACATGGACGAGCGGCCGTCCATGGCGCCTTCCATGCCCGCAACCGTCCCGCAACGCACGCCCGGCCGGGCTTGGGCTACGCTGGCGGCGATGAGCTTTGCCACGGACGTTCTTCGCCGGCTGGCCGCCGCGGAAGAAGTCGAGATCGAGACCGAGGCCCCGGATGGACCCGCCCACCGGACGACCATCTGGGTCGTCGTGGACGGCGACGACGTCTTCATCCGCTCCTATCGCGGGCACCCCGCCCGCTGGTTCCGCGAGGCGACCGCGAACCCGGCGGTGGCGCTCCATCTCGACGGCCGGCGCCTGCCGGTCACCGCGATCCCGGCTACCGACCCCGACTCGATCGAGCGGATCTCGGCCGCGCTCAAGGCCAAGTACGCACACGACCCGACGTCGCTCGCGACGATGCTCGAGCCGGACATGATCGACGCCAACTTCCGGCTCGAACCCATCTGACCGAGCACGACCGGTCCGTCACCCGCAACCCGCGAGGCAGCGATGACCTTCGACGAATTCAAGCACCAGCTCCCCGACATCGACCAGACCGAGACGCAGGAGTGGATCGACTCGTTCGACCAGCTCGTCGGCCAGGAGGGCGAGAGCCGGGCCCGCTTCGTCCTGTACAAGCTGCTGAAGCGGGCACGCCAGCTCCACGTCGGGCTGCCGCCGCTGACCCAGACCCGCTACATCAACACGATCAGCCCGGAGCAGGAGCCGTTCTTCCCGGGCGACGAGCAGATCGAGCACCGGATCCGGCGGATCGTCCGCTGGAACGCGGTCGCGATGGTCCTGCGGGCGAACACGCGCTTCACCGGGATCGGCGGCCACCTCGCGACGTACGCCTCTGCCGCGGGCCTGTACGAGGTCGGTTTCAACCACTTCTTCAAGGGCAAGGACGGCGGCGGGTCCGGCGACCAGATCTTCTACCAGGGCCACGCCGCGCCCGGGATGTACGCCCGGGCCTACCTCGAGGGCCGGTTGACCGAGGACCAGCTCGATCACTTCCGGCGCGAGACCGTGCCCGGGCAGGGGCTGTCGTCGTATCCCCACCCGCGGCTCATGCCCGACTTCTGGGAGTTCCCGACGGTCTCGATGGGACTCGGCCCGATCAGCGCGATCTACCAGGCCCGCTACAACCGCTACCTCCAGAACCGCGGCCTGCTCGACACGAGCGGCTCCCGCGTCTGGGCGTTCCTCGGCGACGGGGAGACCGATGAGCCCGAATCGCTCGGCGCGCTCCATGTCGCCGCCCGCGAGGGCCTCGACAACCTGACGTTCGTCGTCAACTGCAACCTCCAGCGCCTCGACGGCCCGGTCCGCGGCAACGGCAAGATCATCCAGGAGCTCGAGGCGGTGTTCCGGGGCTCCGGCTGGAACGTGATCAAGGTCGTGTGGGCGCGCGAGTGGGACGAGCTCCTCGCCCGCGACGTCGACGGCGTCCTCGTCGAGAAGATGAACAACACCCTCGACGGGGAGTTCCAGAAATACTCGGTCGCGGGCGGTGCCTACATTCGCGAGCACTTCTTCGGTCCGGACCCGCGGCTGCGCAAGCTCGTCGAGCATCTCTCGGACGACGACCTCGCGAAGCTCCGCCGCGGCGGTCACGACTACCGCAAGGTCTACGCGGCGTACAAGGCCGCGACCGAAGCCGTCGGCGCCCCGACCGTGATCCTCGCCCACACGGTCAAGGGCTGGACCCTCGGGCCGGGTGTCGAGGCCCGGAACATCACCCACCAGGCGAAGAAGCTGTCCGAGGCAGAGCTCCGGATCTTCCGCGACCGGCTCGAGCTGCCGATCCCCGACGCCAAGCTCAAGGACGCGCCGTACTACCACCCGGGCCCTGACTCGGAGGAGGTCGTCTACCTTCGCGAGCGGCGCAAGGCGCTCGGCGGCCCGCTCCCGCGACGGAGCGTCCGGGCGCAACCGCTGGCGAAGCCGGCCGCCGCGGTCGACCAGGAGTTCGGCGCCGGCTCGGAGACCGCGGTGTCGACCACGATGGTCTTCACCCGGATCCTGCGCAACCTCATCCGCGACAAGGAGCTCGGGCCGCGGATCGTCCCGATCATCCCCGACGAGGCGCGGACGTTCGGCATGGATCCGTTGTTCAAGGAGGTCGGGATCTACGCCCAGCTGGGGCAGCGCTACGAGCCCGTCGATTCGGATCTCGTCCTGTCCTACCGCGAGGCGAAGGACGGCCAGGTCCTCGAGGAGGGCATCACCGAGGCCGGCTCGATGGCATCGCTCCAGGCGGCCGCCACCTCGTACGCGACCCACGGCTATCCGATGATCCCGTTCTACATCTTCTACTCGATGTTCGGGTTCCAGCGGACCGGCGACCAGATCTGGGCGCTGGCCGACGCCCGCGGTCGCGGCTTCATGATGGGCGCGACCGCCGGCCGGACGACCCTCACGGGCGAGGGTCTCCAGCACGACGACGGCCACTCCCACATCCTCGCCCAGACCGTGCCCAACGTCCGCGCCTACGACCCGGCGTTCGCCTACGAGCTGGCGGCCATCGTCCGCGACGGGATCGAGCGGATGTACCACCGCGGCGAGGACGTCTTCTACTACGTCAGCCTCTACAACGAGAACTACGCCCAGCCGAAGAAGGCCGACGGGGTCGACGACGGGATCATCCGCGGGATCTACCGATTCGCCGACGCCCCCGACCTCGGACCGAAGGCGCATCGCGCCCGGCTGGTCGGCTCGGGCTCGATCCTCCAGCAGGTGATCGCGGCCCGCGACCTGCTCGCGGAGAAGGCCGGCATCGCCGCCGAGATCTATTCCGCCCCGTCATTCCCGCTCCTGCGCCGCGACGCCCTCGAGGCCGAGCGCTGGAACCGGCTCCACCCGAAGGAGACCGCGCGTGTGCCGTACGTGTCGACGGTCCTCGGCCTCGACGGCGGTCCGATCGTCGCGGCGACCGACTGGATGAAGGCCCTGCCCGACATGGTCTCGCGCTGGCTGCCGCCGTACTACGTCTCGCTCGGGACCGACGGCTTCGGCCGGAGCGACACCCGCGAGGCGCTCCGGACCCTGTTCGAGATCGACCCTCCGCACATCGCCGCGGCCGCGCTGGCCGAGCTGGGCCGGTGCGGGGCGATGACCCCGGACAAGGTCGCCAAGGCGATGACCGCGCTCGACGTCGATCCGGCCAAGCTCGACCCGGCGGCGCTGTAGCCGGCGCCGCTGCCGGGCTACCGGCGGCGCGTCTTCGGCGTCGCGCGCACCTTGGCGGCCGCGCGCGTCTCGAGCCACGGCACCACGACCTCGACGCAGAGCGCGGCCGCCTGACGGCTCGAGAGGCCGCGCGAGCGCAGGGCGATGAACGCCGGCGACCCGATGACCGCCGCGACGAGGTCCAGCGCCATCCGATCCCTTTCCAGGGGTCCGAGGGCGAGGCGCATCAGCTCGTCGAGCTCGCGGTTGTACCACTCCACGCGGCTCGACCACGCCTCGATCATGCCCGGATCCTGGATGTACATCTGCCACGCGGCCGAGCTCCGGTCGTGGAACGCCGCCAGCTCCGTGGCCAGCCGCGTGACTTTCCCGCGGATCCCCTCGATGCCGTCGTAGATCGCGGGCGTGGGTGGCCGAAGGTCGGCGAGGACCACGTCGAACACGGCGTTCGCCAGCTCCTGCGGGTCGGGGAAGTGGTTGCGCACGGTGGCCGGCGCGACGTCCGCCTCGCGGGCGATCGCGAGGTTCGACGCAGCGGCCGTGCCCCGCTCGCGGTAGACGCGCGCCGCCGCGGCGACGATCCGGGCCCGGGTCTCGTTCTTCGGCTCCGAGCGCTTTCCGAGCGCGTAGGGACGGGGCACGGCAATCCTTCCGAAACTATTGACTACTGGTGTCAGTCAAATGTAGCATCTGGGCGTTGTCACCCCGCGCTGGTGGAGGCCATGGATCCGATCGTCGTCGTCGTGCAGTGGCTCCATGTCCTGCTCGGCATCCTCTGGCTGGGCAACGCCCTCGCCCTCGCGGTCATCGTGATCCCGGCCCTGAACACGCTCCCCGTCGTCCGGCAGCGGGAGATCGGCTCGGCGCTCGGCGTCCGCTCGAACCGCGTCTTCCAGGTCGTCGTCCCGCTGATCATCGTCCTCGGGATCGTCCGGGGCACGGTCCTTGGGCCGATCAGGAGCGTGGACGTCCTGCTCGGGACGGCGTACGGATTGACCTGGCTCGTCGCGCTCGGCGCCACGGTGCTCACGTACCTGTGGGGCCTCCGGGTCATCGTCCCGGGCGTTGCCAGCCTGGAGCGCGCCCCGCTGAACACCGACGGGACGGCCACGCCCGAGCTCGTGGCGGCAACCGAGCGGGTGAAGCGTCTGGTCCTCCTCGAGCTGGTCGGCTTCGTCGTGATCTTCACCTGCATGATCCTCATGCGCTTCGGAGTGTGACGTGACGGGCGCGATCCACTGGGCCGGAGCCGCCCTCATCGCCGGTTCGCTGGCGCTGGCGATCGCCATCGTGCTCGTGTCATCGCGACCGGTGATCGGCCAGGCGCTCTCGACCAGCGCGGCGACGGTCCTGCTCCTGGCCGTCACGCTCATGATCCCATCGCTGCCCGCGATGTTCCTCGTGCAGGCGGATCGCGTCGGCGCGCTCGGGCTCGTCGGCCACGCGCTCCTGATGACTGGCCTCCTGCTGCCCGTTCTCGTGACGGCGATCCCCGTGCTCCATCCGTCGTTCGAGGCGCCGACAGGCGAGCACCCACTCGTCTTCGTCCTCGGCATCTCGCTGACCGTCGGCCTGCTGCTGACGGGCGTCGCCACATATCAGGCCGATGTCCTGCCGCGTCCGGCGGCGGTGCTGCTGCTCGCGGCGACCGCCGGCTTCTTCTTCGTGTTCTTCGTCGCGGAGTTTCTGCCGCCGGTCGCCGGGCAGGTCGCCACGGCCGCGTTCGGGGTCCTCCTTGCGCTCGGGTTTGCCTGGATCGGGCTGGCCCTGTGGCAGCGGACGTGACCGGGATGATCCACACGCGCCCATCGCTCGCCGTCCGCCTCGCGGGCGTGTCGTTCATCGGCGACGCCGCGTTCGGCATCGCGATGCCGCTCGCCCTCGCTTACCGCGCCCGGACCGGTCAGCTGCCGATGACTCCGTGGGGCTTCCGGGCGTTCGAGGGCGGCCCGTTCGACCGCGTCGATCCGGTGATGTTCGCGGCGCTCGGCTGGGCCCTCGTCGGGGTCTGTGCGGCGGACGCCGTCGCGGGGATCTGGCTGCTGCGGGGAGAGCGCCGCGGAGCCGTCCTCGGTCTGGCGATGACACCCGCGGCCCTCGTCCTCGGCACCGGGTACCTGCTGCCCCTCCTGCTGATCCCGATACCGATCCGGACGTCGATCGTCGTGGCCGCGTGGCGGAGGCTTGGCCGGCGGACCTGACGGGCTCGGACACCCTGCCACCTCGTCACGCGGCTGATATGCCCGCCCGCTGCCTCGATGCGCGTCCGCGCGTTCTGACTCCCTACCGTCGAAACCATCCACCGCCGATCGTCGAGTCCTCGCCGGTCGCGGGCCCAGACCACAAGGGAGAACGACGAATGTCCCATCACGATGATCAGAACCGCCCGTACGATCCGAACCGCCCGCTCGACGAGAACGTCGATCCCGGGGCCGGGACCGACGAGCACGGCCGCGAGGCCGTCGGCGCCGGCGCCGGAGCCCTCGGCGGGGCAGCCGTCGGGATGGCCGTCGGTGGACCTCCGGGAGCCGTGATCGGCGGCGCGATCGGCGCGGCCGGTGGCGCGGTCGCAGGCGAGAGCACCGAAGGCAACGATGAGGCCGGCTCCGGTGCCGGTGGCCTGGCCGGCGGGCTTGCCGGTGCGGCCGTCGGTGGCGCGGTTGCCGGTCCTCCGGGAGCCGTCGTCGGTGGCGCAGTCGGCGCCGCGGGTGGCGCCGGCGCCGGCGACAAGGCCGAAGAGGATGCCACGGACGGCGATTCGATCGACAAGCCCCGCTACTAGTCCATCCGTTTCGGGCCGCGGCGCCGTCGACGACGACGCCGCGGCCCTTCCGTCTCCAGAGGGTGTTCGTGATCCGTCCCCTGCGCATCGCCCAGGCCGTGCCGCCAATGGAGCGAGTGCCACCCGAGGCCTACGGCGGCACCGAACGCGTCGTGTTCGAGCTCGTCACCGAGCTGGATCGGCGCGGTCACGAGGTCACCACGTTCGCATCGGCCGATTCGGCCGTCCCGGGCAGGCTCGTCGGCACCGTTCCGCAGGCCCTCCGTCCGGCCGGCCACGGCGGCGACATCAGCGGCTACATGCTGAGCACGATGCTCCGGGTGCTCGATCGGGACCGCGAGTTCGATCTGATCCACAGCCATCTCGAGTGGTACTCGCTCGCGTTGCGCCGGGCGACGCGCCGTCCGGTCGTCGCGACGTTCCACGGCCGGCTCGACCTGCCGTGGTCGCGCGACGCCTTGGCCGACCGGCCGGACGGCATGGTCGCCATCAGTGAGTCGCAGGCCTCGACCCATCCCGACGTCCCGTGGACGATCGTCCACAACGGGCTGACCCTGGATCCGTCGCCGTTCAACGAGCGCCGCTCGGAGGCGCTGGCCTTCGTCGGCCGGGTCACGCCCGAGAAGGGGATCATCGAGGCGATCGAGATCGCCCAGCGGGCCGATCGCCCGCTCCGGATCGCGGCCAAGATCGGCCCGACCCCCAAGGAACAGGCCTTCAACGACGAGGTCTTCCAGCCGGCCCTCCGGGCGGCCGGCGGCCGGGTCGAGTTCCTCGGCGAGCTGTCCGGGACCGAACGCGACGCCCTCTTCGCCGACAGCTCCGCGGTCCTGATGCCCGGCTCCTGGCCCGAGCCGTTCGGCCTGGTCGCCATCGAGGCCCTCGCCTGCGGAACCCCGGTCCTCGCCCGGCGTGTCGGCGGGCTCGCCGAGATCATCCGCGACGGCGTCGACGGCTTCTTCGGCGACGACGTCACCGAGCTCGCGTTCCTCGTCGACCGGGTGGCCGAGCTCGATCGAGCCGAGATCCGGGCGTCGGTCATCGATCGCTTCTCGGCGAAGCGGATGGCCGACGGATACGAGGCGCTCTACGCGCGGATGCTCGGGCTCGGGGATGGCCTCGACGACCCCGAGGGCGGCGCCGGCGGCGGCGTGGCCGAGCCGGCACGCGCAGATCGGCGAGTCGCGCGAAGCGAGTTCAGCCGGGCCTGAGGTTGCCCTCGGCAGCGGCGACCACGATCAGGCTCGCGCGACCACCCGCCGGAGCAGCAGCCAGGCCATGAGGATGTAGGCGACCGACAGCCCGGCGAGCAGCCAGATCTGCCACACGACGACGGTTCCGCCGCGGAACATGAAGTCGCTGAAGAGTCGGATCCCGTTCGCGACGGGCAGGATGTAGATCAGCGACCGGACCGGTTCGCTGAACTCGCTGATCGCCAGCACGAACCCCGAGAAGAAGACCGAGGCGAGCAGGACGAGGAGCGACAGCTGGACCGTCTGCGCCTCGGAGTCCGAGACCGCGGCGATGATCAGGCCGAGGCCCAGCGACGACGCGACGAGGAGTCCGGCGACCAGCGCGATCCAGCTCGGCGCGGCCAGGATCGGGACGTGGAAGCCGACGACGAGCAGGGCGATCGTGGCGACCGCGACCGCGCCCGCGAACAGCCCGTAGGCGACGAGCTTGCCCGTGACCAGCTCGGCGGTCGTGATGGGCGAGATCCGGAACAGCTCGAACAGGCCGCTGTTCTTCTCGCGCACGACCGACAGGGCGATCAGGGTCACGGCCAGGTGCTGGAGGATCAAGGCGAGGACCGCGGGCGCGAAGTACTGGACGACGGTCGGCCTGGATTGGGCGACATTGTCGATCGACGCCTCGGTCGGGGCGGCGATCACGTCGGCCGGGATCTGGGCAGCGACCTCGCCGGCGCCCTGGCTGATCGCGTAGCTCTGCGTCTCGGCCACGGCCTGCTGGATGATCTGGCGGTTGATCGCGGCCTCGAGGCCGCGGGCGAGAAACACGTTGTAGCTGGCGGCGACCGGGTCGGTCAGATTGACCCGGACGTCGATGAGCGACCGCTTCCCGGCCTCGAACGTTTCCTTGACGTTGGCCGGGGCGACGATGACGACGTCGACGAGCTGCTGCGTCAGCTGATCCATGGCGGCCGCCTCGTCGGAGGTGACCAGGTCGATCTGGAGGCCTTCGCCCGCGACCTTCTGGTAGGTCTCGATGTCGGTCGGCAGTCCCGAATCCGGCGGCAACACGACGATCGTGTCGAGGGCGCGGCGATAGCCGCTGTAGCCGACACCGAACAGGGCCATGATCAGGAACGGCCCGAGGACGAGGCTGATCAGCGCGCCCGGCCGGCGGACGATCGAGACGAGCTCCTTGCCCACGATCGTCAGGATCCGGGTGAGGGTCTTGAACGGGCTCATGCCGCCGCCTCGTTCCGGTCGTTCCCGCCCCGTCCGTGGCGATCCGTCGGCGGCAGGTCGTCCGGCGCCGCCGGCGGCTCGGCCCGCCTCCGGCGGTCGCGGGCGACGAGGATCGCGAAGATCTCGTCGAACGAGAGGCGCTGCTCGCGAGCCGAGTCGACCTCCGCGCCGGAGGCCCTGATCCGATCGACCACCTCCGGCAGCGACGTCCCCGCGTCGTCGACGACGACCCGCAGGTGGCGCGGCCCGTCCTGGGTGACCTCACGAACGCCGGGCGTGCCCGCGAGCAGGGACCCGTCGTAGACGACGGAGGTCTCGATGTCGAGCAGGTCGCCGTTCGTGGCCAGGCGGCGGAGCTCCTCCGGCGGCGCCAGGGCGATGATCCGGCCGCCGACGATCATCGCCACGGCATCGCACTCATCGGCCTCGCTGATGTGCTGGGTCGTGACGAGGAGCGTCCGCCCGGCGTTCCGCAGGCGGTGCAGCTCGTCCCAGATCGAGCCGCGCAGGAGGGGATCGATGCCGGCCGTCGGCTCGTCGAGGATGATCAGCTCCGGCTCGTGGACGAGGGCGCAGGCCAGCTCGAGGCGGCGCTGCATCCCGCCCGACAGGCGTCCGGCCTGGCGGCCGCGGACATCCCACAGCTCGACGAGCTTGAGGACCTCGGCCACCCGCCGTCGCCGGCGGCGCCAGAGCATGCCGAAGAGGCTCGCCACGAAGTCGATGTTCTCGCCGGCGGTCAGGTCCTCGTACAGGGTGAAGGCCTGCGGCATGTAGCCGATCCGCTCACGGTCGGCCCGGCGGAACTTCCTCGGGGCCCGGCCCATGACCGACACCTCGCCGCTCGACGGCGCGATCGCCCCGGTCAGCATCCGGATCGTCGTCGTCTTGCCGGCGCCGGACGGTCCGATCACCCCGAGGATCGTGCCGCGCGGGACGGTCAGGTTGATGCCGGACAGCACCTCCCGGCCGTCGAACTTCCGGGACACGTCCTGCATCGAGACGATCAGATCCCGATCGGGGCCCGGCGTGGCGGCGGGCCGGCTGGACAGGCCGGTCTCGCCGGACGGGACCCGGTCGCTCGTGAATTCGGTCGTCGGCTCGATCGGCTCGGGATCGGGTGCCATGCGTCCTCCTGGGGGTCTGCATCGACGGAGGGGCCGATGTGGGCAGGCGGAGTGTGCCGACCGAGCCATCCCGGGGACGTGCGTCGGCCCGTCGGCGGCGCTACGAACGCGTGACGACGCGCGACGACGCTCGCCCGCGCTGCAATGTCCCTGCCACCGTCCGCGCGGCGCGACCGGCGTCGCCGAGACGCCCGATCGACGACGCTCGGGCGCGATGGACGCGAGGACGCTCCGATGACCGACGATCGGCACAGCCGAGCCGGGCTCCGCCACGCCGCCGACGATCGCCCCGGCATCACCCGCCGCCGGGCCGGACGCGGGTTCAGCTACCGAGATCCGGAGGGTCGCCGGATCCGCGACGCGGCGACCCTCGACCGAATCCGCTCGATCGCCGTCCCGCCGGCCTGGACCGACGTGTGGATCTGCCCGTGGCCGAACGGCCACCTCCAGGCGACCGGGCGGGACGCCCGCGGTCGCAAGCAGTACCGCTATCACCCGCGCTACCGGAAGCGGCGCGACGTCGCGAAGTACGAGCGCCTGATCGCCTTCGCCCGGGCCCTGCCGGCGATCCGCGACCAGGTCGAGCGCGACCTCGCCCGCCCCGGTCTGCCGCGGGAGAAAGTCCTCGCCGCCGTCGTCCGCCTCCTCGAGCTGACCCTGATCCGGGTCGGGAACGACGAGTACGCGCGCCTGAACCGCTCGTTCGGGCTGACGACCCTGCGCGATCGCCACGCGAACGTCGAGGGATCCGCGATCACGTTCCGCTTCCGGGGCAAGTCCGGCCAGCAGCACGAGGTCGGGCTGCGGGACCGGCGCCTGGCCGGCGTCGTCCGGCGCTGTCGCGACCTGCCCGGCCAGGAGCTGTTCCAGTACGTCGGGGAGGACGGGGAGCCGCGCGATGTCGCGTCCGACGACGTCAACGACTACCTGGCGACGGTCGCCCCCGGGATCACGGCGAAGGAGTTCCGGACCTGGGCCGGAACGGTGCTTGCCTACCGGGCCCTGCGCGCGATCGGCAAGGGCTCGTCCGACCGGGAGAAGCAGCGCAACATCGCCGCCGCCATCCGCGAGACGGCCGAGCGTCTCGGCAACACGCCAACCGTCGCCCGCCAGGCGTATGTCCATCCGGCGGTCGTCGACGCCTATCTCGACGGCCGGATCCGGACCGCGCTCGTGAAGGCCGCCGAGGATGCCGACGAGGCGCCCGGGACGACCGATCCGGACGAGGAGCGCGCCGTCGTGAGCCTCCTCCGGGCGCGGCTGGCGGAAGATGCTGCGCGGACCTCCACGACCCGGGCCTCGACGGCGCGGAGCGCCTGAGCCGTGGCTTTCCTCGCCGGCATCTTCGGGATGATCGGTCGGTTCGCCGGCCGGGTCCTGACGACGACGCTCGGCTGGGCCTCGAGCCTGCTCTTCGGGCGCGTGCCCCAGAGTCGCCAGATCGTCCTCGCCCTGATCACGTTCGGCTCCGTCATCTGGGCGGCGCTCGTCGTCGGGATCGTCCTGCCCGACATCGGCGCCTTCCTGGTCGCCGTCGTGCCCGCACCGGACGTCATCGACCGCGGCTGGATCCGGCTGGCGATGCTCGTCGGAGCGCTGATCGTGCCGGCCGTCGTCGGCGCGGCCACGCTGTTCGTTCTCGAGCCGGCGAACCGGCCGCGCGGCCGCGCCCTCGTCGGCCAGGTCCTGCGCGGCTACCCGCTGTGTGCCGCCCTCGCGATCACCCTGGTCATCCTCGGCGGCGTCGGCATCGCCCGGTTCGTCCACCACCACGCGATCGGCTGGACCGACGCCCACGTCCCGATCGTCGTCCGTCCCGGCGGCTACGATCGCGTCGTCGCGGACCTCGAGCGCGCGCTCGACGATGCCGGCCTGTCCGTCGACCGTCGGCCGGCGCCGCTGCCCCTCGCCGTCCCTGGTCAGATGCTTGCCCGAATCGCCGGGCCGGGCATCCGCTCGCTCGTGCCGGGCCGGCCGGTCGAGCTCGTCGGGCCGGGCATCGAGATCGGCCTGTACCCATCGGACATCTCCATCGCGGGCAAGCGGGCGATCGTCGCCCGGGCCCGCGCCGCGATCGCGACGCGGCTCACGTCGACGGCCGCATCGATGACGACGTCGGCCGAGGCGCAGGCCGTGGAGGCGGTCCTCGAGCGACTGACGAGGCCGCGCGTCGCGGGCGGCGAGCCCGGCACGGCCCCGATCGATCTCGCCTCGGCCGGCGCCACCCTCGCCGAGGTGGATCGCACCCTCGCCAACCTGGACGTGCCCCACGACGAGTGGGAGATCCTCTATCGGCAGCGTCTCCAGGTCGAGCGCGACCTGCTCGCAGGGCGCGCGCCGGGCAGCGTCGCGACGACCGAACCCGGGACGCCCCTGTCAGCCAGCGTCCAGGGCGCGCGGGCACGAGCCGCCGACGGCGGACGTCGCCCGGGCTGGTCGGACGCGATCGCGATCGCGGGGTTCGTCCTCGTGGCGACCGACGTGGTCATGGCCTTCCTCGAGCGCGGCCGGCGCCGCGTCTGACGCCGGGCCCGCGGGCACCGCAGGACCTCAGCCGCGCTCGTCGATCCGGAGGGCGAACCCCGTCTCGAGGCCGCCGTCGGGCCGGTTGCGCGCCCACACGCGCCCGCCCATCGCCTCGACGAGCTGGCGGCAGACGTAGAGCCCGACGCCCGAGCCGGCGAGCCTTCCGGTGGCGGATCCATTCGGCAGCTCGAATGCGCGCTCGAGCTCGTCGGCGTCCAGCTCGGGACCGCGGTCGAGGACGGCGATCGTCACCTCCCCGGCACTCGGGTCCGTCCGCACGTCGACGACGAGCTGCCGGCCGGGCTCGCGTCCGGCATACCGGATCGAGGACATCACGAGGTTCCGGCAGGCCTGGTCGACATACGTGGCGTCGCCGTGGACGGGCGGCGCCCCTGGGTCGCCGCGGCGCTCGATCGGCACGTCGCCGTGGCGCTCGACGACCATCCGGATCGTCGTGTCCACCGCCCGCTGGATGAGCACCGGCTCGTCCAGCGGATCGAGCACGCGCCGCTCGAGGCGGGCGAGGACGAGGAGATCCTCGACGAGGTCGTACAGGCGGGCGGCCTCGGCGCTGATATCCCCGGCCAGCGTTCGGGTCGCCGACGATGACAGGCCGGCGCGCCGGGCCAGCACCGACGAGCCAGCGAAGATCGTCGTGATCGGCGTACGCAGCTCGTGGGACAGGATCGCCAGGAACGCCTCCCGAACGGGCCGCGAATCGTGCGTGTCGGCCACGTCGCGAAGCGCGAACACGGTCCCGCCGGACGTGGAGTCGACGTGATCCGGGTCCGCGCTCGGGGTCCGGTCGTGGTTGGACGGTTGCTCGAGCATCACGCCCCTAGGATCACCGCCCTCGACCGACGGGTGAGTGCCGAGTTCGGGGAGGTGTCTTGCGGCTCCATCGCAGCGATCGTCCCCGTGGGCCCCGGACGGACGCGGGCACATGACAACGCCCCCGCCGAAGCCCGACGGGGGCGCGGTCCTGGATTCGGAGTGGGCGTCAGACTGGGCGATCGTCCATGTCGTCGGTGTGGCGGCGGACCTCGTCGCCCGCGTTGCCGAGCGCGTCGCGGACGTCGTCGCCGGCATTGGCGACCTTGTCGGACAGGCTCTCGTCGCCATCCGCCTTGCGCCAGGTCTCCTTGGCCTGGTTGTTGACGTCGCGCATCGTTTCCTTGGCGTCGGCCTTCACGTCTTCGTAGCCCATTGCAGGCACCTCCGTGGTCGAGGCCGATGATCCGGCCCCCTTGGGAGGAACCTAATCGGGTGGACCTTGCGCGAGCCTCGGCACTTGCGAGCGGGGATGACAGCACGCTTGCAGTCGACGGCTGTCATGCGCCTGCAACCGGTGCCCTCATCGGAGCGGACTCGCTGCCGCGCGCCGGCGCGTACCGTCGAGGCAGTCCACTCGACCCTTCCTGGAGGTATTCGCCCAATGGCAAGCACGACAACGTCGACTCCGACGAGCTCGCGAACCGACAACGACGACACGGATCTCGCCGCGACCGCGAAGGGCATCGCGAGCGATGTCGCCGATCGAGCGGTCGCCGCGGCCCAGCGTCTGCCCGAGGCCGCAACCGCGACCGGCGTCCAGCTCGAGCGCGCCAACCAGCTGATCCAGGGCGAATCCGACGAGGTCCTCGCCGTGGGCACGTCGCTCTCGCTCGGCCTCGCCATGGGCCTCCTCCTCGGGGGCGCCAACCGGCTGCTCGTCATCCTGGCCCTGATCCCGGCGACGGCGATGGGCTTCACCCTGTTCGATCGGCACGGGGGGACGCGAAGCACTCGAACGCGCTGACGCGGGGCGGCACGGCGGCTCGCCAGCAGCCCCGCGCCACCGCCACGATCGAAGCCGGTCGGCACGTCGCCGACCGGCTTCTTCGTGTGCTCGTCGGCTGGTCGGCGGGCGCCGGCGCCGGCCCGCCCCGCCCCGCCTCCTTCTTGCGCGTAGGCGAGCGTCGCCTACGGGTCGGGCACGCGTCCCGCGCGGGCGCGATCGTCGCGCATGAAGGCGGGAGAATCCTCGGCTCGGTAGGCGAGGCTCGCCTGACCGCAGGAGATCCGCTTTGGACCCGGGCGGCGCGTCAGACCCGGAGGCGCCCCACGCTCGTCCGGCCCCGGACGTGCGGAACGCCCGGAGGAGGGGGCTCCGGGCGTCCGCGGGATCGGGGGTGAAGGCGCCCCGTCACAAGCGCCTCCACTGTGAAGTGTTCGATTCGGCGCGACGGCAAGCCGTCGAGCGTGCCCCGAATCCTAGGCGGCGGACCCAGCCGGGAATCTCTCGGCGAGGCTTCGGGACATTGCATCCGCATAACGACCCTGCAAACGCCGTGCGTGAAACCGGGGGTCGGCGGCGTGCCGGGATCGTCGTCCAGGGTGGGTCCGGCCAGGGGCCGCCGACGCGCCCAGGGCGATCCGGATCGGAAGGCGGGCTCCCGGACCCCCAGTGGTCGGAAGCCCGCGCCACCAGTGTCACGGGCACGTACTGTCGGGCGCGTCACATGTTCGGCTCGAGAGGTTGCAGCGGCCTCTTGCGGGTGTTGCAGCCAGCCACCGTCCGGGACGTGCGGCCCTTCGCCCCCCGGAACCATGAGCTCGGAGCCGCTCGGAGCCGACCGTCAGCCCATCGCGTCGGCGGCGAGGATCTCGAGGACGGCGTCGCGGAGGTCCCGTGCCGTGACGTCGCAGCGCGTGGGCAGCAGCCCGCCCGGCGGCGTTCCGGCAGCTCTCGGGCCGATGAGCACGGTCCGGAGCCCGGCCTGCCGATCGCCGCAGGTCGCCGGGTCGGCCGTCACGTACCACGATCCCGGCGCGGGGCGATCCGGCAGCGCCGGGAGGTGCCCCGCCCAGTCCACGAGCCCGCCGGACGGGTGCCCGGCGGGCGCGACGAGGACGACCTCATGGCCCGCCTCGACCAGGTGGGCGAGGTGCGTCGCGGCAGCGCGCTCGGAGACGGCGGAACCATCGAGATAGATCGTGATCATCGGCAGACCCTATCGGTCGGGACGCGCCAGCCGTCGCGTCGGTGAAGCGCTCCTGGTTGCAGGCGACTGGCAAACGGGACCGCCGGCGGTCCAATGAAGGATCCGACGGCGGTCCGAGATGCGGGGCTGACAGCCGCCGGTCAGCGGGCGGTCCGGTCGACCTCACCGCGCCACGCACCGGTCTCGGTGCCGCGCGCCTCGATGAAGTCCTTGAACCGCTCCATGTCCCCCTTGACCTGGCGCGTCACGAGGCCGAGGGCGTCGCCGACGTTCTCGACCGGCCCTTCGGGATCGACGTCGAGCTGGAGCGTCACCCGGCTCGTGCCGTCGTCGATCCGGTGGAACGTGACGACACCGGCGTTGTGGGCGCCCTGGGTCGACGTCCAGGCGATCCGCTGATCGGGCGCCTGCTCCGTGATCGTCGCCTTCCACCGCTTCTCGCGACCCGCGACGTCGGCCACCCATTCGAGGGTGGTGTCGTCAAGCTGGCGGACGGACTTCACGCCCTCCATGAAGTTCGGAAAGGTCTCGAACTGGGTCCACTGGTCATACGCGGTGCGGACCGGGACGTGAACGTCGATGGCTTCCATGATCCTGGACATGCGGGTCTCCTTTGGCCGGGGGTCCTGGTGGGTCGAGGACTGAATCGGAACGCCCACCTGGGCAGGTGGGCGTTCGCAGGAGCTTCTCGGCGGAGCGAGGTCCGCCTCGATGGCGTGGGTCAGATCGCGCCGCGACCGGACCGGCTGCGCCCGGTGACCGCGTTGACGACGACGACCGTGATGATCGCGCCGATCGTGGCGACCACGATCGAGCTGATGTCGAACGCGCCGTTGATCGCGTCGGTCTTGAACAGGACGCTCGCCAGGAAGCCGCCGACGATGGCGCCGACGATGCCGAGGACGATGTGGCCGATGACGCCGAGGCCTTCGTCACCCTTGACGAGGAAGCCGGCGAGGTATCCGGCGATCGCGCCGAGAATGAGCCACGCGAGAATGTTCATGGTGGTGGAACCTCCATCCCATCTGTCTGATGTTGCGTCCCAAGGTCGGGAGCGAGGTGATCTTCGGTTGGCGATCCGACCGGATCGACAACGGCGCGGGCGATCCTCATTGCATCCGTCTGTCAGCCGTCGGCCGCTGCGCTCGGTCGATGTCGGGATGGAGTCGCCGCCGCGCCGACCGGCCGCGCAACGGGGCCCGCGGCGCGCCGCGCATCGGGGCCCCCGTGTCGGGTCCCGGACAGACAGATGCGGCACTGTCGACGTCGTCGTCTCGCCCAGTGCCGCATTGCCTGACGGCCGTCCGGGTTGGATCCCGGACCGGCCCACGGTCCCCGATCGCCGCGTCTTCGAAGGATCTCCTCCCGACGACGCCGGAGCCGGCCCGAGCATCGATCCCGGACCATTGCAGGCGCCCGAGAATCTCGGGTCGAGGGATTGCACGCGCCTTGCACGCGAGGGCGCGACCGGCCGCGGCGAAGGGCCTCGGATACGACGAAAACGCCCCGGGTCCGAAGACCCGGGGCGTTCCGTGCGTCAGGCGGTCAGGAGGCGCTCGGCGAAGCGCTGGGAGCGGACGACGGCAGCATGTCCGAGGCGGCCGGGGCCGACGCGGGTGCCGTCGACGGGACGGTCGTCGTCGGGCTGGTCGTCGCGGCCGGCGTGGTGCAGCCGACGGCGGCGCCGCCGAGGGAGGCCGCGAGGGCCAGGGCGAGCAGGATTCGCTTGATCATGGCGATGGGGTTCCTCCGTTGTCAGGGCGTCGGCGGGTCCGGCGCCTCGCGTGGCCGGCGGGCGACCACGACCACGGACCTTAGCCAGCGTGACCCGACGAACGTCTGGCGTCCCGGGCTCGATTGGTTGCAGGGTTCTGTCATCCGGGAGCCCGGCGCGGATGCGGTTCGGCGCGCTGCGAGACGCACGATGGGAGCCGCCGGCGGCGCCGCCGAGGGGCTGTGGGCGCGAGTGCAACGGCCGTGATAGGGGCCGGCGAGACGGACGCCCGCATCTTGTACTGGCCGGCGACGATCCTCCGCTCATCGACGACGCCGCCCCATCCTGGTGACGTCGTCGGCCACGGATCCGGCCCGGCCATCGGGCGCGATCCACTTCGAGGCCAGTAGACAGGAGTCACGATCGATGATCCGGCAGACGGCGATTCCAGCAGCGGAATCCGATCTCGAAGACCGCTCGATGCGGCTCGTCGAGTACGCCATGGCGTTCGTCGCCGTCCTTGCCGCCGGGATCCTGGCCTTCATTCGTTGACGGTCCGCGCGATCCTCTATCAGGCGAAGGGCGAGGACCGTGAGGTCGATCTCCACGCCGGCGAACCCGTCCGGCTCGATCGTGACCGGCTCCTCTGGATCGATCTCGACGAGCGCGACGTCGCGGACCTGGCGGCAGCCGCGCGGGCCGTCGGCCTCGAGCCCGAGGCGCTCCGCCGGCTGTCCCGTGAGGATCACCGGGCCCGGATCCTGCGCCTCCCCGATCGGGTCGTCCTGACCCTCGGCGCGGTCGATCCCGAGGACCTCGACGCCAGGCGTCAGGAGCTCGACATCCTCGTCGGCCGGAATCACATCATCACCGTCCACACCGGGCGGCTGGCGGTCCTCGACACGTTCCGCTCCGAGATCGACCACGAGGACGAGCTCGGGCGGCTCGACGCGGCGTCCTTCACGGCAGGCCTGATCGACGCGGTCTTCGCCGCCTTCTTCCGCCAGATCGAGCTGATCGAGCGCGACATCGATGCCCTCGACGAGCTCGCGGTCACCGCCCGCGCGGACTCCACGTTTCTCACGACCGTCCTCACCCTGCGCCGGCGGATCGCCCGGCTGCGCCGGGTCCTCGCTCCCAACCGCGAGGCACTCCTGCCCCTGGAGCGTCCGGACTTCGAGCTGCGGGCCGACCTGGGTCCGGTCTGGCCCGGGATCATCCAGCGCCTGGAGCGGGCGATCGACGGGCTGGAGAACACGCGCGAGCTGCTCGTCGGCTCGTTCGACCTCTACCTCGGCCGGGCGTCGCAGCGGACGAACGACGTGATGAAGGTCCTCACCCTCCTGTCGGCGATCGCGCTCCCGGGCGTCGTCGTGGCCGGCATCATGGGGATGAACTTCAAGGCGCCGATCTTCGACAACCCCGACAACTTCATGATCGTGATCGGGGCGATGGTCGCGTTCTCGTTGTCGATCCTCGGCGTGGCCCGCTGGCGCCGCTGGGTCTGAAATCGGCGCGCGACCGAGCTCAGTCGTCCTCGTCCATCACGCGCAGCGCGAACCCGAACTCGGCGCCGCCCTCGGCCCGGCTCGTCGCCCAGATCCGGCCGCCCATGGCCTTGATCAGCCGGGCGCACACGAACAGCCCGATGCCGGCCCCGGCGGCCGCTCGCGATGTCTGCTTCGAGCGGAAGAAGAGCTCGAAGAGGCGCTCGCTCTCGGCGGGCGGAAAGCCCGGGCCGTCGTCGATGATCCGGACGCGGACCTCGCCGTCGACCGATTCGACCCGGGCCACCACCGATGCTCCCGGACCGCCGTACTTGGCCGCGTTGGACAGGAGGTTCCGGACGACCTGCTCGACGTAGGTCGGGTCGGCGATGACGGTCGGCAGACCGGGCGGGACGTCGACCTCGAACGACACCCCGGGCCAGCGGCCGTCCTCGGACGCGACGACCGGCGGGAGGAGCCTCTGGAGCAGGACGGGCTCGGCGCCCACGTCGCCGCCTTCCTCCCCGAACCGGGTCATCGCCACGACGTCCTCCACGAGGCGGTGGAGACGCTCCGACTCGACCACGATGTCGTCGAAGATCTCCTGGCGCGTGGCGTCCGGAAGCGCGCCCGGCCGGGCGAGGACCTTCGCCCCGGCATAGATCGTCGTGACCGGCGTGCGCAGCTCATGGGACAGGACGCCGATGAACGTGTCGCGGACGGCCTGCTGCTGGCGCTGGATCGTGACGTCGCGGAGCAGGACGATCGTCTCGTCCTCGTGACCGACCAGCCGTTCCCGGCCGGCCGCGACGGGCCAGGTGCTGATCTCGATCCAGCGCTCCTCCTCGGACCGGACCTTGAGCTCGACCGGTCCGCCACGCGCTCCGAGCGGCGGGGCGAGGCCGTCGGGATCGTCGAGCTGGGCGAGGACCTCGCCGTACGTCGTCTCCTCGACGTCGGGAAAGACGTCCTCGGCGGCGGGGTTGGCGAGGATGATCCGGCCCGTCCGATCGCAGACGACGACGCCGTCGCCCATCGCCCGGATGACGGCGTTGAGCTCGGCCGCCCGGGCATGCTCGGCCGCGGCCAGGCCGCGCAGCCGTTCCTGGGACTGGATCCGGTC
>Ga0134124_10001150_pt1 | contig 21207 bp, 20 predicted proteins | sample KB304_FD_96880 | JGI IMG/M metagenome (GOLD analysis project Ga0134124, IMG submission 96880) | Terrestrial soil microbial communities without Nitrogen fertilizer from Kellogg Biological Station, Michigan, USA - KB3-0-4 | ecosystem: Environmental > Terrestrial > Soil > Unclassified ... | reverse complement strand
TGGCGCCTTAACATCATCGAGGATGAAAGCGAGCCGCGCTCGAGGGAAATCCGGATCAAGCGGCACGTATGCTCCGCCTGCTTTGAGGATAGCCATGATTGCTATTGGAATCTCGAGAGACCGTTCGAGACAGATCGCCACTGGCACTTCCCGCCTAACGCCTTGACAACGAAGATAATGAGCAAGCCGATTTGCCCTTAGATTCAGCTCACTGTAAGTTAATTGATAATCCTCGAAGACGACGGCAGGGGAATGCGGAGTGCGCTGAACCTGCTTCTCAAATAGCTCGTGAATGCACTCGCGATGAGACGACTCTGTAGCGCGCATCACAGCTGAAGTTGAATGCGCGGCAGATGCCGAACCAAGTTGTCCGGTAGTAAAGGCGTTCATCTGATAAGGGTCCGGTCATGCAGGAGCTGCAATTAGATCCTATTTTATAAGTAAAGCTTCCCTCCTTATTTGCGTACCTCATCATAGGAAAGTAAGTAACAAGTCGCATCGCAGAAGTATGCCGTTCTTTGTGGCACGTTGTTGCCGTCCCCTGAACGAGAGATCGCTTGCGAGGGAGACGGCGGCGCCCACGACGGCCCGCCTTTCGGATGAGAGACGTCAAGAAGTTTCGCTCAATTGAGACATGAACCTGAGGTCTGCGGGGCTTTGCCTCAAAAGTACGACTCGCACTGGGATCGGGTCAGTACAGGGAGCGGTAGCGACCTGGTCGAGCCATGAGAGTCAAAATCCTTAGAAATTCCCATGCTGATCATCTACCAGGTCGCTTTTGAGGCAAAGCCGGTCTGCGGGGAACAATACCAATCGCTTAATAATAATCCAGCCGAAGCGGTACCTGGGCGATTGCTAGGGCTTTGTTTTCCGCCGCTAGTTGACGCTCAGTTCGCCTCGATCAAAATCACGCGAGTAACTCCGGCACTCCTGAATCGGAGAAGCAGAGATGCACGGCAGTCAGGACACTTTACAAGTCTCATCCGCGACTCTTCTTTCCGCGATTATCTTGACCTTTTTAAGTTCCGTTCTTTCGAGGCCAAAAAATTTCGCCATCTCGACGATTTGATTCGAACTTACGAAATCGGTGGGCTCAGCGCAGAATCTGTCTATACCGGGAGCAAACTCGCGGCACTTCATTGTCTTAGGGATGTTCAGACCAAGGCGGCATACACCTTCCGGCGAGTGAAGCAAACAGAATTCGCAAATAATCATTTTTCACTTTCCTTTTGCTCGCCGTGGTTCCTTAGTTTACGAATGAGCATGGATCATTCGCCGTACGCGATCCGCAAATAAAACATCCATTTTCTGTGGTTCTATAATCGCAGTCACCTCACCTTCGCCGAACGTCGGATGCATCAGTATCTGACCTTTACGATACGTTCGCCCCCGATCATATGGGGTGCTGAGTTTAGCGGAAGCAAGTGACGCGGTCCCGGCACGATACGTGACGCTTGAATTACACATTGGACAACTGACGCGCGTGATCCTGCCCACTTTGGTCACTGAAGTCACGATGTGACCGCGCCCCTCGTTACAGTTGACACACATTTGGTCGACACGATCTCCGACTTTGAAAATTGTCTTCTCTTCCATTATTTCTCCTTCTAAGGTCGTCTAAAAACTAAGCGTAATCACATGGATTCTTCACATCAAAACGGACTGAGGCTCGACAACACTTAAAACGTGACCTTTAAAGCTGGCGAGCGCGTCTGGTTCGTTATCGTAGACATCGAATACAGTTAGAAGTTTTGTAATCGTCATTAAATCGTGAACGAGTTCCGTCAGATGGATCAACTTAATCTCTCCACCCCTGTTGCTCAGAGTTACGTGGCTCGAAATAAGCTCGCCAAGCCCGATCGAATCTATGTGCGTAACACTCGAAAGGTTTAACAGGATTTTAGTTTTTCCTTCGGCCACAAGGCAGCGAATCGATCTGTGCAGGGCGAGAGTGCCGCCGCTAATCCTGATGCGGCCCTTTAGATCAAGAACAGCTACATCTCCCTCGCGGCGTTCATTAATATAAAGATTGACCACTGAGTCTCCTCCCTGACTTCGTTCTCAGACATTTTCATGGCTCTATTGGCAGCGGTTGTCGTCAGGGTGATCTGGATGATTCCAGGGGGCTCAAAAGAGAGTGAGCGCGGCGCTCGATTCAACACCGACCTTATGCCAAACCTGCATACATGTCAAGTTCGGGATATATTTCGCATATACAGGATATATTCCGCATATACAATAGTCGCGGAATCACGTGCATCAACAATGGTCAATCGCGCCTCGCCTGGACCATTTTGAACATCAACTGGGTGTACTCATAGTAGTGATGGTCCATTAGAGCTAATCACGCGCGATCCCCACCAGCCCTGCGATTTTTTACAATATTTAGGAGACGGCGTCTGTGCGCTACATCGCTTACGGCCCGAGTCGCTTTAAACTCTTCGCCGCAAGCGCCTTTATATGTGTGGTGGCGCACGGAAGGGCTGCGTTGGGAATTGTATAGCTATTCGGGAGACGAGGAGGTCGAGAAGCGCCAAGAGAGTTTCGCCAGGGAGACTTTAAATGGATAACGAGAGCGGGTTGAACCCGATGATTTTAGTAGTAGAAGATGTTCAGGAGACGCGCGACGGTATTGAAGAGCTGCTCAAGGTTGATGGATATCGCGTGGCGTTAGCGCGAAATGAGCGAGATGGAATAGAAAGCGCCCAACGACAACGTCCCGACCTGATTCTCGTGAGCCTGGGTGGATTACCGCTCGAGGTTCTTGATTCCGGCCGTCGTATCCGCGAAAGCGCGGCGGCAGGAGACGATGTGCCGGTTGTTATCTTCTGTTTTGACGAGATCCTCGAGGGTGCTGAGGTCGCTATCGGCAAAAACGTACACATCGCCCAACCTGACAATTTCAACGAGTTGCGAGGTCTTCTCTCACGTCTGCTGACAGCAACATGAAGAAAACTTTTAATTTCAGATTCATAGATGCGCCATCAAAGGTTGTCGTGGAGTTAACGAATGAAAGCGAGATGACGCTCAAATCCATCGAGGTTCTGACTATCTTTCTGAAAGATGAAGAAACTCCCGGCGGTGGTCCTTCACAAGCGCATATTCGATTCGACGGTGTAAAGTCGATGCAGCCAGGAGAAAAGACAGTTCTATCTCACCGAACCTGGATTAATGGAAAACCAGTTGAGGCTGATCACGATCAGATGGAACGACTCAAGCTCATAGCACACCAAGCTAACCCTTATGCATTGGAGATTTCGTGGGAGGATTCCGAGGGCAAGATGCGTTTTCAACGGATACCGGTCCGCGACTGACAAACGAAACGAGGAACAGCTTACCCCAGTAACCCGTGGCTGGGCAGGTCCTACAAAGACAGGCATGAACAATCTCGATACGCTAACCCTTAAAGCGGTTGAGCGATGCTGACTACATTGCAGAAAGGATAGCGTGTATGTGGTCTAGCGCACAGACTGCTCGATTCGCGGAGTCCAGTCTGACAAAGGATTCTGCACATTTGAAATGAGGATACGATTCATGCTGTGGACAATTCTTATAGTGTTGTTGCTGCTCTGGCTGGTTGGGTTTTACGGTGGCTTTGTTACCAATAGCCTGATTCACCTGTTGCTGGTAGCAGCCGTCATCGTTCTTGCGCTGAACCTTTTCAAGAGCCGAAATCCGGTATAAGTGCTCATTTCGGAAATGCCTGATGACAAGCTTGGCGCGATGTCTGACAGCCACGACCGCTAAGAAACCTCTCTAAAGGAACTTGAGAAACAAAAACAATAATGGCAAGGCGGTTGCCAGGAAAGCGATTACGTGAAACCAGCTTAACTCCCGGCGCCGACAGTTTGAGCACTTGATCTTCCAGAGCGGCAGCACAGTGCCACAGTTGGAGCAAGACCATATGATTTTAGGCATCGATACTCCGCAGTTGCTTAACAGGTTCAGACTTTACTCGGCCAGAGACCGGTTGCCAGACGGACGAGCCGGATTGAAACGTATTCGTTTAATGCCATGGGCCAACCCGAGAAATTGCAAAGTCCTGATGCCCAACCAGTTCAAATCAAGCTCGTACCAACGCAGACCATGACGCGCTGAGGTGGGATGAGCGTGATGGTTGTTGTGCCATCCCTCACCGAATGTCAGCAGCGCTACCCACCAGCTATTGCGCGAATCGTCATCGGTTTCGAATCTCTTTGTTCCCCAAAGATGGGTAGCCGAATTGACGAGCCAGGTGGCGTGGAGCATCAGCGTCAGCCGGAGAAAAACGCCCCAAAGCAACACGCCCCAGCCACCAAGAACAAAGAGCATCACTCCTACCATCAAAAGCGGAACCCAGTAGAAGTTGGAAAGCCAGCGGTAGTAACGGTCGTTAGTCAAATCCGGTGCATAGCGAGCGATGGTGGCGTCACTGTGATTTTGTGCTGTGCCCCACAATATCCAACCAATGTGTGCCCACCAGCCACCGTCGCGTGGCGTATGTGGATCACCCGCCCGATCTGTATGCGCATGATGTATGCGGTGCGTCACTACCCACTCAATTGGACCACCTTCAAGGGCCATTGAGCCGCAGGTTACGAGAAAGTATTCAACCAGCTTAGGCACCCTGTAACCACGATGGGTCACTAGACGGTGATAGCCCATGCCGATACCAAGACTGCCGGCAACCCAGTAAAAGACAATGGCGGTGATGATGGCTGGCCAGCTCCAGAAAAAAAGCGCTGCGATGGCGGCAACATGGGTGGCGCCGAGGAAAATCCCCATGCCCCAATTGACGTGGCGCCCCTGGTTAGCCGGCATGGCTTCCCGAACTTCTTTTAATTTCATTTACCGATCTTCTAGACAGTCCGGGCAAGAGTGCTTGCGTCTGGCCAGTAGCGTTGATCTCCGGGATGAAACAGATCATCCCGAAGACCATGACATAGGTTGTTACCAGCGAGGCTCAGACCGGCGTCCACTATCGCCGCCATAGCCACCGCCGCGGTTGTCGCTAAAGCCACGTCCACCTCCCCCGCGATTTTCGCGGGGTTTAGCTTCATTGACCTTCAACGCGCGACCACCTACTTCCTTGCCATTGAGTTGCTCGATCGCAGAATTCGCTTCTTCCTGGCTCGACATTTCTACGAAGGCAAAGCCTCTCGAGCGTCCGGTGTCGCGGTCTTCCACAACACTAGCGGATTGAACCGTGCCGGCTTGACCAAACAATTGCTGCAGCTCCTGACTGGTGGTTTGGAAAGCGAGGTTTCCAACATAAAGTTTTGTTGACATAGAGATATACCTTTCCCCTTTTTGGGAATGAAAAGAAGCTGCGAATCGGATGGACTTCGGCGAAACGGTAGCGGTCGAAGGACCAGGTTCGGATGCTCTCAAAAGGAGCGGCTTCGAAGTGTGAAACAAGCCCGCTCTCGAACTTCCAAACGCCAGCGCTGATCAATTTATGCGCGGGGCGCATCACCGTCGATGCGCGAGAGAAGGATTAACCGGAACTCATGATGCCTTATAAATGGGCTTAGTTGCAAGTACACGAGTGCTGATATGTCCCGAGCGCAGAATATATTTCGAGTCGATAATATATCTTGGATGTGGTAAGTACTAGCCCGATTTGTGATTGTACCCAGGCCCCTGATTTGGATTTTTCTCTGTGGCTCTCAAACGATTACTTCTTAAATTAGGTCACTACTCCGACTAACGGTCCCTAACTGCGTTCTCGAAAGTATGTTATAGTCCCTTCAGTATTATCAGTTCTTTAACACCACTCGACATCAGGATCTGCGCGTAGCGTCCTCCTCCTTGTGCCGTCTTTTTGTTTTTTTCAAACCTGACTATGCCAAGCATCCTGATGCACGCACCTACAAACCACATTTCAACCAGCATACAAAACTCCGCGGGCATCGGGGCCACAGAGAGGGACCAGAGAATCTCTTCCTTTAGTCGGATCAACAGGAGGCTTTTGATAGCTTTAAGATAGGTGAAGGGGTTATGCACGGACTGCGCATGTTCATCCAGCCAGACAAAGGTCCGGTTGAAAATAACGTTTTCTATAGCCAGCGCAGCCATGGTCCCATATACCGCTGGCATTATGAAAAACACCTTGCCAAGTGGCACGTAGCACGCATGGACGCTTCACGCTGGAGTTCGCATGAATTTTGCGCTGCCAGTTGGCAATCCGTTCCTCAGGAGCTCAAGGCTCAATTGAGTCAACACTACGTCGAATAGTGGCTTTCACGACACGGGTTCGATTCCCGTACGGGACTACCTAATTTACCCGCCACGTTACGGATTGTGCCGGCAGCGCCACAAGCTGATTCAAGGCTTCGACGACCATTCCCACCTCTATCTTTTCCATCGACCCATCAGCCTGAATCATAATATGTGGCCCAATGTAGAAGCCGAACTCCTTCGCATTAGTAGGGCCAAACAACCCCACACCAGGAACGCGCGCCATGTCGGCGACGTGCAACATGCACGAATCAATGCCGATGAAAAAATCCGATTCGGCCACTAAGCAGCAAGACGAAGATAGTGACAGACCGAAGCAGGGTATCACTCGGCCAGCATTACGCCACTGCGCTGTATCGACAGTACGTTCAGGGCGCCCGACCAGCAATGCTATGAAATCCGTATGCTTATCCAGGAACTCATCGACCGATTCGACCCAGCGAGTTTCATCCCAGATCTTGTGCGCCATGGTATCCATGTGAACGGACAGAGTTCTCGTGCCTGGTTCCAGCATCGAGAGGATTTCATGGACATCCTGACGTCGCTCAGTTGGATAGCGCAGGGGCTCGAGAAAATCTTGTAGCTGGTAATCAGGCTCGAGGGTTCGGACGATATCGAATGCGAGATCAGCAGATGGCTTGTCGTAATCGAGGCGAAGGCGGTTTGTATAATTTTCAAAGAAGCCTATTGACACAATGTCACCCCACGCCTCAAGCAGCTTACGCAACGATGAAGAACTCCACGGAACCAGTGAAAGGAAAAGGTCACACTGGCCGATTTCCGCTGCGGCAGCAACGGCGTCGAACTCGTAATCGTCTCCATTGAACCGCGCGTCGAGCGTGATCCTTCGGTTAACCGCAAGGTCGTCAAAGCAAAAAAGATCAGGACCTTGCCGGCAGACGAGTGTGAGCCGCCCCTCAAACAACCGAGATAGAGCGCGTAGCGCTGGAAGATTTAGGAAATTATCACCGTAGCCGTTGCAGAAAAATGCCAACGGGTGCTCGGCGCTAAGCGCCCGGTTTTGTATCGATGTAGTTTCGGACATGGGCGAACAGCGTTAGCAAGTCTTGACACCAGATCGACCTATCCGCCCTTCTTCGCTGTCCAGCTTGGGGCCTGGTGCAGTCACTGGCATACGCCTTCACGTGATCATGGCCAGTCATCTGGCGCCTTTAAATAGATTGGAGGAATTGGCCAGCCAACAGGGTCCGCAGATTTCCGGGCCATTTGGTCCTTGATTCGTTCCATGATCCTGTTCTTCACAGAATCGTCAACCTGCATTGATGCCGCAGTCATGGATACATTTTCCCGGTCGAGATTCGGTTCCATTTTTTGAGTCTCCTTGTGAGTTGTGTCGGGAGATTTCGTAGATCTAAAGGCGCACAATAAATTCCACCGGTCATTTGAGACAAGAGATTAATATTGACTGTTTTAGTTATTTATTGGCCGGATTAGCTGATGGTGGTCCTACTTAGCTATTTGTTGGCGGAATTTGCTGCGGTGATTTTAGGAGTCGGCAGACGTTGTTTATAACTTCCTGGCGGAAGACCGTAAAGTTTCTTGAACTCGCGCACAAAATGGCTTTCGTCTTTCATTCCTACCCTCTGCATAATCTCTTTAGTATTAAGGAAGGTGCTGTCAATCAACTGCTTTGCCCTTTGCATTCTTAGTGATTTAAGGTATTGGGCCGCCGTCATATTTGTGTTCGCCTTAAATAGATGCTGGAGTCGCGATGCTGAGAGATTAACTGAATGAGCGACTTCCTGTAGTCGCAAAGGACGGGACAAATCTTCCGACATATAATCGATGACTGCTTGTACTCTTCTATCCACAGCCGTTGGCCGCTTTAACAGTTTTTTGAGATGCAGGAAAATATTGTTAACCCAAGAACCTGAAATCTCGGGTAACTCATGGGCAACGCTGGGCGGGTAATGGGAGGGTCACACGAACATACCATTAAGGCACGATGAAGGCGAATCGGAATGACGCCCCACCGCTGGCTACTTGAGGTAAAGAATTTCGGTAGACGTTTCGGACGGATACCAGTTAAGTAAAATGGGTCGACACAGCAATTCCAGAGTGACAAATCCACAGGAGAGTCTTCATGCCGCGCAGACGCATCTCATGGTTTTTTCTTCTGCTGTTACTCCTCATGGCCTCCGTCCTCGCACGGGCCGACAAAACAGACGACTTTGTCACGACTGAGTTGAAGAGGCAGCATATTCCGGGCCTCTCCTTGGCCATTGTCAAGGACGGCAAGATTATTAAGGCGGCCGGTTATGGCGTGGCGAATATCAAGTTCAAGACAGCGGCCACACCGGAGACGGTTTACAAAATCGCCTCGGTCAGTAAGCAATTTATCGCCACTGGGATCATGCTGCTCGTCCAGGAAGGTCGGCTCGGTCTTGATGATCCCGTCAGCAATTATCTTGAAGGAACGCCGGCGACGTGGAAAGCAATTACGATTCGGCATCTCCTGACCCACACTTCAGGCCTTGTTCGCGAGGCTCCCGGCTTCGATCCTTTTAAGATTCAAAGTGATGTCGACGTCATTAAGTCCGCTTACCCTCTGCCGCTGCGGTTCGCGCCGGGGACCAGGGAAGAATATGGCAATCTCGGTTACTTTGCGCTGGCCGAGATCATCCGCAAAGCGTCCGGACGGCCATGGGTTGATTATCTGAGCGAGAATGTCTTCAAGCCTGCGGGCATGCAGACGACCTATCCAACGAATACAACAGTGAGTCTTCCCAACATGGCTAAAGGATATGTCGACAACGACAAACTGCTAGACGCCAAAGATTGGCCCGCCCTGCGCCCGAGCGGTGCTTTCTTCTCCACCGTGCTGGATCTGGCGAAGTGGGACGCAATACTCTACACCGACAGAATTCTAAGTGACTCTAGTCGTCAGCAGATGTGGACTCCGGTGACACTCAACGATGGCGCCTCTCATCCTTACGGCTTCGGTTGGGAGCTCGGATCGTTTAGAGATCACAAACTCGTACATCACGGGGGCGGGATGCCGGGATTTCGCTCAGAATTCGCACGGTTCGTGGACGATCGGTTGACCATCATATTCCTGATGAATCTTGACGATGTCGATCGGTTTCCGATTTTGTATGGCCTCGCGGCACTCTACCTTCCGGCATCCACTCCGGCAGGAACTCCGTAACATCCCGTAAATAGCGGGATCGTCGCGCGTCCATTGAGGGTTCCAATAACGAATACTAGAGTTCCTTAGACCACCTTACTTATTGAGGCCGCTTATCAGGACCAGGTCGTTCAACCATGCGCCGCGATTGAGTGCGAATGACCGGCCATCAGGAGAATAACCAAAGTCAAAGAGTTCGTCAGTATCAAGGTTCAAAGGCTCCTCGCTTAAACCACCGTTCAGCGATTGCTTTATGATCGCTCTTCGTCCGTTACGCTCACCTGCATAAATCACCGCCTGGCCATCGTTCATCCACTGTATCCTGGAGACCCAGCCAAAGAAATCCATTTCCTTAACAGCAGGGCCACCGTCCATCGGCAGAATCAAGAGTCGGCGTTTTGATTCGTTTCGGCCGATGCAGGCGATCACTTTTCCGTCTGGAGAAACTTCGGGTGCACTGGCGACAAAGTCGGTAAGCTGCGACGGCTCGCCACCATCAACGGAAACTTTCCACAAATGCCAATTATCAGTTGAGTTGTAAAGAACCCATTTACCATCAGGAGTTATGGTCGGATAGGTTTTAGCCGAACCAGAGGTGAGTTGTGTTTGGTTCAACCCGTCCATGTTCATGCGCCAAACTTGAAATGAGCCAGTGCGATTCGAAATAAATACGATGTAGCGGTTGTCGGAAGTTGCGGCCGGTGAACCATTGACGCCGGCGTTAACGGTCAGTTGTCTTTGTTCAGTCCCGTCCGGCTGCATAATCCAAATGTCTGTATTGCCGCTTGCCGTTGAGGAATAGACAAGTTGTCCGCCTGGCGTCCAACAAAAATTGTCCAGGGCCGGGGTTATCTTTTTCAGATCTTGAAGATCACGGCTGGAACCAACCCAAATATTTGATTCGCGGATTGACTGCGAGGCGGCGGCATGATCTGCGTTGCCAGCTATGCTGAGATCCGAATATGAAATCAATCCTTCAGTGATCTGGTTTGTCTCCATACCTGGATAGGAGACGCGAAACAGTTGATTCGCGTCTCCGGGATTCTTTCTTGCAGACATTATTAGTCCAGTCTTATCAGGCAACCAGTCCATCTTTTTAATCAAGAAAAATCGAGCCGAGGATAGATCCTTTTTCATCCCACTGTTGACGTCAACGGCTACGAGACTCACCTCCTGTCCTCCCGCGGAGGAGTTTCCATAAGCGCAGATGATCGATTTGGTATCCGGAGACCAAAGAGGTACGTCCAACTTGTCTGGATGCGCTCTAACCATCAAGATGCGTTCGTTGCTGCCGTCAGAGTTTGCCACCAGTAAAGAATATTCTCTTTGTCCATCCCGATTGATAACTTCCCGAATAAAAGCAATCTGACTATCATCGGCGGAAATTGAAAACTTGCCCTCCGGACGATCGACTATCTTTGTCGGTACGCCACCCAGTAACGACACCCGATAGAGCGCGCTCGGATTGCCCTTGACGAAGTAAAGCGACTCACCGCTGTTTGCAAACATCAATCCGGCAATTCGGTCTGCGTGGACGATCTCCACGTTTGTGTTGGTGGCCAGTTGCCGCACCCAGATACCAAGCGAGTTTCCCGAGCCACGCGTATAAGCGACATACTTGCCATCCTGTGAGATAGCGACGTATTGGCTTTGACCATTTGCCGTTAATCTTTCCAGCTTCAAAGCGCTGGTCGAAGCGGCCTTACGGTTACCTTCGTGATTTTCTGTTGACCGCTTGCCGCGGTTTCCAATTCCCCACGAAATTAGCGTGAGAGCGGTCACGGCCACGCTAATCACGGTCAGAATAAGGATTGGCCTCGTGCGTATCAGCGGCAACGTAACCGGTGGAGGGGTGGAGACGTCGTCGACAACGAGAACTGGACCGGTTTCGGGGACTATTGCGATAGGAGGCTTCGCGTTTTGAACTTCGCTGTTATTGCTCGAGAGCGACTCCACCGCAGCTATAAAGCGGTAACCGCGCCGCGCAATCGTTTGAATGTAAATCGGGCTGCGGGCGTTATCACCCAGCGCCTTCCGGAGTTGCTGAATATTAAAGGTCAGGTTCGCCTCTTCAACAAATGTGTCGGGCCAAAGGCGCTTCATCAATTCCTCTTTCAGAACAACCCGGCCACAGTTCTCAATTAGCACGAGGAGCGTCTCAAAAACCTTCGGCGCCAACGCTACGGGCATTCCCTCACGCAGCAGGACCTTTTCATCTTTATCAATCGTGAAGTCTTTGAATTGAAGAATATGGCTGCTATTGGAGGACATGGGGTCCTTTGAACTTTCTTATAACTTCCTTATGAATTCCTAAGGACTTTTCAGGGCCGGATTCATAGGCTTAGCCCATGGACAGGAAACGAGAAATTTGAAAGGGAATTCTATCAGCAGGCCTCAGTGCACACCACCTCGACGGAGAGTCACCTGGTAATGAAACACATAAAATTAATAGCAATTCTTTTATTCACTGCCTTTTGCGCAATCGCAGTTATTAGTCAACCTTCTGCTTTGGCCCAACTGAATGACCGCACGCAAAATCCCAATGTTGCCAATTTCGGAATTGCCAAATCGCTGACAGAGCAGATCGGCAGCGGAACCGGGAACTGGTCCACACCTGATTCCTCGTCTTTTATCATTGCTCGCGATCCATTTCGTGCGATTCGACGAGGTCGTCAACTCTTCCAAAGGAAGTTTTTGCGTAGCCAGGGACAAGGCCCGCTGGCAAATGATGGCGTCGGGGACATCAACATTAATCTGTCGTTCGGAGCTGGTATCAGCGACAGTTGCGCCGGATGTCATGGACGGCCGAGAGGCGCCGCAGGGGTGGGCGGTGATGTAGTGACGAGGCCAGACAGCCGCGATGCACCACACCTGTTCGGCATAGGTTTGAAGGAAATGCTGGCTGACGAGATCACTACCGACCTGCGTTTGATACGGTCGCAGGCTATCAACGAATGGCGTCTCACGCATCGCGCCACCAGCAAGGTGCTCCTAAGCAAAGGTATCGAGTACGGCTCAATCATTATTCGGGACGATGGACAGATCGACACGTCGCAAGTGCGCGGCGTCAATCCGGACTTGCGGGTTCGTCCATTTTTCGCTCATGGGGCCAAGATCTCAATTCGCGAATCTGCGATTGGTGCGTTCAATGAGGAGATGGGGTTGCAGTCAGTCGATGCGGACCTGATGCGAGCACACAATGGCGCCCGCATCACCACGCGTTCCGGTATGCAACTGGATGGCTCAAGCGATCAGATCGAGGCGCCTCCAACCGATGCCGCGACCGACGATCCCGATCATGACGGGATCACGAATGAGATTCCCGCCAGCCTGGTCGACTTTATGGAGTTTTACCTGCTCAACTATTTCAAGCCCGCCCTCTACCAGCAAACTCAGGTGACCGAACACGGCCGGCGGCTCTTTGTAAGATCGGGCTGTGCGGGCTGCCATATTCCCGATCTCCAAATTAACCGGGATCGGCGGGTCGCCGACGTCGAAACCGTGTTCGACCAGGAACGCGGTATCTTCAATAACCTCTTCGCGACGGCGAGTCCCCTGTTTGATACTGTTAATGATCACCTTGGGTTCTCGGCACTAAAACAACCTAGACTGCAACCATTCCTGGTCCAAAACATCTTTGCTGATCTCAAGCGTCACGATGTTGGGCCTAACTTTTATGAACGAAACTTCGACGGCACTACAAGAACAGAATTTCTGACGATGCCACTTTGGGGTGTAGGCTCAACTGGCCCATACGGCCACGATGGACGGAGCATAACTTTGAGAGAAGTCATTTTGCGTCATGGTGGTGAGGCTCAGGCAGCTCGGAGCGCTTTTGCAGGACTCTCATCCGAACAACAAGAGCGCGTCATCTCATTTCTTAACTCGCTGGTGATCTTTCCTCCGGACGACACCGCCTCCAACCTCGATCCTGGCAATCGCAGCGCCTTCAACTTCCCGCAGTTCGGGCATGGGAGCATCAAGCTAAGCGTGCTATTCAACAACCCAAACGATCCTGAATAGTGGTAGAGAAATCAAGACCGCAAACGTTTCCGAATACAGAATGGATCGCGCCGCAGATCAGAATGGTATATAAACGTAACCCTTTCGCCCTTCTAGGCCCGCTTACTTTATCCAATTAGAACTGAAACTGTTTTCGAAGACGACCTATCAAATAACCGATACCCGGAATTACTAGAAACGCAGGCACAATCAACCACCATATGAAGGAGAAGATTGCGATCAAGTTAAACGACAACTCCTCCTTCATATATTCCAGCAAAGAACATGGCCGGCCCTCACCGCCAAAGAAGTAAAAAACTCCACATCGGCCGTTGTAGCTCAAAGCAACCGACACCACCAAAAATGAACCGGCGATGAAGAGAATTACGAAATTAACGACCAGACCTATGACCAGGTACTTGAAAGGCTTTGTCAAAACATGTAACCAAGATCAGTGTGACTGCAAAATTCTCGCGTGAATATCGCTCCTAATTAATCACTGCAACCGGAATTTAGTCTCCAGCTCAAAGGAAATTTGCGCATTCAAATCTGCGACTCTGGCTTTCACTTTGTACTCTCCAACGGGATCATTTTGTTGCATACGAATTCCGAGAATCGCTTTGCTCAATTGAATATTTGTTCCAGGTGGCGCCGCCTCTTTCCAGAGAGGCTGCTCTTTACGCTCGGCGTAGATCGCGCCATCAGGTCTGTAGACAGTGTAGTCAACTTCGGAATTACAGCGACCTTGAGGATCTGGCTTACAGGCAGCGAAGAGCACAAATGCGCCTATAAGTACGCCTCGTTTGACTTCCGAAACGGGATTGATCTTCGGAGTCTCAGGTTTCTGCCATTCTTCAATGAAGGCCCGTGGGTTTTCGACAATTAGTAAATGTGCGCCGAAACCATTTACTGATTTTCTATCCGGAGTGTCTGGAGTACGTTCGTCTCCCTTCTTCCATTGGGCTGTTGCAGGCGCCACTCCAAGTAGAACCAGCGTCATCAATGCTAGAACAATTTTCATAGTTGTATTTCCAGCTTATTTGAGGTTTTCAGTCCATTACGGGAGAAATGATAACGCCAAGGAGAAGAACATTGCTCGTTTTTTACCGCGGCTAAGCAGCATTTGCGCAGAGTCGCAGAGTTTCCATCTCTCTTAGCCGCAAACTATAGTCTTCGCGAGCTCGACAGAATTGGCTTCGCAAGGAACCATGTGTGCGCATTCGTCGAAAACCAATAAAGAGGTGTAGTCGCGAGCGGTTTGCTCAGAGGCCCGCCTGTCGACCATGAAGTCACGTTCCCCGGCGCAAAACTATCGATCGCTTACAAGAAACCTCGTTTTTGCCGAGGGTCCAATAGCTAACTCGGTGCTTTGCGAATGCCGGGCAGAGCATCTCGCTCGATGGTGTGAAAAGGCTCCATCCGATCCGCTCATAAGAATCCACTTAAAGTCGGCATACATCGTTCTGACGTTCGCCATGCCGCTCAGTTTCATTCGCGATCGGAGACTATGAGAGGCGATACGAACATTTCAGCTTAGGCCTGAGACACGAGCCGCAGGCGAGTGCAGCGCCATAAACCACACCTTCGTTACTCAGATCGCGACGAATCGGGCAGTTCGATCTTTTTTGTTCTTTTCAAACTGACGAACGGATGAATGGACTCGCGATCTCTTTTTTCTTTCTTTGTATTCAGCAGAGTATTGTGAAAAGAGTTTCTCGAGTAGAAGCTCGTCGACAAATTTAGAGTCATACGTAGAGCTTGGACGAAAGAGTAATTTGTTTTTCAGTCGACGACCATAACGTATAGCCAGTGAGTTTCGTTTGAATGAGTAAAGGTCAGCTGACCACCAATTACAAAACGCAAAATCCGTCCTATCATCTATTTGGGCCTGGGCTAATCGGACGTTCCGCAGTTTGGCGCCATTAAGGATTGCTCCTCTTAGATCCGCGTTGGAGAAGTCAACTCGATTCCAGGTGCTCTGAGATATATTCGCATTTTGCAACTGCGCCTCCTTGAAGTCCACATTGGTCAACCGACAATACGCAAGGTTTGCTTCTTTCAGATTCGCCTTAGAGAAGTAAGTTCGATTCAATTTGCTCTGAGATATATTCACATTTTGCAACTGCGCCTCACTGAAGTCCACATTGATTAACCGACCGTCTTCAAGGTTTGCCTCAGTCATATTTGAAGACCTCAGGGCTAAATTTACTAAGGTTGATTCTTTCAAATAAGCTTGAGGTAGCCATAATAGCCCTAAATCAATTTGTGGCGACCACGACCATCCCGTTAGTCTCCTAAGGGACTTATGAAATGGAGACGTTCGATCCCCGGATAATACTCGCGCGGTTAACCATGCGACCTCCTTGACTCGAACTGCCTTTTCCGCGATCTCGCTTGTTATTGAACATCTGTCATCTTTGTCGAACGCATTGGATCTAGCGGCGAGTCGGCTGAACCGTTTGTCCAGTTGCTTTCGTTTCTCCTGAGATGACGAGTCGCTTACAAACCAAAATTTACATGCCGAAGCGGCCGTTTCAGATATAAGATCCAGCTGCTCCATAGTTTTGTCCGTGAACTCCTCGACGTTGGTGATCTTCTTCTCCAGCGCCCATTCAAGAATTTTCTCATATAAGCCATTTCTTAAAGTTCGATCGATTTCCAAGAGTCTCTGCGCCACCCATTTTCGATCAAGAACACTAAGGTTTGTTATCCCATTAGCAACCGAGGTACGTACTACAGCTTCTTTCTCTACAAGCAATGCGGTCAGTAGTTGGTCCGCAGCAGTTTTGAAATAAAGTTTTTTCCGAAGTAATGGCGATCGTTCTCTCCCTATCTGAGCAAGCAAACCTGCCGCGCTCGTGCGCAACATGGCACTATCTTGATCACCAAATCTTTTAAGAGTCTCATAAAATTGCATATCTTTCTGGTTTCGAATTGTAATCCGACGATTCACAACTAATGAGATTAAGGCGATCAGCGCTGCTATCAGAGCTCCTGACGCCGCCGCGAGGCCTGCAAGGTTATTCTTCAAAGCTTCCTGAACAGACCTATTTCCAACCTTTTCAGTCTGAGATCTGTAGTATTCGATTTGTGCCTTCCTAAGCTCGTGTTCTTCGTTCGCCGGATCCGAGTTTGTTTGGGTGTCGGCGATACTGGGCTGACTAGAGCCAACACTACAGATTAAAGAAACGATTAGACAACTGAGCAGGAATCTGAGGGTACGCATTGAAAATCTCAGTCAAACGAAGGACCAATCAGGCGATAAAGCTTTCAATCATTGTAGAGTCGAGACAGCCATCACCGTTCAATCAAAGGAGGTTGTCTTTGAAGTAAGTATCTTGCGTGCAAGATCACCAGTCTTCTGGAGGACGGCCTCACGAAGTTTCCACCACGCAGCGAAATGATCTTGAAAGCTGTCATTGGGTCCCCTTTCCGCCTTGTCATCCCTTAAACACTCCCAGTTTGTACCCTGCTCGGAAAAGAACGTGCGCAATTCAGTCAAGACAGCGCTACGATACGGCTCACTGAAGGTCCCTGAAAGACGATAAAGAGCTGTTACAGCTTCCGACAGAGAGACCCACTCTGCAGCGACAACTGAATCCTGGAATTGGCCTCGAAGCTGACTTGCGAACGTTGCCCGACGAACCTCCCAGTCCTGATAAGCTGCGTTGTACTGGTCAGGTTGATTTGCTCTCCGTTCCGCGAGTTGAACGCTCAGAAGAAATCGTACTATCGTTTCTGTGGCTTCAGTCGCGAAGCGAGTCCTCGTTTCAATTGCTTTTTGGTGATCTTGCCAACGCCGAGTGAGCCGCGGAATGACGTAGCTGGACACTATTCCTGTCGCAGCTACCAGAAAAAGAGGATGCCGGAGAATCGCATCTAAATTCGCCAAGTCAAGTGCCATTTGTTAGCGTCCGACCGTCTTAGGCTGTCTAACTAATTATAATGAGGTTCAGAGAGGTTTCATTTCTCTACGGCACAGGTTTCCTCCGTCCCATTCCATTAAAGGCGTCAATGTAGACCATGCGCTAACGATTGTCGTGCACCGCTTCTATTTCGACCGAGAGTGTTATTTTCGACTCTTTATGAGGCACACCGCCGCTGCCACAACGATTCCATAGATGGGTATCCCCAAAAGAATTCCGTAGAAAATGGGTTTAATGATATTAGACCCGCCCACATAATGACCTCTTAGCTCAACTATGCTTATCGTCGGTAAGTAGACGAAAACGAACACTTCAGCGATATGGTCCAGCCATGGCGAGAACGAGACCGTAAAAGTTCCAAGAATGATCCAGAACAATACTTGTCCGACAATTAACAGACCAGCAAGTCGAATAAATCTTCTCATCTCAAATTTGCTGAAGACGATTCAGTCTATAAGCGATCTCAGCCGTAAGGATTCCCGCACAAGAAATCTTGCGTTAGATGGTCCTGTAGGAGTATAAGTTCCGCCCACAGCTCTTTGAAAAGGTCTTACCAATCGATTTACTCATACCCAACCGGTTTTCTCCACTTACCTTTAGGAGGCCGCCCCATGCAGACCACATCGAAATCCCTCCAATTAGTCAAAGTAATTAGACTAACGATCTTAATTGCTTTATCAATCGGCTGCGTGCTTGCAATAGCATCATCATGGCTCTCGAGTGCGCAATCCCTGCCAAGTGATGCCCAGGCAACCTGCACCGTTACCGCTCCCGTCTTTGCAAGTTGGTTCGAGTCGGGATCCGTCACTCTGAATGGCGTCGTAAAGCCCGCAGACAGTGTCAACTTCCCCAACCAGCCCAATTGCAGTTTCCACCAGTGGTCAGAACAGATGTTTCTGTGGCTGACATCGCCGGCGCCAGCCAAATACGGAGGCGGAGGCGGACGTATCTTCAACTCCCCAGCTTTCTATGACGTCTCACCTCCAGATGCGAACGGCGATCGCACGTACATCCCACACACACCCGGGGTAATCCGGAATTTCAATGTGCGCGCTGCGCAGTTGGGACCAAATAGGCTGCCGATCATCAAGGACAAGCGCGGCAGGTTATTCGAGGTCGAACAGCCAATTCTGGCGCCAAGCGGAAAACAGCTTATCCTCAATCGGTCAAGACGGAGCACTGAGATTCAAAGTGTAACAATTGGACGAGACCGTAAGGCGATCTTTCGGGATCAGGCCAACAAAATAATTCAAAGCCCAAAGCCGAACATTCGGGCCCTCTTTAACAAAGACAAAGTCGTACAGAAGTTCGTGATCAATAAGGTCGCGATCTTCGTGGATCTTTTTGGCAACATCATTGACACTGAAGAAGGCCAGGCGGGCGGCGGCGAAGCATTAGTCGCGCAGAATGGTTCACTCATCTACTACACGACTTCTGTCAACGACGTGTACGCCTTCTTTCAGACCGGAACAAAAAACGGCGCGATTACACCGACGCCAACTAAATTTCCAACCACTCAAACGGATCTAGACAAGATCATCGCTTACGCGGCGACGAAGGGAAAGACCTTTCCGGATCCCGAAGCACTTGCAATAGAGGTCAAGTCGTCGTGGATTGAGGCTACTGGACTATCTGACTTGAGCACCTATATCACAATGCAAGCGACGATACCGTCTTATGACCAATCCAATCCCAATCACTGGGTGCCGAACGGGCAGAAGACTGTACAGTTAGCCTTGCTGGGAATGCATGTGGTTGGAAGCACTAAAGGGCATGCGGAAATGATCTGGGCCACGTTTGAGCACTTTGGGAACACACCTAACGGAGCCTACTCATATAACGCCACTTCCGGTCCTAACCCGAAAAATGTTCCTCAGGATACGACTGGCACGTGGCTATTCAGCGCAACGGGGGCCGCAGCGCCCTTCAACATCGCGCATTTGCAAGCTGCTGGAGCTGATCTCACTTCGATTTCTCCATTCACCATCAGCGCCAGCAATACGCTTAGAGAAACTCCCTGGGGTGACTTGACCGGCGCCGGCTCCGCCAGCAAAAACACTGAAGTGATTTCGCTCAACAACAGTGTTCTGGGAAAACTGGTCAACGGTGACGTGCGCAAGAACTACATGTTCATCGGCTCAACCTGGACCATTGGTGGGCAATCGCCAACCGCTGCAAATCAGGTCGGCACAAACCACATGACCAACACCACAATGGAGACGTACCAGCAAGGCGGAAATTGCTTTGACTGTCACGCTACAAACACGACAAATGTGAGCCATGTCTTTGATCCGCTCAAACCACTCTTTCCTGGACCGCCACCTGTTTCTATCTACACTTCAAAGATCCAACCGATCTTCAATGCGAAATGCACAACCTGCCATAGCGGTGGCGCCCCGCCGCAGGGCCTGAACCTAAGCGCCGCCACTTCGTTTGGCATGTTGGTTAATGTCAACTCCAACGAATTGCCGAGCATGAAACGGATCAAGCCCAACGACGTGTCACACAGCTATCTGGTGCATAAGGTCGAAGGAACTCAAGGAAGCGTAGGCGGCTCGGGCCAGAAGATGCCCTTAGGATGTTCTGGATCTACTTGTCTAACGTCGACGCAAATAAACGACATTAAAGCTTGGATCAACGCCGGCGCACCGCCTCCATAACACGGGCGCAGCACGAGACAACTGTAGGGGCGGCCCTCTGTGGCCGCCCGTGGGCCAGAGCTCGAGCATTTACTCCTGAACGGGTGGCCACAGAGGGCCACCCCTACAGTTGCGCCCTTAAAAATCTGACTTTTGACGCGATGCTCACACTATATAGATATGTACTCTGGTTATTGTTGATGAGCTCCCTGCTCGTCTGTGGCTGTAGTACCGCGAAAGATCTTGGTAAGACACTGGGCGAGTTGGCAACGGTTCGCGCTGAGCTCATAAAGAAGTTTGGTGAGCAAGATGTCAATGTACGCGCCAATACCTTTCAGAATCATACGAGTATTTCAGTTGTATACGTCAACTCACCTCTGAACCAAAAGACGACGGAAGAACGTGCAAAGCGGGCACAGGAAACAGCGGAAATTGTCAGGCAGCATTATCCCTCTATTAAGAACGTCAGCGAGATCTGGGTTGGGTTTATGCGCTCTACAACTCGTATGGTGGTATTTCACTGGAACGAGATGCTCGACGTTCGTGGCTTTGACAACGAAGCGCGCGCGTTGAGTGCTCCCGATACCGGTCCCTTGGATTCTAATCAACCCGTAGTTCGTTACCTGGCGAGTCAAAATAAATCAGACATCTCAAGCAATGGTATCCAACTCGAAGGAACACCGGAAAAGGGCGTAACTGTTGTTCCGCATTTCTCAGTCGCGGGAGACGCCAACAAGACAAGGCCAAAGCCACCTGACGAAGTGTCGCTGGATTTTGCCGCGTTTTCTGAGAAACCGAAGTTTCCGAACCTCACGAAAATCGTTTTTCTTTCAGATGACGAGATTGTCTTTCAAACCGAAGGCCAGTTCTCAACGTCGAAAATTGCGGATGATATGTACAGTCAGTTTTTGTATCTCAAGATGCCCCCTGCGGTGTTTCTGAAGATTGGGTCAGGCAAAACAGTCAAGATCAGGCTCAACAAACATGAATACACCTTAACGGAGAATCAGATCCTGCAAATCCAACAGATGTCTGAGTACTTCAAGTGAATGAGAGTTACTGAGCAGCAGCGCTCGGTAATTTTTTGAAACCTTTCTCCAACGACTTTCGCAGTCGATCGACCGCAGTAGTCGGATCACCAACCAGAACGGGATCCGTATACAACAGCACTTCACCACTGCGCGTGTCTACCATTCCGATCTGTAGTTTCAGGTAGGCGGGCGTTCCGCCAACCATCAACCGAAAGGCAGTCTTGCCACCCGTCAGCTTCTTC